>Ga0179593_1354652_pt1 | contig 14205 bp, 25 predicted proteins | sample CZODoug2_1_08_16_FD_185931 | JGI IMG/M metagenome (GOLD analysis project Ga0179593, IMG submission 185931) | Vadose zone soil fungal communities from Angelo Coast Range Reserve, California, USA - CZODoug2_1_08_16fungal (PacBio error correction) | ecosystem: Environmental > Terrestrial > Soil >...
CCGCAAAGCCCATAGAAACAGAAAGTGCTGTTGGGCAGTCGTACAGAAGTAACGTACAACGGGCTCCCTGCACCGGAAAAAAAGCTAACCGGCTGGTGAAAAGGAAAGCAATAAAACAAAGTAAGAATGAAACGTTACAAGGGTGTACAAACGCGGACGCACTGACAGGCGAAGCGGTCGCTCTGTAAGTTCGGTCATACGGGAGGCGTACCGGGAACAGAGCATCATGCGGATAATCCGAGGGTAGCCTCAAGGTGGGGGGGGTGAACAGTCCGACGGGGACATCTTACGAGGAACACCGAGAAAAGGACAGGCTCGAGACGTCAAAAACGAGAGCGCCCGCGGTAATGAGGAAGAGGGCCGGGGGTGGGACGCGCACGTGGTTGAAACGAAATAAAAACAAAAAAAAAAGACCGATGGTACGAGCGCAAAAAAGCGGGATTCACGGTCAAAAAGATGAGAAAAACGACAGTGCCAAGGGGGGATTTGGGGGGGTACAAGGGGCAACAGACACACGTCCGTCGCAAGGGGGAAACACTGAAAGACGACGGCTCAAATCCCTTGACAATCGCAAGCAGATTGAGGAATGACCGGGGGGTACTGACGCAAAAAGGACGGGCAACGCGACGAACCCAACATCGCGGACAAAAAGGTGGGGGGCACATACAAAAACCCACGTCCCGTGGCGCAAAAATATTACGCAGAAGATCTTCTACTCGTCGACGAAGCACCGAGCATAACGCTGTACGGAAAAAACCATAGGAAGAACGAAAAGCAGAACGAGAGTTCGGACGATAAAAAAAACGTTGCTGATATATCTAACCCCTCCCAGTTACAAAACTCAGTGAGAGCCGGGCGGGGAAGTCCCCACACAAAGGGAACGGAGACGGGGACAAAGTGGTGGTGGGAGATGACACCTGTAGCGGAAAAACTAAAAAAAGATTGGAGTCCACAGCACAAATGTGACAAAAAGAAGGGAGATCTTGGCGACTGGGGCCTGACAGTAGATCGCGCATCTGGAAGGAAAAAAAAAAGGGGATCAACGGATTGGGCATAAATGAGAAACATTGTGGGACCGTCAAGTTCGAAGGTGGTAAATTCAAAAAAACAACCTATCCCGAAGAAACGGGACAGGAGCTAGCAAGTCAACGTGGGAAAAGTGGCACTGGATTGAACCTCCGCGGGGAAGCACAGGGGGAAACTGCTGTGGGGCCCCCAGAGACGAAGCACAGAGTGCGACACGTCCAGCCGAACTGCAAAAATTCGCATAAAATTCTACAATACGCATAGACCAAACAGGGAAACCGTGGTGGGTCAAAACGGGGGACAAGTCCAGTACATTTGCCGGAAAATCCTTCACTACAAATTGGAGTGCGAAGGGGCGGCAAGTGGGAAAACGTTAGACCTCTGCAGGGGGGGATAGGCAGAAAGAGATACAGACCTACCGACTGAGCAGGAGCAACTTTTAAACAGGGGAGGTGGCTCACTATGGAGAAGTACGGGGGGCAGTAAACGTGGGTGTCAGTGGCTTCCAACAGACTGACGCGAGAGAAGGCGGAAGGGGCCACACGACAGAAAGATCACAAAAAAAAGGGGGAACGAGGAAAAAAACATTCGGCGCCAACAAGCCCCCACTAGGCGCCGCGGGCGCAACACTCAACCAGTTTGGGCAAAAAGTTAGGGGAAGCGGGGGGAGGCGTGAACAAATCTCAGATACAACACTCATAAAAAAAGGGGAGGACGAGCACTTCTAAGGGAGCAACAATCACGACGCCAAGTAATGAGAAAGGTCATCAAGAAATGACGGAAAAGACGACAAGGGGTGCCAGAAACAAAAACCGATCAAGAACTATAGCTAATGGGGACGGCATCGCCAGGGCTACCAGAGGTGAGAATAGGGAGCACGAAGTGGGCGTGAAGGAGCTTTGATGCCGTAACCAGCGCACAATGCTCAAAAGCTAGAAAAACGCACCAGAAAAATCTCACTACCAAGGGGGAGGGAAAACACATGGAGCAAAATAAAAAATCTGTAAACAAACTAGTTGGACAAGTTCGCCGAAAGGCCGAAACGCGGGGAAGAGAAACTCCTAGAAACGTGGAACAAGTTGGTCTGACAACCCCCGGCGAGGATCGGAAAAAGCAGAAATGGCCAACGAGGGAAGCAGCAGGGTTGCCGAAAAGTAAGACCCAGGCCGCATGTGTGTTATGAGACTCTCTCAAAACTTAGGAGGGAGGAAATGAGATCCCATACAGGCCGGGAAAGGTGGAGGGAAGGAGCTGGCGGAAGTGTGACTGGTCAAGGATGAAAAGAGAGTCAACAAAGAAAGGTCACAGGCGTGGATACAAAAACGAAACGAGTGTTTTTTGGTCAGAAGGGAGAAGGAGTCGGTAAGATGAGTTAAAGAGAGGGAATGGGCTAACGAGGGGCACACGAGGGGGAGGTTCAACAACATCTGGGGTTCGGTGCCCGAACTAGCCAAGTGAGGTGCAGACGGAAGGAGTGATCTCCGGGGCACAGGTGGACTAAAAAATTCAAAAAAGAAGGGAGAAAAAGTGAAACCTCCTAAAAAACGTGAGCCAGGTCTCACCAAACCGACGTTGCAAAAAAACAAACAAGGCAGGATCGCAAACGAGCTCCAGGGGTTCGCCCACTGGGTCAAGGGCGCAATGCAACTTGAGGGTGAGGTAAGTCGAGAATTACCTTGTCGTCGGGAGGTGGTCGGTCAGACTTAAAAAGAAAGCAACAGGGGGGAATTGCGGGGGGGAACTGTTGGGAAACGGGCACAACGAAACGTTGTGGAAAAGTTTGAAGTCTTCGAATGCGGACGCAAAAGGGGGGGGGGGCAGACTACGGAAAAAGACCATGAGAGATCCGGGTCGGGGGCGGACTATGCCGCGCTTCACCTGGATGCCGCGCCGAGACGGTACCCCGAAGGAAAAATAGGAAAAACGAGAAAGCAGGCAATTCCAAGTCTCATGAAAAAAGAAATAGGGGAAAAGGATTGGGAAGGACAATGGGAAAAGAAGTCCTGACAACAAACCGGGCCAACCGGTAAAGGGAAAAGAGGGAGAACTTCTTTGCGCTGAAAAAAACGAGGAGGAGCTCGGTCGGGGTTCACCGAAACGTCACAATTAGGACAAAAAATCCCTGAGAAAAACTGTTTTGGAAGGGAAAATGGAGGGGGGCGGACTACAGTGATGCAGTTGGCTCAAGAGTCGTGGATGAAGAAGGAAACTCAAGGGCCTCCCGAGTCAAATACTCAATTCAAAAAGCCAGCTCGAAAGGGGGCAAAGGGCGGAAGACCAAAACGGCAACATCAGGAAAAGATCAAGGTGGTGGCTCAGAGCAGCTGTGGAAAAAATCGTCCCCACAAATCGGTGAGAGGAAGTAAAGGGGGGGGAAGAAGACCAATCGACGGGGTTTTCGCGAAACGGTTCTAGCGGGACACAGATCTCTCAGGATTCACATTTATGAAGGATCATGGAATCGTCGGCGCTCGTCGTAGGGTGGTTCGGGATCTGGATACGCGGACAGAAAATCGATTCTCGGAGCGTCGTCCACCTTCAAGCGCGGGCGGTACCGTGCGGACCACAGAAGAAACGGTTCGGGGTGTGTCGTCAATTACATTGGCCGAGACTGTATTCTCAGAGAGTCGGAGGGACAAGAGTACAGACCTAGACGCTCACTAAATCGGGGATGGTATACCAGGGGAATAAGAATACGGTAACAGTTAGGCAGTAAGAAGGGGTGGTGCTCTTGGGGGAAGGGAAAGAGCCATACACATTAGTCGGGGGGGATATAAATCTACGGTTCAGTGAGTAATTGCTAGGAAAGGTGACGCAGTTTGCGCCATTGAACAAGCAAGAACATGACAGAAAGAGAGTAGAAAGCTCGACTTCGAACAGGAAGAAAAAACACCTCCGCGACGCGCGCAAGAAAGGAGGACCGGAGGAGGCCGGGCAGGGAAACAGATCGCCGAAGATAAGGACAATAACCGAAAGCTCTCGACGACGAGTGGGCCCGATCAGAGAAGGCTAAGGGGGGACCGCGAAAATTGTGATACGAAAATGTGGGTAGGATAGATCTTTAGGTAAAGGAAGAAATAGCCATAAATCTTTGGGAACTTGTCCAGGGCAGCGTTGGGAACCACCGCAGGAAAGCACACCCAAAGCTAAACGCCTCGGTACGGGGGAACGCGCCTACCAAAAGATTATCGCACCTAATCACGCAAGAGGAGGGGGAGCAAGGGGGGACACCCGACGGGAAAGTTTGGTACCGGGGGGAGACATGACTGCCCCAGGAGTTCACCATGTCACTGGATGACGTGAGTTGCAGAGGAGGAAGGGGAAGGGAATGCTCTCCAACCCACAGTCTGGGAAGACGTTCGCTCAACAGGGGAGGGTACGCCACCATGTGGAATATCCTCTAGGGAACTGAGAAACGGAGATGACAAAAGAGACCGATGTGACCAAAGTCGGAGAAACGCGCAAGCAAGAAAAAGAAGGAGAGAAAAGAAACGCGTTTGGTGCGAGCAACCATAGGGATCCGGCAAAAAACAAAAAAGAACTCAACAAACTGGGAAAAGGATACCGAAAGTCCAGCAGAATAAACAAAAACCACCGGAGCCAAAAACTCTGCATCAAATAGTAGATGCTGGGGTCTACCAACCGACTTCATGAGGGCTCAGCGGAATAGCGAAGACAACGATTCGACGGACGGGAAACGGGGGGTGTCGTGCCCAAGAATCTAAGGAAAGGAAGAGGGTGAAAACCAGAACGGAGCGTACAATTAGTGGGAGGCGAAGTGACAGAATTAGAAAGTTGAAGGAATAGGGACGGGGCATGAGCTCACGGGTATGCCGTGCGGGCGTTGAAGATATAGATGTCAGGGCTCAAAGGCACTGTATTAGTCGAGTGAGGGAAAGCAACCGCTTTGCCGGTCTAAGGAAGGGGGGAGACCCACTTATGAGGCTGGGGGTGGGGGGCGTGACACACTATGGAAGGGAAAAACGGACGTACGCAATGGGAAAGGCAAGGCGACAGGTTAATGGGCGGGAACCCTCAGACACTTTGAAGGGGACAAACGGGGAGACAGTGTCACTGCGATTAGACAGCAAAAAGTAAGAAAGGCGACAAACAGGTAGAACGAGGGACAGGGAACCCCACAAAAGAAAAGGAACGAAAAATCAGAGACTGAGGATCCGACAGCGAAAGGGGGGGGGCGGCACAGAACACAAAACTCTGCTAAAAAAGGACCGACAAACAGAACTGGAAAACCAAGACGAGGTCGCCCGGGGGAACGAAAACCGTCAGGGGACGAACGAAAAGGGGACAAAACCGCTGTGACAAAGAGCCCCACATCACATAGCACATCAACAGAACGACAGACAGTGAACCGAGCGTTGAAAGATCGAGGCAAGAGCGAGCAGTCAAAAAAAAAAATGAACCAGGAAAAAAGGGAACTCGGGGGTCGGGGGTTGCCCTACATAAATAAAAGAGGGGATAGGTCAGGGGGGTTGGGTCCGGGAAACCGTCATCAGTAATACCGAAAGAAGGAGAAAGGAGAACGGAACAACCCGTGACTCGGCGAGAAGTAGAAAGCTCGGGAGCGCAAATACGACCGCGAGCAAAAACACCAACGTGAGGTAGATGCAAGGGGGGGTATCCCAGCATGCAGACTAGGGAGTACGCAAAAGGGGAGAGGGAAAAAAACAAGTTCGCGACAAGAGGGCAGGAGTTGTACCGGACTGGGCAGCAAATAAAGATGGCCTCCACTTGGGGGAGAAGAATCAGAAACCAAACACATCGTGCGCAGCAACACAAGATGGTCGGTCCCGGGATGGTTGAACAAGCGGGATCACAAAGGACTGGAACACCAAAACGAACTCAAGGCTCCGTCTAAGGGCCGAAGACAGGGAGGACGATGGGAAAGCATACCTGGGAGCGGTAACGACCTCCAAGGGGGGGACCATAAGGCGAAGGAACGATAACACGTTTACAGGAGGCCCTTCTGTGCATGAGACCCGTCTACGGGTGCAGCGGGGGGGGGGCGGAATGGGGAAACTAAAGTCACATAACGGGAGCATTCAGAACACAACACGACAGATAGATACATGGGCGACAAGAGAGGACTCAAACACCAATAGGGGCGGACGCGATTGGTCGAACTCTCAACAGTGGAAACAAAACAGTCAAAAAAAAACGGTTTCTAAAAGGAAAAAAAAAAGAGAAGGAATGGGAAACAACCCCCGGGCTGCAGTGCCGTCCGTCGCCTTCGGACAGAAAAATAAAAAAACGCCAGGGGAAAGGGGGGATAGACCCTACCACGACATTCCAACGTCCCGAGAAAAATTGGCGACAAACAAAGGGAAATCAGGAAAAAGATCGGGGTTGAAGAAATCGTTAAAGGGTAGCATAATGAAAGAAAAGTGAAGGCCTGGGGTAAACCGGAAGACTTCGTTTGCGGCGGCCACACGTCACCAAGGAGAGAAACAAATCCGTAAAACTTCAACGACAAAAAGGGAAAAAGGGAAAGGGTCGGCACGCCCGATCGTGGGTGACCGACAAGATTGGGGGAAGTCGCCTAGCCGGCAAGGAACGCAGATTACCAAAACAAGAACGAAAGAGGTCAAACAGGGGTAAAGGAAAAAACCCCTTTCGGGATCGTGTGGTACAAGAGAAGCAAAAAAAGTTTGGGAAAAAAAAGAGAGAGCCGAGACAAAAGAATCAAACGCAGGACATAAACCGGGACCAGGGGGAAGGGATGGGTACGAGAGGAAACCACACAAAGGATTAGTATTAAAGCAGAGAGCAACATGAACAGGCCGAAAAGGGGGGATTTCAAGAACGGATGGCAGGCAGGGGGAAGTGCAATGGGTTGAGCTCTCGGAAAAAAACCGTAACGCGTGATACACACGATAAAGAGGGTGGGGGGGGGGTCATACAAACTTGAACATCATCTGCGGGGGGGGGGAGTACTCGGCAGGCAACGAGTCGGAGAACTTTCAAACTCGGGAGGTGAAACCAAAGAGGGGTCAGTTAAAAGTAACGTCCCAGAATCGAGTGTCGAAACAGGCTTGATACTAAATTGGGGGTTCCAAGGGTTTCGCGGAGAAACGAAAGGCGAACGAAAAACGCAAACGCGTGACTCCAGAGAAAAAGACCCAGGACCTGGAAAGACCAACAATAAAGAGGAGAAGATCCCTGGGTGCGGAACCGGTCCAGTCCGCAAACGGTAGTGAGGGCCGAGAAGAAATTGGGCGTCGAAGTGGGTCATGTACGGCGACGTGGTCCTGGAAAAAGTCTAAGGTGTCATCGAAGAAAAGGGTGGAAAGAGGGGCACACGAGGACCAGGTTTGTGAAAAACTGTGGCGGATCGCGGGGAAGGCCCATGGGGGTGGCGCTCGAAGGAACGCGCCCATGTCAGGAACTCATGGTGTGGAGAGTAATGAGGCACATGATGAAGAGAAGATCGTACCGTCCAAAAAAGGCAGAGAAGGGGGGGAACACTGCCCAGAAGGGGGAAACTTATACACCGTTGGGGATGAGGATGGCATAGGGAAAAAGGGTATTTCATTACAAGGAAAAAAACCTTGTCACCCTTTAGATGGGAAAAGCTTGAAGGGTCTGCTGCACAAGGTCTTACTGCAGAAAAATAGGGATCTAACGGGGTGGGAACCTGGACTTATTAGCAGAATAGGGGGGGGGGGGGGGGGTGGTGGTGTGGGGGGGGGTGGGGTGGGGGGGGGGAAGGGCAAACAAAAGAAACTCTTTTTGGGGGAGGAAAGCACGATGTCGGAAGGAAAAGGACTTTCAATGGCGGCAAAGTTGTTGGCGGTGCCAGCAGACGACAATGGCAAACTCAACGATCTCGAAATAAAATCAGCAGCAGAGGAAAAGAACGAAAAGAGTGGACCAACCAGTGCGGAGGAAGGAAGAAAAAGCAAAACTCTTGGGAAAGGTAAATCGCGCCGCCGGTGGAAATTGAGAAAATAAAGGAACGTCTGACAGGTACGGTGGTGGGGGAAAAAGACCACGCGAAGGGGAAGGGGGACCGGAAAGGGGAAGTGGGCTGGGTGAGAGGCAAGTCACGGTGCGATCGGGCAAAAACAACGCTCATTCGTAGCGGGGTATCGGGGAGGGGGGAAAAACTAAGCGGGTGGAGGGACGGGATTCAGAAAATAGGGGACGCTCGGCTGCGGATAAGTTTGCGGAAAAAAGGACGCGGTTGGAATTGTGAGTGGAAAACAACGTCGAAGTTCGTACGGCCAGAGACTGTGGGGGGACGGGAGGAAGAAGAAACTAGGGGGGTTTAAACAACGCTTGGCTCGGGAATGCAGATCGAAGAAGGGGGAACTCTCTCAAGGATTAGCGCAGGACATATCCTGGGGGCCCACTGGAAAAAAGAAATGGTAAAAAGAAATAGGAAATGGAACAGGCGTCAGGGAAAAAAGAGCATGGACCCACGAGGGAGAGAGAATCATGCTGATGAAAAAAGGAAAAGCCAGACGCGGCCAACAGAGCTGGCCGACGAAAGAAGCTACGTTCTGGCACATCGCGACACTGAAAAAATATTAAACCAAAAGGGACAAAACCAACGGGAAAACGCGGGACGGGCGATAGGAGCCAGGAAATACAGGACAAGAAAAATCTCCGGTGATGCCGCTGGGTCACAGGGACGGACGGCTTGACAGGCTGCTGCTTCCTGGAACCGGAGGCAGAGGGGGAAGGCTGGTAGAAAGAGGAAACACGTTCACGGAAGGTCGTTCGGACGAACGCATTCACAGCGAGATCAACAATCAACAAGAGGAGGTAAAAAAGAGGAAAAACAACGGTGTATCCGACGGAGAGAAAGTCGTACGCAGACTGTGTAAGGAAAGGAAAGCTCCGGAAAAACGCAAGAAAAACTGGGACCAAAAAAGACAGCAACGGGAGGAAGTAAGTGAAAAGTGGAAAAAAGGAAAAATCTCGAGGGAGGGAGCGTCATAGCGAGAAAGAGCCTAACAATGCCGAAGGTTGTTTGGAGAAGCGGGCCATAGAGACGGTAAACTATTGCCCGAGGTGACAACGAGAGAGTAGTCGGAGGAAGGGATCGGGAAAACTTGTTTCCGCTCGGCCAAGCCAGCCGAGGGAGGGAGAGAAACGCGGGGATGCCGTCCCCAGGAGTGAGACGCATTGGGGAAAAAGGACAGGGGGGTGGTGAGCAAACCAAGGTCTACAATGGGCAGCAAGGATCGAGATGAGCGCCCAAGAAAAAAGCAAGAGCATCTCGATTGGGGGGGAAAGGAACTGGTCAGCGTAACACAGGAAGGGACACGTGTGCGGTGGGCCGTGGGTGCCGGGGCCGACAAAACCTGAGAAAGGAAAAAAAGCGGAACTGGGGTTTGAAGAGACCGACAACTCAACCGATCCAATGGGAAACAGAAACGCGCGACGAAGGAGAAAAGAAAGGACCGGAAAAGAGTGTACGAAACCCAAACCGATCACAAAACGACGAGACGCCAAACGTGCGGAAAGAAATCGCACAAGAATGATTCGAGAAGATCCCAGCCAATAAAACAACGAAACCCGTCGATCGGGGGAGGGGGAAGCCACCAAAACACACCTGAAGGAGGACTGACACCAGGTTGGTGGGGGGAGAAAAATTGTCCCGGGGGGGGGGCGAAGGAGAAAAGGAGCAAAAAGATCTTTGAAAATGATTCAACGTTGGGTAATCTAAGAAAAACCACTCCAGGGGGCGAGGAAAGGAGACGTCGATGAAATGTAGAAAGAGAGCAAGAGTTCACCTTGTAAAAATAGGGAAGACAACAGGGGAGGGGCCAACGGGAAGCCGGGACCGGCAAGGCCCCAAATACTCGTTGAGGGAAAAAAAAAAAAAAAAACAATCAGCAAACACAGATGGGGGTAACGAAAGGGGAGTGGTTAAACATCAGTTCGGGTACGTCATAGAGGGGCACCGCACAATCAAGACAGGAATCATCGGGCGTTGGAACTCATACAGGTGGCCAAGGAAAATTGGAAAGCTGGAAAAGGGGAAAATGTGCAATGACTGCCTAACATTTTCCGAAGGGAATAACCTGCAAAGAAAACACGTGTATCACGAGAACCCTTGAGAAAGGGGGGGAAGCATCTCGGGGGGGGCAGTCGGGGGAGAAGACGTTCGGGACAAGACAAAAACTGCCGTTCAGAATTAAAACCTTCGAGGAAAAAACAAATACATGATATATACATTGGCGAAATTACGAGAAATGCCCAAAAAAAAAAAAATGCAAGAAGGGAGGAAATCTCAACGGGGGTGACAAAAGTGTCAAAAGTTGTCAGGAAATGAACCCAAGAGAATGCCTATGTAAAAGCAGACCCCCGGGCTGCCTCGGGCAACTCGGACAACATATCGACAGCAAAAAAAGAAAGAACCGAACGAAAAAAAAGGGAATGAGGAGACAAAGGAAAGAACTAAACCTTAAAAAAAAAAGCGACTCGGACGTTGGCGCACAATAGATAAGGAGACAAAGAATTTACGGGGTTGAAGGGGAATCGCAGTACAGGGAAGAGAAAACTGAGGCAAGAAAAAAAAAAGGAAAAGGAAGCTTCGGGGGGGAAAAGGACCTCCGGGGCAACCGGAGAAGAAGGATCCTCGACAAGAAGACAGGCGGGGGGCAGTCACAAGTTAGGAACCTAACCGATCAAGAAAACTCCCCGGAGGGGTAGGACCTCCGGCCGCAACGCAGTATCCAACAACGCCTGAGAACGCGGCACGTTCTGACAAAACCCTTCAGGGATCGGGGGTAAAAGAAAAGAAATCAAAAATGGGTACGCCAAATAATCTGAGAGGAAGTCAGCGGGAAGGGAAAAAAATCGTGAAAGGCCTGTTTTTCAGATCACTCAAAAAAAAAAAAAAAAGATGGGTATGGAAAAGAGAGAGAAAAAAAGCATGCGGGACCCTTTGTGCAAGAACGCGCTAAGGGGATAAAATTATTAGCAGAGAGTGAAATCCCAAGAGGGCGGGATTCGCGTTGGAAAAACAAAAGAAGGAAGGGTGCAGAAAACAGGAAACTCGCGGCAGGCAGAGGGGGGGAACTCAGCGGGCGTCAAACGGCATACTTAACGAAATTGGGGAAACAAGTTGATGGTAAAAAAAGAAAACGTTTCCCGAAAAAGGTAGGCCTCAGCAGGTCGGAGGGTGAGAAGGAGGGGGGAGTTTCATCAACCTGGTGCAAAACGGGGGAGAAGGCAACGAAGGGGGAAAACCTGAAAAAACCGAAGCAACGACGGGACACATATGAGAAAGAAAAAAAAAGGGGAACCTTCGCTTACCTCACCAGTAGGGAAGAACTTCTATTATCGCCATGATTGTTTGCGCCCGACGAGGGGGGGGGGGGTGGGGAAAACGGTTCGAACAGGAAGAAGTGATTGCGAAATCATAACGTTGGAGTACTTGATTGGGTGGGAAAAGGACTAGGAGAAGGCAATGAAACGGGGTACTTATGGGGGAAGAGAGGTTGTCACGCCGCACAACTCTGACCGAAGGTGGTGGACCAAGGTTGTCTTCAGAAAGCGCGGAACTCCACGAAAGGGGGTGACTACGAATGAGAGGAAAAGTCATGAGCCGGACGGGGGGAGATAATCAAGGAGAAAAGGACTCAGTTCGGGGAGAGTGGCAAGCACCACCCTTGAAAAAAGGGAGAAGGTCGCACTAGAGGGTGAAAATAAAAGGGTTGCTAGTAAAGGGTCCTTCGAAAGGGGGGGGGGATGTCAATCCCAGCTAAAAACAAAAAAGGAAACCTGCTGAAAATCTGAAAAACTGGAGCAGGGTGGCAACTCCGTAAAGTAATAGTAGGAAAGAGTCGGGGTTCAAAAACTGCTGAAACGGCCCCGCCGAGGCAAAAAGCCAGGCGGACCAATCGGGGGGGATGCCCAGTGTCGTGTGCGGGAGGAACAGAAAGGGGAGCAACCGGAAGGTGGCTGCCAGCAAATACAAGGGCCAGGGACGGACGATTTCGAATGGAGAGCAGGAGGAAAATAAGACGAAAGGGTGGTTGGAAAGGGCGGAGCAAAAAATCATCCTGCAACACGACGGGGTCGGGTGGCTCTCGATGGAAAGCGCCCCAAATCGGTTAAAGTCCCGGCAGGACAGGGGGTGGGGAATCCAGCCCAAGAAGCGACGGAAAAGGTAAATCTGGGGGTGATCTGGAAAGAGTCATCACGGGGGGAGAAGATCCGAAAAAGGGAGAACGTCGGGGACACATACAAATAGGAATAGGGGATAATACAAATCAAACAACAAAAAAAGAACAAACATCGGGAGGCCACATAGACAATCAGGAACTCGACACACACAAAAGAAAAGGGAAGGGTGGAGAAGGACAACACACACAAACACAAGATATCACATAGGGGAAAAAAAAAAAATTAACAAAAAAGGAAAAAAAGCGGGGAAGGATGTGGGGGAAAAGGAAAAGGGGGGAGACGGGAGGGGAAAATGGACGTGGCCATGAAAAGAGGAAGAGGTGGAACTACGACTCAAATGAAGGTCGTCCAGGAGATCCTTGGAGAAAAATAGAGGAAGGGGCGCCGGTTAAAAGAGAAACACAAAAAAAAAAGCAAGGAACGGGTAGACTCTCCTTGCTTAGCAAAACGAGGTTGCAGAATCGGGGCGGGGGAGGGCCGAATAAACGCAGAGAAAAGAAGCTGACCGAAAAAAAGCTCTCGTTCACCTCGAAGAAAAGCGAGTGTCCCCAAGATACACCAACAGACCGAGCGGGAAGGGAGAGCTGCGACCAAAGGGAGAGGTCAAAATATCCGAAAGGAGGAGGTGGCCAAGATGGGGGTAAAGTCAGGACTGCGGAGGGAAAAAAGGGACCCTTAAGGAGTGCGTTTCAAGGGGAAGGAAAGGTTATTGAACACCACGGAGGGAAAGACGGGAGGGGAGGAGGAAAAATTGTTCAGCAAGATCTGAGAAAAAAAAAAGCATGAGGGAGAAAAAAAGATGACAGGGTGGCGAGAAAAAAAAGCGTCCCAGAACGGTTGGCAAAATGTCCAGAGACAAGAAAAAAGAAAAGATGGCCAATACACCAGCACCGGGAAAGAAATCAAGTGCAGGGGAAAAGAGGGGTAACAAAGAGACGGTCTGTTAGCGGCAGGAAAAGTCGCGGACAGATCAGAAGGAAAAGAGGATCATTGGCGCGGAATAACATAAATCGAAGCCGGTCTACCGAAGGTGAACATAAAGAGCGGGAGGGAGTCCATATCGAGGGGTGGGTCCAGGCGCCACAAAAGGGGGGGAGAGAGGGGTGCACTCCCCGATGTAAAAGCGACCAGGAAGAGGAACGCAGAGGACGCTCTTGCCATTGACGTGATGGGCAAAAGGGGGCCAAAAAACGTCCTGACAAAGGGGGGGGAACGACAAGGATCGGGGAATGAAGGCAAGACCCTTGAGCGGGAGACAGACTGTCTGTTGAGGGAAGTAAACGGGAAAGAGAACAAAAGAGGAACACAGTCGACGCCCAACGCAAGCGAACTCGAGGGGGGGGGGCCAAACAGCCGAGACAAAAAAAAAACTCAAAAGGCTTTTCCAAATTGCCAAACAACCAGTTTCCGCAGCCGGAAGAGGGGGAAATTCGCGGGAGGAGAGGGAAAAAAAACGAAAAACATCAAAACCCCCGGACTAGAAAGAAGTGAACGATCGGAAAAAAAAAATGTGATCGAGAAGATCACAACACAGCAAAACAGTGAAAACAGGGAGAACCCCGTACTCGGGGGCGGATGACCCCAGCCAACACAAGTGACGGAAGATCGGAGGGTTGGCTATTTGCCACAGGAGGGAAGGGAAAAAAACCCGAAGAGGTTGAGGCTTGGCCAGGGGGGGCACTGTGCACCTACATAAGGAAAGGCGGTCTACGGAACTTACGGGAGGAAACGAATTTTCTAACGTTGGGAGGTCCCTAGGGAAAAAAAAATGGCAAAAATAAAGGTCAAGAAAAAGTGAGAGGGGGGGACCGGGAATCAAACTAATCGTGCCAAGCAGCAAAAACAGGAGGGTGAAAAAACTAGAGGGGGTTAAATCAGAGGGGAAGTAAAGAAGTCCGTGGGGGAAAGAAAAAGCAAGCCGAGGAGGACAGGGCAGCAGGCAAGAAGGACAGGTACAAATTGGGGGACTTACCGGGGACCCCGTTTAAGACTGGTACAGTACAGCCATGGCCGAATGAA
>Ga0179593_1356808_pt1 | contig 14205 bp, 23 predicted proteins | sample CZODoug2_1_08_16_FD_185931 | JGI IMG/M metagenome (GOLD analysis project Ga0179593, IMG submission 185931) | Vadose zone soil fungal communities from Angelo Coast Range Reserve, California, USA - CZODoug2_1_08_16fungal (PacBio error correction) | ecosystem: Environmental > Terrestrial > Soil >...
TGAACGAAAAGTGGCCATTGGGGTGAGTTTGGGTACCAGCGCGGCCTCAAGAAAAAAGGGGTGGAACGGGGATTTGGTTAAGCGTGGGGGGACCTCCGACGCACTTTGGGGATCACCCCATGGGAACCATCATCGGCCTTGGACAAAAGAAGAAGCGAATGTGCCAACTGGACACACAGAAGGCTTCCCAGGAACTAGGGGAACCAACGGAAAAAAGGGAAGAAAAAAACAGCGCTCGGAGTTTTACAGAAGTGTCATAAAAACAAAACGGGGAGGGGTTGCGAGCGAGAATGCAAGGTTTGTTTTTTTTGGGTTCAGCCAACCGAACCGCTACCAGGGAAAAAAAAAAAAAACGGTGAATGCCCCTCCGGAAAAGTTTAAGGTTCCGAAGGCAACCGTCAAAATTAAACGCGGTGTTGAATTCCCAAGAGTGAAAAAAAAAAAGACCAAACGTTCTGTGGAAAAAAAAAATAAAAAACCACCAGCCAAGCACCCAGAACCCCTAATCCCATGAACAACTCTTAACATGTGGAAAATTCTACCGAGAAACAAAAAAAGGGGGGGAATCCACCGCAGCCATAAAGAGATCCCTTCAATTAATTTAACTGCCGGTCCGGGTCAAGAGGTGTGTCAAAAAAAAAAAGACAAACCCAGAAGTACCCGTTCCGAGAGAGAAAGGGAAGGTCCCGACTGTGTTTTTAACTTAGGCAAAAGGGGCCCGCGGATGCGTAAATCCGGGGGAACTTGTCAAGAAGGGAAGGGAACATTAAAGGGAATTTCTGTTTTAATATGGGAAAAGGAACGAAAAGACGGAGTTAGCCCGGAAGGTGAGGACCAGAGCTGTGTGTTGCGTTGAGCAGGACAGACCTGAAGGAAAATGCTGAAAAAAAATTGACTGGAAGTGCCAACCTAAACGGGGAGTGCAGAACCAAAAAAAAAAAAAAAAAAACCCTTGGAGCCCAGAAACTAGCGCGGGTGGGGACCCGCCCAGGAACTCAAAAAAAAAAAAAACACAAAACAAGGGCTAATGATCAAATAAAAAAAAGGGGAAAAAAAGTATTGAAAGGACGGGGGGGAGCAGGGAGTATCGGTATAACTGGGTATCCCAAAGTGTAGGAAGACCCGAGTGGATCAGAAGTTATTTGGAAAAAAAAGGGGGACCCTGGGTTGAGAAAAATGACCAGCTAGTTAAAAAAAGTGTAAAAAACGGGGGTGACAAACTTTGTCAGAATAAAGGGCCGATTAGCCAAAACTGCAAAGAGAGGACCAGAAAAAAAGAAGAAGTGGTTGGTACGCGAACCCCTATGGGAGCTTAACTAGAAACAGCAATAACCGTCCTAACACGCCTACGTCCGGGAGAAGAAAAAATACAAGGGCTTAGAAAAGGAGTTCGAGAAGAGGAAGACCGAGAAGAAAATTTCTGGAAATAATGGGCAGTAAGTAGTGTAAAAAGAAAAAAAAAACCGCTCTGGAAGAGCGTTGAAGAAGGCTGGGGCCTCTCACCAGAGTTTAAATTCCGGAGAGAGCAGCAAGTTCCTCGTCAAAAAAAAAAAGTAATGAAGTCATTAGGCTTGAAAGAGAGTTAGACCGGGGGGAAGGTGAAAATGTGAATAACCTCACTGTCCACAACTAAGTGGGGAAATAGCGAGGGGTTTGGTACAGTTCAGGGAAAAAAAGGAGACGCAAACCTTATTTCCCGAATGGCAATGTGGCGATAGCAGGGGGGTCGAAATTCGAAGAAGAAAAAACTCGGACCTTGGTTTCCCTGTCGATTACAAGGGAAAAGCGGAACAGACCCCGGCGAAACAAAGGTACGCGGAAACGGAACGCCGACCCATGAAGCGAAAGGGGGGAAAAAGTTTCTCTTCTGGGCAGAGGAGGGGGGGGGGCCAAAAGGTGTTGAATCTCAGGACCAACCCAGACAAAGACTTTGATCCCTGGCGCAACGTATTCGGTCAAAGGGTAGCCACACTGCCCTTGTCTTAACTAATGAAAAAGGGGGGGGAAAAACTTTGGGGGAAGGTTTTTTAGTCGCGCATTTGACACGAGCAACAACTGGGTGACAAATATGTATAAAAGGAAAAACGAAGCCGTTTGACAAGGGGAAAAAAGAGGGGGGAAATTTGAAAGGAAGCGCACGGGGGGTGGGAGTGGGCCAGGAATGTTTTGGAAGGGGGGGCGCAGCAAGCGGTCGCGGAAGCGAAAAACGACGCCCCCGGAAAATCCAGCTGGAGGGGGGGTCAAAAAAGCAAGAATAGAACGAAAAAGAAAAGGCCGTCAGCTTCCCAAGACAGGACACGAGAAGCAATAAATGGGAGGTCACTGGAAAAGAGTGTAAAAAAAAAGGGAAAAAAATAACAAAAAACAACGCCGCGAGTTTCGTACCTATCTTTCTAAAAAGGTCAATGCCTACAAAAGTGAGGGGACGTTGAAAGTCACTCACCCAAAAAGGGAACCGTCAAAAATCAAGAAAGGCGACCGTGTTTTCACCGGAATTTAATTTAACACAAAGGCGGTCGGGGAAGGGGAGGAGGAGGGGGAAGAGTCGCTGGTGGTTCGAACAAAAAAAAAAGATCGAATGGAAGGCAAAACGGGGATGCAGGGTGATTCCCTGCGATGGAGGGAGGGGGGGAGCAAAGGTGGTGGGAGGGGACGAACGCAGGGTAGGAAAATGGACGAAAATGGAGACATTGCCCAGAGGTCTGGGAAGAGGAACCGGAAAAAGGAACTCGTGCGACCAACTGGCGCGAAATTCCCAAACTCCTGTGCTCAGTGCCAACGGGACCGCGGCACTAAAAAAGGGGGGGATAGATGCGAAAAGTAAACTTCGGAAGGGGGCCCCTACTAGACTAAAATTGGGAGAGAAAGGTGGCCTTTGAGGGTAAAGGACAAAAAGGGAGATAGCGAACTCAAATGTTGTGGTTCATAAAAAAAAACGGAAACAGTGGGGAATGAGGTTTCTAAAAGTCAAAAAATAGGGTTTGGGATCACAGGCCGGGAAGCCTGCACAGGGCCCTGTCAACTGCAGGGTAGGGGAACGGGAAAGGACCCGAGCTTGTACACACAAAGGGGGTTGAGAGCGGCCCCCTTGACGAAAGCCCGGAAAGAACACAAAAAAAAAAAACAACAAGAAAATGGGGTGGGACCTTGTGATTCAGAAAGCGGGAAAATATACCCCACGCTTGACCGTTGCATCTCAAAAACTCCAACACAAACATATGGAAATAGAGAGATGAAAAAAAAAAGGTTAGGGGAGGGGTCATAGTTCCGAAGGGAGGAGAAAAAAAAAAAAAAAGGGTTTTTTGTGGTTTGTTTTCCCGAACTTGTGCTCCAGGCTTACCTTGGCACAATGGGAAATCGGAAGTCCTAGACAACAAAAAAAGAAAGGATCCGGGGGAAAAAAAATGGAAAAAGGCACATCTTCCAAAAAACGCCTGAAAGTGATCACCGGAAAACTTGGATTAAAAAAAAAAACCAAAACCAACCAAGAAAAAAAAAAAAAAGCTTTAAGGGTTTAAGGCAAACAAAAAAAAACAAAAAGGGTGATGTAGCTCGCCTGAAGGGTTGCAACAGTAAGGAGCCCTGTGAAAGGTGATGCCCCGCAAGAAGTGGGGGGGGCCTCAAAGGAGTTGCCGAATGCCAGTTTGCAAACCCAACGCGTGGGGGTTGGACAAACTTGCATGGGGGAAGAACAACCAAAAGGGTGGGAGTCGCGCAAAAGGGAAGAGCACCAAAGGGGAAAAAAAAAAAAGACTTGTACGGGAGGACATCCTAAAAACCACATCTGATGGGACTAACCTTCAGGGATACTCACCAAATTTGTTAATAAGCCCCCATGAAAAAGAAGTAAGAAAAAGTGAAGAAAGTGTGAATAACATGGAAAAGGATCGAGTGGTGTGCAAACTAACCAGCTCGATTTCAACCAATTGGGGAAACTAAAGAAAAGAAGGTGTTTACGGGAAAAGGGAAAAAGGGGGTGTTACAAGATGCACTCAATGAAAGTTGAACGAGGTTCATTGGGCAGTTGTGAAAAAAATCCCAAGATGGGGGGAAAAATCGGACGAGAAAGAGCGGACAAGGACGCACGGGCCCAGGGAACCCCACCAGGAGGACTGTTTTTCTTCTGAACTGGCGAAGCTTGACGCCGAGAGGCGGGCTGCTCATGGCCAGGCCGACAGCTTGGTGTGAGGACAGGGGATCCCACGGAGGTGAAGAAAAAAAACCGCACGAGGCTACGAGGACCAGCAAAAAAAAGCCCCCAAAAAGTTTGACAAACAAAAAAATTCATAGAATACCCTGTTTTTTGGAAAAGGGGGGGGAACGGGGAAGAAGAGTATCAATACCGAGGGGGGGGGGACCAAAAACAGGAGAGGGATGCGAGACCGGCAGTAAAGAACGTGTTTGGAAAAAAAAAAATTGGTAGTTGACAACCGGCCTACTGAGGAGAAAAAAGGAACCCCTAGTGCGAAAATACAAAAACGGAAAAAAAAAAGGGCAACACACGGGCAAGCCTACGTGGCCCAGCGATTCAACACTGCAAAAAAAATATGGCACGAAAAGTGTCAAAAAAACAGTTATGGTGGCGGGAATTGGAAGCAGGAGAAGGTGCGTTACCTTCAAAAAGTCGGGGGAAAAAGGCGCGAAGAACCCCGCTTTCGAAGAGTTTACTGAGAATTCGAAAGCCGTTGAATCATAGCCACCACAAAAAAGGTGAACGTCAAAGTTTTGAACTAAAAAAAAATCTTGAGCGTGGGGTGAAATTCGGGGGGGGGAATGAAAGGGGGGGGAAAAACCTTTGGTCGTCAGGCCGAATCGCGAGGAGATCAACAACACCGGAATATGAAAACTAGACCCTATGCCTGTAAGTGAAAGGAAAAACTGGGCCACCACGAAGTTCTTCAAAAGAGGGAAAGGGGGGAAGAGAAAAATTTGGAAGGGTAGGAACAGCACGACATGAAAAGGCATGTGGGCGCCGGGGGGCACAAATTAAAGTCAGATTTCTCGAAACTCTTAAAGGGGGACAAGTCGCGCCCAGAGGTATCAAAAAGTGGCGGTAAAGCACCACCCCGTCCCCAAAAACCTCGTAACTCGTAAAGGTCAGAGCGGCAGAGAATTGGTTGGAAGTGGAAATCCACCGGGGGGGGGAGGGGGAAAGGGACACCCGGTCGTGGAGAAGGCGGGTCATTGGGTGGTGCCTAACAACCTGCCTTGTAAAAGATAGAGGGGGGGGTCCTTTACGTACTCGGGAAGGAGGAAAAAGGGGGGCAAAGGAAAAAAAGGGGCCGGCACCCCACAATGGGTTAATCGATACTCAAAGGACTCACAAGTTGACAACGGCACAACTAAGGAGGAGCCTGAATCAAAGGGGTTTTGGGGTGGGGGTGGGTTGGAAGGGGGGGAAAGGGGAGAAAAAAACTTGCAAAAAGGGAGGCACGGCGTAGCGGTAACACGAAAACTGCAGCAAGAAAACAAAGAGGTGGGAAAACGAAGTCAAAAGCTCGGACAGAAATGCCGCCAACGAAACAATCAAGGGCCGGTTAAGCCGGGCGTTTAAAAAAAGCAGGAGGAAGTGTCGCAAAACGATCGATTAAAGAAGCTGGCCCTTGGTTTTTGCCACACCACGGGAATCAGTCAAAGAAAAAAGCGAAAGGAAAGACGGGTTTAATGAAAAACAACAGTAGGGGGGGAGTAACACAGGAATCGGACTCACCTCCCACCCAATTTGGGGGAAAGTAGGGAATTCTTCAGCGGACTGTGAAGACAAAAGACTATCCATTTGAAAAAGGAAAAAAAACCCAGGGGGGTAAATCCTGTCACGAGGATGGGGAGGCAAAGTGGTGAGGGGTACAAAAGCGGAGGTGAACTCGGGGCCGGCATGGCACTACGGGGTGGGGAAAGCATGTCAATAAAAAGAAACTTTGACGACGTGGGAACGGCGCTACTTGATTGACCACCGAAATTTTTGAGGGGGCATGCAAGTTAAAATACAACCTCGGGACGAAGGTGAAAAGAACTGCCATTAGGAACCAACTCATGAGTGCCCAAGTCTGAAAAAAAAAAGAATCAGGTTTAGGCATAACTTTAGAATGAAAAAAAATTGGAACCAGCAAGGGGAAAGCTTCGAACAATCAAAAGGTTTCCCTGGAAAACGCCCTGAACCTTGGTGGCTTAACTAGGGAACTATGGTTATCACGGTGCGTGGGGACAGGAAGTAACTTTGTTAAAATGGGAACAAACGGATGTGTCTGCCCGAAAAGCCTAAGCGTAAAAAAAGACAAAGTTGGAATGAACCTTAACTAAGAGAGCCCGGAAAGAACAACACTCATAGAACCCTGGGGGGAAAAAAAGGTGAGAAAAGAACCAAGGAAATAAGAAAACCACGCAATCCCTTCCGTGCAAAATACTCTCTCAACAACAACATCATATTATTAAAGGTAAAAAACCCGTTGGTCTTAAAAAAATGGAAAAGGTAAACCACCCTGGTTTATTGCGGTGGGGGATTGGGGGGGTGTAAGGAATTTGATTCGCGCTTGGAGGAAAACCTTTAAAAAGCTTAAACTGGGAAAAAAAAAACAAAAGGAAAGAAGACAGCGTGGGAAAAAAGGGGAAAAAGGGAAAAAAGGTTTCAAAAAAGTAACTTCACCCCAAAAAGAAAACAAAAACAAATCAGGGGTGAGTCGACCGAAAGAAAAGAACCAGGGGCAGAGTGCAGGCACACCGGACTGTCAGAAAAAGCATGCCTGTGGGTGTTTAAAAAGCCTGGAAACGGAACAAGCGAAACGCAAGTGATGACCCGCGTTTTGGGGGGGGCCAAGAAATGGGGCAGAAAAAGTGAAGAACAATTGCAAACGGGTGGGGGGAAAAGAAGTGTCCGGACAGAACACAAACCGTCGGTAGGTCCCAATGGAAAAAAAGAAAACGCGTGGGAAGAGAAAGAACCGGGGGGGGGAAGGGAGAGGGGGCTACCCTTTACCATGCAAAATCAAGCTGGGTTCAAATTAAAAAGAGAGACCCAACTGGTGCGCCTAAAAAAACGGGGTAGGTCAAGGGGGATACAAAAAAGGAATTCCGGGCAAGTGGAAAAAAAACAGGATCGCATTTGACGAAACCCAGCGTAATGACTATTGCCACATTGGGGCGAGCAACCGCGAGTTTTTAACTTCACAAAAAAAAAAAAAGACGGTGTTCTTGCCCAGGTCTTTGGGGGAAGGCGGTTGGGAACGGGGGGGTTTGGCTGGAAAGGAATAAGAAAAGGCATGGACTTTCGAAGGGCGAACGTCCAAAAAAAAAAAAAAAAATTCAAAAAAAAAAAACGACTCACGAGAAAACAGCCCCAAGGAGGGCGTGGTCCGGGGAAAAGAAGAAGGCCTTTCCGGGTGTATTGGAAAGAACCTGGCTTTCAGGAACGAAGCTCGGCAAAAAAGGGAACAAAAAGGACAAGATGCACGAGAAAAAATGCTGCCCGGGACGCACAGCATAAAACTGAAAAAACCCAAAAATTTGCTCCAGTGAGAAAAAGGGAATGAGAGAAGAACCTCCGGTAGGGCCTTTAAAAAAACGGTTGGGAGGGAAAACGGCAAGGTATACCTAGGGGGGGGAAAAACCGGAAAGTCCTGTCACCTAGTGAAAGGAGAAGAAAAAACGGGAAAGAGAAAGACACTGTTGGACTATTATTGGGATTGGGACAAGCAGGGTTCCTAATGAAGGGTGACCGGGGGGAAGGGGGGAGGGAAGGAGGGGAAAAAAGGGGAAAAAAAAGGGGGTCCAACGGGAAGCCCTAACCATGGAAACGGCTTCGAACACACCTGGAGTATCTGCCGCAAAGAAAGGGGCAGAGCCATGCTCGGAAAAAAGAAGAAAAAAAACAAATGCTTTGACCTAAGCCACGGGGTTATAACCAAAAAACGCAACTAGACCCCCAAGGGGGAACAAAAAAAGTTGCGGTTTGCCTGGAAGGGGAGAAAGGAAAAGGGGGCCACCCGGAAAATGCAGGTGGGAAATAAATAAAGAAGCCGGACTTTGAAAAGAAACCGGCACGAGGAAAGTGACTTGGGGAGAAAGGAGTGGGGGAAAGGTTCTTTACACATGAACAAGGAAATCGATCTCTAAATTATGAAGGATCTCAAAAAAACAACAGAAGAGAGAGATCAATCGCCTTGCTAAAAAATTCCAAGGGGGGAAAAAGGTGGACCAGGCTGGGAAAAGAGGGGGCAAAAAAAAAAAATTCTGACAAAAAACAGAGTGAAGTGCGCGGTTTTCCTGGTCACAAAAAACCAGTATTCCCCTGCATGGGGGACGTAGAGGGGCCCACAAGGCCGTGGGTGTAGGAGGGGGGAAGAAAAGTGCGAAAGGGGGGCGCAAGCCGTCGGGTTTAGGGCATGGGGTAAGGACGCTGCCCACCGCCATCAGTGAAAGAGTGAAAAAAAAGCGAACAATAACGGAGGAACAAACTTCGACGACGCGGCGGAAGATTTTGGCAAAAGTGGTGCCTAAATTTAAATCAGTGAGGGCAGGGTGAAAAGGGTGAACCCCCGGGACGGTGGTTGATAAGGGGGATAGGAAAAGGTTTTTCAGTTCGCTTATTAGACCCTGCTGGAAAAAGTTAAATAATAGAAACGGGAGGGGGTTGTATGAGTCGTCATTTAGAATGCACTAGCAGACACGGTGTGGGAATAACCAAGAGTTCATACCTACGACTCCAAGGGGAGTCAAAGGGGGGAAAGAAAATATGTATATCAGAAGAGAAAAGGGGGGGGATGGGGGGTGGAAGGTCCCCAGCAGTGGGGAAGTAACCTTGGGTCGGAACGGGGGGAGAAAAAAGGCGCACCCACTCACCAGCCGGGAGCGCCCCGAACAAGCTTCGGGTAATTACTAAGAACGGGAACAATAATCAATCTTGTCAGAAAACCGAAACCATGAAAGAAAAAAAAGAAAATTCCTGGGACGGGCAAAGCGGGGAGAAGGTGGGAAAACAGCAAGCAGTCGAAAGGTTCAGACGATCGATTAAATTAAATAAGGGAGATTGGGGTAAAAGAGAACCAAAGGGAATAACTGCAAAAAATAACCGAAAAGGAAACCGGTGGCACACCCAACTGGGCAGGTGGGAAGCAACATTTCTTTGTCATGAGCCTGGGGGGAAAAAAGACGTATCGGTAGAGGGGATTCGGGCTACAAAGTCACCTGAGAGACCATTAAAATTCAACTTTTAAACAGATCCGAGCGGGGAGCGAGAAAAAGGGGTCGTCGGAAAAAAAGGGGAGTACAAGGGAAAAACTCGCGAACCCGGGCTTTGAAACTGGTGAAAACGGTGCACGCAAGAAAGAAAAGGGGGAAAACAAAGCTGTGTTACAGACTGGCAAAGAAAACTTCCGCCGGGGGGTGGTAATGCAGGAACGGGGGACCCTGCGGGGGGATAATGGTTGGAGGGGGACTGAAATTGAAAAAAAACCTTTAAACTAAGTGCGGACAAAACAGCGGGTCTGGGGAGCCCAAGAAATTGTGTCCTTCCCGAAAGGTTGGAAGCGGGAAATAGGGGAACACCGTCAAGCATAGATTCTAACCACAGTGTGTTTGACTGAAAGAAAAACTTCCTGTAAAAACTGGAATCTCTTCTGGGGACCGATGCCACAAAGGGGTATGAAAAGGAACAAAAGTTCGGAGAAAGGGAATGACCAGGATGGCTTGGGGCACTCGTTTAGCATTAAAACTATCAGGGGCCCTGGAAGCAAGAAGCAAATTGAAGGAAAACAATAAAAACCCCAAGAAACAAAACAATAAAACCCGGGGGGGGGGCCTGGAGGCCCCGAAAATGGTAAATATAAAAAACCTCAGGGATTCGTTGGGATCTCGAAAACAAAAAAGGGAGGAGGAGGAAGATAATGAAAATGAAGGAAAAAGGAAGGGGACGCGGGTTCTATTCCCTCCGCTCCGAAAGAAACCCCACCGTTCATGTTGGGGCTGGGGCCCGGGGGAAAGAGGGAAGAAAAAAAAAAGTTGAGGAAGGAAAAACACCCTGGGGGGGAAAAACAGCTGTCGGATCAAAGATCACATCCATCAAGTGGGAAAACACCAAGGTGCAGTGCTTGGTGGGTTCCGAGAAAACACCGAAAAAGCATTTGTTAAGGAAACCCTAAAAAATCATGTTGGGTTCAGGGCCGGGAAAGGGGCCAAAACCAAAAATGTGGGGGGCTTGTTTTTTTGCACGAAGCGAGGAAGGACACTGGGAACATGTTTGGTTCAAAAGGGAAGCACCCTACGCGAAAAAGGGAACGCACACGGTGGAGGAGAAAAAGCTGGGCGTAAGGGGGGGTCCGCAAGAGGTCCTCCAAAAAAAAAAACCGTTGGGGGTGGAGTAACCTGGGGGAAGGGCCAAAAAAAAAGGGAGGTGAGGAAAAGAAAGGACCCTCTCGAGCACCAACAAAATATGTAGCACCAAAAGGTGGGTACATGCATAAAAAAAAGCGGGGAGTAAGAACACTTCATTCCTAACGGAACCACACCACCCAAAAAAAGTTGGCAAAAAACACAGCCTAAAGCAAACGATCCCGGGAGTCAATGGGGGTTGACTGGGGTTCCATGGGGGGGGGGGTTTAGGATGGGCTGGGGGTGAAAAAGAAAAAAAAGCGACGAGTCGGACCGGTCTCGACGCCTGTGTTAAACCTTCCGAAAAGTGTTCAAAAACGCGCAACAAAAACGGAAAGGGGGGAACGAGTGGGGGTGAAGGGGATTAAGGTGCGGCTTTCCAAGAAACATCAGGACCGTGGGCATTCATTTCAAATAGTAAAGGAACTCAGCGCAGCGTGGGGAAAACAAAAACCGGAGGGGGGTAAACCGAGGGGGCTTTGGGGGAGAGAAGGAGAGGAAGTGCGCCGGATTACGGCCTAGGGCATTTAAGACGAAGGAAAAAAAAAGAAGCAAAGGGGGAGCAAGGAAGGAGCCTCCCCAAAAGTCTTGGTTCCCCTCAAAAAACGATAAAACTCAATGAGCCAGCAGAAAACGGGGAAAACAACAATTGGGAAAAAAAGTGAAAAAAAGGAAAATATACATAAAGCCCGCCTGGGAAAAGGGTGAAAGCCGTAAGCTGTATACCAGTATCCCAAGGAACCAGTAGGTAGTGCAATGCGAAGGACCTGAAAAAAAACCAGTTTTTTCAGGAAAGTTGAATGGGGGAAAAAGAAGGGGGGAAAAAAGTAACTAACCGGAGGAACCCCTCAGGACAGGAATTGTCAAAGGAGGGGGGGGACGGGGGGAATAACGATCCACGAAGGAAACATGCGGGCAGTCTCAGGGCCAAGGGTTCGCGGGGGGGCCCATGGGATTTTTCGCGCAGACGATGCGGCAGAAAAAATGTCCCACCGGAATTGAAAAAACCAGGAAAACGGTACGGATAAAAGGAATTGTCGCAGGCTCGAGTCAGGGATTCTAAAGACCCATCGCCAAGTGCTAATAGCGTCGGTCGGAAAAGACGGTGACTGAAACCTCAGCCTCGTGGTGGTTCACAAATGCGAAGGTTGGAAACTGGTGTTGGGCCCAAGACGGGGGGACACATTGGAACAGCTGAAGTAAGGGCCAAAAAACTATCCAAGGCCTAAAAGATCTCTCGAAAACAAACAAGCGTGGATAAAGAACGGGCCTTGCTCGGGTAAAAGAAACGGAAGGTTGAAGCTGGGAAGAAAAAAAACAAAACACGAGGTTTTCGGGTCCAAAACGCGAATTGAAAAGCGATTTTGGAGGAAAAAGGGGGGCCAGATACGAACCAGTATCCAAGGGAAAAGGGGGTGGACGACCGAAAAGGCTGGGGTCAGCGAAGAAAAAACTTTCGGGGACGGACGCCCTTCCGGGGGGTAAAGGATCTCAGAAAAGTGTTCTTGAAAGGGATCTTGCGCGCATCCATAGACTACAAAAAAAGAACACAACAAAGCAAAGGAAAGTCAAGAGAAATCAAGTGGGGGGCGAATCAAGGCTTTGGGAAAAAAAGGATTTTGCTCATGTACAACAGGGGACCAAAGGGGAAAATTCCTTCAGGCAGGATGGAGGTAAAATTTTGGAAATTTGGATTGACAATAACAAAACCGGAGGGGAACAAAATTAATAATAGGTCTTGTACGCGGTCCAATGCATAGGGGAAAGCAAAGAGGTGTCAAAGGGGGAACCCTAGGTCATAACGGAAGGTAAGAAAAGGAAAAAAGGAACCAAGTAGGGGTTTATGATCATTTCTCATTTGGTGGGTGCCAAGGGGTGGGGAAGGGTTTGGGGTTGGGGATGGGCGCTTGTCAAGCCGAAGGGATGACAAAAAAAAAGGCGAAAAGCGGGGGGACTCCCGAAGAACAAAGGCTGAAGGTTCCTGGGGGGAAAAGTCCCAATCGCATTCCGCATTCGTCAAAAGCAAACTTTCAAGAAAAAAACGAACAAGGGGCAATCAAAGGGCTGGGGGAGGGCTACGGGACGTTTAACGCCGCCGATGGACTGATCGATTCGGAATAAAATTAAATCAGAGAGTCTACCCAACCACGGAATCAAGGGGAAAACAGGGAACAGGGTTGAAGAAGGGGAAAAAAAAATGGGCAAGGAAAAGTCGTTCTGCGGCAAAAGGGAATCGGTAGAAACTTCGCTTTTTAGTCATTCAAGGAATCAAAGGGATAAAAGGACGTTCCAAGGGAGGAGGGGAAAAAGAGGAGGGGCTGAGAATGGGTTACGTACCTTCCGACGGCAATGCGAAAAAAGCTGCGGGGCAGGAATAATGACAAAAGAGGAAGCAGTGGACGAAAGTTGGACGGCGGCGAATCAAAATCACGGGGTGGTTGAGGGGCACAACGGTGAACCCGAACGCCGACGGCATAAAGTTTTTATAAACGCAGGCGGGAGGTAAAAAAAAAAGTTCAACTGCAAAAAGGGCGGGCGGGTGAGGAGAAGGGATGGAAAACGTGACTGGAGAAACACAAGACCAGGCGTCCAGACAGCCGTGGGGGCCTTAGAAAGAGAGAGGAGGGGGTCAAAGGAATGCCACGAGGTTGGTCCGGTTAGAAAGTACTTCTTGAAAAGACTGCCAAAGGGGAAGGTGCACAAAGGGGGATTAAGAAAAATCAGGGGGAGGGGGACAGACGAAAGAGGAACCACACCCAGGGTGAAATTCAGGGGCATCCGTCTAGAAAAGGAACACAAAGGCCAAAAACAATACCAGGGTGCCTGGGGGAGGGGGGAAAAAAGCGAGGGGGAAAAACAAAACGACCGGGATACTGATTCTCAAAAAAAAAAAATAGGTATAATTAGGGACACATAAGGAAGGGGGGGAGGGAGGGTCCTAGTTTCCAAAAAAGTTAAAGAACATGAAAACACCACAGGGTTATTGAATGGTTGGGGTGTTGAAAGACAAAGCGCGTCTCACCCTTTCACCCTTTGGGAAAAAAGTGTAAAAGGTGAAACGCAGGAAAGTAAAGCAAAAGCCACCTTAACACACGTGAAGTTTTCACATGAATTGTTCAAAAAAAAAAGACCCAGTGATCCCTCCGGTTCCATGAGGAAACCGCGCTCAAAATGAGAAAAAGGGTGGAGGGCAAAAAAACAAAACCCCTGGCTGTTGACGACGAAAGAAACCTGGGACCGGGACAAGAAAAAAAATAAAAAGTCGGGACCGAAACAGGTGGGGGGGGAGTACCTACCGGCTTGGGCGACAGAGTGGACTGTTTTTCCCGAAACGGCAGGGAAATCAAATGCCGGAAAGGTTGGGCGGGATTTCGTGCCCAGCACCAACACTTTTTGTGTCTGAGAAGGCCAGTAAAAAGCGAACCCGCACATCCCGGCCGCCGTAGAAAAGCGGGACACCATCGAGTTCGGGCAAGAATCCAGGGCCAAGAGAGGGTTTTCCCGGGAAACGACTGGACCAAAGGAGCTGAAAAAAAAACTTGCCAGACAGAAAAGCCCAGAGACGACTGAGACAAAAAATGGACCGAAGGGGTTGTCACCAATTTGGAAGGCCGGCAGGATCAGAAAAAAAAAATCCCACACACTATTCACTATTCAGTGGGGTGCGCGCCGACGCAATGGGTGGGGGGTGAGACGAACAGTTTGTTGGGGTGTCACAATTACGGGAAAAAAGCGGCCAGGGGTCCAGGATGTGGGGGGGGGGAAAAATGATTCCTTGGGGGGGGGAGGGCCACGACAAAATAGGGGGACAAGGATTGAAGTAGAAAAGGTCGGCGGTCAGCG
>Ga0179593_1390679_pt1 | contig 14205 bp, 20 predicted proteins | sample CZODoug2_1_08_16_FD_185931 | JGI IMG/M metagenome (GOLD analysis project Ga0179593, IMG submission 185931) | Vadose zone soil fungal communities from Angelo Coast Range Reserve, California, USA - CZODoug2_1_08_16fungal (PacBio error correction) | ecosystem: Environmental > Terrestrial > Soil >...
GAAAAAGGCTCTGGAAAAGTCCAGGAATCAAAACAGGGACACCCAGCTCCTACTTGATGCAATAAAAAGGGTCGGGGCAGTTGACTGCGATGTAGGGCATGCTGGCCCAATGTTTGGAACAGGGATGGGAATAGGTGGCGAGGCACTGCCGGACGCGACTTCACCGAAAAGCAAGAAAATGGACCTCACATGCTCGTGGGGTTATGGCAGGAGTTGGGGGAAAAAAAAGGAAGGAAAACAACCTTGGGAAGGGCAACGGGTTAACTACCAGCCAGTGGTAGCCAAAAAAAATCATGAGGGCGTATCGGAATAATAGGTCCATCACGTAGCGCAGACAATCAAAATTCGGGGGGGCCAGTTTTTTATCCAGACTGTTGCACTAGGGGGGGGGGGGGGGGCCGGAAAGAAAACGTGGGGGCCAAGATTGAACTCCGTAACGTAAAATGGGATGAGAAGCAAGGTTGGGTTTGGTGTTTGTTGTTGGGGGTGGGGGTTGGGTGGTGGGGTTGTGGGGGGGTGTTTGTTTTGGGTGGGGGTGGTGTTGGGGCTGGTTGGGGGGGTTGGGTGGGGGGGTTGGTTTTTTGTTTTGTGTTTGTTACGCCAAAAAACCACAAAAAACCGCCCCCAACCACCACACCCCCCCAAACCCCCAAACAACAACCAACACCACACACCCCACAACCAAAAAATAAGTACCCCACTCAACAACAACCCCCCGCCCCCAACCCCCAAAAAACCCCCCAAAACAAACCCCCCAAAAACAACCAAAACCCTAAAAAACCAACAAAAAAAAAAAATAACCACCGACCGCCAACAAAAAACTCACAAAAAACCCACACAAAAAAAACGCAGTCTTTTTTTTTTTTTTTTTGTGTGTTTCTTGTGTTTTCTGTGTTTCTCTTTAATTTTAGGTATTTTTTTGGCGCCGAGGGGGGCTGGGTCTGTTGCATTTTTTTTAGGGTTGATAGAATGCAGGGGGGGGCGGGACAAGGTTGTCTTTCTAAATTGAAAGACTAATGGAGGTCGTAACTGGGGGCAGAGGAGGAAACGCGTGGGGGATACGAGTGTGGGGGGGAGGGGAGCCGTGGGAGGAGGAGGGCGGTAATAGTAGGAGTAGGGGGGTTGAGGGGAAAGCGGATTTTGTAGATTGTGGTGAGGGGGATGGTGTGTGTTTCGGCAGTGGTTTTTAGAGCGGGGCAGGGGTAGTGGGAGGGGGCGGCTATGTAAATGTGGTGGTTAGGACGTCGAGCTGAGGGGGGCGGGGTTGGAGTTTATTGTATGTTAGGAGGGTTGGTTGGAAAGGGGGTGGAGTGTGGGGGTTTGGGCATTAAGAGCTTAGTTCGGAGTGTTAATGGGGATGGGGAATTGGTGGTTGTGTATTTTGGATTAGTTTGGTTGGTTGGATTGGTGTTTGTGGATGTGTGTGTGGTAATGTTTGTGGGAGGGGGGAAGGTTAGATGATTAGCTTAGTGAGTGGTGTTGTTTGGAAGTGTGGGTAGGCGGGGAGGGGTTACTCCAGATTTGGGTGGGAGAGAAAGAACACTAGGGAGTCCGAGTAGGGGGACAGGGCGGGAGGCCATGGTGGGGTCATAAAGAAAAAAAAGGAAGTAATTGGAAAAAGGGGGAGGGAACCTAGTAAGCATCGGAGCACAGGAAAAGGTGACATGTTCCAATGCCGGGGTAAGGGATTTCTGTGGAACTCATAAAAAAGTTAGTGGAAAATGGGGGAAGAGGAGCGGCCGGCGATGTTGAGGAGGGGGGGGGCATGACAAAAAGGGGGTTTCCTTGGATCCAGATCCTGTTGAGAACCGTTTTTTGGTTTGCCCAAGAAAACCCCCCAACAGAAGGCACCGGGACCCCGGCATCAATGCAGTGCCAAGGGTTGGCACTAGGTTAGGGGGGAAACTCTTCTCAAAGGTCAAGTTTGGGGAGAAAACGGTGGAGTTAAGGGGGAACGAAAAGGAAAAACCATCTTGGTTGGGGATCTGCACTAACCAAGTTTCCATGTTGTTGCAACATATGACGTGTTTCAGAGACGGGACGTAGGGAGGCTCAATATTTTTGAAGGACAAAGTGCCTTGCGGAATTGGAAAAAAGCCACCAGAAACACCTTCCGGTAAACATTCGCGGAAGAAAAAAGGTCTTTGTAAGGAGGGGGGGGAAGCAGGAGAGGAGGACGCGGGAAGAAAAATTGGAAAAATTTTCGAGCGAATGTTGTGGGGGGTACGAATTGGGATCGGGAGGCGAAGCCGGAAACCAAGGAAAATGAAAAATCAACTTCGGGCAAGAGGGCCATCAGGGAGGAGATATCATCATGTACGCACAAGAGGAACTAACGCTGTATGTGCGGAAGGGGAACCTGTCCTGTCCGAGCAACGTTAAATGGACTTGGTTTGTCCGCCGACAGAGGAAAACAGCTCGTTGGTTGGGGGCCAAGAAGGGGGGGTGACGTAGAAAGGGTCGTATGGAATGACTCTGAGAACAAAAAAAAAAAAACTCTTATCCCATCGAGAAGCACTTACCAACTGTAACGTTCACACTGTCACCTAAAAAAAGGCACCAACAACGGAAAGCTTCTGGGAAAAAAAGGATTAAGGCGAAGGAAAAAAAAAAACATGAAGGTAACCGGTGCTAAGACCGGAATACGGGTACCCACCATGTCCAAAATACTCCAAAAAACTTCGACGAGGGAATAGGATCACTGGGAGCGACCACTGCCGAAGGGAAAGAAGCAGGGACAGATGAGGGGGGACCACTCTCGACAGACCTCTAAACCTGAGCAAACACACCAGAGTGAAGCCCAAACTCTCTAAGTGACTTCGAAGGGACGAGGGAAAAAAGACTACCGGAAACCGAAAAATAAGGGAACGGGAAAAAAGGTGATAAAAGGTTTGGAGAGACACGACTCGAATTGCTAACTAGTAGCCAAAATCAAACCGAAGTGAGAGAACGGATCGGGTCGGAAAAGTCACAAGAGAAGGCAGAGACAAACAAAGAGGGTTACGGGCCGAAAAAAAAAGGGGGACTAACGAGGGCTCAAAGGGATCTACCGTCCAAGCAGAGGAAAAAAAAAAAAAACTTCCACACAATCCCGGGAAAGAAATTCAGCCGGGGGGGGAACGCGCAAGGAAAGGAGAGGGGAAATCCCACAGGAGCTGGGGGAAACAAATTAACAAAAAATACTCTAAAACCTCAACCCCGGCACTATCACTGTCCAGAAATTTTGTCCGAAAAACAATGGTAAAAAAAAAAGGGAATCGACGCAATGAAAACAAGGGGCGCACTCAAAGAACCTACGAGTGTAAATAGGGAACGCCTAAGTTGTTAAGAACAGGTCTCAGAAAAAATACGACAAAGACGAAGAAGGTCATATCGAACAACGCCGAAGAATAACGGAAAGAGTCCGAAAAAGGGGGGGGAACTGGGAGTGCAGATAAAGGGCCAGCCAAGTTGTGGCTTATCCACGATGGAATAATGAAGGGAGAAAAACTGGAGAGAATGATGACCTAACCAGAAATGGGACTGGAAGATAACAAAACTGAGACTAACGAAAAGAAGGGGTGAAATCGGCAAATAAAAAACACAAAAACAAAAAAATAGGACAAAGGAAAGGGCCGAAAACCAATAATGAAAGGTCGAAAGGTGGCTAAAGAGCAGAAAAAATACCAAAATCAGGATGAAAAACATAGTGAGAAGGGGAGTCAAACTGGCAAGGGAGGAGAAGACACTAATTCGGAAAAAAGGGAGGGGAACCAATCGAACAGAAACATCCTACTCGGCGGCAAAAGCATGGGAAAAGCCTGAGCGAGGATCTAGAGATCCGAAGAAAATGGAGAGACTGAATCGAGAAGAAACCAGGAAGGGGAGGGGAAAAGGAAGTTGACATGAGATACCAGGGTGTGACCAGAAGTGTAGAAAACTCCCAATCAGAAATCAAATGCGTGGGGAATTTCTCACTGAGTGCCAGTGGGGGGAAGCGAAAGAGGGGGAAAGGGGGTGTATTTCCTGCCAGGAAAAACAAAACTGAGCGCTCCTGAGCCGGGAACGAAACCCACAATGAAAATGATTTCACAAAAAGGGGAAACTCGTGGGGGTAAAAGGGACGGAACCAATCTTTGACACGGAGAATAAATCTATGAAGGGAGAACACTGTGTCGGAAAAGTAAAAAGATCAAAACGGTCAAATGAAGGTAGGGGGCGTTAAGAACTTTCCTGAAAGCTAACCAGACCTTTGAAGCCAGCATCCTTAAAGGTGAGACTAAAGTTCGAGGATCGATTTGGTAAACCGATCAACAGGCTTGGCACTGATCTTCTTGGAACGAGGGAAAAGAAGGGGGGGTGAGATCGGGCAGGGGTTCTAGGGGGAGGGGTGTGCAGGGGGGAAACAGAGTCGTCGAAGAAAAGTAAACGTCTTGAACGGCATGTGGTTTTCAAGGGGGACTTCCAAAAATGAGGAAAAAATTGTGAGATATGGGAGAGAGTTTTCAGGGTGAAGAGGGGGACAAACGGGGGGACAAGGGGAGAAGGACGGGGCAGAAATTGTACAAGGCGGAGTAAATTGTGGGAGATCGAGGCCGAAAAGGGACGTGGGGGGGGGGAGACGCAGGGGAAGACGGCCTGGTGGGGGCAGTGCTTTCCCAGCAACGAAGGGGTGGAATGACCGATTCCGAACTCCTTGAAAGCATCAAGTCGTTCCGGGTGAAACAAGGTACTGAGGGAAACAAGAAACATGGGACCGCCACCCGCCCGTTGCAACACAAAACGCTGTGGGTAAGTTGTTAGGACGGGACGGGGAAAAAAAAAGAGGTGGGGGGGTGGGAAACGAAGAGGAAGGGGGTTACGTGGGGTGCACGAGAAATAAAGGTTCTCTCAGATCTGGAGAAAAAAAGGTACAACAAAGGGGAAGGTGGGATAATGGGTGTCGGAAGTTAAAAAAAGCTTCAAATAACTCATGGCGAAAAAACATTCCTACTTCAGGGGGGAGGTTTGACTGTTGGGAGGAGGGAGTAAAACTGATCCAGAAAACTACCGAGAAAAAGGGAAACCCGTGGTGCGAAAACTTGGGGGAATGAAGCGGCAGAGGTGGGTGGGTGGAGAGTCCTAAAGCGGTTAGGTCAATTCGAACGGGATGTCAAACTAAAGATCTGCCCCCCGGGCCTAAGCGGAGAAAGGGTGATCGAGGAAAAAATCCGGCCGACGAACGAAAGTGAGGAAAGCAAAAAGCGCAAACCCGGGACTTCATTCCTTATCAAGTGGTTTGTGTCAGAAGAAAAGGTACAGGGAAAAAATAGCGAAGGGTTGGTTGCCACATGGAAACGGAGACAAGGAGTAGGGGAATCTGATCAAAAAGTCAAACAAAAAAGGAGGAAGTATTAAAAAGAAAGAGAAAACTAAGAAGGTGGACGTCAGGGAAAACCAAAGAGGATCGACGTTGTAGGACATAATACTGTCAGTGAGAAAAAACTGAATACCGGCCTAAAGGGGGGAAGAAGGTGTTGGAAAATCAGGGCACAACATGGAGAAGGAAGAAAATGGGAAAAAAATACCGAGGGGGGAAAATGCATAAAAGGGGCGACGAGGCAGGGGAAAACTCCAAAGGTGAAAATTTCCCAGGAACTCTACGAGACTAGATGGGGGAACGAAACACCCTCGGGAGGGGTTCGAACAATCGAACAAGGGTTGAATTCAGAGTGGCTACTAAAAGAATGAAAGGAGGGGGGTCAAATCATCAACCACAGTCGAAAGAAAGTGAAAGGTGGAAGGAAGAGACGGGCTCAATTCAAGGAAAACCTCAAGTAGGAAAAGCACAAGAATACTCCTAGAAAAGGGATCTGTAAACGTGGAACAAAATGTAAAAAAAGGGGGAGAACCACCAAAAAAAAAGGCAGTTTTTGAAGGGAGAACAAGACAAGAGGTCAGAAAAGGGGGGTCAAACTGAAACATAATCTAAGCTTATTTCAAAGGAAGAATGTTCCTTTAAGGGAGAATCATGAGAGGGAACTGCAACACAATTCTCTGGGGAGCAAGGGGAAAAAAAGAAGGCAAGGCCGAGGAAAGAAGCTAAAGAGGGGGATAAAAAAAATTTTTCACACAGAGAAAGTTCAAGGTGGACACAAAAAAGATCCCGGAATGACCGGAAACGTGATCGAAACTCGGGAAATGGGTGTGGGGACCTAAGCTACAAATCATGAAGGGGACTGGGGGGGAAAAAGGGCACGACCCAAAACTGAAATCTCCGCAAGAATAGGGAGGCTATATTACAATATATGCAGAAAAAAGACCGGAATAATACCTGAAGAAATCAAAGGGACTGGGGAAGTGCAAGAGAAGGGTCCACCAGAGGGGCATGGTCGGAAACAACATAGGAAGAGGGGGGGGAAAATTCTGAAGCAAAACCGGGTCAGAAGAGGGCAGAAGAAAAAGGGTATCATCCGAATTAACGAACTCATAACGAAGTTCTCTCAGATATAATTAAAAGGGCGAACAAGAAAAGGGGGAACTCAGAAACAAGGGGGACGGAATACAAATCTCTAAAAAGAACAGCAAAAAAAAACTTATCCCAGAAACTCTTGAAAAAAAACCAGTCAAGTGAAGTGAACGGCGCAGAAAACGATAGAAAACCAACAGAGGGAAGAGGAAAAAATCCAAGCGGAGGGGAAAACAGGTACGACAGCTGCAATAAAGAAAGTGGTATCTTAAAAAAGGTGGGGAAAAAAGTACAATTTCTGAAAGATATATCAAAAACCAAAAAGCAACGGAGGGGGTAAAAAAAAAGAGGGAGGCTCGCAAGGTGGGGCTACAAGAAAATAACCAGTCAATCAAGGGAAGCGTTTGATAGGCGAAGGGTGGTTCAATTTGAAAGCCAAAAGGGGGGAAATGTGGAAGGGGGTCACCTGTTGCCAAGGGGTTGGAAAAACAACATTGGGGGGGGGAGAGAGTGGATCCCTCAAGGGGTCAATGAAGGGCTTTAACGATGTCAGGGCAGAAGAGATTGGAGGACTCAGTTTGAGCCAACACGCGAACCCAAAAGGGGGGGCAAGGGGGTCTTTGTGGGGAGAAAAAAAAGGGGGTGACCGGCCGGTATAGTCAGGAAAATCTAAAGTGTTCGGAGTCTGAGGAAGAGTGAAGGGCAAAAAAAGCCGGAGAAACAGCGATAGGACCAGGTTCACGACAAAACTGGAATAGATCGAAAGGGGGGGGGGGGTTTGGGAAGAAAAAAAAAACCTTTAAAGGGGAAAAGATGCACTCCGGAAAGCAGGGTGATAGTCAGAGGGGGGAATATGATCGTTTGGTTACGAATAAGAAAAAATCGAGGGAAGAGTAGAACTGTGCGAGAACCCAGTTGGGGGGGGAAACCGGACTAACCTCACGTAAAAAAAAAAAAAAACGATTGTAAAATGTGTACACATGAAAAAAGGTAGGTCAAAGAAAAAGGGGTCCAAGAGGGACACAGACACAGGGGGGAGTAGACTCTGGGGAAATGACGATTATTTGGGAACTGAAATAGAGGGCGGGGGGAGCTGGGCCCATTGGTGATAGGGGACTTTTTAATCGGCTGGTGTGGTTCCGTGGTAAGACCACCCAAAGCCATGGGAAAAGTAAGAAAAACCAAGAAGAGAAAAAGCCAGCCACTGGGAAAGAGAGATTCCGGGGTGAAATAGGGTCAATGATTACGGACCTCCGGGGCGAATAATTGTTAGAAGGGGTCGAAAGGGAAAAAAAAAAAAGACTTTGGGTGGGGGCGAACAAAAAACACAATGGTTTGAAGGGGGGGGAAAGGCACGGAGACGGATCTGGAGGGGGGAAGAAGGATTTAATCATGTGTCCAGGGGGGAAGGAACGCTGCCAAAAGGGGGTCGTCAAGGAAAGAAAATCAAAAGATTAGGGGGGTGGCAGCACTGAACACGTTAAACGAATGAGAAGATGGGTCAAAGTGGGTAGGGAAGCACTGGGGTTGGGGGAAAGGGGAAAAACCCTGCCGGGTCGATGGTGTTGGAAAGTCCAATCAAACTTTTAACAACCTTCTGAAGGAAATGGGGGAAAAAGAAGAGGGCGGTAACGAATCCTCCAGAGAGAAAGATACGATGTCAACCGCGAGGGCGTTTAGAAAATTGTACTCAGGCAAAACATTGTTCCGAGCCGTTTACTTCGGGGGGGTGGGGGCGCAGCAGGGTCAGAAAAAAAAAGAGAGATTTGGTTAGTGACGGATTCCTGGACAGGCCGGGATCAGAGAAAAAAAAAAAAAAAAAAAAAAAGAGGAGGGAAAAGATAGAGATCACCGATGGAAGGAAAAAAAAGTAAAACTATGGAAAAAAAAAAACCTAGATGAGGTGTTTTCCAAATATACGCGCAACATAAGTGGGGAAAGAAAAAAGAAAAGGTTGAATCATCCTGCAAAAATGTCCATAGAAGTCGTAGGACGTGGGGACATCGGTCCAAAGGGAGGGGAGAAGGAAAGCCCGGGACTGAAAGAATTTGGAAAGGAATCAACCTCGAGAAAACCTAATTGAAAAACATTCGACAGGGTTCATCGAGACAGGAAAAGGGGTCTTCGGGGGGAGATAAGAAGAGAAAGGAAAAATCACAACGGAAGACGGGAGATTTGGAGGAAAGAGGGGGGGGGAAGTCAAAGGACCCTAAAAAAAACAAAAGGCAAAGAACAAGACGCACGGGGATAACTTAAACGGGGTGGAACAAAGTAACCAGGGGACAAGCTGCAGGCAAATGTGTGAAGCCAAGACAAGGTGAAAGGGGGTGCTAAAAAGGGGGGGGAGATGGAAGATCGAATGGAAAAGAAAGAATGATTCCGCACAACGGAGGATAGTGAGGAAGGGGAACACCAGTACGCTTGAAGACAAGGGAAAAAAAAGGGATTCCAAAAAAGAACCAGAAAAGACAGCCTCGAAATCAAAGGGGGTGCACAGGGAAAAAATCGACAGTGTACAATAAAAGGGTAGGGCATTCAGGAACAGGAGGATACAAAACTAAGAAAATAGGTTTGGCAGACTATAGCAAGAAGTTAAGTGACTGGAGTTGGTTCAAAAGAAAAATGACCAATCTAAAGAATAGACCGAGTGAACTACTATTGGAGGAAGCCGCAACAAATAAGGAAATAGACTTATCAGAAAAAACCGTAAGATGAAGAAAAAAAGAAAAGTGGGTTACCACAATGGTGGCCTTGTAGGGGGAAAAAAACCAGCAGGATATCTGAAGGGAACAACTGGCCCGGAAAAAGTGAGGGCACCAGCCAGAAAAAAAAAAAAAAAGGACACGTGGGGTAAAGAAAAATACTTTCTCAACAGATCGCGAAAAACTGACTTTAGGGAGGGCGCAGAAACACTTCTATCAAAAAACACAAAGAGGGAAAAAGGTTGGGTGTAAGGGAAACTTGAAAAAACTCACTAAAAAACCCGATCAGGAGGGAACTACATCCTGCCAGGAAAGGATGTTCCCCCCTTCCACTGAATCAAAGTATAAAGAAAAAAAAAGCGTTTAACTGCAAAGAATCAAATCCACTCAGGAGGGGAAGTAAAGACAATGAGATAAAAAGGAGGAGAAACAAGGAGATCGAATGCTTAGGGAAGGAAAAGAGAAGACTCACCAACACCACGGGGGAAAGGTAGAAAAAAAGAAAAAATGACTGCTGGGAAAAATTGTCCCGTACAGGAGAAAAAGACTCCTGCAGGGGGGGAAAAAACTGTACCGGGGGATTAAGAAGGCTGGGATCCGAGCCAGCCATTTGTTTGGTGTTGCTATCACGTAAGAGCTCTACGGGACACGAAACCAAACGGAATTGAAAGCTCCCTATGAGGAAGGAAAGTCTCGGGTGGACGGGGGAGAGGGGTGAGCCGCAACACGAGAAAATCCATTGGGGGTTTTAACGCCTTCGAAACGGTGGGAAAAGAAAAAGGGAGCGAGGTCGGACGAAATTTAAAGGAAAAGAAAGGCAAAGGGGACGGAAAAGACCAAGACCTTTGTTCTGGGAAAAGCACTCTTCCAGGGTGCGACCTAACCTTGCCCACAAGCGGGGAAAAAAGAAGGTGGGTAAAAAAGAAAAAAAACGGAAAAAGGGTGAAACCAGGGGGATCTTTTGACGAGGTAAAGAGGATGAATAGGAATTTGGCTAGGCAGGTGGGGGTTCGAGGGGAGAAAAAACTCCGTCGTAAACGGAAGGCAGGGAGGGGGAGGGACCACCTTCAAATGGGTTGGGAGGAAACTAAAAAATCACGAATGATGGAGGAAGTTATATGAACGCGTCAACTGCCACTCGGTGAGCCGCCGGTTGAATTAACTGAAGCGACGTCGGGGGGGTACTCGAATAATCTGGGAAAAGTGATCGATCAAGTCGGGGGGGGGGGGGAGAAGGGAAAAGGGATACCAAACGGTGGGGGGGTCCTTTGGACTTACAAAACGAAGGTTGGGAACTCCAAGAAAAGAGCTCCGACCAGGGGGAAAAATCGCTTCATGGGACGGAGAAATGATGACGACAAAATGCCTGGAGAAATATTATGGTAAGGGGGGTACCGAGTAAAAAGACGGGTGGGGCCGGAAAAAAGGTACTGTTGACACGGCCTATAAAGGGTAAAGAGACGGTTCAAAGGGGTCCTGAAAAAATTGGACAGGTTTGTCACAGAACTGGAAGAGGATCAAAACCAACAAGGTCAAAAAAATGAACGGAAGAATGGGTTTGGGAGGGGGGGTTGAAAGGTTGGTCTACTGGGGGGAAGGCAGTGTCTCGTTCGAAACTCAAGGAAGTCAAATTGGGGGGGGAAATGATACTGTGGGTGATGACTCTGGGGGGGGGGGGTTGTAAAAAAAAAAAACTTGGAGTAAGAGAACCGGGGGGTGATCAAAGAGGGGTGAGCAACAAAAGATGGAGGAGGGTATTAAAAAAGGTCAGACTCAGGAGGAAAAGGGGGGGAAAAGAAGGGGGCTGACAACCGGGTGATTAGGGGGAATACTTACAAAGTGCAAAGTTGGGGGTTTCGCATAAAAGAGATTCCTAACAAAAATCGGGGGGGGTTCAACCAAAAAAAGAAGGGAAAGGAGCAGAACTTATGAAAGGGTTGGCTCTCGAAAACAAAAAAAACAGGGAGGGAGTAAAAAAGGTATAAGAACTAGAAAAAAGGGAAAGCACAACAGTCAACAAAACAACGATGGTTGAGAGAAGCTTGAAGACTCAAAACAGTAAAGTAAACTGGATTAGAAGACAGGGGCAAACCTGAAAGGGACCAAAAGGGAATGTAAGCGTGATGCTACTAGTTAGGATCCTGATCACTACCTGAGAGACCAAGACTCGAAGGGGGCAACGTGGACAGAATCACAAAAAAAAAGCGGAGGAAATTCAAAAAAAAAAGAGGACGAGTTTCACATCCCCAGGGCCAGAAAAGGGGTGCGGGGAAAACGAGAAGAAAGTAAAATAACAAGTCATTCTAGGGGTTGTGAGTAAAGACGGGAGCAAGAAAAAACAAGGAAAATCGAAATACCAGACTCAGACATCGAAAAAACTGTCTGGTCGGGGTGAAAAACCACGAAAGGAGATGCAATTCTCAAAAACAGGGGGAAAATGTGGGGTGACGAAGAAAGGAGAAGACCAGTTTCGCCAAAACAAAGAAAGGGGGGGTGAGCTCACATCTACTAGTTAACAAAACAGAAAAATGATGGCCCGGTAAGGGGGAAACTTGATAAAGGCGGAAAGGGAATGAACATTCTCGGTTAAGCAATTAACCAACAGAACGAATAAAGAAAAAGAGAACCAAAGAGAAGTCTGATAGTTTTCAAAGATATTTCAGTCAATGGTGCAGAAAAAGGCTAGCCGGCGTACAATTCAGGAGAAGAACCGAGGGAAAAAAAAATTTACATAGAAAAAGAAAAAAAAAGAAAGTTGCTGGTTTAAACAAAAACAGCCTCCTCGCAAGACACTAGGATGAAAGACATCAGAGAAACACTCCTAATAAGGATCCACTAGATCACAAAGACACAAGAGGTAAAGATGGATACAGTTTGAAAGTGATGGGGTAAAAACATCAGGAGATAGAAAGGAAGAAAAAGGGAAGAATGAAGGGGAAACCAATTTGGGAGAGAAACGACGGCCGCAAGGAGCACAGTTTCGGAAAAAAAAAAGGAGATCCTATACCATTTGGAGGGAAAAAAAGAAACTCCCAAAGGGGAAAATGTTGGTGAGGTGCTCAAACGCGCGAAAATAAAAACAAAAAAGGAGGAAGACCTGTATCAAAAAAAGACACCGCGCGAATAAAAGATCGCACCAAAGTTCGGGAAAAAGGAAAAAAGGGACATCACAACTGGCTAGGGTAAAGGGGGAACAAGTACATGAAGACCAAAAGTATCTAAAAGGAAGAAAAGAAGGGTAAGGGGGGGGAAGGAATGAAAAGGAAATCTAAAAAAAAAACAAAAGAGGAGTAGGAAAAAAGAGAAGGATGGTAAAAAGGAAAAGTGTATAGGAGAACAACTCAAAGTCATACTCCTGCCTTGAAATGACCGCATGTGAGCCTGGGCCGAAGAGTCGTGGGGCACCTCTTAAAAAAACCGCCAAAATGGGGGGGGGGGAGTAGTATACTCGAACAGCCAATAAGTGGGGAGAAAGTAGTACGCCAGGCAGACAGGGGGGAAAAAAACAGGGGTTGGAAGGAAACGGGGGCAAAGCAAAGGGGGGAAGGCTGGGGCGGAAAAGGGGAAAGTGGCTCCCGGAAAAAAAGAGACACGAAGAAAGCGTCATTTCGCGGATAAGAGGGGGAAGGATCCCAGCAGGGGGAAAGGGGGGCAACGCAAAAATAAAACAGGGAAGGGGCTCACCACGAAAGTGAAAAAATCTCAGCAAAGGGATGGGGGGGGGGACGGGGCCCAACCAAAAACAGTCTGGGAATTTGATCCTTGGCAACCAAAAAAAACGAGGCCACAAAGGGGGGTTGGGGGGGATGAAGCACAGAACTTTCAGTAAAAAATTCGAGGGGGGGCGAAAGAAGAAAAAAACGTCGGGGGGATCATCGTGAAAGGGAAAAGGGCAGGGATCGCGGGGGGGTCTGGATGACCGAAATGCAGGGGGAGGGGAAGGTCGAGGAACTCGGAGGGGGGCCAAAAAAAGGTTGAGAAGGGGAAGGCATTCCCGGGCTATCAGTCTTGGTACAAAGGAAGTGAAATTACTTGAACGGGAGAGTTCGAAGAGGAGGGGGGGTCGGGGGACCTCTCTGGGGGTTTGAACTGGGCGGGTTGAAAGGGGAAGGAAATACCAAAAAAAATAAGCAAAACCACGAACTTGACAAAGGGGGCAAAGGACGGGGGGGAATTGAAAAGGAGGAAAAAAAGGAACCGTCGCCAGGGTTTGCTCACTTTAAAAATGGGTGTGAGTAAATTTCAGCGAAAAAGTTAACACATAGGGGGGGGGGGGCAGGAGCAGAGAAACTGGGGGAGTGTGGCAGAAAAAAAAGAACTGTTTTGAGGGAGACGCGCGGCGGACTCAAAAGAGGGGGTGGGGTGTTTGGGCAGTACGGAAAATGAGAAAGGGGGTGAAGCGGAATGTGCAGGCACGAAAGGGTTGGGGAAAAAACAAGGTGTTGGTTGTGGGTCCCGGTGAAAGCCAAAAAAAAAAAGCAGAACCACCAAAAAGTTAAACTTCGTGAGGGGTGGGGTATGGCTGTTACTGCGAGGAGGGGGGGTGCTACATAGGCCAGTATTTTTTTCTGGAAGGAAAACTTGGACGATAGGGGCCACCGAGTGCGTCGGAATCTCACATGATGGGTGTGTGGGGGGGGGGGAAAACCCGCGGGTCGTCTCACGACAAAAAAGGGGGGAGAAGACGGGGACTTTCCGAAGAGGTCGGGGAGAAATGCAAAAGACATACAGGGAGAACGTATCGGGAAAAAAAAAAAAAAAAAAAAAAAAAAAAAAAAGGGGTCCACCGCATGCAATGCAAAAAATATTGGATGTACGGGAAAGAACTGGGGCTTCGTTTGCTGAGAGGGGGTTCCGGCAATCGCTGTCGGCTCTGCTCGCTTCCTGGTCCAAGAGGCTTCTCTCAGGTCGTAGTGGCAAGGTCGCCCTTCTTCCTTTCTAGTCCCCATTCTGATATCTCTTCACATCCCTCTCCCTCGGATATGTAGTCGAACAAAAAGAGAAAAAGAAAAAAAAGAAAAAAATGGTTTGGGGAAAGAAAGGGGAAAGGCAACCAAAAGTAAAGGGAAGACGTAA
>Ga0179593_1580886_pt1 | contig 14205 bp, 19 predicted proteins | sample CZODoug2_1_08_16_FD_185931 | JGI IMG/M metagenome (GOLD analysis project Ga0179593, IMG submission 185931) | Vadose zone soil fungal communities from Angelo Coast Range Reserve, California, USA - CZODoug2_1_08_16fungal (PacBio error correction) | ecosystem: Environmental > Terrestrial > Soil >...
AAGGAAAGAAAAGGCAGGCCCGTGCGGATTCGATCACCCCCTACCGAAAGGATGACTACACACCATGTCCACCCCGAAACGACAACGAAAGAAAGCGGCTGTGGGGATCGCCGGCGCGGCGGTCAACGGGGGGAAAAAAAAGGGGAAAAGAAGCGCGCTACGTCTACAACCCACGACGGGTACTGGAACCAGCGCTGGGAGGGTACATACCGGTCTACCTCGCGACCGGGAAAAAAAGAAGGAGGGGGAAAGGAAAAAAAAAGCTCTACGGGCCGATCCTATCTTTTATCCCCTCTCTCACCGCGTTTTTTTGTGGGAGGCCGTGTCCATTTCGTTCCTGCCCGAGGGGGAAGGGGGGAGGGGGAAAAAAAGGAGGAGGGGCGATGGGCGCGGTGGTGTGGCTTACTCTTTGGCTCGCCGGTCTGGTGACATGCGGGAGATCGTCTGACGGTCCCTTCCGGGTCGCGCTGGAGGGAGGGGGGAAGGAAAAAGGAAAAAGGTTTCCTGGTACTACGGCTGGTGCTGGAGGGACGGAAGAGAAAAGGGGGGTAACAGAAGCGGTTCTTAAAACACTCAAAGGGATCTTCATCTCTTATCTTACTGCCAGGGTGAAAGGAGGGGGGGAAAGGGGGAAAAAAAGGGAGATCGGCGAAACTCTTTCTCCGCACACTCGCTGAATTACTGGGGGGCTTCCTGTGTTTTTTCCAGTCCGCACAGGAAAAGAAGAGGAGAAGGCACGAGGGGGCCATTTGCTTCCGCAACGGGGCGTGTCCGAGGGAATGTTCCTTTTCATTTTTTTAGTTCTTTGGTCGAGGGGGAAGGGAAGGGGGGACTCTCCCCACCGGAGGGACCTCTTCTTCTTTTGTCCTCTTTCCTCTTCTTCAAGAAGGGAGGGAGGAGCACCTGCCCGTGTCAAAGAAAGGCTCCTGGAGGACAGGGAAGGCGTGGGCGGGGGGGTTGGAGAACAACCCCAACTTATTATTAATTACATAGGAGAATAAGGGAGAAAGCTCTTCTTATAATCCGGAGGAAAAAGGAAAATCTCCTATAGTGGGTCTCTCTTGGAGACTACTGGCCCTTCAGCGTGGAAGGCCCCGAGGACGTACCCATGCCCCTGCAGGTAGGGGAGCTTCCCTCTTATTTGTCCAGGGGGGGAGCACCGCGGTTGTCATCGGGGGAGTTCTACCATAGGAGAGGGGGAAAGAAAAAGGGGGACACGCTTGCTTACTTGGACACCATTCAGCCCAGAGTTAAGCGAGTCTTGCGCAAAGAAACGAGTAGGGCCGATAGAAAGGGACGCCCATCGTCCGCGTATGGCGGCGCCCACCGCCGGGTCAACAGCAGATACGCGATGAAGATCAACGAAAGGGAGAGAGACACCACGATGCCTTCCACCGGGGCCCGGCCGGGGAATCCAGCATCACCATCAGTACCAGGAAGGGGGAAGGGAGAAAGAAAAGCCGCACCTGCATCAGCACTCCTACAGCTCGACCCTTGGTAACCGACGACCGTCAGCACGATCTTCGTCCGCATGTCACGCAGATAGAGAAGAAAAAAAAAAAGAGGCCATCGAGTGACGAGGAGTTCAACACCAGGCTGGCCGCGGCCGCCGGCAAAAAAAAAGCAACGCGGGTGATGCGGTGGATAACACGTATGGCATCTTCCCTTATATCTTTTACATCACTACGAGGCTGTAAGACAGAAGGAAGGAAAAGGGGGGGGGGGGGGAAAGGAAAAGAAGCTGGTTCCAGTACCCGTCAGTGTAACTTCTCGCGCGAGAGTTGTCTGACCATGACGGCTTTACCCATCTACCTCCTGCGCCGAGCGATAAAAAAAAAAAAGAAAAAGGGGGAAAAGAGAAAAAGGTAGGGGGGGGGTGATCGATACGGCACGCCGGAAAAGGGTCTTTCCCTGCGGTGACGAGGAGCAGGTCTTCCCAGTTGTCCATTCTGCATTCTTGAGTAAGAAGAGGGAGGAGTTATTACGCATAGTTGATCAGGCATACCACGCCGTCCTCCACTCTTACCTCGTCCGGTCACGCAGAAAAAGGAAAAAAGGAGAAAGTAGAGAGGTCCGAGCGGAGTACCGGCGCTGACCAGCACTGCGTCGGTGCCTTCCGATCTTTTTTGCGACGATCCGGGAGCAGTGCGGGAGGAGAGAGAAAGGAAAGGGGGTCGGGGACAGTCACGGTCCAGGATCAGCACTCGCCCCTTCTTGCTGGCCGGAACGGGTTCGGCTCCAAGGGGGGAAAAAGGAAAAGGGGGGGTAGAGTGGGCTACAGAACCGGGATGGAATCGCGCCACTGCCTCAGAGAAAAGGGAAGAGGGGGGGAAAAGGGAAACGTCCGGCAAAATTATCTGGAAGCCGGACCGTGCCTTCCACTACCTCTTCTCCAACTGGACGCCCGGCCAGCGCACTAGATCGACGCCTTCTATCACTGTCACGGTTCCTCCGTAAAGGGGAGGGAGAGGAGAGGAAAAGAGTGTCCACCGAAAAAAGCAAGTGCGATCTCTTTCATTTACCGCTCCTCGTCTCCTGCACAAGAGGGGGGGAAAAAAAAGAGAAGAAGTAGTCCGAGGTCAGAGAAAGTTCATCACGGGTAAAGCCGGAGCAGGTCCGCGAACGCTTCTCTTCCTTCTCTAACTTTCTTAACGTCCTAGCGCACGGAGGAGAAAAAGCAGGCCAGCCGGATCTGGGGTAGCAACAACTCGACGTCACTCTAAACCTTTTCCCTACCTCTTTTCAGCGCGTGCTGCAAAAGGAAAAGAAGGGGGTCCGGGAACTTCGGGAAAAAGAGGCCTTTCCATCATCCGGAACTCGTCTCCGCCAAAACAAGAAGGAAGGGAGAGAGGGGGAAGGAGGGATCGCGCGGGGACCCCCCGCAACGCAGTCGGCCATCACCCTTTTCATTTTCTGTTTCGTTTTGGACAGGTCCGAGGAGAGGGAAGAAAAAAGGAAAAGAAAAAAGGGAAGGGGAAAAAGGAGCAGCAGAGAAGGGGGGACTCACAAGAAGGGCAACGGTCCACAGTGGTCACACGGACTGGTGCTTCGTTGCTGCCGTTGTCGACGACCACCACGCTTGATCGCCAAGAAGGTGGAGGAGAAGAAAAAAAAAAAAAAAACAAACGAGGAGGAGGAGAAAGATCTCTACCCTCGTAAGGTGACGAGGGTTCATGCGCGAACAGTCAGGCGGATCACGCTTTTTTTGTCGTCGACAACGTCATCACCTACTACACCACTTCCTTCTGACAACGGGTGGAAAGGTGGGGAAAGGGAGGGGGAAAAGAAAAGGAGAAGGGGAAAGAAGCGGATAGGGATTTCGTGGGAGGAGTCGAACGCGGACCTGTCCACCCTACCCATACCCTTACCAGGTGGTATGTCCGAACTGCGTTGCAGGGGAAGAAGGGGAAAAAAAAAGGAAAGAAAAGCTCGCGAGGGGGGAAACGGCCAGTCTATCTTCGGCGGTGGGCGGCGCCGAGTGAAGGGAAAGAGGGGAAAGAAAAACCAAACTTCTTCAAGGGGGGGAGAGAGGAAGCGGTGGCAGCACGCGCTTAACTCTTTCGTGTCAACTGTTTCGTGCGTTCGACGGGAGGAGGGGGGGGGGGGAAGGAAGGAAGGGGAAGGGAAAGGGAGAGAGGAAGGAACGAAAGTACGCGACTGGGAAAAAAGAAGGAGAAAGGTACCGGGCTGACCTGCGATGGACCTCTACGAACGGGGCCTGCTGTCCTTGCGCCTTTTTCTTATCTTTCCCCTTCCTTCTACATCTTTCAGCCGGGGGACGGAGAAAGAAGAAGGAAAAAGGGAGGGAAAAAGAGTTGACAGGGGGAAAAAAGACGACCGCCCTTTACTTCTTCCCTTTACTTTATCTACTGAGTAGAGAGAAAGGGAGGAAAAAAGGAGGGAGTTAGGAAGGAGGGAGGGTCCTTAAAGGGAAGGCTGCCGACCTGGGCCGAACGCTTTCCTTTCTTTCTTTTTGTTCACCTCTCAACCCTCTTCCCGGTGGGCGAGGAGGGGAGGGGGAAGGAGAAAAATAGGGGCTTGAAGTGAAGGCCACGGGGACCGATCTTAGTGTGCCACCTTTAATCCTCACCCTTTCCTTCTCATACGGGGGAGAGATGATGATAAAAGGGGAAAGGAAAAAAGGGAGAGAGGATAGTAAACCAGCCCGAATAGAAGGAAAGAAGCAGTGGAGCGGTGGCATCTCTTTACTACTACGAAGGGGAGGAAAAGGTAAGGGAACCAAAAAGAGAATGTTGCCGCGTGACCGACAGTTCATCCTTTTCTTACTTCTTTTTCATCTTCCCCTGCTCAACCGGATGAGAAAAAAGAGAAAGGGAAGAGAAAAGGGAAAGGGGGGAGAAGGGGACAACTGGGAAGAAGGATCATAGGAAATCTCATTCCCTCCCTTCCTGCCCTGGCACAGATGAGGGATAAAAAATAAAGGAAAAAAAGGAAGAACTAAAACGAAAAAAAAAGAAGGACGGGCTGTTTTTATCGCCGTCTTCGGCGGTAGGGGGGAAAAAAAAAAGGAGAGAAAAAAACACAAAGAAGGGAGGGGAACAAAAGCGCTTGATGGTGTAATTCCCGTCCCTCGCGACGGGAAAAAAAAAGAAGAAGGGAAAGTCGGGAAGACTAGTCGTGGATGTCCCCTCTCTACGGGCCGTGAACCTACGGGGATAAAAAGAAAAAAAAAAGAAAAGAGAGGGGGAAGACTTCCTGAAGAGGAAAAGAGGGGGGGGAACTACTCCGCGTCACTCTTTTCGCTGGGCGCGTTTTTGTTTCTTACGCTTTTCATCGCGGTAGGAGGAAATGAGGGAAGGGAAAGGGGAGGGAAGGGGAGATTCTGCAGGGAAAGGGGAAAAGAATGTACGGGTAATGATGGTGCTTCTTTACCTTCCTCCTTCCCTTACGTTTCTTTTGAATTTGCACGAAGACGGTTAGAAAGAAGGGGGGGGGCCGTTGATAGAAGAAAAGAGGAAGAGGCTGTTGACCCTGCTGTTGGGCCGCCGCCAGGAACGCGAGAACGGCGGGAGGGGGGGGAAAAAAAAAAAGGCGATAGGGAAGGAAGGGGGAGGAAGGCCGACTCGCTGAAGTACTGGGCGGCCTTGTGTTTCCAGTCTCGCACGCTCGGCCGGATATGGGGGGGGGGAAAACTCCCAAACAAGGAGGGAGAAGAAAATGGCCATTTTGCTTCACTTCAACGCGTTTCTCCGAAATGGTGAGGGGGGGAAAAAGAGAGGGAAGGGGAAAGCGACCTAAAAGGAGAGGGAAAGGGGGGGGAAGGGAGTTAATCTGCTTCTCCTCCCTCTATCACCTTCCCTTCTTGTCTCGCCGTATCTCTCTAAAAAAAAAGGGAAAAAAAGAAGGGGAAGGAGTCTGCGGAGAGAAAGAAGGGAAGGGGGAAAATAGAAGATAGGCTTATTTCTCTTCTTCCATTCCTCCTTCTCTACCACCGACCAACACCGAAAGAAAAAGGGGGGAAGAGAAAAAAAAGAAGGGGGGAGGGTCCCATAGAAGAAGAAAGGGAGGAAATGTAACACAAAGGGCCGCCCCATTACTTCGCTATTCGTGCGGCATAACTATTCGGCTATCGCCATGTGCAAACGAAAAAAGGAAAAGAAAAAAGGAAAAAAAAAAAAGGAGAGGGGGGAAAAAGACGATAAATAAGGAGGGGGGGAGAAAAGAAAAGAGAGAAACCTATTCCGATTCCCTTCCACCTACTCCTTCCGGCTGAATTCCCGCATCACCAGCAGTACTCAGGAACTGGGGAGAGAAAAGGAAAAGAAGGGGAAAAGAGAGGAACCCTACTACCGTAAGAAGGAAATAAAAGGTAAAGAAAGGAGAGGCCCAGCTCACCCACCACCTCTCCATCTCCACTATTTACCTCTTATTTCCACACCATTGCTTGCCGGGCCGCCGGCAGAAAAAAGAAAAAAGGGAGAGGGGAAAGGGAAGCTGGGGGAAAAAAAAGAAAAAGGATGAAGAAAGACTGGCCGTCCTTATGTTGTGACCTTTCTCTCTTTCTACGGTCTGTCCCACAATACCAGCGCGGGGAAAGGGAAAGGAGGAAAAAAAAGAAAAGGGGAAGTTTGCACAAAAGAAGAAGGGGGGAGAAGGAGAGAACCACAGCCGCTCTTTGTCGTGTCGTTTCGGTGCTGGCCATGTTTTGTCTCATCCTTTAGGGAGGGGGGAGAAAGGTAGGACGTGAAGGAGTCCCAGTTGGAAAAAAGAGGCGGTAGGGACGAAGAATCCGTCTATACTCCGAGCTCGTCTAGTTCTTCTCATGCCTTGAGGCAGGAAGATGAAAAAAAAGGGAAAGAAGGGGGGGAAAAAAGAAAACGCCCGTCTGGCGAGGAAGAGGGAAGGAAGGGAGAGAACCGGAGAAAAGGCTTTTCTGTTATGCGATCTGGGTGGGACGACGTCAAAGAGAAAAGAAAAAAAAAGAAAAAGGGGGGGGGAGGAAAAAAAAGCATTCTCGCAAAGGGAGGAAAGAAAAAAGGGGGTGCGGATGACCGGTGTCACCACTAATATCGGTCCCCTTTTGCCTCCACGGCTGGTGGGGGGGGGGGGGGGGGAGGAAGGGAAGAAGGGCTCCAAGGGGGAAGAGAGAAAAGGGAAGCGTGGCTCTTTGTCACCACCCTCACTACCTGCACTCGTCTTCGCCATGCTAGGCAGCCGGAAAGTGAAAAAAAGAAAAAAAAAAGAAAAAAAAGGAGAGATACCTTCCTCCTAGCTCACTATCCTCTACTCCGTCTATCACGTCACTGGCCGAACGTACCGGGAGGGAAAGAGGGAAAAAAAAAAGGGAAAAAAGAAAGGGGGGAGAAAGAGAAGAGGAGGGAAAGGAAAAAGGAGGGAAAGGGTTAAGCGCCTGTTCACTCTCATCACCCTTCTCCCTTCATCCTGCCCTTCTTCCGCTGTTCATCGCAGTTCAGCCCGTTACAGACGGAGCAGGTGAGAGGAAAAGGAGAAAAAAAGGGAGGAAGAGAAAGAAGACAGCGCTTAAGCGGAGGAAAGAGGAAGAGAAAGAGGAAAAGTTGACCCTACATCTTTTCATCGCTTTCTTCCCCTCTTCCCTCTCGAACAAATTGAAAGCAGAAGGGGGGGAAAAAGAAAGAAAAAAAGGGGGGAGGGGGAGGCCCACCCGAAGAAGAAAAGAAGGGGAAAAAGCAGAGCTCCCGTTTCGTGCCCGTTACTCTATCTCTTCTTCTGGCCCGCAACGCTTCGGAAAGAAAAAGGGGAAAAAGAAAAAAGAAAGAAGGGGGGGGGAAGGAGAGGGCATGAAGAGGAAGGGGGGGGGGGGGGGGGGGGGGGGGGGGGTCTGCTTCTCCCTTTGGCTGGACTTTCTCATCCTATCACACCACCTCTACTGCCACTGTCCACGTGTGGGTAAGAAAAGGGGAGGAGGGAAAGAGGAAGAAAAAATCACCCTATACGAGGGGGAGAGAGAAAAAGGAGGAAAAGAAAAAAAAGAGAAAGAGATACCCTCTTCTCTTTTACGCTTTCCTTCCTTCTCTAACATTCATGGCGATCACGCGTGGGGGCCGGGAAAAGGAAAAAAAAAAGAAAGAGGGGGGGGGGTATCGGAGGAGAAAAGAAGGAAGGGAACGCCGTTCTCCTCTTCCTTTCCATCATCTTCTCTTATTTCTGGGCTTCGTCTACGCGGAAAGGAAAAGAAAAGGAAGCCTCCGCGATAGGAGAAAAAAAAGAAAGGGGAGAGAGGATTGTTCACCTTCTTCTTCTCCCTTCTTTTTGGCGGCGCCGCGTTCCGGGAAAAAAAAAAAAAAAAAAAAAAGGGAGGAGGAAATTTTGTTCGGGGAGGGGGGGGAGGAAGAAAGAGAGGAAAAAAAAGCTGTCGTGTCAACGGTTTCTCGTTCTATCCCTTCGGTTGTTTGCGACAGATAAGGGAGGAAAAAAAAGGAAGAAGGAAAAAGGGGGAGCGACTGAAGAGAAGGAGGGGAGCGGGATGCTCCGGCTTTACGTGCTGCCCTCGATGACGCGACGACTTGCCGGCTGGCCCGGCGCCGGGTGCATGATTCGGGGGAGAGGAAGAAAAAGAAAAAGAAAGGGGGGAGGAAAATGTCTCTGGGGAAGGAAGAAGGGGAAGAGGAAGGAAGCCCGTTACGTCTGCCCTTGACGTGCTCTACTTCTTCTATATAGTTCGCTCGCCGGCGGAAAAGGAAAAGAGAAAAAAGGGGGGAGGAGGGGGGGAAAAAACTTTTCCTAAGAGGAAAGGGAGGGGAAAAGGGGGGGGTGGGTGAAACCGCGCACCCGCGTCCCTTTTTCTTCTTCTGCAGTGTTCGCGATCGCCGTTAGAGAAAGGAGAAGGGGGGAGGAAAAAAGGTACCGATTCCGGAGGGGGAAAAGGGGGAAGGAGAAACGGTCCGGCGCAGACTTTTCTATCTTCTTCTCCGACCGCTGCTGTCCCCGACCCATCCCGCAAAAAAGGGAAGAGGAAAAAAAAGAGAGGGAAGGGAAAGACTCAGTGGCGAGGGGGGAGAAAAAAAGGAGAGGGGGACATCTCGACGTTCTTCCAGTTTCCGTTGCACACCCTCCCCGCTGCCCTGTTGCCGCGTGACCGAAAGAAAAAAGGAAAAGAAGAAGAGGCTAGGGAAAAAAAAAAGAAAGGGGGAGAAAGGGAGGGGAGTCAACGAACGCCACTGCGCCTTGCCCACAACTTTACTACCTTCTCTCGGACCGCAGGTCCCGCCCCTGCCGGCCCGTGACGGAGAGAGAAAAAAAAAGGAAAAAAAGAAAAAAAAAAAAAGACCAACTTACCAGGAGGGGAAAAGGAGAGGGAGGAGTGGGGAAAGCCGTCCTGGTCGCCACTCTCTCTCTCTACTTCTTAAACCCCCTACGGGTACTGGAACCACAGAGAGGGGGGGGGGGAAGAGAATCCCAGAGGAAAGGAAGAGAAAGAGGGAAGGTCCCCGCCTCTACGGGCCGATGCCCCTACTGTTTATCCACCCGCTCACCGCGTTGCTGTTCTCCGGGGGAAAGGAAGGGGGGGAAAAAAAAAGAGGAAAAAAGGTGTTTCACTCAAAGAAAGGGGGGGAGGAGGAGGGGGAGAGGTGGTTTGGCTGACGCTGTGCATCGCCTTTCTGCTTTACATTCTTACGAAGATCGTGCTGACGGGAGGAAAGGAAAGAGGGGAGGGGGAGGGTCGCAGGAAGGAGGGGAAGGGTAAAAGGCTTTTGTTTCTTCGTACTTCTCCTCTTACTGTCGGTGGAAGCATCGGCTCGGGGGGAGGGAAAGGGAGGAGAGGCGGAGTTTCTTTTGAAAAGAGGGGGAAAAAGAGAAAAAAGCTACGCTGTTCTTTCTTTGTCACCATGGCGATCGGCCGAAGGGGGGAAAAGGAGGGAAGGGGGGGGGTGTGGGGAAAGGAAGAGAGGCGGAGGAATAGGGGACAGCCCACCCATTCGTTCGCCGGCACGATGGCCAGGGGGAAAGGAGGGAAGAGGGCGGGGGGGGGAGAAAAAGGGAGGAACTGGCCGCCGCCGACCTCCTCCTATCTTCTAGGGTGCCGATTTCCTCGTAGGATAAAAAAAAAAAGAGAAAAAAAAAGGGGGGGGGGGGATTCACAGAGAAAAGGAAAGAGGGAAGAAAAAGAAAGGAAGGGGATCGCCGCTGCTTATAATCCGATTACTCTTCACCTCTCCGATAGGCTGTAGGGAGAGAAAAAAAAAAAAAAAAAGGTTCGGAAAAAAGGAAGGGGGGGGGAAGGGGAAACCTGGCCATCGTGCCGTGTCTCCCTCCTTGTTTTGCGTGTCCCAATGCGCAGGGAAAGGGGAGGGGGTAAAAAAAAAAGGAGGAAGAGTCTGTGAGGAGAAGGGGAAGAGAGGGGAAAAAAAGGGGGGCCACGAACGCCAGCGTCGTTCGTTTGTTTCCTGGCGGCGGAAAAGAAGGGAAAAAAAAAAAGGAAAGGAACTCGGAGGGGAAAAAAGGGGAAAGGAAAAGAACCGTCCTGCCTTCGGAAGTCGCTCCGCACCATCATTACAGGACATGTTATCTGGCAGGAAAAAAAAAAGAAAAGAAAGGAGAACCCCTAAGGGAAAAAAAAAAAAAGAAGAGGAGGGAAGCATGTCACTCATACCTTCTATTCCCATCGTCAGCCACACACCGCGCCAAAGAGAAAAAAAAAAGGGGGAAAGGGAGGCTTCCGAAAAAAGAAAAAGAAAAAGAAAAAAAAACGTGAGCGGTGGATACCGTAGGTCATCTTCCCATTATATCTGTTACTCACGACGAGGCTGTAGAACCGAAGGGGAAAAAGGGGGTGAAAAAAAAGAAAAAAAGGGGGGGAAAAAGGAAAAGTTGGTGGAGAAGAAAAGAGAAAAAAAGAAAGGGGGGAGGGGGGGAAAACGACCGCCGCGCCGTCGATCACCACAGCCGCGCTTTTTCTTTGTCGTTTCTTGTCTGTAATGGGTTCGTCATCCTTTCGAGGGGGAGAGGGAAAAAAGAGAAAGGGAAAGCATTCTGTCGTGGGGGGAAAAAGAAGAGAAGAAGGGAGGAGTCGATTTCGTCGCAGCCGTTTATGCATGACTCTTGACACGCCGTCCGCCCCGCTGAACCGCGGGAGGGAAAAAAAAAAGAAGAAGAGGGGAAGGCTTACCGGAGAGGGGAAAAAAAGAGGGGGAGGGAAGGAGGGGGGGGGGGCGACTAATCCTCGGCGAGCATTCGTCTCTTTCTCCCACCGGATACTTGGCGGGATGTCGGGGACAGGCAAAGGGGGGGAGGGAAAAAAAAAGAGAAAAGGGGCCTCCAAGGGAGAGGGGGGGAGGAAGGAGGGAGAAGGAACGGCGATCGCTCCACTTCTCCTCTCCCACCTTGCCTCTGTGCGCGGGCACCAAAAGAAGAAGAAGGAGGGGAAAGGAAAAAAAAGAGAGTAACCTCCTGAGAGGAAGGAAGGGAAGAAAGAAAATAGAAGAAGACCGCTATCACTCACGTGCCTCCTTCCGCTTCTTTCTCTTCTCTTCCCAGTCACCGCGTGTTCGCAGGAAAAAAGAAGGAGGAGAGGAAAAAAGGAAAAAAGGAAAGAAAAAACTTCCGAAAAAAAAAAAAAGAAAGAGGGAGGAGGGGAAAGAGGGAAAGGAGCCGGTACAGCCGGAGCAGTCCTCTGAACGCTTCGCGTCCGTCTGCTAAACGGCGGAACTCGAGCGCAAAGGGAGGGAAGGAAAAGAAAAAAAAAGGAAGGAGGAACTCGAAGGAAAGAAAAAAGGGAAAAAAAAAGAAAGAGAAGAGGGAGGGACTGCACCGCTTCCCGCTCGAACACCTTTAGCCGCACGGGGTGTCGTGCCGGAGGGGGAAAAAAAAAAAAAAAAAAAAAAAGGACTGCCGGGGGAAAAAAAAAAAGGAAAGGGGGAGGGAAGGGACGCGATCGCGGCGGCGTCCCCGCAACGCATTCGGCCCTCACCCTTTTCAGGGTCTGGGTCGGGGGGGGGAGGAAGGAGAAAAAAAAAAAAAAGGAAAAAAAGGACTTGGACGGAAAGAAAAAAGAGAAAGGAAACGGGAAACGGGGGGCACGACGGACGTGGTGTCGTCGTGCTGCCTTTTTCTACGAACCACCACGCGTGATCGCCATGCCTGTTTCGCGCAGGAAAAAGGGGGAAAGAAAAAAGAGAAAAAGAAAAGGGGAGAGGGTCTGAGAGAAAAAAAAGAAAGGGGGGGGAGGGAAAAAAAAAAAAAAAGGACGACACCACGTCCGTCTTGACCACTGTTGACCTTGTCCCGTTCTATGTTGTCTGAATCGCTGCGCACGTCCAGGAAAGGGGGAAAAAAAAAAAAGGAGGGGGAGGGATCGACGAGGAAAAAAAAAAAAAAAAAAGGAAAAAAGGGGGGGAGGGGGAAGAACTTGCGTTGCGGGGCTCCTCCTGCCATAATCGCGTCCCGGCACGCACCGGGAGGGGGGGAAGAAGAAAGGAACCAGGGAAAAAAGGGGAAGGAGGGGGACGACCGTGCACGACACCCCTTGTCTGCTTTCAATGTTTTCGAGCGGGACGGTGCAGCGCGAGGGAGGGAAAGAAAAAAAGGGGGGAAAAGGCCGATCTGGCCGGGAGGGAAAAAAAAAGGAGGAAGGGGGGGAGGTGGGGAAAGGAAGACGTGCGCTCGACTTTCCTCCCGTTCCTCTAACGAAAAAAAGGGAAAAGAGGGAACTGCGATACAGGGGAGAAAAAAAAAAAAGAAAGGGGGGGAGGGAGGAAAAAGGCGAAAGCGGGCAGCCGGGGGCAGCGACGAGTGAGCGTTACTGCCGAGATCGCACTGCGCTTGGGTGTCAGGGAGGAAAAAGAAGAAAAGAGGGGGAAGGGGGGGGGGGGGGGGGGGGGGGGGGGGGGGGGGGGGGGGTGTTTGGGGACGTGATCGACGGCGTCGAAGGGGGGAAGAAAAAAAAGGAAAAGAAAAAACCTATAAGAAAAAAAAGAGGGGAGGTGGTCCCCGCGCACCCGCGGCCCTTTCGTCGGCGTCCTTGGCGCGATCGCCGGCTGTCGCACGAAAAAGAAGAAAAAAAGAGAGAGGAAAAAAGGGGAAAAAAAAGGAAGGGAGCAGACGGGGCGACTGCTGGATCCGTACCCGTGCCTGTCCCCGACCATCCCGCCCACGGATGAAGGGAAGAAAAAAAAAAAAAAAGAAAAGGGGGGGACAGCGAAGGGAGCCCCTCGGACATCGCGACTGTCGTCCCCTTTTCCGGTGTACTACCAGCCAAGGGGGAAGGGAGGAAAAACTGCTCAACGGGGAGAGAAAAAAAAGAGGGGAGGGGAGGAGGGAAGGGAGAGCGTCACGAACTCCCGACTTCTCCTGGCCACCTTTTATACCTGCTCCCCTCGGACCCAGGGGAAAAAAAGGAAAAGGAAAAAAAAGGGACCAAGAAAAAGAAGGGGAGGGGGGGGGAGGTCGCCGGCGCGGCGGTCGTTTCAACCTCCTTCCTGGTCTCCACGCCGCGAAGAAGGAGAAAAGAAAAAGGGGGGGAAGGGAAAAAGGCCTACCTCTCGAACCTGTCCCATCATCCGTTACTTCCATTCGGAACGGAAAGGGAGGAAGGGGAAGGGAAAAGTCTCACCGGGGGAGGAGGGGGGGAAAGAGAATGCCTGGCTTCCTCTCTCAGCCTTTTTTGGAACTTCCGAGGAAAGAGGGAGAAGGGAGCGCAGGGGGGAAAAAAAGAGGGGGGAGAAAGGGTAGTGCTGACGGTCTGTCGGGGTCTCTCTTGCTGCGTTGCTGCTGCCGGTGAGGAGAGAAGAAAAGGGAAGTAGCTGGGAAGGGGGAGGGGACTGGACTTCCGCGGCCGTACTTTCTGTGTCAGGGCATCGGCATCGGTGTCGGAAGGGGAGGGAGGGGGGGAAAAAGAGGGAAGCTGGGGGAAAAAAAGAAAGAGGAAAGGCTGGCGTTCTTTTGCACCATGGGGGAAGATAAAAAAAAGGGAAAGGGTCCGAAAAAGGAAGGGAGGCGGCATCTGGGACATCCCCAACCATTCTGTTTGCCGTCACGATGGCCAGGGGGAAGAAAAAAGGGGGGGACGGTTTTCGCGGGGGGGGAAAAGAAAAAAGGGAAAACTCTACTCTCCTATCGGCGATTGCCGATTTCCTCGGCAGGAAGAAGGAAAGGAGAAGGAAAGGGGGGGGAAAAAAAAAAAGGATATCTATACGGGGGAAAAAGGAAAAAGAAGAAAGAAAAAAAGACGAGGAAATCGCACCTCGCCGATAGGCTTATTTCTCTTCTGCCAGGCGACGCGCGACCACCGCCAAAAAAAAAGAAAAGAAAAAGGGAGAAAAAAAAAAAGAAAGAACTACTGGGGGGGAAAAAAAAAAAAAAAAAAAAAAAAAAAAAAAAAAAAGATGCCGCCGACGCGGGCGTACTGTAACACTCCCCAGGCCCGCCCCATTACTTGAAAAAAAGGAGAAGAGGGGGGGAAAAAAAAAAGGCCAGAGGGGGAGAAAAAAAAGGGTCCACAGCAGATACGCTATGAATATCAACTTCTTGATCTTCAGCCCCGCGCGAAACCGAAGAGGAGAAAGGGAAAAAAAAAAAAAAAAAGAAAACCATCCGTACCAAGGAAGAGAAGGGGGCGACCAGCAGCAGCCGCCCTTCCTCATCCACTCCTGCCATCGCGACCCCGAAAGAAAAAGGGGGGAAAAAGGGAAAGAAACCACCCCAAAGAGGAAAAAAAAAAGGAAGAGGGGGGACACACCAGCGGGCCGCGTCCTCCTTAGTAACGAC
>Ga0179593_1394823_pt1 | contig 14204 bp, 14 predicted proteins | sample CZODoug2_1_08_16_FD_185931 | JGI IMG/M metagenome (GOLD analysis project Ga0179593, IMG submission 185931) | Vadose zone soil fungal communities from Angelo Coast Range Reserve, California, USA - CZODoug2_1_08_16fungal (PacBio error correction) | ecosystem: Environmental > Terrestrial > Soil >...
AACAACCATGACGTGCTCGAACCGGCGGAGAAAACGCCGACCGATAAAAAGTGGCGGAGGAGAGAAACGACGAATGGCAGGCGCCTGAGGATCAACGAGCATGGCAAGCCCTTCACCTGAAGGAGTGGGGGGATCGAGCAGAGGGGCTGGCCGCGAGTCCTGTTCAAATCAGAAAACCGAAGGAAACCCCTGCATATTCCCGGACGAGAAAGAGGGGGCTTCAAAAAAGGAGGTATGATAGCGAAGGCAGGGTGTCGCTCCCACTATACCCGCATGCAACGGGATGGAGCCAGGGAAATTGGTCGACAAAAAACATGAAAAGACCGCGCAATGGCGTGATGGCGTCCGTGGACTGAAGTCTGACACAGAAGGACGAGCTGCCGCAGGGTCCACCTGAAGCAGTTCACAGACTCGGCCGCAGTTTCGACTACTACAAAAAAGGCGCAAAAAAGAAGAGCCACGTCGTACAACTAAAGGCGCACCCAGGGCAGACAGGCGCAACGTCCCCTACGAAAAAAATGGTACAACAGGGCTGGGGGGGGAGGGAATGGAACGGAATACCGCGGTACCCTGACCGAACACTATTGACAAATCCCTTGTTGCTCCATGAAAGAAATCCAAGTCTTGCTCAGGAGAAATAGACCTTACGGCGCGAAGGAAGTTGTCCGAACGGGGGAAAAGGCCACATCTGACGCTCTGAAGGCTAAAATGGAACGAGTCGCAACGGAAAACAGGCGGGGGGGATACATTGAAAACGGCTGTGCGGCCGGGACCATGGAAAAAATCGAACGTCCAAACGACAACACAGGCAAGCCTTTGATGGCGCAGCCCCGAAGAGAAACGGGATGCGGTATAGTAAGTGCCAGGCCAAAGCGTCCGCCTGGAGGTGAGGAAGACAAGCGTAGACTTATCTTACGGATTCATGAAAATAAAAAGTCGAACGGCCTGCGCACACACCCAACGTAAATTATCAGGTCATACAGGGGAAGACGTCAAGAGCCATTGCGGGGGGGTGGTGGGGAATAAGGAGAGCCAAAAGCCTGTCGCTGAGATAGCTAACACCTAGTCCGGAAAAGGGGCATGGCCGTGGTCAGGTGGCGGTTGGTCCGAAAAGCCAATACACGATGAAACCTATCAAACATGATGTAAATTGAAGGCCATGGTGGCCTCCCCAGGCACAAGTGAAAACAGAGTTTCTCCAGAGTTCGCCAACTAAGAAGAAACCACCCGTCCCACACTCAGCCTCGGAAAAAACGGTGCTAGGACGAGCTGCTATACCAAAGGAGGATCTTCCATGGCGGGAGAAGGGTGAACGCGCGAGAGACGAACGAAAAAATCGCCAGGGCCCACGAAGCGAAAGGCCTGTCTGACTAAAGACAGGGGTGGGCGACACTCGCAAAAGGGCGCTGAAGGATAGTTAACAGGAAGATAGCCAATGGCGTGACCGACGGTACGCAGTCTGGGCCAGATCATCCAGCGCTCTTTGATTCTCGATCCAGAGACGGCGACATTGCTGGCCGCAGAAAACACCAAAAGGGCCATGAAAAAACAAAAAATCTGCCAAGGCGCCGAATGGGACGCAGCTGGCAGGAAATCCTCACTGGCCCCAGAAGGTCCAGTGCCCAAGGGGAAACAGAAAGGGCGGACCGTGGAATCAAAACCTCTTTAAACAAAACGAACCATAAAACGGTCCGGCTAGGGGTATGCCGGCACTGACAAACAGAATGTTCCGCAGCGAAGATTGAGAGGTAAAAATTCGGTTTTCCGGCGAAAGGAATATCGCGTATCGCGCCTGGGGGGAAGCGATCCGGACGGAAACAACACCCAACGGGCAAAAAACCATCAAGACATCGATCCGCGCGGATCCCGTGATCATCTTTTGGGACGCAGCAAGCGACGGCGTGGCAGGAATCCACGAGAGGAAAAAAGAGCCGCTGATTGAACATGGACTTAAGTTTGGAGGCGAAGAACTCGCTTGGTCAACGCTCAGCATGCGTGCGGAAAAGGGGCCACGCCAGAACGGCTGTACAAATCAGAACCATTGCGGCCCTACGGCTATATAAAAAAAGTCCTTCAAATCGAACGAAGAGGCAATCGAGGCAACAAAGAATTTGGCGATGTCGGGGACCTGGTGGCATCCGCGCGGGGAAGAAAACGATCGCAGGGGGAGGGGACAAGAGGCCAGACGGTCACCTGCCAAACCATCATACACGGGCAAAAGATCTATAGGACTGCGATCGGCGGCAAGATGAACGGTTTTGATAAAGGACTAAGAAAGAAAAAAAGGTGGACGGAAGCGGCAGATTCAAGGCGGATGGGGAAAAAATCCGGTGAAAGGGTTCGGCACACCCGCGGACGAATGGAAACAGCATCGAAGGCATCCGGAATTTGCAGAAAAAGGAAACCACCGGAAATCAAAACTGGTAGAAGGGGGAGAATGGAATATGTCTGGAACGTCCAGAAAGGGCCCTGCTCGCAAGTCCGCTCAGTCCTAACACCGAAAAGCGGTGAGGCAGCGAGGACTTTGGAAGCTCTTGCGGATATGAAAAGCGAAATATCCGCATCCGTGAAAAACGAATGATAAAGACTCAAAAAGAAAGATTCAGAAACACAGCCGCTTCTTCATCACGAACCGGTGGGCGATCCGCCGGCGGACAGGGAAAAAAGGTACCAGGACGAAGAGAGGACAGGCCCTCAGTGGTGGAAATCGGGCGGCGGGAGCTTATTCTGTTGGGACGGGGACACCTTCGCCCAATTGGACGGAAAGGTTTGACGCGGCGCACTTTGGTCAGGGGGTGCTTGGGGAATGAACCCTAGTGGAGAAGAAATGACGCGTCCTCATTAAAGTTCTGGGCGAACGGCCGAGTCTGGCAAAAGGCAAAGCCACCGAGACATGCCGGGGACGTTCACCATATCGTTTAAGGGAACGTCGCCCAGGAACAGTACACAATGTAATATTTCGCAGTGCGGTGGAACTGCATTCTGAAAAACCATTGCACCAACTGGCAGAGTCTCCCAAGAAATCACGCTCACCGATCTCGGACGACACGACCACCAGTGTTCTCGGCGAGACAAGATACATGACCGTCAAGGACCAACAAAACATGACGGAATGGGATTTTCGCCTGAAAGGACTCAGAACGTGATGGACCCTGTATCGCTTTGTCTTCAAATCAGCTAGCTGACCCCAAGTGGGCCCTGGTGATCCGCACTGTACGACCGGAGGACAGCGGCGTGGTCATGTATCAACGTCAGCGCAGGAAAGTATTTGAGTGGCAATGGCCGTGTTCGCACAAGGGCAGTTGGTTGGTCGCACGAGAAGCAATACTTAGGGATCACTTTTGCCTTGTTGGAAAAACGTCATCGCCTTCAAGGGGCGGTCAAACACCGTCTTGCAAAACAAAGGTCCACAAAACATCTCTCTCAAAACCACAAAATGAAAAGGGGAGAGATGGTGCCACGGCTGGCGGTGGCAAGGACGGTGTGCCGCAAGCGGACAACTGTGAAAGAAAAAAAGGCAAGGAGGAAAGGAATTAAGGATGCTTCTCTTGCTAACAATGGCCCGGTGAGAAAACGGCCGGCCTTTGGAAAGGGCAAATAATCCTGCTACAGCGCCGAAATGAAAAACGCGCTTTAAAGGTCGTCACATCGGAGAAATGCCCACTTGATTAGGTCCAAGATTAAGATATGGAAGACAAAGGACGGGACGGGAAACAAAAAACCGTTTCTGGGCCTTGCAGGGGAGAAATCCCACATGCCGACATATGTCGAAAGGATGAAGGGTGACGGTGGAAGGAGTGGGAATCCGTGGAGCATGTTCCCTAGAACAGTGTGGGTAGGTATCGCGATGGGGAAAACGGATATGGGAGGGAAATCGAGGGGGGGGGTCCCCAGTTGCGACGAACGTCAAAACGCAACAAAAAAGCACCTTGTATGCTCCCAACTGAACATCGGGTATGGGAGGAACACACAGCGGAACTTTACGTAAAAATGTGGAAGACAGCCGGGGGATGCGGGGCATTGGAGCCCGGCCCAGAATCTGCAGGAGCCAACAAAAGCGGTCAAAATGAAAACTCCAATAAGGAGTTCAATGCCTACGTACCAACAAGAAATCTGGGCGCGAAAAAAGGAAACCCAAGGGGGGGCGAAGGGGTGGAAACAAACAAATGACCATCAAAAAAAAGCCAGAGTCATCCACCACTGAGGGCCTGTAAACGATGCACACCGTTCGTCCGGGGACGAAAAAGGCCTGAGAGATCGAACAACGGTTCGCAGGGGGGATGAGAAGCGAGTCTTCCTGAACTTTGGCCGATAGGCAGGGGGATCAAAAACCGGAAGGCCGGATAAGCGCCTGGCCCATCAGGAAGAAGAAAAACCACAAAGTAGCCGCCCCCTCGGCTTCAACAAACTAGAAAAAAGTTAGAGAGGAAAAAGGGGAGAAGGATCTTTGAACGGGCCGGAACCAGGAATTCCGATGCTAAAAGTATCTTTTTCCAAGGACAAAAAAAAGATGGGCCGGGCATGCAATTCCAGGAAATGCCTTCGCTATGCGGGCTGAACAAGCTCCATCCGATGGGGTAAAAATAAAGTAAACGACCATTGATTTTGCCATCCGCCGCGCCTGCCGCGTCAGCATCACCGTAAAAAGGCTGGGGTTCGGCCAGTCCGGGAAAATCAAAAGCCGCCGCCGCAAAGAAAGACTATGAGATTGGAACTGCTGCAAAGTGGATGCTGGCCTAACGCGTCTTGGGGAACGTCCATCTGGAAAACCCGGCGCATCGGTCGTCTCGCGGAGGCAAAAAAACCCACCAATGTGAAAAGCCGGATCGCCAACATTCTTTGGCATCAACTTGACGATGCGTTTCACAAACAAGGAAGGACGGATAGAAGCCGGTAGATCCGCAATGGTCGCTGGTAAAGGAAGGGACGGTTGTCTGGAAAAAACCGCACAATCGGAATCGTGACAATCGACGTGAACTTCGGAGAGCAACCCTCTACTACTCCAGTCCGTCATCAAGGGGGAATCACAGTGAACACGGGCATCGCGGGATCATGCCACGCTCCGAACATGACATGGAAAAATTCGCGCGTTATAGGGGGGCGCGGATAGAAAGGGGAGTGCAGCTTGGGGTCACGGCCGGGGGGGTGTGGAACGAGAAAAATATTCCGCTCACCAGCAAAAGGAGCGATTAACGCGAATCATCCATTGAGGATGAAAACGTCCTTCAACCAGATGCAACCAACATCTTCGCTGAGGCGGGAGAACCGGACTGGTGGGCGAAGTGCCAAAGGAATAACAAGAAAAAAGGGGCTGTTTTCATGGCGGGGTGACCAGAAGGTGGTAGTCCCGTCCGACCCTTAAGCCCGCGGGCCCATTCAAACGGACGGCCGGGCCGGGCGGCTTCCTGCCAATTCGGGCCCATGTCGAACTATCGGAAGATGGGTCTGCCCAGATGGAAGGTGCGGGAGGCGGCCAAAGGTGCGCTCACCGCAAACTGCTCCTACCAAAGATCGTAGATAGGGAACGGAATGCGGAACGGGAATAACAAAAGATTGGCTGCGGAAAAACTTGGACGCCACGATAGAGCAAGTGGTGCGCCTTTCTCGTGGGAGGGACCAAAACAGAAAAAAAAAAGGGTTGTTGGGCACGGAGCAGACCTGGACGCGGCAGGGAAAAGAGCTTGTGAAGTTTGCCGCTTTGCGAAAGCGAGGGGGCCAGTGTGCCTTGGGCCACCATGGGAAGCTCAGACCGGGGGTTATCGCAAAGGTTAGGGGGCAAAAAAACGGGGGTGCAGGGTCAACTAGGAGGAAGGTTTGGAGGGTGGGTAAAAAACCCTGCTTATTTGGCGATACATGTGAAAGAGAGGGAGGAAGCTGCGCCTGGGGAGGGAAACATGCCGCGTGGGGTCAAAATCATTAAAAGGGGGTTCGTCAAAGGGGTAGGAAGGGGCCCGCAACGCAAACCCAAAAGCCAGTGCCCGCCACGCAGGACGCGTTCGAGAGCGCAGCCGACAAGGTGGATAGGCGGGAAGAGGGTCCCTGGCACGCGGAGATGACGATTCACACCCTGTAACGAAACCTGTTTGTATGACTGGTGGCGTTGCGCAGCGGGCCGACGAATGGAGTGCTGACACTGGTAGAACCGACTTGCGAGCAAAAAAAAGAAGGACGGGGGGAGGAGGGAAATTCCCTCCAGTCTGAAAGCCTCGGCCATCATGTACCCGCGCCCTGCCGAGCGTCTGGGCGTGCCATCACGTCGGAGTTGGGACGGCACGGCAAGAGGGGGGTCATGGTCCCCCGCCGGCCCAGCCGCACAGACAATGGAGACCACGGAAGACGTGTTCCTGTAGCGTGTGTACAAAGAGGCGCAGCTAGGCAAATCTACTTCAGTGGGCTCCTGGTCGAACGTACTGCGCGCCGGTCAGCAGGAGGTCCTATTACGAGAAGCACCCCCTGGAGTGCTTCCTTGGGCAACAGGCCTAGGTTTGGACAGCCGGGGCGGGTCAGGGGCACGCGTGTTAAGGGGTCAAAAAATCCCCCACAAACAAGGGGGATGCGCACATACAATCTTTGAGAGAACGTTGCCGGCGGAGGGTGCGACTATTAGTCTGTCCGAAGGCGCCGAGTTCGGTGGATCCCGCGGCCAGGGGACGAGGAGAAAAAAGGGCGGAGGAGGTTCACGGCAGGAACATCAATGGTGGCCTCGGCAGCTCAACTAAAATGAAATATGGAACAGAAGCAAACGGACGCAAGAAAGCCTGGAGCAGGTCGGCTGTTCAGGACAAAAGCGAAAATTCGGATCCGCTCGTCCTTGGGAGAGTTTGGGCGCTCATGAGAAAATCCATAAACTGGAAAAACATCGGGAGCGGCGCTCGACCGGAAGAGAAGAATGCGTGCTGCAGTTCGACTAAGAAGTGGAACAAACGAGCGGACAAAAAATTGCTCGATCAAGAGAACTTCATGTGAACAGGGGACGAAAGGGAGCGGGATCCATCAGCTCAGAAAATGTGACGGGGGGGGATCTAAAACACAAACGACCTCCAGGGGAGGTTCGCCGAGAGTGAGCAAGCACGTCATTTGTTGGGGTTCATGTTCAAAGGAAAAAACAACAACAACGGGTGGGGGGGAAAAGGAAAAGAGATAGAGAAATCAAAACAAGGGCGCCTCCCGCTCGTCGCCGAACCTCACCGGGGGGGCTGGAGTCCGCCCCGCGAATTGTTACAGCGAAAGTCAACCTAAAATGTCGATTAAACCTGCACATGAATTGCGTGGGGATTCGAGCACAAGTGAAAAAGGGGATCAAAAATCGAGGCGAACCCAGCCACGCGAGACAGGCCCTGTACGCCGTCGCGATGGGGCATCAAAACGTTTCATGGAGTTAGACGCATCATTGGGTCCCCCGCCAACTATCCAAAGCGAAAGGAGCCGTTTCGCGCTGTCATACCGACCGGAGCAATGCGGTGCGTACTGAAAGAGGACTTCTGGGCCAAAAAAAAGAAGGAAGGCAGCAAGCACAAACTGAAGCAGTCACAGCAAGCGAAAGGCAGTTCGCCGCCTACCTACCGCGGATCCACCAGGAAGAGCACTCCGTACAGACCTACCGGCAAAATATCGAAAGCGGCACGTCCCAATTAGGAGAACAAGATGTATGTGCGAAAAAGGCCTGGTGTGGGAAAGGTTCCAGAAAAAATAAATACAAATGGATACCGTTGACCGCCCCGACTTTGCAAAAGGGACCTGGCTCCAGTAAGAAAGCCAGCGGGAAATCATCGGATAATCGGAAAACCCTGCTCTAGGGGCCGTGCAATAGCCGGCGCCACGCTTAAAGCGCCACCTAAAGCCGAAGCTTGAAAAAGAGACGCCCTTAACACGACAAGTGTATGATGGTCAGGTCTGGCACTTCAAAAAAAACAATGACAAATCGCATCCGCAACTTCAAAACCGTTCCGCAAGGGGGGGGGCGCCGCCCAGGAGAAACTGTAGGGTATCGGGTGCATGCCCTCCCGGCGCGCCGGAGGTTGTAACATCGCCGGAGGATCCAACATATAGGGGTCGGTCCCGGCTCAATCCCCCAATTCCCCGAAAAACGCTCGCCCCGCAAGCAAAAAAAAAAATTTCAAAGGGTCCGACAGGTGGAAGAGGAAAAAACCCGTGCCGGACGAAAACGAAACGCCCAGATCAGGTGTCCTGGAGATAGCATAAACTACATTCGGCTGGGCATGCCGGGTGTCTGGGTGTGGAGGCCCCGTCCAAAACAAAGGTTGGACCATCAATAGTGAAAAAGGGTCGCAAAGGTGGGCCAAAAAAATCCCACGTGGTTGTTTTTTCTCCAACGTCTCCCACTATCGCAAACCAAAAGGAAAAAAACCCCAGTCCACACAATCAGCCTCTGAAGGAAAACGGTGACTCTTGCAAAAACTGGCATAACCCCCGGAGGATAACTACATTGTCAAAAATGGGAAATAAACTCTCGAAGCCCAAATAAGCGCCGGCCCCGCCGCGCAAGGCTTGGCAAAGATGTTGGAGGGGTCGCCAAAAGCGCAAAGGCAACTCTCTATCGTCAATTCTCGCACCACTGACGGGCCGCATTTCCGGGCACATATCATCCAGCTAACTGATGCTGCGATCCGACGGCAACCCTTTGATGGCCGCAGCCGAACCGCTGCCATATGGGCCCACGAAAAGGGCCTCTCAAGACCGGAAGGGTACTCGCTGGCGAAAGCAGGCCCCGCCCCCGGAGGGACGAGTGCCCGAGTACGGAAGTTGCGCGGGAATCACAAATTAGCTCACCCCGCCCATAAAAAACTACAAGGCGTCTGGGGTTCCGAACAATTGAAACGCCAATGGAAGGGTCCCGAAAAAGCTGAGAGTACGCGAAAATGGAATTCGGGGAAGGCCTCAATGACGATTCGCGTTATCGCGCCGGATGGGAAATCAGACCGGGCCACCACGACGACCTCAAGGAGGCACCATCATCAAGAACCTACAATAAGAAGGGACAAGTCTCATCGGTAATTTCGCCATGTACAGGATTAAAAATGAATCCCGCTATGGCGAGGGCGACTGGGGGGAGCCGCTGAGGTGGACTCGGCATGGTTGGGGTTTTTATCGAAGAACTTCTCTGTTCCACGAGACCTAAAATGGGAAAGAAGTGAACAGGCAATACCGACCGAGAACAGCAACCATTGCGGATCTACATGCGGAATATAGCAGGCATAAGTAGGAAACAGAAAGAGGCAAGGCGATAAAAAAAAGATTGATGTCTTCCATTCCCAGGGGGTTCAACACTCGCGAAAAACAAGAACAATGGCTTGGCAGATTTGACTTAAGAAGTCTGGCCCGGACAAGCATAAACTGCCAGCCCGCAATCTATAGATGCGGCGCGTAGAGAATAAGGGGGACCCTGTTTGATAAGGACTGCAGGAAAAAGAAGCCTTTGACGGTGAACTTCGGGATCGGCGTAGAAAAAAGAAGTCGTCGTTCAGTTCGGCACAACCACCAGCGCGGAATTAAATCCCGCAGCGAATTGCATTTCCTGGATTGCAATACGGCAATTTATCACCAAAGGCCACGGTATAAACCGCAGGATTGAATAATGGCGGAACGGCCCGTCAATCATGATCGCAAGAACGATCCAGGCCTACACCGAACAGATGAGGGGTCGAACCGTGCGAAGACGTTGGCGACTATGCGGATCTGGACATGGAAGACCGCAGGAAAAGGTTTCTCCTGATCGACGAGCAGGACAAGAAAAGAAAAGGAAGTCACATCCGCTTGCTTATGCAAACAAGGGGGTACGGATCGCCTGACGGAATTAGTCCACGGACGAGGGGGACACGTACAGCCCAGGGGGGGAAGGCGCTTAGGGACAAAGTCTGTTTTGCGGCCACCACTTCGACACAATTGGGAATTTGCGGCGGCGCAGCTTTTCGTGTTGAGGTGGCATGACTCGATTTCAAGTTCAAAGCAAGTCTAGGGAAGGTCTGGCGATAGCGAATGCTGGGCCGGCGCCACGAACTGGGCAAGCCAAAATGACGGGTCAACCATATCGTTGCCGTCAACGTCGGGCAACCACAGTACCCGATGTCATTGGTACCCCAACACCCCCCCACCGCATTTCGAAGGCGGGTTGAGGGGAAGCAGTGCGTAGAAAATGTGACACCATCGGGATTCGGCCCAATACGGCACTCGAGACCCAAAAACGGTGTTCTCGGGCAGAAAAGGCCTCAAAGGATTCAACATCGAAAAAAAGGTCCCACAAGGAAGGGCGACAACACATCGGCATGTGGGAATGGTAAACGGCAAGGCCCAAACTTGGCAGCAAAAGCAATATCTAGGTTGAAGAGAAAAAATCGAATGGGAACCAAATAATTGGGCCCGTGCAGCCTCATGTACCACTAGCAGCAGCAGTTCGCGCTGATCGGCAGGATTATTGGGGGAACTGCAAATGGCCCGGGGGTGACACCGAAATTTGGGGGGGGGGGTTTTCGGCACTCAGAAAGAAGAAACTGAAGAAGTTCGACTTTGAATGGGTGGGGTATTAAAAAAGTAATAAGCCTTTCCTGTTCTGTCCACACTGGTGCCACAAAAAGGGGGCACCATCTGCTCGCAACACACACGAGGAAAGAGAGATATGGTGGGCTGCGTGGGCATACTGACGTTGGACCGCCAAGGCAAGGGAATGACGGGAAAAAATACAAAGCAAGTCAGAACATACTTAAGACCTGGAAGTCGAAAAAACAAAAGGGGCCCAGTGGAGAAACACCGGGCCATTGGCATGTTCAAATACCTCTATTGGAGGCGCAACAACTCAAAACGGAGTTCATATGTAGTCACATGCGGCTCAAATAAACTTGGGACCCCCTGAAGAAGATGGAAGAACAAAGCGATACGGGCGGAGACCAACGGTTCTCGTGATGAAAAGGCGAATACCAAAGATGGGCGGCTGAGCCTTCCGGGAGGTGAAGGGGTTTCGATGGAATCATGTGGGGAAAAACCAAAGAAACAAAGTTGTGGGGGGAGCCGCGGCGCGATAATTGAAAGTAGGGCGCAAAAATCTATGTGTAAAAACCTATGGTCTCAAGAACTGTCAAAAGCTTACCCACATCTAAATGATAGCCAACGGGACAGAGTGTAATGGTCGGCGGGAGACGTTGACGGAACCGGGTAGCTGGTGACAAAAACTTGGGAGGCCGTGGGCATGGCGCCGAAAAAGAGCGGCGCCCCAAACCATGAGGCCTTTCAGCATAACTTCGACCATAGAGTTCAGGCCACCAGTCCAAAAAAGAAAGCTGGCGCCGCGCAAACACGTGGAGTTCCCAATGGTCGAGGGGGGTGGACCAAACAGCATCAAACAGCCGAGCCCGCTGCATAAACCAAGGCCTGTTAAAATTCACACGGGGTCCGTGGACGAAAATCCGCTTCGAGATCGTAAAACAAGGTTCGCCGTTGATGAAGTATAATGCAGGAGTGGGGATGCCGAGAGGGTCCGCTCAGTCGATCATTTTGAAAAAAGTCCGTGATAGCTGGAAAAATAGATCAAAAAGCAGCTCGGCCCAAAGGAGCGGACAAGCGATTCGAACTCAATCGGTTCCGGGTATTACTTTAGCGAACTGGGCGGATCAGGATCTGGGAACCGGCCGGAATGCATGGCAAAATCTCGGTGCATACAGGAAGGTAGATTTCCGGCAGATGCCGCAGATTCAAACCAGGACTTGCCTTCGACTTCTGCGTTCCAAAAAAATAGAGCCCTGGTGTGCCGGGAAGTAAAAGCCGACAAGGGTTTTGGAACGAGAACCTGACTCTTCACATCACAGTCCAAAAAAATGCGTTTCGGGAATACAAACACTGGCCGGGAGGCAAAAAGTAGATACGATGATTGCCGGGATGCCGTTGATGCTGTCGGTTCCATAACGGGAGACCGGGAAAAACAAGGACGCGCTGGTCGTCCGCGGGATCAAACACCATGGAAAGCCGACCCACTTCTTTGGGGCAATCGCCTTTGCCGATGCGTTTCAAGACCTTGAGGAAAGCAAAGAGCCGTTGACAGCAATGGTTGAAAAGAAGTGTACAGCAGGGCGGGATTGGGCGACACAGCCCACAAGGCTCGAGCGAATTGGGTTTTCTGGACGCATCAAACCCTGCTACTCACCCGGCCGGGAAGTGCAGCAGTCTCCATGCCACGCCTCCATCGACGGAGTCATGAACGCCGCCGCCTGACATGACATATAGGGTCTCGCGGATCGGGTGATGATGGGGGACTGGGGTCCGTCCCCGGGGTTCCGGGCCGGACCATAGAAAAACAAAAGGAGGGAAACGCGATCGTCATGGGAGGAACGAAACCAAAAAGGAAAAAATGGGAAGCCGGCCATCGGACTTGCGCAACAGGCCGTGTGGCATGGGCACGGAAGCTACCAACGCCACGGTCTACGGGTTCATGGACGGTGAGCCAGAAGGTGGGATTCACCGGACCTCCAAAATCTTGTGGCCCTCGAAGAAATGCCAGGGACGCCGGGGCTCTGGGAGGCTTCCTGCCAGCGAGGGACCTAATGAAAACGAGCGGGAAGTGGGTTTCGGGGGCACAGATGTGCATTCATGGCCGATTCCAAAGTGAACGGTCGCGACGGATCGAGCATCAGATTAGGGGAAAAAAAACGGAGCGGACCAGGTCGGTACCCATTGCTGCGCGAACTTGCAAACCTCTGATCGGCCAAAGGTGGGGTGAGCGTGGCGCCAAAACAGTGTGCCGGCCTCACCCGGAAGGGCGCGATTCGTGCACAGCTTTCCGATCATTTCTTAAAATTTCACACCGGTTGGCCAGCCATGTAAGATCCGGTGGGGTATCGGCGTGGGGGGACACGGAAAATCAACGTTTTATTAAACAAATCAGAGGGTGGGTTTGGGGGGAAGCCTGCGAGGTTGGCGATACCTCAGGGGGAGAGTCGAACCTGCAAGGCGCTGGGAGGCCACAAAGGCCAAAATTTAACCTCATTGAGGGAAGGGTTCGTCAGTTTCTGGAAAGGGCCAGGCCCACGAAAAAGGACCACCGGCCATGAAAAAAAGCCGTACGAGTGGTCAGCTAATCAGCGAAGGGAGAGGAAAAGCTTTCACGAAGCAAGGCCGTCTCGATGACGCTTTCCAAACTGGTCGACCATGAGAAGGGGGGGTCTTTAGATGTGCGGTGCTCATCGGGCCGGGCGATGGAGTGCAATGAGCACTGGGGGGATACTGTGCGGAGACAAAAGAAGGGGAGCGGAATTAACAAGAACGTCTCCTCTGCTGGGATGAACGATAAAACACAGCTCCAGCCGAGCGAGTTTCGGCTCCGTTCACCGAGGAAAATTTTTTGGAAGGGCGGGGCCCGCGATTTTTCATTTGTCAAACCGGGAAGGACGCCAGCACCGCACCTGCCAGGTAAAAAAACCCTACGCAAGGTGAAGCTAAAATCGTTTGGACAAGGGCGCAGAGAGCAAAAAAAAAATCAAAGCGGTTCCCGCCGGCCGACGAACGTCCGAAGCCCGGTGCGCCGCGTCATGATCACAACAAACGGATTGCTGCAGGGAGACAACAAGCCAGTCGGTTGCAAACGGGAGGGCGGTGGCAGGGGCACAAAGGTTATTCTTTTGGTCAGGAAAATAAACCCACAAAGCACTGGATGCGCATAGTAACGGTTCGAGGAGGGACGTTGCAACCGGTCAGGCCGTGGGGGGAATCCGTAATAGGGACGAGACGTGACGCCGGGTAGGGAATGACATCCAGAAAAAGGTAATGGCACGAAAATACGTGTAGGGGGCGGAACTGCGGCCTGGGGGGAATGCGGCACCTCCTCAGTGAGTCACAAGAAGAAACACGGAACCCAGCAAACCGGAAAGGCGAATGTAGTCAATTGCCACGAGGGAAATTCGGCAGCACAAAAAGGCGCGGGGTTATAGGTGCGCCTGAAGAGGAAGTGGAAGCGGCAAACGTGCCAGATCGGAGAACGGCGGATAACGGGCATAGGGGCGAAGACTTGGAGTTCGCCTAGATGGAACAGACCCGGGCGGGCTACATTGCTCGAGGCACCAGAACTTCATGTGCAGGGGGGATCGACACTGCATGTTTCGGTAAGCCCAGAACAGCAACCAAAGGTCGCGGGGTCTCAAAAAAAAAGGGGGGGGTCCGTCGGCGAAGGGCGGGGCACGCATTGTTGTGGGGATTTGAGAAGG
>Ga0179593_1433009_pt1 | contig 14204 bp, 14 predicted proteins | sample CZODoug2_1_08_16_FD_185931 | JGI IMG/M metagenome (GOLD analysis project Ga0179593, IMG submission 185931) | Vadose zone soil fungal communities from Angelo Coast Range Reserve, California, USA - CZODoug2_1_08_16fungal (PacBio error correction) | ecosystem: Environmental > Terrestrial > Soil >...
AAAGACTGGGCAGAAAAAGGGGTCATTGGGAGAAAGTCGCGGGAAACAGGGGGCATTGGGACGAAGACTTGGTTCTCCGTGGACCTAAGAAAAAAGAAAACAATACCTGGACTGGGAAAAAGCAAGAGGGTTCTCAGACAGTCAGATGAGGGCAGGCAGATGCGGCGCTAAAGGAGAAAAAGTAGCGAAAGTCCTTCAAAAAAAAGGAAAATCTTTAAGAAAAGACAGGGCTGTACCCGCCGAGCCCAAAAGAGAAGTTCACGGGAAAAAATGCGCCTTAATCCTCTAATTCAAAAAACCAAAAGGTTTTCGGCTCGAGAACAGACATGCAGATCTCGCGAGGCTGGAGCAAGGGAACCACTCTGAGAAGCGAAAAGAACTAGCAGCTGCTTCTGATCGAGGAAAGGGGAAACGTGAAAAACGCCGTATACAGGAGAGAAAACCGCAAGAGAATCTTTAAAAAAAAGGAAGTACTGGTCGACAGCAAATCCCGCCTCTTGAATAGGAAGAAACCTGGAAGAGGGGAGGTCATACGAAAACCAGAAAAAGTTAGTCAGAAAAGGGAAGGGGAGGGAAACGGATATGAACCAAAAATATATAACAGGACCACTTGCCGAAAGGGAATTGGTGTTAGAAGGGAGGGAGGGCGGGCCTCCAAGGACTTGGAAGAACCGCCCAGGAAAAAGGACAGGGGGAGGGGTGTGGATAAACCAGACAAGGTTTCGGTAAATGGGGATTGGCGCGCCTAAGCTCTTACCAGTGTAACGTTCTTGATCGGGAGAAAAAAGATTATATTCAGGAGGGGTAACCGCTGGAGGGAAAGGGGTCTAATTGTTGGGGGCTTTAGTCTTCCTACATTCAACTTTGGTCTCGGAACTCCATAGTCACCTCGGACAAAATAAAAGATAACTTCTATCTCTACTGACTAAAGTGCGCATTCCATGAAAAATGTGACTGAATGACTAAGAAGGGAAGCGGAGCCGTACACAGGTCAAAAAATGAGTGAAATCGCGACTCCCAGAAAGGGGGACCCGGAACTAAAGGAGCGGGTTCCAAAGAGAAACCTTTAATTGGGGTCTCACATTATCAATAAGAACGGCTATTGGAAATCTCTGGGTACTACTGTCAGAGGGGACGCCAGGTTTTGCTGAAACGAATGAGAAAAAAAGGCAAGCGGGGGTGCCCATCAGTAAGGGAGGAAAACACGAAAAAAAAGGCGCCAGGCTTTGATCTGGAAGGCGGAAAGCTTCTGTGGGGAAGGGGGAGACCGTCAGGTTGAAAAACCGACAAGAGAATGCGGATGTCAGGGAGCGAAAAGAAGGGGGAGGGGGATCAAAATACATCAGGGAAACAGGGTCTGCAAGAAGGGGACCGAAGACATCTCCAAAGGAGCGTTAAGGACTTCGGTGGAATGGAAGGGGGAAAAGAATGCTGGAGGGCATCTGGGGGGGGGGGCATCGTGGTGACGGGAGACGAAAAGGGGTCTGCGCTCGACGGGATCGACAGTAAAGTCGAGGGAAAGCGGATGGGTACTCCCCGGGCTAGCATCAAAAAACACGAGTATGAGGGAAGGAAAAAAAGGGCCCAGATTCAAAAAGAAAGAAAAAGCGATATCTATTTCCTGCGGCGAACGGAGAACCAGAGACATTCTGAACCAACGAACAATAATCAGAAACCTTAAACAAGCACCCAAGGAGAGTGTTTCGATAGAAAGAAAGGGAAGAATCAAGCCGTGTAATAGGGGAAAGGGAAACCATCGTCTCCATCTGTGACAGGGAAAAGGGGGCGAAAAGCAACCATTGAAGAAAGGGGGCAAAAGTGCCGCAAGAAAATACCGTTAGGGAGGCGAGCACAACAGAATCTGATCAGGAAAAATAAAACATCTACGACAGATGGGGATGACCAGCATCGAGATTTTTGGGGAAAAAAGAAAAAGAAGTATGGGGGCTGCAACCACAGAAAGACTGTCGGTAGAGCTGTCCATCAAAGAAGGGTCCGAAAAAAAGGGGGAGGATCCCCCAGGCATGAAAAATAAGTCCGATAGTCTCCCTTTTTCTCAAGCAACGGTCTCACATATGGAAGAAGAAAAAAAACCATAGGACGTGGAGGCTGAAAAAAACAGGGGAGGGGGAAGGGAGATGAAAAAGGGACTTGTTCAGAGACAGAAACTGGGAAATTAGGGTCTGGACTTTCCGTGCCATTCCAAAGAAAAAAAGAAACTTGTGGGAAGGGTCGATGGGACAGTATAGCGTAAAAGCAAGGTGGAGCTCTGGGGGGGTTTTGAAGTCCTTGCCTGACAGAGGAACTCAGAGAAAAGGATAAATAACGAAACAACACGATATCACTCTAGAAGAGGGGCCTCAGAGACTACAAAAAAAAAACAACGACGGGGATCCCGGGCGCTTAGCCAGAGGACCGGCAGGAGTAAAAAAGTTTCTTGTAAGACAACAAGTGGGCACGGATGGCGTCTGCTCAGGTGAAACCACGGCGCAGGAGACGACATCAGGAGAAGAAAAACGAATCCTCTTTGTGAGCAGGGAGGGCTATATAAATAGCTAGGGGGGGGGGGGGGGGGGAGGTTCCGCGGGACCGCCGAACCTAGGTGTATCGTTTCCTGAAAAAAAACGGATACTCCCATCTAAAATCCTTTTTTAGGCAAGGGGACGGAAAAAAAAGGAGTCTCGCTTCCAAAGAAGCGGTCGAAAGGAAGAGGGGTCGTAAAATCGGTCTCTGATGAGGGACCTGGGTGGCTTGATACTTGGTGAGAAGGGCGGTTCAGAAGTTGGGCCATTGGGGGCATCGGTATCAAAAAGCAGTACAGAGGGGAAGGAGGCAGCAAGGGGGATTTACGGGAGGGGCCGAGCGACGGGGCAAGTAACTTCAAAAAAAGAGCCTACAAAGGGTGAAAGAACTTAATGGCTTCGTATCAGCGGGGGAAGGGGGCCATGTGTACGGAAGGGGGGGGCTCCCAAGGGGAAAAAGAATGGGTTTTAATCTTGGTGTCAAAAATCATTGAGTGAGTATTACAAATAGGGGGAGAGACCTTATTGAAAAAGAGCTGACGGATGAGCAGAAGGAAAACGATATCAGCTTTGAACAGATTGGGTGGGCTAGGTTGGAAGAAACATTGAAAAAAAGGACTACTTTAAAAAGAAATCGCACCTTGGTACACAGAGAATTCGACACCATTTCAGGGTATAAAAAGAGGGGGTCTGGGAGATCTCCAGGGCAGATCGGCGGGCTCTGCTGCAGCGGACAACTTGGTTCTCGTTAAAAAGATGAAGATCTCTATTTTTAGACGAGAAGGGGTTCGTTCCAGGGAAAAGCGCTGGTGGGAAATTTCTAGAGGATGAATGCGATAACCTCGAAGCCGTCACGGGATTAAAAAGAGGGAGAGGAATTTAAGTACCAAGGATCCTTTGGGTGGGGAATCATATCAGAGAAGCAAGGACGAATCGAGACTCACAAACAACCCCTTATTGGGAGAAAGAGTCTCCGCCGGGAAAGATCTAGAGAAGCACCACCGGATCCTCGGTATTTGGAAGAGACAATCTTCTCAAGTGGTCCTGAGAAGTATGGGATGTGTAAAACCAAGCAAGAGAGAGGGGACCCCACTCCGGGGAAACTGCGACAATCTCTCCAGGAAAGAGACAAGGATTCTTGTCCAACGCTGTCTGTTGAAAAGAATTTTGATATACGAAACCTCAACCGTACGAGTCTTCTGAGAAGGGGACAGAACGGAGGGGAAGCCAGCCGATCTTGTCCTAACTTCGCGGTGGGAAAGGGTCAGTTGCAGATCCCGCCTTAGGCCTTGGCACCCTATCTAAAAAAATGTGGAAAGTAAACAAAAAAAAAAAAGGGTCAAACAGGACCAGGAGAGGAGAAAGGCCGAATGGCTGCGCTGAAAGAGGAAATAGTGGGACTAAAAAATTCAAGATATCAAGAAGAATTAAGAACACGTCTTTACCGCTTAAAAAAAAAAGAAAAGGCTCAAGGCAAAAAAGACATTCAAGGGGAAGTAACGCGTTCTCTAACAAAGGACGGTGGTGGCTACCAAAAATTTGAGGGGATCGCTGGAGTCAACATCTCTAAGGAATGCAAAGGGAGAGCTCGAATCTTATTCTGAGAAGAAAAGACAAACGAATTCTAACCGCAAGTCTACAAGCTCAGGAGAAAAGGAAAGAATGTCCGAGGGAAGGAACTGTCGGAACGTCCTGAGGGACAGAGAAAGTTCCATGAGGAAGAACCGGGGTAATAGGCGTCGAGCTCTCCGTGAGAACGACTCAGGGAATATACCTAAAAGGAGAAGAGGTATCTCATAGAAACCAGTCCACTTCACTGTCGGAGAGAAAAGGGTTTAAAGGAGAAAACGCAGGGCCGCCCGCTGGTCTTTGCTACCGGCTAAACATTCAAAGTGGGCCCATAGAAAAGCTTGCTGAAATTCGTTACAAGAAACTCGTAAAGAAGGGCTGGTACGCGTCAGCGGCTCACAAAGGGGAGAGGGATAAAAAGCTTCAGCGAGTGGTTACTTACGCACTGAGGATACAAATTCAAGGAGAGATAATACGGCAAGGGGGCACTCACAGACTAAAAGGGACGGCAAGATGTAAATCAAAACAAAACTTAAAAAAACGGCGTACCGGGACATGTGTGGGGAAGGAAAAACTCAGGGAGGACCGTGGTACTGTCAGGAAAAAAAGAAGTGAAGCTCGGAAATCGTTTCTGAAGCCCTGGGGGAACCGAGACCAGTAGAGGTGGAAAGACCTGGGCCTGGAATTATAGGAAACTGACCTCTCGTACGCGGTTAAGAAAAAAGGGGGGGATCGCTCTTGGAGGGGAAACGCCCAGGTAGTGGATTCAAAGATAACAGTCATGGGTGTGCACCAAGTTAAAAAAATAAAAAAAGAAGGAAGGGCTGGGTTCACATCGTGATTCGAATCGAAGAGATGGTGGGAAAAGGTGTTTCGAACCAGAAAAAAAAAATTCACTAGAGCAGGGAGAATGCGGATGTCGCAGACATGCCGGAGGGAGCGTCCACGCTAATCTCTTGGAGCGGAAGAATTGGCAGAACCCGAAGGTTACCCGGAAGGAAGTTGCGGGGAGAGAGAGGAAAAACTGGGGAGGATGGTCTTATGGAAGAGAAGCCTGGAGTTGAACTGCTTCTTGAAGCAGCTGGCCCGAAGCAATGAACTAACGGGCTCAGAGGGCGCTTTATCTTGACCTCATCCGACGGGAAAGAGAACAACAGATTGATGTAGTAAAAGGGAGAATAGCAAGGGGGAGGAAAATCCCATACTCCCATCGAGAATTGAAAAGGGAGGTTGGCTTAGACAACCTGAAAAAAAAAAAAAAAAGACTCGCCTGCGAATCGACATACGATCAAAAAAAGGGAAAGGCAGCACAGATAGTGTTTCCAGAGCAAAACGAGGGGCACCTTATCTAAGCGTGAAAAAGGAGACTTCTACCAGCCTTTATGTCATATTATTGGAGAATAAGCAGCAGTCTCGAACAGAGAAAAAGAGACGCGGGTTCGAAAGGGGGCAGACCTGGGGGGCTGAGAACGACACAGAAACTTATCAGAAGAGTTGCTCAATCTTCTCCATAAATAGAAGGGTGGGGGGGAACATTAAAACTATGGGAAAAAGGCGAGGGCCACAACAAGAAATTTGTGGGGGCGGACCGAGAAACAGAAAGACACAACGGTGAAACATAGTCGTCCGATTATCCAGAAGAAACTAGATAAAGCTGAAGTTCAAAAAGAGCCAAATTAAACCCCAAGGAGGGAGAGGCTATGCCTATAGGGAACTGTCTTTGCCCGCCATCACAATCACTTTAGAACCTTTACCACACGAATATAGTAAGAGTTGGTAGGAGATGATGAAATAAGAAAAGGGGGGGCCATTGTGAGCTCTTGGGGGGTTGAGTCAAGGGGCGGGATTGAGTCTACAAGGGAAACTCTGAAGGTCAGAGGTCATCAACACAACATCGAAGAAATGAAGAAGGGGAGCTACCTATCAAATTGTGGATGAAGCTAAGCCCTGATTGCAGAGGAGAGCGTAGAGGAGAACGAAGGAGAAATATGTCGAAATTTGGACCAGACATAATCGAACTTTTGGAAAAAATGGGGCTTGTAGGGGGAGGAGATTCAACTGGAGCTGCCTGCGGAAAGAAGAAACAAACCCCTCCACGGAGAAGGCAGGGGACTTGGTTTTAGAGTCGGAGGGAAAGAGTCGTCGTGCAAGGGCAGCTCCATGAAGTGAGCGGAGAAGTCCTCAGGGGGGAGGAGAAAGAGAAGCATCCGGCATAGAGGATAGTTTGGGAGCATCGAAGACAGGGAACCGCGGTGGGCTTACATAGAGAAGTACCATGCTTGACGCGCAGGGGTGGAACTTTTGAGTTCTTACGAATCTCCGTGGGAAAAAGTAGAGCCGCAGACATCCCAGAAGTCTTGGCCGTTTTAGAGGAAGACGGGGGATGGGAAGGTAAGAACAGAACCGGGCAAAAATAAGACGTAGGTCTGGAAACGGGCCTGAAGGGGCAAGAAAGACTTAATCGGAGTACAGAGAAAAAAGAGTTGAGGGGGGGCCAGGGGGGAACCCAGGGATTTTGCCAGGGAAGGGGGGCCAGAATGGTTGTTAATTTGATTGTAGTGAGGAAAGGGGGAGGAGCCGGGCATTGACGAAAATGGGTAAGATCTTCAAAAGCATAGATCATTCCCTACCGGAAAGAAGGCGAGACCAAAGAGAGGATGTGGAAAAGAAGAAAGTTGGTTAGGGAGACGGTTAAGGCGAACACTCCGCGCGGGAGTAACCGATATCTCGGCTTTAGAAAATAGGGAACAGAAAAAGGACTGGATCAAATAAGATGGGGGATGCTGTCATAGCTCCATTCAGGGATCGGGATAAGGGCTTCTGCAAAGAGGCGACGTGTGTGTAGGGTCACCCCAGAAGTAAATACCGAGATTAAAAAGAGGGGAGGATTTGTCAGTTTGGAACAAAAGTGTATCTGTGGTTTCAAGGTGCTTTTTTGGGGAGGGATATGAACCGAAAGACTAACGCCCGTCCCACTGGAAAACATGGGAGTGAAGGAAGGGACCCCCGAAGCATTGCTTCATCCAATGGTGGAGGGAATAATTATAGGAGGGGGAGGGAAATCGAAACAACACCAAGGAGGGGGGGGGGGGAATATAGAGTTCTCAAAAGGCCTGCGATAGAGGACAGAGGCCCACGATAGCTGATGTTTTCCTAAGACAAGGCTCCTTTTTAATCCAGGGCACAAGTGAGAGGAAACCAGTCCCCGAAAGGATGAAAATCCGGACACTCACTTTTTGACGGAAATGCGCGCAAAGGGACGAACATAAAAAAATTCAAACGACTGTGGGGAGAAAGACCCGTATCCTCTAAATCAAAGCCAGGAAGAATCTGCTTTATAGGGAAAAGGGAAGAAGGGGGAGGGGCTCCACGGCCAGACCATTGTAGGATTCGCGTGGGGGGAGAGGCGAATATTGACAGCTCCTCCGAGAGCAAAAACTGTAAAACAGAAAATGGACCCACATATAGAAATTTTCTCCCGTGAAGGGAAAAAAGGGAGAGGGAGAAGAGAAGAGCAACTTCGCAAAGAGTAAGAAGGACCTTCGAGAATACACCTCTGACAATAAAAGGGGAGAACATAGCGACCCGTGAAGAGAAAAAAAAAACGACCATACAAATTAATTACTACTCTAAGCAGAAAAGGAAAGGGAGGATAGGGAGAGCGCGCTTCTGAAAAAGGGGAAACCCGGCCTGCTCACTGCAATGCAGCGCGGCAGAGCGGTGAGCGCTAAAACGTAAAAGAAAAAAAGAGTTTTGCCGATTATCATTAAAGACAGAAAAGAGAAAAAACAATAAATCATCTCTGAAGAAGGAGGAAAAGGGTCGAGAGGGGAAAATACAATCTCAAAGAGGAGGGCCGGACTAACCGTATAAAACGCGGGCTGAAAAACTCAGGCCTTAGAAATCTCAAGGTACAGGTACTAAGAGAGAAATGGAAACATTCCAACTCCTCAGAGGGACGATTGACTACGGAGGTGCGGGCGCGCCGAACGATGGAGCGTTGAAGCGCGAACCGCAAACAACGGAGTAAGGGGGTTATTTATAGAAAAAAGACATTTCTGGGGTGAATTATTCGCTCAGCCTGATCCAAAATCCGTGCGTTACGAGAGCGCGTGGAGGCACATGGTTCTAATGTTCTCGGACTAACAGGCGGAGGAGATGGTTGTTTTTGAAATGAAAGTTATCCGCATTCCCAAAACTACTGGAAGAGGGGAACAGCAAGAAGAAAGAAAAGAGACGAGAAAAAGAATCGAAGCTACTTACACAGACTTCAGGGAATTAGCATTTTGACGAAATTGAAAGTAAATACCGAGCAGGACAAAGTCTAAATCGTGGTGTCACCTCCTTGGGGTTAAAAATAGAAGAGGGAAAGAGAGCTGAAGTGAGGTCACAAAGGAGCCTAAGATTTAAGCTGGTTTGAGGGGGAAGTCTGGTACTCCACATTTTTTTTATGCAAAGAGCGCAGTCATCGGTTCAGGCCAATGGACACCAAAATTCCGCTCTGCTGAGACCGCTGGGATCTGGAGGAGCCTGATAGCTTAGGGTGGGTCGTGGGTGGGGGGAACTCAGCCTCGGGGAATCTCGAAAAATGAGGGATTTCTCGCGCCTCTTCACTTATAAAAGAGTACCGAGGAAATAACCGTGAGGGGGGTGCATAAAACGCATCGGGGCTCAAGAGGGGAGAGAGTTTCTGTTGGGAGGGATAGGCAAAAATGATGGGCAACGTAAATTCTATCTAAAAAGAAAAAAAATAGGGACTTTTTCAGCAGAGGACGAAGCCAGAGTATCAAAGAGGGAGATGGCGGCATTTGTACCGAAAGGGATCTCCAACAACAAGAGGAGAGGAGAGATCCCGGGAGGAGTGCGGAAACAGATACGGTAGCCTCCTGGCGACCCTTCAAAGAAATTAAAACGTGGCTAAGGCTTACAAAGAAGAACCACCTTGTCCATCAGAAAAAAGATTTGGTGGAAAGAGGGACACAAGTCCTCAGGAACCGGGGAGACCGGGAGAGAGCCTTAAACGCACTTCTCCAGCCGGAGAAATTGAATGGGGGGCCGGGGAAAGGAACAATTCTCAAAAACCGATCTGGTAGAGAGGTTGTACACAAGGAGTGGAAAAAAAACTAGAAGCTGGTATCAAAAAACAAGAACGTTGAACCGTCAAGGCGCCGAAGAGTTAAGAACTGGCTGAACGGAATGGGGAAAAAAAGAAAATGGTCGTCCTATAACCTAGTAAATCCCAACCTTGATTTCCAAACGTCAAATCACTTGGACGCTCACTTACCCGAGAAAACGGCTGTGAAACATAGATCTTGAAACACCCATTGAGAAATCGAGAGAATGCCTGGGGAAAGAAAAGGGACTGTCCTCATCTCTTAACACGACGGGTCCAGGAGACGTAGGACTGACTGTAAAAGCGGGGGGGGGCGTCTATTACGTTAATAAGAGAGGAAGCAAAGTGTTGAATCGGGGAGGGACGGTGGGAAGGGGGGAGGGTAACGCAGTGCCTACGGGAAAATTAGACTGCACGCCGGCTCACAAAAGGACTGAAGATCTTCGGTTTCTGAGAAGCCTGGGAACCAGCACATTTGAACGAGGAAAGGAAAGCCTGGATTGCCATTAGCCGCGAGCTAATAACGCCGTCGGAAAAGAAAGTCTATTTGGGATCCCACAGGACGGGTGGGTTGAATAGGGGGAAAAGGGAGAAGAACGCGCTCTCCGGAGCCAACATCAAGGAAGACACGCAGGCTACCGTCAGGACGATATGTCGGGTAAGATCGAAGGGAGGAGGTAAGAAACCTGCCGTAAAAGGGGACCCCCGTCGTGGGGAACATGCCTCGGGAGGAAGACAATATTAAGAAGGAGGCCGGCAATTCAGAAGTCAGGAGGGGGGGACTGCACATAAAAAAGGCCTCTTGGGAGAGAGCTCTTGATTCGAAAGATTGTATATTTAGAGGAGGGGGAAAGGACAAGGCCGCCATTGAGAGAAGGGCAGCGCCGCGCTCGAGAAAAGGGCAGGGAGGAGCGAAGCCCGGGCTGATCTTGTAACTACTCCTCGAAATTCAATAGTCGATGGGGGAGATGAAGACCCGTGACATGGGGGAGTACTTAGCGGAGAAAGAATCATTGAGGGGTGTCGACTAAGCGGAAGGGGGTCTCGCCAATGTCAAGTAGTTTTTTTGGGGGAAGGGGGGGTTCAAGATGGGGAAGGAGGGGGGGAAAGGAGCCATGAAACGGGAAGGGGCCATGCCTCAGGAAAGTGAAACAGGGAGAATACTGTTCGAACCTCGTTTTACTTACCGTTTGGGGAGGGGGTCAGAGTTTGACCACTTCTCGCCAGAGGGAAGTTCCTCAGATGAATCACTCCTCCAGCCGTAACCGACAACCGACTTGAATGAGGGACATGGGGGATTAGCTCAGAGAGTTGAGGGGGAGTTTTCAAAAGAGCTCCGGGAAGGGGATTAGTTCTGAGCATCAAACGTGTTTTTCGAGGCCCAGCGCAGCGGCTATATTGGGGCTGACTCAGTCGTCTCAGAGGAAAAGGGGAAGGAGGAACTGGTTAATAATTGCGAGGCGGGGAGAGCTCAAAGAGGGCAAGAAGGGACACGCGGTCCCTAGGGGGATTCTTAAATATGGACCCGTCTCAAGGCAGATCCAAAGGGGGGTAAAGGGAGAACTCTCATTCTGGACGATAAATAGATAAAAAAGTTCGGAGGGAACGCCTAGAGGAGAGGGGGATTCTCCACCCAACGGAATTAGGGGCTTCCTTCGGAGAGAAATTTGATCCTTCTTTAAGGAGCTTATAGAAAAAATCGCGGAAATTGTCCAAAAAAAAAAAAAAGGGTCCAACGCCCGAAAAGGAAGAGGACGAAAATAGAGAATCGAGTCCAACAGAAACACCAGTTTAGAAAGAAACTCGGCCAGAAAGAGTTAAGAGGTAAGGATAGCTTAAAAAAAAAAAAACTCAAAGGCCAATTAGATGGGAGAAACTTCAAAGGTAGGTCTTTACCGCGCCGCCGAGGCCGCACAGGCAGACAAATCCTGTCCACAAAGACATTAAGGTAAAAGGCACTTCTTTAAAAGGGAATGGAGAGCTTAAAAAATGACAGACAGAACGCGTAACTCCCTTAAGAAAGTCAAAATGACAAGAGGGAACAATAGAATGGGAAAACCAACTATTATACCCTTTACGCAAAATAAAGAGGTATCGGGGTACCCAGAGACTGATACTTAATACTCAGGAGAGAATCATGACGTTTTAGTTCAGACTCAAGGCCCAAGGGGGGAGATCTTCGAAATTTGGGGGCCCAAAAACCAAAAAAATCCCTTCAAACGATTAGCGAGAAACGGCTCTGAGAGGACTAGGCCAGATGCCTAATTGGGTTGGGCAAAACAGGGCGCGACCACGAGAAACAAATACGCTAGAGGTAGTTGAACCTAAAAGTAGTTAGGAGCGCCGGGGGCCGTATCAAATCCTTAAGCTAAACTATTCCCTGGAGTGATGAGAGGAAGGCAACCGAAGAATAGTAAATTGGGTCGAACGGGGGTATATTACCGACAAGAAGGACTATCTAAATTAAGAAAGCGCCCAAGAGAGGCGTTGTCTTGATGAGAGCGGAAGGGCGCTCCGATTGGATGGGGAATGCGAGAAAAAAGAGGAAAAAGGAGGGGTTGTTATAACACAAAGAAAGTCTTTTCAAAAGCAAGGGGGGGCCGGCTAGAAGGGCTAGAGCAATCAAAAAGGGCTTCAAGCGGCAATGGGTCGGTAGAGAGACGAACCCTGCTCCGGAAAGGGGGAAAAAGAGGAGTTTGGGGGGCAGCTGAAGGGGACAAGCGAGTGAGACTTGTCGCGTTACCATACAAACCGGCACCACCTACGAGCCACTGGCGCACTCCTATGACAGCGTAAGCCTGGCTGACCTGCCGAGGTTGAGGAAGAGACTCATGGAAAGATGTAAGAGGCCGGAATTCAGGGGGCGCGAGAAGGGAGAATCGAATCTGAACCGCATTTTTGGGAGAAAAGATCAACTCTAAGGCGAGAAATTTAGAAAGAGGAGAGGATCAGAAAAGGAAAAAACTCAGGCTATTTTTAAATCTCTGGGGGGAGGGGATCTCGCTGTTGTCTCGACACAACTTTTATTGGAAATGGAAAACAGGGCAAGGGTCCCTTTCATTTATCAAAAAGTCTAGAGAGGGAGGAAGAGGGAGGTTTCATGAGGGGGCGGGGGAAGAGACCAGCCTTCTGTTGGGGGGAGGGGGTGTGGGAAGAAAGCCCGGTGGTCAAAGCACGAAAAAGAATGAGAAGACCTAATAAAGGGGTGGAATCCCTCCAGACAGCTATTCTTTTGAAAGGCAAAACGAGTCGCTCACGACTGAGGGGGAAGGGTACTTCCAAAAAAGAGGGGGGAATGATAGTTGGAGATCGACGGCGAGAGGATACATGGGGTCGCGGTAACAACCGCCTGTATTAAGAAAAAGGTGAAGCGTTATTTGTCCCAGAGAATGGAGAAAAAACAAAGGAGGAGGGATGAATCCGGGCGTATGCTAAACCCGCTCCCACGCGTTCTCGCTATGGACTGGGGGAAGAGGAAGAGGACCAAAACAGTTAACCACATTTGCGCAGGCCAATATACGATGGAAAGAGCGTAGAAGATCGACAACCAGATATTTTTGCCCGAAGAAAGGGAAAAAAAAAGACGTCAGTAGAAACAGCCTGATATTCTTTCAGGTCCCGCATTCCCTTCTCGCAAAAGTTCAGAGGGGAGAAGGCAAGGCATGAGTAGAAAGGAAGAATGAAGAAGTAAGGTCCGACTACAAAGGAAGAAGAAACCCCAAACATAATCTTATCATGAAAAAGGCATGACCTCAGGGCGAGCCGGGACAGCGATTTTGGAAGAAACTGAAGAAAGAAATGAAGGGTACGCTGGGACCATCCAAGACTGAACTAGAAAAAAGGAGGGATCGACGCTAAAAAGAGAGAGGGGGAAAGTACGAGAGGATGAGGGGGAACTACGGCCCCGGATAGAAGAGAGAGTGGACCCGTTAGAAAAGTTTGATGAAAAGGAGGGAACGAACCCTTTATTTGTAAAGAGAAAAAAAGATCAGGGGAATCTTACGTCCACAGGCTGAAAGGAATTAAGACGCTTTTTTCCTTGAAGAGGGTACGTAATAACCGATGCCGGCAAATTGAGCGAATAAATTTTGATGGGGGGCCGGAAGTATTGTAGGAACTCTACATTCTCGAGGGGAGGGGGAGAAGTCATTCTTATCAAAAAACTCACAGAATCACGCTGAGATCTAGGGCTAAACTAGAGGGGGAACCGCCCTAGGGGGCCCGCGGGACGGGAGGGAACTCAAGTATTGGACAAGGGAGGGCGGCAGAACAGGGAAAGCCGGGAAATTGTCTATTGTTTGGATCACCACCCACGCGAAAAACTGGGAAAACCTGATGGGTAGAAAGTGCCCAATCCCCGGGTCGCAGAAAGACGCGCATCATTATCCAAAACAGCGCTATAACTACATGGGTAATAGCACTAAAGAGCGGTAATATCACTTTCTCTAGGGATGATTATCTACAGGAAGCAGTCTCGCTGACTAAAAGGGACATAAGCCGAAAGGTTCGAAAATTATACGCACGCGCGACCCGGACAGTTAGAGGGGACCCGGAGAAGAGGGCTTGGGGGTTCGAGGGGGAGTAGACTTTTAGTTCGGCGTCTAAAAGGGGACAAACAGCAAAAAATTCCCAAAACGATCCAAAAGAAGAGGAGCCGCTACGTTCATTTTTCGCTGACCGGAAAGGGGAAAAGGACCTTGAAGAAGGGCGAAGGGCATGCGTCGCTGGCCAGAGGCCGAACCCGTGATGGGGGTGACGAACACTGATTCAGGGACTCTGGACAGGAGGGGAACTATGTGAAGCCCTGTCGGTTTGCGAGACAAAAGGGCACAACTAGTTGTTTGAGGACAAAAGAAGTGTTCTATCAGTGGAGAAGGCAGGTTTAAAAATCGGGAAGAGTGGCAGGATTTCAGGCGACCTGATCGCCAGGGGCAGGAGACGGGAAAAACTCGGAACCTCTTGAAAGGGGGGGGGGAAAAAAGGCCATGTGTTGAGGTACA
>Ga0179593_1244897_pt1 | contig 14203 bp, 13 predicted proteins | sample CZODoug2_1_08_16_FD_185931 | JGI IMG/M metagenome (GOLD analysis project Ga0179593, IMG submission 185931) | Vadose zone soil fungal communities from Angelo Coast Range Reserve, California, USA - CZODoug2_1_08_16fungal (PacBio error correction) | ecosystem: Environmental > Terrestrial > Soil >...
ACCAAGCTGCAGCAATTTTATATCCCTGCTGGACCCAAACAAGAGGATTGTAGGTCTTACGAACCAGCGAAAGGAAAAAGCGAAAACTGGAAGGCGACTTTGACGAGAATCCAGAGAGGGAAGATCTTCCCGTCACAAAAAGGGAAGGGTTGGAGATGAAACCCGCTCGCCTTGCACCGTGCGGCGGGGAAACTTACAAACTGCAAGAACAGGACTTGGGGAAGGGGAGCGGGACCCTGATAAGGGATAGGCCCTTGCGGGAGGAACGAAAGACACATCTCCCAGAAAAACCCATGCACCACAGCCTAACAGAGAATTAAATCGGTGATTGATCGCGGTATGAGAACTGTACTTCCCTGTTAGAAGAGATATTGGGGCAACAATGGGGAAAGGAAAATAAAGATCATACAAAAATCAGGCATGCCCGGATGATCGAGGATCAATCCAGGGACTAGGGGTCGTGCCATGGAGGCCGCTCTATTCAACAGGAGGCAAGGGGGGAGAGGGGGAGTCAACGGAAGGGGGCACATAGAAGTCCGGTTGACACCAGGAAACCACAAAAGGGGACGGTTACGGCCACAGCCTGACTTATCCTCACAAGGCTGAAGGGGATCCAAAAAGGGGGGGGGGAAGAGAAAAGAAGGCTAGCCTACCGGAAGGGATCGGGACAGCATCACACATCCGGCCTCTTCACAGCGTAGTAATTTAAAGAAAATTACTTGACCCTACAAAACGGACTTCCTGTCAACTCTCTCTTGAACATGTCACCGGGGTTGAAAACAGGAAGACAGGGTGAAAATTGGGGGAAAGAGACAAGAAAACTTTCCCAAAACCCGGATAAGGGGCCGACACTTCCCCTTAGTGCGAGGGGACCCGTCCTTAGGGGAAGACGATCACCGGCCTGGAAAAAAAGAGAGCGGGGTCTGGGTGAAGCTGCGTCGTGTTAGAAGCAACCGAGATGGTCAAGTTAGAATCGGCAGGGGGCATAGAAGATTCTGGGGGATAATCTGAGGAGTAAAGAGTTGACGGCACCCGGACCGAATCAAGGCCGAAGAAGGATAAATCGAGGCGGCCTAACCCCCGGCAAACAAGGGGAAAAAACGAAAAAAGCAGCCACGGCAGGGACCAACTGAAACAAAAGAGCAGCGGATGCCCCCGCATAGTACGTACAGGGTAAAAAACGGAAAGAATGAAAAGCAAGCGTCTTCCGACGACGGGCGGAAAATAGTGCTTTGATAATTCGCCCGCTGAAAACGTTTAGACGAACGGTTTTTTCTAAATCCCCCAGGAGGGGGCCAGGCTCGGACCCGGCCGTTTGCGAGACCTTCCGCCGCGATAGGAAAGGAAATAACCCGCGTTGGACTCCAGCCCCGGCTTGGAACAAGTGGCAAGGGGTCCAGAACCCCCGGGGGACAAACCATCATCAAAACCCTCAAAAGCGGCCAGAGCAAAAAACTCATGCTCAACCATTGTTTTTCGGAGGAAAACCTAGAGGAAAGAAGATAGAAACCGAAAAAGACCCCGAAAGACGCCTCAACTAGAACAACGGTAGTTCGGGTCGTGACCTGGGGCTGGTCAAAGGCAAAGACAACTAAGTTAAGATAATCAAAAACGAAGGAACGTCAAACGATGAAGAAACCAACCAGAGAAGCCTGTTACAGACTTTTGGAGGGTCTGAACCTAAAAAAGAAAAAGGGAAATAGGGAAAAACGTCCCATTATTCAAAAGGAGCCGAAATCCATGAAAGCCCTTCCACTGAAAGCCACTACGAGGGTCAAAAAAGAAACCGGGGGAAGCGATGAAACGTATCGACGCGAAAAAGACCAGCCCCCAGGGAAAAGTCCCCCGCGGTGCGGGTGTAAGTTTACCACGGAAACGGAATCCCTATCAGGCTCTCAGTATAATAAGGGCAAGTTGTATCTACTAAACAAGAAGTCCAGCTAACAAGAAAGGGAGGGGGGGTCCATCCACTAACGCCAAAACGGTCCGTCCTTCGCGGAAAAATACTAATGCAATGTTCTTGAATCTTACTGGGAAAGGGGACGCCCTGGAACAAACTTAAAAAAAGCCCAGGTTACCCTGGCCGCCGTAAAGCAGCTTAAAAGGCAGCATTGAACCCTTTGAAGGGACTGTTTAAAAAGAGTGAGTGAAGAAGGCTTTCTCTTGGGCGCGGCTGGGGGAGGGGGGGGGGTGCCCAATCCCAACCAAAGCGTGGAAAGGGTCCAAAAAAAAAGGGATCAAAGCTTCCTAATGGCGTGGCCTTTGTTCAAACGGGGAAAGCAGGATTACAGGGAGGATGAGAACCAGTCCCCCAAAAAGGAACGAGAAAACGGCGTGTTCTGCAGCCCGGCAGGTCCGAGCTCGGGGGACGAAAAGAACCAGGAAACCATCAAAAAACCGGTGAAGAATGTTTCCTTAAGAACCGTACGCCATTGGGCAGTCGGACCGGGGAATAAGCCAATGCCGCAGGAATAACGCCCCTAAACGAAAAGTGGTAATGGCATAAGTCAAACAAAAAACTAATGGCCTATTTACAAGCAATTTACGAAGCCAGGGACCCGGCCTAAAAAGAGAAAGGGGTTTACGCCAAAGGGTGACCAAGAAACTCTCAACGTTCAAGCCCGGGCCCTCCCACCGGATCCAGCTTCCTCAAGGATAGAAGAGGCTGGTGTGGAAAGAAAGGAGCCGACAAATTGGATTCACAAAGTAGGACAAATTCAAACAAAGGGGTTAGAAGAAACCAGAAACGATGCTTTGCAAACGAGGAACATCTACTCAAGGGGGAGGGGACTGGTCAGAAAAAGTGGGAAAAAGAGGTGATACTTAGAACAAAGGGAACCAGGCTGCACGCGGAGAAGAAAAGCCTACGTGGGAAAAAAACCGGGATACCCAAAAACACTGGAAACACTCCTGGAGGGAACTAGGAAGTGAATGCGAAGGAGAAAAAAGAGGAGGAAAGCCGTAGTTTTCGAGCAGAGCAGGCGTAAGGGAAGCGGAATCACCTAAATTCTACTTCAAAAGGGGCTGACGCGGCCAACTACAAAAAAAGCCAAGGTGAAAAGAAACAAGGGGCTGCCATCCTTCTATCACGGAAACTACGGGAGGTCGAGGAGGGTTTGGGGTTTACTGCACACATTTAGGTTATCAAAACAGACCTCGATACAACAAGTTGAAGTCAAAAAAGGAAAAAAAGGTAGGGTAGGGGTCTATTTTTTCACATAAACGCAGAAAGAACTTTAAAAGGGGACACACTTGTTCCAAAGCTGGGCGAAAGTCGTGAATGTTAGGCCGGGCGAAGGGAGGAAAGCAAAAATACCTCAAAACACCGAGGGGTTTCCTCCAGTAGACGAAACGAAGGCTTAAGTGAAACTCGATCTCCGGCCCGGAAAAAATCATTTGAAGGCGTCTTGAACAAGGAATAAGAACGAAAAACCCCCACTCCATAACAGCGAAGGATGCCAGGAGTTAGAAAAGAATAGATGACTACACAACAAAGCTGGGAATTAAAATGATTAGACGCTTGGCCCGAAGGTATTTCAAGAGGGAAGGGATTCGTGGACTCGTCAATCGTGGTTAACATCAAGACAGCTTCCCTCATTGGGGGTTTGAATTGGCGAGAGAAACCAGAGGAGATTATAGGGGCATGACGAAGAACTCGTGATCGATTTCAAGGTGGGGGCAAAAAAAAGCTTAATGGCGACTTCCCACGAGACTGGAAAATCCATACCTTAAAAGAAGAAAAAAAATCGGCCACATTTGGTCCGGCGGGAATACGGGCTGTGGGAAAGAACAGACAGTCCTCCGCACAAAGATAAAGCAAAGTTATCTAGGTCAGGCAGAGGAATCGCGGGGGAACCGGCACCCCCCCTTCAAAAGGTTCGGAGGACGGGCTGATTTTGGACGCAGGGGGGGGGGAAAACTGGCGTGGGTCCTTGCCGCGTCGACCCAAGCGGCGTGAGTTGCCTCGTAGAGGCCCCCCTGAAGGGGGTAAATAGAAACGCGGCTGAAAAGACAAAAAATAGACATCGGAATAAAAAACAAACAAAAATATAAAATATACACAGAAAAGAAAAAAAAGAAATAAAACAAAAAAGAAAAAAAAAAGAGATTGAGACAGATAACGGGGAGGTGGTCAAGGGTATCAAGGTATAGCGCCAAAGCAATGACGGCCAATCTCACGCGAAAAGGGGGACGCAAGGAACGGTTTCACTAAGGAAAGGCCGAAGAAAAGAGCCAGGACGGAACGGCGCGAGGGGAAGGGTTTGGCTGTGAACCCCAGAATCGGGCGAACCGGCCAGGGGCACCAACACTGGGAAGGGGGACGTCAGGGGGCAGAATTGAGGCAAGGAGGAAAAAGGAAATCTCACACTATCGGCTCTGGCCAACATTTAGGAAGACTTGAGCATGTTGGCCGGAGGACCTTCTCAAAGCCAGTGTATAATGAAAAACCAAGTTTTGCTAACAAAGGGGATCTGGTTCCAATCACAGAAAACGAGGAAATAAGCCACTTCGCCCCTTCTTTCGTGTGGTTGGAAAAGCGGCCCATTCCGTCCTGGGGGGGGGCGCTGATTCCTACCACAGAAGGGGCCCGAAGAGGAGTCTACTTCCAACGGGAGGGAGTCACCAGGATTGAAAATGAAAAAGGGGATACGGGATGGACCAGGTTTCTAAGTGGATGACCTGGAAAGGTAGACCAACGCAAGGGAGAGGGATAGGGGTGAACGGGTGGGCCGGACTTCTCTAGTGGGGAATCAAGTGGATAAAAAAAAAGGGACCCAAATTCACCGACCGGAAAACAGGAGCGATCACGGGAAAAAGACGCTAGGCGGGATTACGCAGGGACTAACCGACAAACCAAAATCAGAGCCACGGCCACTGAACAGAAAAACTTTGGCACCCTGAGGAAGTTTTCATAGGAGGGACAGTTAAATTCTTCCAGGTTTAAGGAGACGGTAAGGCATTAAACGGGACCAATTGGTCTAAACTCAATAAGATGATAAGTCAGAGCTTAACGACTAGACGGACCCTCAGTAGCCTGTTTCGGAGAGAACAAAAATGGGTTCGCGGCCACATGATGGTTCAAAGTAGGGAGAATGAGGAAGGATTCCACTAAGCGGGCCGCCGCGCGAAAGCGGACTGGGGAATCGAACCCCCCTGCACCCAGGGACGGGGCAGGGGGTAAAAAAAAGGAAACGAACAGGTCCGCGGAATCTTCAATCTCGTACAAAAAAAAGGTGGGGGACCTGGGGGGAAAAAGTCTAAGGAGAAGGCCCGGAAGAGGACCTTAAAGGTCGCTCGGCAAACTGGACGGTGAAACTAAGAAGGGAAAAAAAGCCTTTAGTTGGAATGCTCAAAAACAGAAGCTTCAAGGAGAAGGGGAGGGAGTAAAAGCGTCCCTTGTGAAGGGGCGATGGCGGTCGTTGTTCCGAAAAACTGTGCCTCGCCAAGGGGCATAACAGTAAGGTCGTTTCTGCGAGCATGAACAGTAGGGGAGGTGGAGGGTTAGCTTTTCTGAACGCAATGAGACCGCTGGTGACGCTCTCAAACCATGGATAGAAGCGACGACGACTTCGAAGCTTGTGACGGATTCGGGGAGATTTTTTATCACCAGGGGAACACGAGGCAAAAAAAGGCACAGGGAAAGAAACCACGAGGGAGGGGGCAGGGACAGTCAGGACCTAAAAAACTTAATCTTGAAAGTCGATTCCACTTCAGTGAGGGAGGTCAAAAAACGCACGGTAGAAACTCGAAGACGGTCGAACAACGCCCCCTAAACCAACTCAAAACTTTAGGTCTAACTCTTCGTAAGATCAAGGAGAGGGGTTGGAAAGGACAGTGACGCCTCGGCGGGGGATCCCAAAACCGGGGAACCCGTTCAATCGGACTAGGAAAGGTGGAAAAAGCGTGGGAGATGCTCATTTGAACGGATCCCGCAGAAATGATTAAATGAGGAATTAACTCTAAAGATTATCGGTAAAAGGACTTGACCTCCATTCAGAAAAGAATAGAACAACACGCCGTGCCCGCGCAAAAGCAAAAACTTCAACAACTATTTGAGAAACTAACGACTTCGTTCGTGGAGACAGCCAGAATAGTAAATGACCCAAGCCCCCCGGCATAGAGGTCCGGGGATCGGCTTCGTAAGTGCCAGTACCCATATCAAAACGGGGGGCACCGTGGTGGTCCCTGCCAGACGTCCCGGGGGGCGTGGTCAAATTTTGTTCTCGGTGACGGTAAAGTAGCCATTATCCCCGAGGCTTCATGCCCAGGTATCCCACCGGGAACGCTTGGGCCTATAAGCCGACGAGAGAGAGTAAACCGGAACCGTCAAGGTGTGAGGAGGCACGCGTGGTCCCCCCAAATCAACAAGAAAGAACGAGGGGGGAAGAGCTGGAGGTGAGGACTGCTGGAACAAAGGTCCCTAGGCGTCGTGAATCCGGCCCGTGGAATATCCAAACATAGACATGAAAAGTCAGCCGGGGTATGACTTTCCTCAATAGCCTTGGAAACACGGCTTCACCACAATGGGGGGGGGGGGTTTTTCCAACGTCAATCTTGAGATGGGCAAAAAAGGGTAGTGGAGAAAAAGGCATAGGCACTCACTTTTTATAAGGGCGCGCCGACCACGAGGAACGCAAAATCGAAACAGGCTCAAAAGGGACTGTTAAAAGATAAAAAAAAGAAGAATAGACATACTTAGAAGGGGGCATTCTTAATCCCAGAAATAGGGAAAACACGAGGGGGGCAAAAGATAAACCAGGAATCCGCATCCAAAAAAATCAAGCAAGCCGATCAATAAGCACAAAAACAGGGAGACTAGTGCAATGGGAGTTTTATTGGGGACACGTCCGATACGACAACTGTCCAGGTCACGAAAGGGAAGAAAGTCACAAGAGAAATAAACTGCCAAAAACAAAAACATCAACACGCAGCAAGGCAAGGAATGCTGGTCTCTCAAAGGGACCAGAAAAAGACTGATAGGAACGTGGTAACGATCTTGGAACATCTGGGTTCGACCAGAGAACGGAGGAAATTCTAGGGCTTGTCCCTCATAAATTAAGATTTCCAGGGCACGAAGGGGAAAATACCGTTGCTGGGAAAAACACAAAAAACGGGGGACGTGTGGGCATACGTAATAAAAAAAAAAAGGTATTTATTAAACGGAAGGGAATAATAAAAAACCCAAAATCGCCCCTGGGTGGACAGCCACCAGTTGGAGCAAGGAGGAAAGGCCAAAGCAGGGGAGGGATTAGGGGAGCCGCTCCCCTTCTCCGGTAGAGCGGCCAAAGAAGAATCGCCAGCCATATCCACGAAATCAAACGACAGGCTGGTGGGGTTTAGAAACAACAGAGAGGAAACGGGGTAGGGTGTTACGCTGGAACCTGAAAGCCTAAAAAACTGGGTGAAGTAGTCGAGTGCCGAGACCGGGAACGGCAAGTAAAGCGACGGAAAAAAAATCATCCCCTAAACAAAACCAGGGAAAAGGCAGACGCCGAAGCTTGGGGGTTTTATGGTGATCCTTAGAAGGATAAAGGGGAGGAAGGGGTATATCGCGAGTGTGAACCGTCGATAGAATCATAAAAAAAACATCATCAGAGGGGCAACGAAAGTGAGAGTTAAAGAAAAGTGACTCAGGGTTTCACTGATCCGGGTTGAAAAGCTAGACAAAATGGGGAGGGGGACAAGCTTGGGCGTGGTTTCGTCCCAGAAGTGTGCCCCTTCGCCGTAAAATTGCAAGGGATAAACAACCAGAGGGTGGGGGAGAAGAAACTAAACTTCTAAAGGGATCAGTTGGCCCCAAAAGATTAACGGGAGACATTGAAGGAGGGGGGTGAAATAGCACACACCGATCGGAAATGGGCAAAAAAGGGAATCGTGACAAGCGCCAAAAACACCTCGCCCTCTTTAAACAGAGTAGACCGATTGTTCTGGGGGACACTGTCTTTTTCCCCCTCCCCATTGAAGGTACGGGAAGAGATCGAGAGTAACCCTGGGGTCAAAAAGTGGGAAACAGGCCGGGAAGACGTGACTGGGCACGCGCAGCGACCTGGATCCAAGAACCTAAAGAAGGGGCCAATGGAAAAAACACTGCCGTGGGGGGAGGGTTCACTGGGCCTGGAGGCAGATCCCGCCGCAAACACGAGGGCGGGGGCACGGAGAGCGGTACAAAGGGCGAGAAAAGGGGTAAGGTGTGGAGAACTTCGGCGGGCAATCTAAAAACGGAGAGGGGGGCTGAGCTGTAAATGGGGGTATTACCTTCCTGACCTGAACTCACAGATCAGAGAGCAGGACTCACCTCAGCTGATTGTCAAACCGGCAAAACAAGGGGGAAAAGCCAAGCTCAGAGGCCTTCGTCCTAATGAACAGAACATGCTGCCAGAGTGCGAAAAAAAAGCCTAATCTTGTAATGGGAACCGGAACCTCACGGCAGAGAAGAGCGTCAATCCCCTCCAACAGGCGTCTTGTGCAGTATCTTGAGTGGGTTTGAGTCCAGCATATATTGCTAACAAAATTGTGCTCTGGGGCGGCCATGTCAATCCCGATCTTGTGCCGGAGCACTTAGTACGCAGGATCCCGATTGAGCGAAGGCAGGTCAACTGCCGGCTCGCAGGAGCGGACCCCGGAGGGTTTCTCAACCTTGCTAAGGTGCACCAAGTGGAAGCGGGGGGCAAGGTATCACCAGCAGCCCGAAACGCTCACCATCGGGCCCAAGGGAGCAAGAACCATGGGTGTTAATAAGGGGAAAAAAAGAAGGTATATATGTCTCCTGACGACCACACGCAAGACGCAAAAAAACCGCCAATGTCCGACCGCAAAAAAGGGCCCGGACTGGCTGAGGTCATTTGGATGGGAAACCGACCCCGAGTAACTAAGAAGAGACAAAGCGCCGTCCACCGAACTAAAAAAAACCCCCGGATCAAGGGGTAAAAAACGGTGGGTCCCAGGAACAGAAATGAACATAAAAGGGCCCTTATAAGGCCACCGAAAGAGCCGAACCTAATTTGCAAAGGACAACTCTCCAGTCATCGCCCCGGCAGACTAGGGGAAAAAGGGCCAGGCAAAACCCAGTGTTGGCTCAGGAGGCGGGAGAAGAGAAATTTTCCCAGCCCCGGCCCAAGCCCCTGGCGGGGAAAGGGTTATAACGCGGTGGTAAAACGGTCGGACCGCGAGTTCCCGAGCTCCAGGATTGTCGCGTCGGGGACGAAAGCGGGCGCTACCAATCCAGCGCAAAAGGGGAATTGGACCAGCCCGCGAAAAGTAAGGAAGGCAGGAGGTAGGGGCGGGAACTATCGGCTGACTAGGAGTGGCGAGGGCCAAAATGGAGCCAATCGGGTCCTTGCCTTTTTACAATTGCCAGAATTCCCCCCCGCCCCGACATGACCCTTTAATGCATGGGAAAAAAGGTCCGCGGGGGAAAAGCTGGAACCGGTCCTTCTTGCTCGTGGAGGAACGGCTCGGTTGAACGGCCCCGACGCAATGACATATCGCAGGGGGCGTCCAACGTTTTGTAAATCTACAGGGGTACTTGACTGGCCAGGGGGACAAAGTGTATAACAAGACAACAATAATGAAAGCCCCCGTCACCCAAAAAGGAAAAACGCCCGCGGGTATAAGAAAGGGAAGTCCCGACACGGTTAACTCTGGGAAAAGCCATATTACACAAGAAAAGGGGGCCCACCTCCATTGAATGAAGCCGAAGGAAGGACCGAGCAGGGAGGAATAGCCCTTGCCACACAGGACGTGAATTTCCGATCGGGCAAACTACCCGAAGTGAACAAGGGGGAAGAAAAGGTAACGGAGTGACACACAATCGAAAGGCGGGGGAGGGAAAACTTTTTGTACAGAGACTAAACGAAAGAAGGGGTCCGGCCATTAAAGTCACACAGACCCGAGGCCTCCTGGCGAGTCCGATCTGGGAAGAAAACGTAACTGGGAAGGAAGGAAGAAAGGGATCACCAAGATCGTTCTCCAAAGAACGTTCCGGGGGTGAGCAAAGCCCTCGGAAAAGAATACAGGGGCACAGCTCGAACTAAAATTGAAAAAACTGTGATAAAAGTGGGGGGACCATGGTGATTAAAACTTCTTCCTTGAAATTCCTCGGGAGAAAAAGGGAGACGGTGAGAAGTAAAAAAAAGGACGAGAAAAACCCTGTCCAAACCAGAACCCGCACGCTAGTATAAAATGGGCATGCCCCGATTATCCCATCAGAAAGCCTCGGTATATTACCTATCCTACGTACCTTATCGCAACAAGAAGGCGAAGAAGATGGGAAGAAGTCAACTCCCAAAGAACACAGCCGCCCAGGGGGGACCCAAAACAAAATGCGGACACTTCCGAGCCCTTACTCTCCTTCTTTGAAAAGCATGGGGGGGGAAAAGGGGACACAAATTATTAGAAATTCAACCTCGAATCACAACAAAGTGGATGAAGCACCAGAAAGGGCTGAAAGGGAGTTTTGGGAGACTTGGACCCCAAAACAACGAGTTCCTCCTTAAAAAGGGAAGAATGGGCACGGAGTGGAAATGTGCAAAACGGAAGCTCGGGCCAGCGCCGAGGAAAGAAGAGTCCTCAAAGAGCCTAACTAGGGAGTAGGGAAGGATGAAAAGAAAATCGAAACGCGTGATATAAGTCCGCAACAACAATGCAAGGAAGAGAATAAGAATACGAAGAAAAGAACACCCAAAACTGGCATATCAAAAGTATCCTTAGGGGGGAAACCTGGAAGACAGAAAAGAGATCTCAAAGAAAAAAAACTAGGAATGGGAGAGAAAAAGGGAGATTCTGACAGATAAAAGGGAAAGCCGACTAAGGTGGAGTTCTTGTCAGATGAAAAAGGGGGGTGAGAATACCACCTTCACTGGTTGGCCTTTCCGGGGGCGAACTCATCTCGGCAGGAGGACATAAGAAGAAGAAGAAGAGCGAGGTGGCGTCCTCGTGTTATTCGCCTGGGCACAAACCTCAAGGCCAAGACAGGTCACTAAGCTCAAAAAAAAAAAGAAATTTGGGGGTCCGGAGGAAAGTACCAGAGGTGGGATAACTACGCTCCTCCCAACAATGATCCTCCCCTGGTGATTCGATGAAAAAAGAGCCTACAGGGGGGTCCCCGGAAACCACTTATCTGAACAGAAGGCGGAGACGGGGACCTTCAGAAGTTTGCAGAATGGGGAACTTGGCTGAGTGTCAATTTGGGAAGGCGTCGTACCAGCGTCTTAAAATTCCAAAAACACCTATCAGATACGACCTCGAAAAGGCTTAAAGCTCGGGAACACTGGAAGCTTTTCACGAAGTTATGAAGAGATTGCGACGGAGGAGGGACCAGTGTGGAAGTATGTAGCAAGGCCTAAGGAGAACACAAAGTAAACTAGGTCGACGACAGTAAGACTTCGGAAAGGAACCTCCAGGAATGAAAAACTGGGCTAAAAGAGAGTGACCGAAAACGGCGAGACCGGTTGTTCGCCACCTCATCGGGCCTAGGAAGGGGGGAACAAAGTGAATTTTCCTAAAGAAACCTGTCATCAAGGACGTAGGGAAACCAGGGCAATACCCAGAAGCGGCCGAGTAATAAGGCCAAATGAAAAAGCAGGTGGGAGGGCCGATGACCGGAGACCGATGAGAGAGGGGGGGGTCCCCAAGGGGGGGCGAACAAATAATAATTGTCCCGCAACAGGAATAAGGAACAATTAGGTATAAGTGAAAATTCGTTTTAGTGGGGGGCCCGCTCGCCAATTCCTTCCCAAAATGTGAAGGAGGGCGGGAGAACTCAGCAAAGGCCCTAAAGGACGAACTGACAGAATTGCCTGCTGAAAGTCATCCAATTTCCCTTCTTGATCAGGGGGAAGAAAAGAGTTTACAATGTAGTTCGGACCTTAACGGGTAACGACAAACGCCGGCTGCGTATAGTTGGGACGGGTGGCTTGTCCCTCGATACGGTTGGTCACAATGGAGACAATTGGGAAAAAAAAATTAAACAAGGGAAAGTATGAATCAAAAACTTTGCCTCCACAATCAGGAGGGAGCGCCAGGGTGACGCCCCAGCAGCCGACAACGCGGCCAGCCGGAAGAAAGCAGCGGTTGGACAAAGCAGAAGGTCATGGAGGGGCCAGTGTAAAGGGGGGAGTCATTTTCAAGTGGAGGAAATGGAAAGGGAATGAAGCGGCCAGGCGGCCTAGCAAAGAGAAGCCGTCATCGCGTGGTTCCCCGCAAAAGGACCCGAATTCCTGATAGGTCGGAGTGAAAACTAAAACTGGGAGCGGCCTGTATGGATTCGGCCTGACTCTTCCGGGATGAGGAGGCGAGCCCCGTCGTAGCGGCGGGGAACACTCAAACCCATGAACACCATTTAGGGGGCACGGGCAGGAGAAGCTAGAGGAGAGTGGAAAAGAGGAGTCGAAAAAACTTTGGGTAGCATTTGTAAACCGAGGGGAGTTAAGGGGAGAGGAAGTACAAAAGGGTCAAGGTCAACTTCGGCACATCCTGGACGTTAAGAGACAACCCTGTCCCGCTGGGAACTTGCGGGGACATGCAAAACCCGGAAGATAAAAGTCAGGTGAGAAAAAGGGGCAGGGGTCTGTAATCTTCTGGAAGAGGCGACTTTTTATCGTAGAGAGCAATGGGTGAAAATCGCCAATGTCACGAAAACAAACCGGTCCCTACGGTTCGGCCGAGCAAAGCGTGGCAAAGGGGTCAGGCATCTGACGAATATGGCTACCAGGTGGGGGCCGAGGACTGCACAATGGAGCGCAATCTCGAGAGTGGTTCATGTAGGAGGTTTAGAGGCTGGACAAGGGGGCTTGCGGGGGATCAAAAAGACCCGCTTGCAAAGGTAACAAAAGAGGAGGCGTAAAATACCATCTTACCGCGAGGAGGAAGTGGAATCTCCAAAGGACAGTGCAAGACACCGCAAAAAAAACCCCACGCCGTGGCGCCTCGCACCACTGCCAAAATCGAGCGGGCGTTATCATAGCAATAAAAGAAAGACGTCAATTTAAAAACCAATTAACTTTTATAGAAGGGATGGTCCCGGGGAAGTAAAAGGAACAACTCAGAGGGACCACGAAAAGAGTGCCCTCAGCGGTCTGAAACGGTGAGCCGGAAGATGGGAGAGGGGACACGGCGCACGCAGGAAAGGATGAAATTGAAAGAGATAAAGAATTCGATTCTTGAAAGGAGGAAGCATGCCGCGAGCCCAAGCCGTTTGCCAAGGAAAACGGCCGAAAGAGAAAAAAACTCATAGTGGAGAGAGAAGACCAGCTATAAACTACCAAGAAACTCGGAGGAGACTGGAGCGACTCTCCGAGGAATACCCTCTGCAAAAAAAGTAGTGGTACAATGTCCCTCTAAGCGGTTAGCAGTTTCGGGAGAAAAACTTGCAACAGGTCAAAAAGTCAGACCTGGAGGGGGGCACCCACCACTTGTGAAACCATTGTTAAAAGAGCTCTAATAGAAAGGAAGTTAAGGGGGGATACTGGTACGCAAAATTCCTAAAAGTCCTAATGAAAAAAGGGTGCTTGGCGTCCCCGATCCAGTGCAGTCAGAAGACGTTTAGATGAACCAATGAGGAAAAGGTTATGAAGTACAAATCCGGTTTGAACGGTTATAAGCGAATCAGTTTTCCGTAGTCTATCAAAACTATGGTGGGTGCCTCTGGCAAGGACGGTCAAAGTAGCAACGTAGTGGAGAGACCAATAAGGATCACATGGGGGTAAAGTCTGACGAGACCTAGAAGAAACAGACGAACAACTGCGAAAATGGGATGTCACCTGCGAATATCCTCCATCCGGCAAAAGAAAAGATTACGGATTAAAAGAAGGACAAAAAAGCGGGGGGAAGAGAGCTAACCATTTAATCAAAGCGCGATCCGCCGATACAGAAACACAAGAATTCTTGTCGCTCATGGGCCTTGGACTGTATGGAAAGGGACGACTATAAAAATGAAAGCATAAACGGAAGTACCCTTCACATCTGGGGGAAATACTCAACAATGGAGGAGGCGCGGTTGAAGTACATAAACCCTCCCTAACCGTCCCTGGTCGATCTTCCATAACAGTACTGATCGGGGTCTGTTACTAGACTGAAAGGAAAGATTAAGGAAGGATCTCCCCCCAAAGACGGACGATTACGCGTCTTCCGCATCACGCATTGTCCCTTGCCGAAGGGAGAAAAGGTGATTGTAAAAACAATATACGATTGTGGAAGTGGGGTG
>Ga0179593_1437636_pt1 | contig 14203 bp, 22 predicted proteins | sample CZODoug2_1_08_16_FD_185931 | JGI IMG/M metagenome (GOLD analysis project Ga0179593, IMG submission 185931) | Vadose zone soil fungal communities from Angelo Coast Range Reserve, California, USA - CZODoug2_1_08_16fungal (PacBio error correction) | ecosystem: Environmental > Terrestrial > Soil >...
AGGGGGGGAAGCAAAGAATCCCAAATATTTGCATCTTAGGAACAAAATCGCGCATGAGCTCAGGCCGAAAACGGGGAGGGAAGAAGAAGTTGTGGTTAGGGGGGAAAAGCGGCAGATCGTAGGGCGCCTCTTAAGGGGGGAGAACTGAAGAGTGAACAGCAGTCGGGCGGAAGATCAGAGTGGGGGACATTGAAGGGGAAATGAAGAAACAAAATTCACTGAGTCATGGAGACCAAAGGGGGACGGAGAAGGAGCGGCATAAAAAAGGGAAAATGGGGGGCCTGAAGAATACAAGCAAATCCACGGGGGGGGGGTGGGGGACCCAGAGAGGGGGAGGACGGGACGTAACGTTACATTGCAGAGAGGGCGGGCCTCCGATGCTGGAGGGAAAGTGAGGAGAGGAAAGCGCGGAGCAATGGATGGATGTACGGTCAAAGTCCTTACGCGTGCCATCTAAGGGAAAATGGGGGGAGAGATGACTATGTGCTGGACTTCGGTGGAACGAACAGCCCGGGGATCCGAAAAGAAAGGAGGGGATGATTGGTAGCAGAGAAACATTGCTGGACAGGACCTCGCATCATAGAAATGCACCGGGGGAAAGATCAGACCAGCAATCTGGATGTGACAAGAAATATAAAAATGGTAAGAAAGCAGGGGGGGAAAAAGGGAAGGAGAGAAAAGACTAGCTGAATAGCGCGTGAAAGGGAACGTGGGGGGGGGGAATAGAGCTTCAATATCCTTTCAGGCCGCTGGCTGAAAGGGAAGAAAGTGTTATCTCCCGCGAGGGGGGGAATCGCAACAGCTTATTGGGTCCGGATGGGGGGAAAAGGGAGGAAGTGGAGGTGAAAGGCAACAAGGAAGGAAAGAGGAACTTCTCTTAAAGGAAACTACTTAATCTTCGGTATAAACGAATCTGGGGGAGAGGAGGAAGCATTTGAAAGGAAAAACGCAAATTTGTGAAAAAGAAGGGGCCACGCTTCGAGGAACAGATAAACTTCTGAATGGGACAAGTTTAAGGAAGAAGTTGGATCTTCGTTAGCAGCTTCTCCAGACGAGGAAGCCCGCTGGGATTTTCGCGAAAAGAGGGGAATAATTTATTGGTGGCTTTGGGAAATGCGCGTAGGAGCTCCAACTTTGTGGACATCCGCGTCGCGCCGAGCTACCTCGAGGAGGAAAAAGAAAAAAAATAGCTCCTGATTGAGCAGAAGGTTACAAGGGCGGGTCCAACGGGGGGGGTCTGGAGTGGTTTTGTTTAGGGGTGTGGGAAGACATGGAAAGAGAGGAAGATTCATAGAACCAAGGATCGACTGGCTGTCTCATAAAAGTGGGCGGAAATAACATCGGAGAGAGGGGGGGGGGGTGGCGATCACCTTATTACCATATGCATAAAAGCGGAGAATGAGCAAGCCGATGGATTGTTTTGAAAAACGGGTCAGTCGGAGGGGGGAGTGAGCATTCGGCTGGGGGGGGACGTCGTTGGGCAAAGTTGCTGGGACCAACTGGGGGGGTTGGAAGGGGGAAAAGGAAAAAAGGGAACTCGCGACGCGAGGTGTGCTTCGACTCGCCCGAGCAGTCGCCTTTGTTGGTAGGGAAAAGCCGGTGAAAGCTCCAGCAGCATCGGTGAATAGAGAAGAATCTGCGTGGTTCCGGCAAGAGTGAAAAGGGCCGGGGGAAAAATTACTGGGAAAAAAAGGGGAAGTGGAAATTGGTGAGGGCTCACTGCTGAGGACCGGACCTAAGTTACGCGAAAGAGGGTGGGATGTTCTGCCTCTTTTAATACAGAGGTGCGTAGAAAAGGGCAGAAGAAAACTGACCCATTCCTTTTCTCAAAAAAAAACAAAGGAAGGAGGAGGAAAGAAAAAACTTGGGCCAAAAGCTTTAGTGGAGGCAAAAAAGGGGCGCACCTCCTTTCTGAAAAGCGACAGATTGCGCAAATCGAAGCGAGCGTATATCGCGACGGGGGCGGAAGAGAAGGAAAGAAACAATATAGCATCTTTCAACACACAAAGGGAGGTACAGCGGGAGCCTGACAGGACCCAGTCGATTCGCCTAACCACGTCAAGGGGGTATTCACGGAAGAAAAAAAGGAGACGAGACGCCCACTCTCAGAAAAAAAGGGAAAGATTCGGACAGGGGGAAAAACGTGGCTCAGGAAAAAGAAAAAAGCAAAGCAATGATCCACTGAAAAAATAAGGGCAGCACTTTCCAGGAAAAGTCCCACATAAGGAAGTAAGAAGCAATCTCTGCTAAATGGCAGTTCAAACAATAAGATCGTCTTAACGGGCAGGGAGAGAGGGCAGGTTATGATCAGGGAAAAGGGAAAGGAGAAGGGAGACCTGACTCGCGCACATCCAAAGAGGACGAGGACATTGAAAGGGGCGGACTATAGGAAGAAGATCAAAAAAGAAACAACACAAAGGAAAAAAAACAACTTAACTTCTTCTCAGGCAAAGATTTTTGTGCGGGGGCGGGGAGAAGGCGAAGACGCAAAAAGGGGGGAGGGGGGGAAAAGATATCTAAGCTCATTAAAGAAAAGATATCTATTTTCAGGTTAAACTGCTGAAAAGAACAGGACTAGAGGGAGAAAAAAGGGGAAGAATGGCCTAATCGCATTCCATTAAGAAACCGGGATCTCTTCAGAATTTTATGGGGGGGGAAAAGGGGAGAGGATTAAAGGGTTTTGGGAAAAAGGAAATGTAGGACCATACATATTCCAGAGCGCTCTGGGGCAGACGATGATGTTGGAAACGAAGAATATAGAGGAGTACGCGAATTAAAAAAGAGGGAGCAGAGAATTCACTTATTCACAAGCAAGGTGGCGTCCAAATGAGGCATCCAAGCTGAAAATGCTGTGAAGGGGGGGGAAAACGCGTGGGAGTTGGGGGCAAAGGAGGGAAGAACGGGGGGATATTTGACGCGCTTCTCAACAACGGGGAAAAGAGCTACAGGGATCTTTCACTTCATGAAAACTCGCTAGCAAATTTTGATAGGGATTAGCAAAGAAAGTAGGGCTCAGGGGAAGAGGTTTGTCTTTTGATGTATAGGGGGAGAAACATGTGTCCCACAGGGGTCGCGCTGAGGGAACACAAAGGAAGATAAAGGTTACTGGCGTCAGGCCCGGGAGTGACGGGAAAAGAAAAAAATTCACATCGGGAGAGGGGAACTTAGATGCTGAGCGAAAGGTCCCAATTGCCCGTCAGAGACAAGAAACGCCGAAGACCGTTAGCATCACCAGGCTAAGTAAGGGGGGAAGGATCTGCTCACTTTACGCCGTCAAGAAGCACGCAAGCAAGAGCCCGCGAAATCAGCAAATTGGAAGGGTATAAAACAAGGGGGGAAGGATCCTCATCAGGCAAGGGAAAGATGGAAACCAATGGTAGCCATGCCTCATTACGGAAGACGCCCTTGATCATGGAAAAAGGTGTGCTCTATATAATGCCGAATTTAATCAGGCTGGAATCTTCGCCCAGGGGAAACAAACTGAAAGGGGGGGGGGCAGACCACTGGGAAAGGAGCGCCTCTACATACAAAGTAACGAACAAAACAGAGAGGGAACTTAAACCGACTTCGTCCTTAGCTCTGCGCGGCTGTAAAGCAAAAACGGGGAGGCTTCAACAAGAGGAGGAAATCTCCAACAAAGGAGGAGGAAAGAGGGAGAGATAAAACTCGGGGAAAAAGAAAAAAGCCCAGGGAGGGGAGAAAAAAGACAGAGCTCAGAGTTGGAGCTCCAGTGGTGTTCGTGTTCACGCATCGGATAGAGTAGACTCCTTCATGTGGTCCGTCAGGGAGGGGAAAAGGGAGCATGCGAGGACACTAGAGCCTGTGTGTAAATGCGGGGGGCAAGTTGGTCAAAAAAAAAAAAAACTGGGAGGAGAGAACCAGGGGGGGGACAAGGTGTCATCTGCGACCTGGGGGCCTCAGATGTTTTCGTGGTTCATAGATGGAGATACCATGAAGAAAACTGGGGCAGGAGGAGATACGAACTTTACGGGGAGATCATGCGAGTCTTGCTTGATGCGCAGTGAGGGAAGGAGGAAAAAATGGCAAATCGGCAAATGGGAAGAAAAAAGGAAAGGAGGAGGTTGCGGCGTCAGGAAGTGGAGACCAGCCAAGAGGGTTCAATCTCCAAGATCAGAGAAAGGGAGAGGGGAGTAGTGTTTCATGTACCGGATGGAACGAACTCAAGGCGCAGGAAGAGGGGAGCTTGGGGTGCAGGGAAAAAGTGCGCCCACATCTCTCAGAATGCAAAAGGAAAAAAATTACCCTCAATCTGATTTGCAAAAAAAAAAAAGTCAAGAATAAGCGATTTTGGAAGGAAATCATCCAAATCGGGTAACTCGGGTTACAAAAAAAAGTTACGGGCGTTGGGGGGAGAGAAAGGAAATATCCTTCTTCCGGATGAACACATGTTGCTCTACCCGAGCAAACTTGAGGAAGCCTCCAAAAAAGAGGGAGTCCAATCAAGGCTGTAATTTGGGGGGACCGCGACAGTAAGGGGAGGGGGTCCTTGTAAGGGAGGGGGAAACCGACTATTACATGACTCGCTGAATTGCTCAACTGTAGATCACGTAGAATCATATCGGGGCGCCTTGGTTACAGAAGGGAATGGATAAACGAAGTTTGAACTCCAAAAAAGTAAGACTCATCTTCAAGGTTGGAGAAGGTGAGAGCAAAGGTTTCCTTTCAGGAGGAAACGCATCTGAGTCTCCATTCACGCCGCAAAGAGGGGGAAATTGAAAAGAAATAAGTGAAGACAGATAATCACTGATTTTGAAATGGAAGGAAGATGGAAATTGTAGTGGGAAAAGCAGAGGGGGGGGGAAAATCGCGCAGATAACCGCTCCTTCTAGCAGTAAAAGAAAGAAAATAGGTCTCCAAAGGAGCAACAGTTCCTGGGGACGGGGGATTTTTTTGGTTTAATTTGTGATAGCCTCTTCCATCTCGTAAGCCAATTCAATGGCGAGAAAAGAGACATCCATTGCCTCGCTATAAGAGTCTAATCTAGGATTGGGGGGGAAATTTCTATAAATGAAGCAACTCTGCAAAAAAGACCGAGAGGTATGTTGGGTGAAACTGGGGGCCCATTTATCAGATGCTTCAGTGTGCAGCAAGGGGTACGGTGGACATGGGGGGGGGGAAAAGAGGAGAAAAGTTGGTCAAAATTTTCTACCACAAGAAGCTTTTGGGCGTGGAAAATTGGATTCTTCTCGACGCCGTCAAGAATGGGGAAACCGAAAAGACATCCGTCCTCCTTTGGTTGGTCCGAGAGGGCGTTCCCGCACATCGTTGAATGTGGGAGTCAAAGGAAGGGGGAGAGGAGAAAAGGAAAAAAGGGGACGTCCAGGGGACTGTACCGGTTTGGGAATCCTTGGAGGGATTGGCACGGATCGACGGGAAGGAAGCAAAATATCTACACTTCTATAATGATAGTTGTTTGTTTGAAGCAAAGTCAATGGACTAAAGAGAGGGATGGGGACAACACTCACTGAGAGAGAGACAAAAAAAAACAACGTAGTAGGGGATAGATCATACTGGGGCAAGGGGGGAAAACAAACGCAAAAGGTACATTTGACAGATTGCGCAAATAAGACTAGATAGGAAAGGGCTGAGAAGGGAAAAGGGGAAAAAAAATCATCATGTTACGAGGAAAGAGTTTCCATCACATGCAGAAAAAAAAGGAAGCAACATCGCTCCTGTGACATTCCCATTCGTTAAAATTTCGAAAAAAAAAAGGATTAGGAAACTACATTCACCTAGAGGGGAAGGGAAGCAACGCTCAGGACAAACAAAGAGACTGATTCGGAATAACCACCAAAAAAAAACGGACGAGGGCGAAGAAACTCCAGAAGGAAGAACGGCCAAGAAAGGTAGGGGGTAAAAAACTTGGAAGGGGGACGTCACACGGAATTTGAAGGAAAACTAAAAGAAAGCTAACTTGAGTTTCAAACATAAAACAAGATCGGCTTGACTGAAGCTAACAAAAGGCATTTATAAGTTTAGAAACCACAGGGAAAAAGAGGAGCCTACGCGCGCACTAGAAAAAAGCCATTCTTCGAGGAAGGGGAAAGTGGCTGGAAGAGCTATCCAAATTAACAACAACAAAAACGGGAAACTTCTTCTCCAGGCTGTGAGGAAAGTGTGCGGGACGGATACGAAGGGAGGAAGGAAGGAAAAATAAGCCCTAGGGAGAGAACAATGGGGGGGAAAAAGAAAATAAAGATATCTGGAACTTGCTGATGGACCCAGCTAGCGAAAAAAGGGGGGGAAAAGAAAAAAATTTGCCGCAATCGACAGGCCAGGAAGAACTCAGTCTTCCGAAGTTTGAGATTGAAGGGAAAGAACTTGGGGGTGGGGAGAAAAAGAGAGAGCTTCGCCAAGATGCCGATCTGAGTCAGAAACGAGAGGTTTATAAGGCAATGAAAAAGCCTCGGGAATCTGCTAAGGAAAGGGATCACTAAGACGGACTGTCGGCGGTATATGCACCCTTGCTGGCCGCAAGGCGGGGGGTCTGTGGAAAGGGGGGGGAACCAACTTTATAGCCAACGGGGAAGAAAAAAGGAGCAGCCTATTGGAGTCCAAAAAGAAACTTTGAGAAGGAAATGGTGGGGGAAAGGGAAGGCCGATTTGGAGTCTAGAGGGAAGGAAGAAAAGGGCTTGGATCATTGACAGGGAAAGGGTAGGTCATCCAGATGCGAATAAGAGCCTCTTGATGGAATTGTGGATATTGGATAAATTTGGGGACCGTGGGGAGGAGGGGGAGAATGAATCCACCCCCGCAGATAAGTTGGGTCCTGCGCCGGGAGGTGTCGGGAAAAAAAGCAGAAGATAATGAAAAAAGAGAGGAGACTTAGCTTCTGATCCCCAAAAGAGTCCCCGCTGTCTCAGGAAGACGCGAAAGAAACTTGACAGAAATCATCCATTTGCAAGCGCAAATGACCAGAAAGAAGGAGGGATACGCAGTAGCCCTCAGGATCTCGCACGTAAAGGTTCGAATTCCAGAATCGAGATGCCAACGGGGGGGTATCAGAGAATTCATGAAAAAAAAGAAAGAAAGGGGTCGCATATGACGCACCCTTGAAGGAAGGAAGAGTGATTTTGTTTGCCCGCCTTTACACCCCTCAGGGGGAGAGTAAAAGGGGGAAAGACGACAAGAGACGGATTTCGACCGACTGGATTAACAAATAGTTCACGATCTCCGCTATAGGGAAAAACAACCAAAGGGAGTGACAGGACATAGGAAGGAGGAAGGAAAAACTTCGGATCTTTGCCATACGATGCCCTACGAGGAGGCTTCAACAAAGAGATCAGCTCAGCACAACACAGAGGGGGGGATAAAAAGGGAGGAGCGAGGGGTTTGAACCCTCCACGCCGGAGGGGCAATCAAAACCAAGATCGCGCCAGAATAATGCAAAAAAGAGAAAGAACAAAGTTGGGGGGGAGGGGGGGAAAGGAAGGAGATGGAGTCAGATGGTTAAAAGTCAAGGTAGGTTCGACTCCAGGGGGTCTGCTATGGTTAACGGGCGACGATTCCAGCCAGTGTGGAGGCGGGCATTATATCTAGCAACAAAAATCAAAAGGTCAGGGGTCGACAAAAAAGGGGGAACGGTGAAGAGCATAGGCGACCATTATGTGAAGGGTGCATGGATGATGATGAGGAGATCACTGCACCGATCTGAGAGGGGGGAGGAGTTGTAAAGCTATCTGCGGGCTCTCATGCTGGCGCTTTGCTTGAGGCGGAGAAAGGGGGCCATGACGGAAGGGGGAAGGAAAGTCGTCGGACCGCAGTCTTGGGGGGGTCGGAAGTTCGCGGAAGGGGAAAAAGTCTGCTGGGGAACGAAAACGGTAAAAAAACAAACTGAGGGGGGGAGGAAGGGAACAAACCATTGCTGTGTCAAGTCCTCAAAGAAAGGGACATCATAGCAAGAAAAAGTCCGGACCATAGGAACCAATCAGAAGAGAAACAAGGGAAAAGCGAGGGGAAATGACTAAATATCTACCCTCCAATCTGTACTCGTTCTGAAAAAAGGGGGAAGGTATAGAAAGCAAAGAAAAAAAAAAACGTGATTCCGGATTGAGGACCACAGGGAAGAAGTCGGATCCAAAGTGGGAGAGCATTTCTGAAATAATTGACCCGCGACAAGGTGCATGAGGGAAAAGAAAGAGGGGCTGCCTCTGGAGGACGGGAATAGACCTCAAGAGCGCCTCTCTTTTTGACGAAAGGATGGGGCAGCGAATAGAGTTTGAACTAAAAAAAAAGAGCCCCCGCTTCATCTCATCAATCGAAACTGGAGAAAAGAGGTTCAGGGCTTCCGGGGGGGGCTGAGGAGAAAGGAAGCTAGACAGGCTCTCCTATCCCCGGGGAATGGTCACAAAAAACTGATGGGGTAACATATATAGATGCGGGGGGGAAGGAAGCGTAGATATCGAAATGCACCAGCCTAGAGTTGCAAGAAAAACCGAGCGTCTGAAAAAAAAGAAACCAAAATCTGACTGAAAATCCGGGAAGCAGATCTTCCCTCGGTACTGTTCTTGTTTTGAATTGGTTGGGGGGAAGAGAGAAAGCTCAAATCCCTTTTATGTCTAGAAGACAATTGGGCTGAAGGAGGAGGAAAGTGAGGGGAGAAAAGAGGGGGATAGTATGGTTGTCAAAAACCTTCATAGAGAAAGACTTTATGTTTGGGAAAGGGACCAGGGGGGTAGAATATGCTTCGTGGCATGCCATTACTAATGTGGGGACGTAAGAAAGGAATAATGGTAAAAAAAAGGAAAACTTTGTGTGTCCGTTTGCGGGAAATTGTCTTCGAGGAGCGCCGGGAACAATTTTTCTTTCCCGACCGCGTACAGTCGACTTGGGGGGGGGGGGTCCTGAGCTTTGGCGGGGAAAAAAAGAAAGTGATTCAATTCGACCAGTGGGCCAGGGCGAAATTCCGAAGGCCAGGCGCCGTGGAAAAATTGAGAACAGTTTTGAAGCATGTTATGAAAGGGTAATCGTATATGGTCAAAAAACAAAGGGAGGACAGGCCCTCAAAAGGGGGAGACGATATACGCATCAATCGCGTTTTCGCATTGGACCAGGAGGGGGGAGCAATTTCATCAGGAGCGCGGTTATCTGAAAGTGGAGGGAACCCCAATTCCAAAACAAAAAGGAGGGATAGAAGAAAGCTGGTGTCATGTTGGATGGTCAGCTACCGCGAATCCTGGGATTTGATCACATAGGGGAGGGGAAAGCGATTTATCGTTATATCTGCCGGGTTGCGGAAGGGAAGGAAAGTTGCCACACTACAATAGGGACAACAGGCTTCACCCCGGAAAAGGCAAGGAAGCGCCTGTACAGGCCCATTCGTAAGGGGGAGCCAAAGATGGTCGATACAAAGGAAAGAGCGGAACTCAGACGGGACGGGAGATTCTGAAGAAAAAACGGATTACTAGAGAAGACAATAGGAAAGCAACTTCCCAGACGTACAGCAAATTTGCCAATTGGGAAGGAAGTAGAAAGGAAACTAAGCATAAATTTCATTTTAAAAATCAGAGAGGCAGTTTACGTGAGGACTCTTGACTAATGGGATAGGGGCCATTGGGAAAAAGAAGAGGAAAAGAGAAGAAGGACCATTTACTCTCACGGAAAGCAGTCTGAGGACATTTATGGGCTTAGAGAGAGAAGAAAGGGAAAAAAACGAGGGGAACTTAGCTCAAATGGGGGGTGTGGGACGGACGGAGATAAGGGGGGCGGAGCTCGGCGATATTCGCAATAAAGAGGAGAACGAAAAAAAGGATTATCGGAAGGAATCAAGAGATATCTTTCTTGCCCGAAGTCGAGGGGAAACCCAGCGGGCTAGAATGGGAAGGAAGGAGGAAGAAAGGAAAGAAAATCAAACCCTTTCAATCTAAGGCCAAAAGTGGGGAGATTTAGAAAGATTACTGGGGTTTTTTAAACGAAGAAGAAAGCTGGAAACATCCATAGTCCTCCAAGATCTTCTCTATATTCTACGGGGTATACAGGGGAAGAAAAGGAAGCGCAGTGAACTCGCAGGAAAAGGGAAGGGGAAAGTAAGGCCGTACTGTACGTTCCATGCACTGCCTGCGAAAGAAAACGATGTGGGGAGGGAAAGGGAAAACTCGTTTAGAGCCCCTGTGGACCAGCGGCAGCACGGATAGTGGGGAGATAGGGAAACTTTCGGAAGGAAAGGCGACAGAAGGTGGCGATCTTAGATGAAACTCTCTAATGGACTCGGTGAAAGGGTCTTTTAGCACTCAGACGGCGCAATCCAGGGTGAGGTCTATTATGGCGAGGGGAGACAAGGGGGGGAAACAATTGGTCGCGCTGGGGAAAGCCAAAAAAAGTGTTACGGGCGAAGAAGAAAGGGGAGGGGCGTTCCCCATAAACAGGGCAAATCTTATCGCGAACTTCAGAATGATCCAACAGTACCACCAGGAGGGGCTCAAGTAAGACGCCGAAAAGAAGGCATCCAAGGCTGAAGAACCATTGGAAAGAAAGGGTCCTCCGTACAGAAGGAGGAAGGAATAACCTCTTATACGTAGGGGAGGGAAAAATACAGAAGAGAAAGGGGAAAACGTGTGTGATTTCCTCATCATATGACAAAAGACATTGGGAAAAGGGGTAGAAATATGCACTCTGACATTAATTGGCTAACCCCGGTCGAAATTGATCAGTGGGGAAAGTGCCAATGAACACTAGAAAGGTCTGGAACCTCGACAATACCTGGAGTCAAGAAGGGGGAAGGAAAAAAAAGGGAAAAGGGGGAGGGGGTCGGAATCAGGCACAAGAACACCAGAAGAGTGAAGAGGAAGAGGGACGTCAGGAGCGCTGGCGCGATCGTCCAGGGGCCCTCCGGGCGTGGCGGGAGTTCAAAAACTCGGAAAAAAAAACCAAAAAAGGAGGGGGGGGAGAGAGAATCTCTTTGTTGAGCCTCCGCAAAGAAAAGGGGGCATAGTCTGTAACAAGATCGCGCAGTATCTAAGCAAGCCGAAGAGTTCACTTCAGGGTGGTAGGGGGGAAAGGGAGGAGGAATTATAGTCGAACTCCTTGTTTTTTGGACATAGGTTTCAGAAAAAAACATGTAATGGAAACACTAGAAATGAGAATGAGGGGGGGGGGGCGGCTTCGTGTCTGGAGGACGAAAAAGGGTGTCGAAGGGAGTGCGTAGCGATATTCGTGGGTTCAACTGATGGGAAAGTACATGCCTCCCCGTTTTCTCTCTGAGGGAACTTTACGTGCGAGATCAAGGCGGGAGCTTATTAATGGGGGGGAAAACGGCGCCGGGGAAAAGAACGATATCCAATGATGACTTCAAATTGCGGTTTCGGCTTCTTCCAAGTTGAGACCAGAAGGGGTACCGGGGGGGGGGAGAAGGGACTATTAGGGGAAGGGAAGAGCTTTGGGATAACCCTCCCGGGACCACGGAAACTTCTCTTCGGGGTCTCAAAAACCAAAGTGAAATTGGGACCCCTGTAGAAGACCCTCATACCCAAATTCCATCCAGAGGATCAGGGAGCCGCAAAATGGGAAAAATAAAGTCAAAAAGGGAAGAAAAAAAAGGGTTTTGAACTAAGATCTGGAAGTCGGAGACTCGTTGATTTCTGATAAAAGGGAACGGGCTGCTGGTTATAATAAAGAGGCAGTAGTGGCCCTGTGAAAGGGAAAGGTGCTCACTAACTCTTTTTCAACGGTCCACAGCGAGTGCGGTGAAGCAAGGGCAGACCGCGACAAACTGGGGAACAAGCAAACTTGGTCCCGCCTGATTCCTGAACAAGGCTTAATCTCCTCTCTGAAGGAGATAGTATAAGAGTCAGAGAAAAAGGGGTGGATTGATCGAAGAAAAGGGGAAACAAAAAAGAAAAATGCCCAAACGCTTCATCTGAACCTCTCAAGTACGTGAATATCGGGTTTTCAAGGGAAGGAGGAGGAGCAATCAGGATTCTCCATTACTCGCCGACTGGGCATTTTCAGCGAAGAAAGGGAGGAAAGTTATCATGGGACTTGGGAGGGGGGAAATGAGCGTCGCGGGAAGACAGAGTGCCTAGGAAGCGAACCTTGTGAACAAATCTCTCAAAAAAAAAAAAAAGAAGGTTAACCGCGTTTATTGTAATTCTGTTTGTTTAATTTTGGGGATGGTAGAAGAAGGAGGTGGGGGTAAGCAAAAAGGAACAGAAAGGAGTGGATCAATTGCGGAAAGGACGAATCGCTGTTTTGTGAAGGGGGAGGCACTGGGAAAGAATCAGAACAAACTGCAAGGAGCCGAAGGAGGGGTTTTGAAACGGGGGGTCCATTGGAGCAGAGTGCAGGGCTAGTACTCCATGTGGTGACGTCAAGCCACTTTGGGGCAGGGGAGGGGGTTAAAAAAACGCCTTGAGGCCGTGGAGATTGAGTGGGGGAGGGAAAGTAACGAAAGTCGACGCAAGGAGAGGGGGGGATGCGACTCGACGCTTTTCTACTTGGGGTTTGGTTCCTGGAAGCGTTGCGTTCCCGGAAAGCGTGAATAAAGGGGGGAAAAGAAATAGAATGTGGGACCGTCGAACATTCCGACGGTCCGCGCTGTACCTGGCTTGGATTAAGCCTGTATGAAAGGGGAGGAGAGCGCATCAATGTCTGGTAGGGCCTCACCGTACGAACTCTATAAGTCAGAGGTCGAGGGGGAGGCGTAACGGTTTCCTACAGGGGAGCGGTAGGCTGCAGGAAACTGAAAGAAAAAAAGGAAAAACTGGCATGAAAAAAAAAAGGGGGTGGGGACAGGAGGATGAAAAGAAAGATCATGCCTCAATCTCGAGAAAGGGGGGGGGTGTTTGGGGGGGGGGGGGGGGGGGGGGGGGGGGGGAAAAACATTGGAGAAAGAAGACACTACTCGGTAAAGCGGATTCCGGTATTTATTCCCGCGAAGATCCAAAAAGTTCCCCCTTTCCATCAATTCAAAAGGGAGCAGTAGCAGCGCGAAGGGAAACGGAGGAAAAAGATGTTCAATCCGAACCAAAGGAAAAGGGGAAAGAATTCACCAGACTTCGAAAAAAGGAGAGGGTAGCGTCGAAGTAGAATCACCAACAGAGACGGAGGAGGCGGAAAATCAACAAGTCATTCTCCACTTCCAAATGAATGGTACCAACAACTTTGACAAGCTTGAAAAAAGTCATGGAGGGAAAAAAGATGCAGTTCAACAATTCTGGGGAAGTAAGGGGAACGAGAAGGAAGCAAAAGTTCAACAAGAATATAAAAAAGGAGGAAGGGAGAAAAAAACGCACTTGTTAACAGCCAAGGAGTCGAGGGGGGTTTACGATGTGAAAGAGAGGGGACTATCAAGGTAGAACAGAAAAAGGGAAAAAAGAAGAGCGCCAAGATTGATAAATATTTTTATACTCGAGGGAATCGTTAGTGGCAATCTTTCTTTAACACGGGGAAAGGGACTAAAGGAAGAGAGGGACCAAGAAGAATATATCTTGCTGCCCTATCGAGAAGGCCAGCGGCTAGAGCGCAGATGGAGAAGAAACCGAATCTCCATCCAGACGAAACCAGGGGAAAAGGAAAAAAAAAAAAAAAAAAAAAAGAATGTTTGGATGAGAGTTGAGTGGGCTTACTTTGGGGGAAAGGCAAAGCTATGCTCTTAAAAGCCTCCAAAGAGCTCGAAGATTCTCGGTGAAGGGGGAGAAAATAAGAAGAAGAGCGAGAAGACGGCGGGAAGGGCAAGCCGTACTGGGGTCACGGTCCCAATTATGAAACTTAGGAACGCTGTGGAAGAGGAAGGCAAAAAGAGAGGGTGGAAACCTGTGTTCAATAGCTTCATCCGGATAGCCTTCTCCAAACGCCGGAATTTGAGAAAGAAAAAAAAGATTGGGAAGGGAGGAAGAGGAATGAAATCTCTTATCATTGTGATAGGGACTGTCTGGAGCACATCCTTCTGGGTAGGATGGAGGGGGCGGCTATAAGGAAGGGAGGAAGTCCCCAGCAATTGGTCGCGCATGGGGAGAGCCACCCCCGCAGAGAAGTTAAATCTTAGAAAAGGGAGGTCAAGCGAAGTCCACATTCCCCTCAAAGCGGGGCGAAACTCTTCTGCTGAGCAGGAGGGAAAGAGCGACGGAAAAAACGTTACAGAAGAGGAATCCATTGGCTAAATGCGCTCCTGGACGCGGAACAAGCGTCATCAAGCAGAGCCAAAGGATCTGAGAAAAAATGGGACAATCAGAGAAAAAGGGGGTG
>Ga0179593_1535386_pt1 | contig 14203 bp, 24 predicted proteins | sample CZODoug2_1_08_16_FD_185931 | JGI IMG/M metagenome (GOLD analysis project Ga0179593, IMG submission 185931) | Vadose zone soil fungal communities from Angelo Coast Range Reserve, California, USA - CZODoug2_1_08_16fungal (PacBio error correction) | ecosystem: Environmental > Terrestrial > Soil >...
GAAGGAACCAAGAAAACGGCGATGGCAAAGATGAAAAAAAAAACCCAAAGTGTCAAAAGAGAAAAAAACTCTGGAAAGCCGGAGAAAAAGGACGCCATCAATCGAAAAATCCCATGTCAAGGCGAATGCGCAAGACCCATCCAGCACTCGGCAAACTAGACGTCCCGCAACATATGAAAAAAATGAAAGTGAGATGCAAATAGCCGGTAGCTACCATGGTCACCCAAAGAAAACGAAAAAAGGAGTCAAGGTCGAAAACCCTGAAGAAAAAGGGGGACTTATGGCAAAAAAGGAAAAAATCACAAGAAAAACTTAAACAGTCAAAACCTCGGCAAACCGGGTAAAAAAACTCGGAAAAAAAGGGAGGAAAGAGAGAAAGAAAAAAACCGCCAAAGAGCTCGGTACAAGGACAGGAAGACCACAGGAGAAACTGTGGTCCTGGAGTGCAGGCGAACCCCATGACATGCACAGGGAAGGGGGGGGAGAGAGGTCAAAAAGAAAAAAAAAAAAACACTGAAAAGAAAAACGCCAACATGTACTAACAGAAAAAAAGGGAAGGAGAACCGATCACGGAATTAAGCCGAAAAAAGTCGAACGGCCGGTATAATTTGGATTTACAAAAGGGAAAATGGGAACGGCCGCTCGGATGAAGGGAAAAAAAAACAAGAAAAAAAACAAAGACAAGAACGGAATGGTGGAGGCAAAAACGAACCGCGAGACCCCAAAACGAGTGAGACGGGTGTACGAAACAGCCACCAGAGTGTGGAGAAAAAAAAAGGAAGGGAGGCGGTGGGGCACAGCGGAGTTAAGAAGTTTGGAAGCAAAGGGGTACAAAGTCCAAAACGGGCCGTCGAAAGGAAACCTGCAAGAAAAAAGGGGAAAATCCCCCTCTCTCCCAAAGAAACGGACACATGAAATAAAAAAAAGACAACACACCACAAACCTTCTACACAATGATGTGACGGCTGAGGTTCCTATGGAAACACAGAAAGCCACACCAAAACAAAAAAACAGAAAAAAGGGGCGGCAAAAAAGAGAAGAGAAAACAATAAAACCCTGTGAAAGTGGAAAGACAAAAAAAGGGATGGACAGAGAAGAAGCGGGAGAACAGCCCACAAAAACGTGGCACCGTAACAGTAATTGCGATGGTCGCCAATGGCGGCGGGCTCAATCAGAACACGGATAAAACATTGTGAACAGGTTGGACTAAGTCCAAACAGTTTATGCCTGCAACAAACGAAACGAAAGAGTGCGCCCCGTGTGAAAGAAAGGGAAATCTCCCGTAATGCGAACTTAAGGCGCGAGCGGGGCCTATGTTACCAAAAAAATAGGGACGGGGGAACTACAGGGGACGCGCAGGGAAAATCGAAAAGGAAGTTGGATTTGTAGACAACAGTGTGGGAGTAAACGGGCCCAGGGGTACGGGTAGGGGGAAGGGGTGAAGGGGAAGAAAGGGAAGTTTCAGGTCCGGGGGGGGTACACAATGCGCCACTCCGTTGATTTAGGGCCCGTCAAAAAAACCAGAGGCGGCAAGGAAACTGGGGAAAAAAAAAAAAAAAAAAAAATAGTCAAGTCTTTGGCGTACCGTAGAAAGGAAAGAAAAGGGACTTATATCTCAAAGGAGGAAAGGGGCGAGCATCTATAAAAGGGTCGGCGTAAAAAACTCACACTCCGGACCGGGAAAAGGAAATGAGAAACCCAACGCAAGAGAAAGAACCAAAAGTGAATAACCCAAGAAAGACAGGGAAAGGGAAAATAAAGAAGCTAAAACCAGACTCAGAATACCGGTTGGAAACGGTCAAGAAGCCAAAAAGACGAATAACGTCGGTTTGGAACGAAAATAGGGGGGGAATGAAATCCGTAAAATCGGTGAGCAGGGAAAAAAAAAAGTTGCCAGGGGAAGGGGCGGTGCTTAAAAAAAAAAGAAGGTGAGCTTGAAAGACCAAGGGGGGGAGGGTTGCCGTCTGTCTGGGGGCACAGGAGGAATAGACGAAAAAAAATGCCTGAGTGAAGTTGTAGGAATGAGGAAAAACCACTGGTGGAACAAGTTGGAACGGGGAAAAATCCCAGTGAACCGGCTTAATCCAGGGCCGCGGGGAAAGGAAAAGGCCTGGGAAAAGGAGACACAGACACGGTAGGAGGGGGAAACTCGGGGTTGACGCTTTTGGACCACAGGACTGGGGAGTGGGGGGGTTTAAAAAGTCACCCCCACTCCAGAGAAAGGAAAGGGGAATAAAAAAAGGATAGGTTGAGCAAAAAAAAAAAAAAAGAAAGAACCCAGCAAAAAAAAATGGGTAGGCAACGAACGCGAGGGGAAAAGTCAAAGTACAGACGCTGAAAAAAGGGTCAAGCTGTAGAGGAGGTAAACCATCGTAGGCCGGGGCCAAAAGGAAAAATCTAAAGGTCGGGCCCAAAACAGAAACGAACAATCCGCGCCGAAAAAAAGAAAACGCCCGGGGTGCAAAGGGGAAAGAGGGTGGAAAGGAAAAGGTGGGGCAACGAAAACCCAGGGGAAAAAATACAACCCCCAAGCTGTGAGGACAGCTCAAAGGGTGAAACAAAGACAAGGGGGGTGGATAGCCAGTAACGCGGAAAAAAGGGGTAAAAGGGGTAAAACGTCCATGGGGGAAAAAACACAGAACAAATCGGATTCGCCAGAGAGGGTTTCTGAGCAAGGGGATGGCCGGGGAGGGGGTAAGCAAAGGAAGTCACCCGGCGTGGGGAGCCCCCAGCAAAAAAAAAAGAAAAGTTTTAACCCGGGGCGCGTTTTGGCGGGAACAACAGCAAAGTAAAAGGGGATGCCCTGGAAAGACATGATAAAAAAAAAAAAAAATCAAACAACAGAGGGTCCAGAAAATGATAGACAGCAAAAACATGGGAGGAAAACCTCAAACGTCAAATACGAAAGGTCCGCGTTTGGGAAACCAAGGACTAAATTCAAAAAAGTAAAATCCTAAGGCCGCCAAAGATCCCAGAAAAACAGAGACCGCCAAGATAAAAAAGGGGTCGGGCCCAGATTTGAAAAAAACCCAACCACCAAAAGTGGAACACGAACAACAAAAGAACTAGACGTGTGGGCGGTTGAAAAGAAGGGGGGGGCCTGTAAAAGCAAACGCGTTCTGAGACAAAAAGAGTAAGAAGGAGGTCTGTCACCAGTAGCCAACAGCCCAAATAGAGACAATACAGTGGGGGGATAAGGTCGACAAAGGTACATAATAAAGGGAGTGAACAACCCGGTAGGAGGATGAGGGATGCGACGTGTACCAACACAAGCACTCAAATGAAAAAATCCCAACACAAACACCTTCCGTTAGGGGAAAACCCGAAACAAAAAGACAAGATTAAAAAAAGCAAAGCATAGGTAAAAAAAAGGACCCGGGGTGTATAAAGAAAAAATACCTGCAATCCAACAAACGACCAAAACAACCGGCGGAGGGAAAGACAAACCGAAAAAAAAACCCAGGTCCCGCAGTCCAAACAGAGGGAGAAAAGTCTGAAAAGTACAATGGGGCTCCACTCGGCCAGTAAAAAGATGGGAAAAACAGAAAAAGCTTGCGGGGATCAAAGGGTTCAAAACTTCCCGAAACAAACGTTAAACTCCCCAAAAGCAAAAAAAAAAAGGCAAAGGACCCAAGAGGGAGACGTGAAAAGAATCACGGGACCGGGGAGGGAATGGTCCGGATCGCAAGAAAAAAAAAAAAGGAGGGCTAAAATTACGTAGGGAAGGACCCGGGGAAAAAAAGACGGATTTGGAAAAAGGGTTGAGCAAAGCTAAGGGGACTTGTGAGAAAAGAGGGAGGCCAAACTTGGGCAGGCTGGGGGGTGGTAACAAGCAAAAAAAAGTGGAGGGGAACGCCCCGGAACGACGCCGGGAAGCAAAGAAGGAAAAAAAAAACCCAAAGAAAAGAACGGTCCTGCAAAAGAAAATGTCCCCTCCAGTACGTAGTTTAAAAAAAGGCGGAATTTAACGACCAAAAAAGGAAAAAAAACACAGCACAACAAAAAGGGGTCTGCATTTGGAACAGGAAAAAGGACCCAGCCCTAAGGGGGGGTGTGGGGAAGTAGAAAAGACCATACTGTTTTTCCACACAAACTCAAAAAAAAAAAAAAAAACCCACAAAGTGCGGGGTCACGGTCCGGAGTCGAAAAAAGGCCGAAAACAGGAGGGGCTATACAAAATCTACAGAAAAATGGAAGGTACGTCGTATGAACCATCCAAGAAAGAGGGCGGGAAGTCTGGCGAAACCCAGTGTTCTTGGGAAACACGGGAGAACCAAGACGGAGTGGCATCAAAAAAAACCAATCACCGAACGGGAGTGGGGGGGGAAGCGCAAGATCAAGGGGTCAAAAAGGTGAAAGACAGAAACGTAGTCCACTGTGGGTCTAAAAAAAAAAAACCAAAATCAAAAGACGACGGCCGGCTAAGCCGGCAAAGGATAAAGGAAAGTTCACTGATTGGTGAAAAAGAAAGTGCGAAGGGGGACACAGTTGAGAAAGCACGAAAGACGCCAAAAAAAGTTGGAACCTTAAAAGATAAAAAGTCAGAATGAAAGGCTGGTTGAAAAAAAACCAACCAGATAACCAACAAAAGACCGGAGGGAAAAGAGACAAGGGCATAGCACGACGCTCAATGGAGGGGGGGAAAAAAAAAAGCTATCCGACAAAAAATTCACGAAGGGTGGAAGGAGGCCGAAGAACGGGAATGCCGATCTCAGCGCAAAAAGAATTTGGAAAAAATATGGGGGGGGGAAGGGGCTAGGACCTGGCAGGGAAGAATAGGCACGGCTAAAAGATGCCATCAGGCGACATGGGAAAAAATGAACAAAGAGTTAAAGTTCCAGAACGTGGGGAAGATTAAAAATCACCGCAAAAGTCGCCAGGCGGAATGCGCAACGGGAAACGGAAAAACTGGCAGACCACAGACTAACAAGAGCCAAACTTAAAAAAATGTGCAATTTTGAGCTGGTCAGAGAAAACAAGACCTGCCCACAGCTATGTTTCACCAGGAAAGGATCCGATAAGCCGCCATCACAAACGGCCAAGCAAAATTGACCAACTAAGAAAAGTCCCAAAGTGACTGCAAGACCGGAAGAGGGGGAAAACTCTCAAACAGCGGTAAGCAAGACAGACATTGACTGTTCCATAATGAGCCGTCCGCTAAAACGGGCGAACGCCGACGCGAACAAGGGAAAAAAAAACAATGTCGTTATCAAAAAAAAACGGCTCAACGACCAAGGAAATAAGGTATCTGACGGGCATGGGGGTGGCGAACAAGATTGGGCAGCAAATCGAACCCTTTGGAAGTAAAAAAGGGGAGGAGCGGACGAACCAGCCCTCCTTCAATAGTGAAACAGGGGGGGGGGGATTAAAAAAAAGCCAAAGGCGGCCAATAAAAGCAAAAGGAAAAAAAAAAAGCTGCAACCAGGAAAGGACCGCCCTGATCAAAACCCTGGTGCAAAGTGCGGGGAATAGAGACAGAAGAGGGGGGGATTTTGACCTGTTTTCGAAAAAGAGAAGGGAGTATGTTGTCGACCCGGCACAAAAAATCACCTAATCAAGTACCGATCCGTCCGGAGGGGAACAGGTGGAAAAAAACGTGACACTTGCAGCAATAAAGTTAAAAAATCGATGAAACGCCGGAAAAAACGGGGACCTGCAGAATTCGGAAGAGGCGAAAAACCTGAAGTACCAGAGGGGAAGCTTGAAAAAGCAGAGATCCAGAAAAGTCAACCGCCAAAGGAGGGGGGGGGAGCAAAAGGAAGGAAGACTCACCTCGGCAAGGAGAACAAGAAGGGTAGAAACTCTCACAACAAAGGGGAGGCAGGAGAAAACCGAGCAAGAGCCCTCGGTAAAAAGCAAAAGGAAGCCGAAAACTGGGGGCAAACCATTGGGCTGGATTATGCAGGACGAAAGAAAAGGTCGCAGCTTCCAGTAAATCCGGTGAAGACCCGGACCGTAAGCAAAAAAAGTCGATGTAACTAGAGGGGGATCACCACGAATCACACGGGAAATTGTCCAGAAAAAGTGGGGGGCGACGAATACGCGTGTACACTAAAAAAACACGAGTGGGGTGGACACCTGGGGATGGCGGGGGGGGGGTTTTTCCTCCCAAAAAGGGGTGTGGGTGGGTGTCCGGCCCCCGCCAACTCCAAAGAAGCTATATCGAAGATCGAAAAATCGACACAGAACTGGGGAACTGTGGAAAACAAAAAGGTCAAAAGGAACAAATGTTGGGGACAGATTCCGAAGCACACAAAAAGTGGGAAAGAAAAAAATTGACGGTTGTCGAGAGTGATCCAAAAAACCTAGGCGCTGGGGTCAGGAAAACAAAAAGTAAGAAAACTAAATTTCAGCCGATGGGGAAAAACAAGGGAACACCAACCGGGGAACACCAAAAAAAAAGGGCGCTTATCGTTAAAAAGCCGGGAGAGGCCACAAAACAGGTGACAACGAATAATTTGGGGAAAGGAAACTTCCAAAACGAAAGCTGGACGGTGGGGGGGGAAGAAGTGTAGGATCCACGGGAAAAAACAAAACCAGCGACAACCCAGAGCCAAAAAAGGGGAGAGAGAAAGTAAGTCGCGCCCCGTTTGCAAGAGCGGGGTGTGGGGGGGGAAGGACATGTCAAGACAATAAAATCAAGTATTTAACGGAGAAAACAGAAGGGAAAAGGGATGAAGGAAGATTCCTGCGCAGGCAGAATTTCAAAATTTTGGGTAGTACCAACGTGAACTTATACGTTGGCAAAACGGCTCGGGGGGGTAAATCGAGGTTAAAAAGTTCCCGGAACAGGGGAAAAAAAAGGCACGTCCAGGGAAGTGAGGAAAAGGAACCCAGAAAAATGAAAGAAAAAGCAAAAAGTAGGAAGGGTCCCCAAAAAACCAAACTACAGTAAAAGGGGGGAATATCATCCAAGGCAGCAAGAAAAACGACTACAACGAAAGGGGCTAATGGCTGAAAACGACAACGGGGGGACAAATCTTGGAAGGGAAAACCCACTGCCAACGACAAAAAAAAACTAAAAGGCCCCAAGCTGACGTTCCGAACGTCCAAGAGGCAAAACATTACTGCCGCCTGAGAGCAACTTAGAAACAGGAGGAAACCTAAAAAAAAAAAAAAAAAGTCCTGGTGAGATCCCACGGCATAGCTGTGGGCCGTCAATCCGAATCTTGGAAGGGACCGCAAGTAGGTCATCAACCAGTGACGAAGGATTGAAAAAAAACAATAAACAAGTTTTGCAAGGAGGTTGCTGTCAAGAAAATAGACTGAAACCACAAAACAACGGCTGAAAATGGAAAAGAAGGGTTAAAAAAGTGAGGAACAAGATTTGAACGCCAGACGGAACGGAGGGGTCGTATCCAAGCCAACTAGCCGTTGGAAAAAAAGAAAAGATAAACTACAGGAGGGATAAAAAAACAGTGAAAAAAGGGATAGTTCCACAGCGGCGGACAGGAGGTTGTGGCGCTAGCCAAAAAGGGGGAAACGGGGGGGTGAATGGGGCCCCACGCCAGAAAAAAACCGTAATACCAATTACTGGTGAAAGCGCTGGAAAAAAACCAACCAAAAAAAACAAAAAGCCAGAAAAAAACAAAAAAAATAAAAAAAAAAAAAAACAAAAAAAAAAAGAAAAAAAGAAAATAAAACGGTGGCAAACGCGGAAAAAGAAACTAAGGTTAAAAAAAAAAAAGAAAGGAGAAAGTCCTGAAAGTAAAAAAAAGAAGAAAGAAAAAAAAGGAAAAAAAAAAAAAAGGAAAAAAAAAGAAAAAAGAAAACAAAAAGAGACAGAAAAAAAAATACCCTGTAAGATGTAATAGCGGAAAATCAAGGGTAAGAAAGAAAAAAAAAAGGCAAACAGAAAAGTTCGGTTACTAAAAAAGCGAAAAAAAAGGGCATGGAAAAAAAAAAAAAAAAATAACTGAAATGAAAAAGAAAAAAGGGACAAAAGGTGGGGATGGATTGTCCAGTAGGGGGGGGGGGGAACGAGTGGGGAGGAACCGGGAAAAAAAAAAAAAAAAAAAAACCAACCCCTATGAGGTGTCCATTCCAGTCGTAGTCGGAACAACACTAACACTTGTGGGGGTTTGTGAAAGAAAACAACTTTGGGAGGAATTCAAGGGAAATGTGAAAAATCCCCGGGGCCATCGATCAAAAAAAACCAAATGAGCAATGGTGAGGGCCCTGGGGGGGAAAAGAAAGCGGAAAAGGCCGGGTCTGCCAGCCAGCAATGCCAAAAAACAGGGGAGAGTTGGCTTTGTTGAAAAAAAGAAAAAGGGGTAGAAGAAAAAAAAAATAAACCATCACAATCCCCCAGAAGCAAAGGGAAAAAAGGTGAGGGATACAGGCAAATATAAGGAAAAAATACGAAAACACAGAGGAGTGGAAAAGAGATGGGGGGAAAAGCGACGACCCTCAACGGGGGGGAAAAAATCACGAGTATCTTAAGGGCCAAAAAATGAACACGCCCCCCGGTAAGGAAAGGGGTCCGGGCAAAATGTGGGAGGAAAAAAACCTGCCGTGGGATGGAAAAGTGCCTTTCGGATCTGAATATAAATGTCGAAGCGGAATGCCCCAAGTTACAAAAAGGGGCCGTGCCCATCGGGAAAAAAATGTGCAAAGGAGAAACGGGGCAAATATAATTGTAACGGGTAAAACAAGCGGCGAGCATAATGGGGAGCCGGAAGCAGTAGGGAGGAAATTCCGCGTCTCTAAAGGAAAAAACAGGGAAAAAATAGGATGCCAAGACTACACCAAGCCCCGCTGAGAATATTGCGCCCAACGATCTGGGAAGAAAGGAACGAGGGAACCTCTATACCGCAGGGACGAAGAAGAAGGTGAAGACTGTGGAACTCGGTGGGGGGAATTAGGGGAGAAAAAAACGCGTGAGGAAAACCGGCACGAACACGTAGTATCAAAAACCCAAACAACGCCCAAAAAAAAAAAACAAACAAAAAAAAAGGGGAAAAACCAAAAAAAAGTTAGGGGGGGGAAAAAACCCAGGGGATGCGGAAAATGACGGTGGATGTAAGAGACCACGTGGGCGTGAATTAGAAGTGGGGGAGCAGTCGTGCGAAACGAAGGAACCGAGAGACTGAATAAACGGAAATGTATGCCGTCAGATCAAGATCTGGACAGAAAAAGGTGGGGGGGTGAGGGGTGGCGAGGTAGAGGAGGCCAAATAAAAAAACTGAAAATTGTTTTCAGGCGGGGGTTAAAAGGATGAGGGGAAGGAGCCGGACCAACACGCCGGGCATGAAAAAAAGGCGAGACAACAAACAGAAACAACTCTGCGATCGTCCAAACGAAGATCCCGAGTGTAAAACAGGGCAAGTTTAGAGGAAAAAAGACCGGGCGTTACACGGGGCCCACCAAAGGGGTGATGAAAAAGGGAAAAAACGGCATTGTAGAAAGGAACACGCACAAAAGGAGAACTCTGGGAAAGAGTGGGGGTTGATTTTAAGGCAGAACCGGGGCGGCGGGGCCGCATCTATTGTGGTCAAAAAGCCTGGGGCAACCGCCCAAGGAGTGAGAACGGAAATGTGCCCCAGAACCAGTAAGGGGGACGGACCAAAAAAAAAAAAGGCGCCAGCCAGCCACCGAGAGGACAAAGAAAAAGACTGTGATAGAAAAATCCGGCTTGGGGGGGGGGGGTAGTCTGCAAGACCCCCGCGGAGAGAAGTTGAGAGTGTGTAAAAAAACTCACGAGCGCATTATAAAAAGGGAAAGCAAAACAGGGATAGGGTGTGGAACATCAAGGACACCAGGGTCGCTGGCCGAAAGGTCGGACCAAGAAAGTTGGTCAAATCGGCGGGAAATAACGTATGCCCTGTGAAGGAAAAGGATCCTTGTGGGGGACAACGAAATACAACTGGATTGAAGGCTACCGAATGCGTGACTAACGGGGGTGTGAAAGAAAAGTGAAAAGTACACGCCCGGCCGCAAAAAACTCGACTTTGGAAAAATTAAAAGGAGATGGAGGGTGTTTTTCGAACCAAGAGAAAGGACTAACATCCTAAAAAAAAATGGAACGCAGAGCAAAAAAAGAAAAAAAGTTTTAACGAGGGACTGAAAAAGGAGGAGAAAAAGGGGTAGAAAGGGGAAATCTGTAACCGAACGGATCCGATCAGTTTGGGAACAAATCTGCCCGTTAAAGAGTAGCTGGACGGGGCCCCTCAGGGCCAGCCTCAGCTCCGGTTTCATAAAAGGGGAAAAACGGGAGGAGCAAATGCAAGGGAACGTCCAAAAAAGGCGTAATGCAAAAAAATGGAGGCTTTACGGGTAGGGACGAAAAACCAGAAGACAAAAAAACGGCCTTTGCCGCCCTATTTGGATGGGAGAATAATGGGGAAGGAACCCCGGGGGACTATGTGTTCAACAGGAACGGGGGAAAACCACGAGACGAGAAAGGAAAGCGCAAAGCTGGGACTGAAAAAAAACAAAAAAAATAAAAGCACAAGTGACTTCCATCCCTCAACAAGACGAGAAAAAAGCTCAAGGAATAAGAAACGTAGGCCCGGACACATGAAGGATAAGGGGGAGGGAAAAGTCCCAGGGGGAGGTAATCAGAAACTGCGCCCCAGAGGGGGGCCAGGAAAAAAAAAAAAGAGGACAACTGCCGAAACCAGCTTGAAAAGGTGGCGGAGCAAAAAAAGGCGGAATAGGGAAAGGGGAAGTAGGCAAAAAAAACACATTATTCGGAGGGTTGAAAAAAACAAAAAATTGGTGCGTGCAACGGTGGGAGGGAAGCAGCGGGCAACCTTCCGGCGAGTAATCTTGAATGTGAACGGGGAGTAAGTCAAAAACCGACCCAAGCGCCGCCAAAGGCCTAAAAAGGGGAAAATACGCAGAAAAAAATAAAGAAAAAAGAAACCAACCGAAATCCCCGTTCCAGGCAGTTATAAAAAAAAGCAAGTGCTTTTGTTTTGTTAATGCAACCCGAAAGGGGATATGCAGGGGGAATGGAGACCGTGATGTCGGGCTTCCCAGAGGAGGTTGACAAACGTAAAAAGAGGATGGAAAGGACGCGAGTCCAAAAGGATGAAAAGGCTACCGATCAGACCGAACCATAGTGCCGGGTTCAAAACAGCGGGTAGTACATCGGACGCACCAGTGAACGGTAAAAAGGAAGATATAGCGGTGCGACCGCTGCTCGCACGGAGCAGAACCTGGGGAAGAAAGTCCTCCGCAACAGTGGTAATCAAAAAGGAGGACTAAACTGATAAAAGAAATGCAAAAAAGTTATAATCTCTCAAACACAACAAACTGAAATCTAAAAAGGGATAAAACAACAGCCCGGGAAGTTATCCGGCTCGAGCGATGGAAAACAAAATGGGGGCGAGGGGGGTGGGAAAAGAGCAAAGGCAAAACGACTTTGAGGGAAGGGGAGTAAGTGTCAAGCAAAAAAAGGCGGCCTGGAGTTACCCCGTGAATTGACATGCAGCAGGCGGGGGAGTTCGTGAGAAGGGAGAATAGGGACGGGGCCGAAGAATGGGGGAATGGAACTGCGAGGATATTTGGATAAGGTGCGTCGGGTAAAAGGAAGTGGGGGGAAAGAAGGTGGGGAAGGGACTTAGCACTAAGAATTGGGTGGGAGGGGGGGGAAAACCGACGGTGCTTGGAGCCAGGGCGCACATCGGGGGGAATGACAACACCGTCGATAAGACGTGTGAAGAACACAAGACCGCCGCAATGGGAAAAAAGAACGAAGAAAACGAAAAAAGGGGAAGGAAAATCAGGACGACCTGGTTCGGGGGGGTATGCAGACGGGGGAGAGTAGTACTGGTGTGCTGCTACGGAGGGGACTTGGCAGGAACAAAAAAAGGACGCCGTAGAGGAAAGCGGAAGGGGCCTGGAAGGAATAAAAGAAGGAGAAGGGAACAAACTGGAGCGCTGCGGTACAAAGAGATCCGGGTTACGTCCGCCAACCAGCCTTGGGAAAATCAAAATGAAGGGAAACAAAAGACACCCGGAAAAAAACGCCTCCACGAAAAGGGAAAAGTGCAGCAAAAAGGTTTGGGAGCCCTGCACGGCGGAAAGAAAGGACGGCCGAAAAGTTGAGGACGGCCTCCCTCAGAAATGTCGGATTGAAAAGGGTGCATGAAGGGGGTGTAACTAGTAGTGTTGGTTGTCGCGACGTGGTCCAAAAAAGAAACCAGGATGTGGGTCGCGAGAAAAGGAGGGTTTCGGAACATGTGGCCTGGCGGAGGACACGGCACGAAGGGGGAAGGGTGAAGGGGGTGGCGTAAGGTGACAATTTTGGAGAGTAATTGTAGTCCTAAAGTGGCCCGTGGACCGCGAAATGGAGTGGGGGGTAAAAGTGTGGTGTAAAGGGTGGTTTGTCTTACAAAAGTGTGGGTGTTGTGTGGGAGTGGGCTGGGGGGGAAATGGGGGGGGGAGGAGAAAAGGAGGCCAAGTAGGGCCCAGAACGATAGAAAAGGAGGAGAGCGAGAGGAAACGGAAACTGAGTCAGGTCAACAAATGAAAAGGGAATGGTCGATGCTGAGAAGCGCACTTTAAAAGGACAAAAAGGGCAGCGGGGTTGGCGGCATTTGGCGGGGGCCGTTGAAAGAAGGAAAAACTTCCGAAAGGGTAAAAAAAACCAAACGAAGGCGGAGCCTGAAAGAGCCCCGCAGAGAGGGAGTTAAGAAGAAAAACCAAAGACAGGTCTTTTCGGACCAAGGAACAACTAGAAAAAAAATAGCAAGCCTGATAAAAACTTCGATAAATTGAGAGTAGGAGAAGGAAAGAAAGGGCGGGGTTTGGCAAAGCAACAATAATGTGTGCCCAGAAATCGTGAAACGGCGGGAAAACCCCTTTTCTGGCTTCTGAAAGGAGGAATGGAGGAGAACACAGCAGGGTCCGTTGGCATACATGGGAAGGGAGAAAGGAAATCCTGACCTAAAAGGGAACACTGGGAGCTGAGGCCGTCCCGGGGGACTAATTGAGGGGGGAGTCAGGGGGGGAAGGTAATACAACGGAACCCAATCCAGGGACCAAAGTAAAAAGGGCCGGGTGGAGACCACCAAAGGAAAATCCACACAAAAAACAAAATGGGGCGGACGATGGGAAAAGAAAACCATTATTTCAAGCTGGTGGGAAAAGGAGAAGAAGAGGGGGGGAAATTACAGCCAGACGTAGACGGTGGTGAGAAGGGGGTCAGAGAAAAAAAACCTTTCCGGGTGGGCGAAACTGGTGCGACCAAGCGGGGGATCAGAGTACTGGGTGGAGCAGCAAACAAAACCAAAAAGGGAAAAACCATTCTGCACAACCGAGCGGAATACCACGCCGAAATTTCAGAAAGAGGGTAGATTTGTAGTGGAATCGCAGCGGTGGCTACAGCCCAAGAGGTCGGGAAGGAGAGAGGAAGACTAAAGTAACAAGCCGTGAAAGAAGGAACGGGGAAAGTTGGTAAAAACGAGCTGGCCAAAAGGGGAGGACAGAACGCAACGACGCAATAAAACTTAAAAAACCAAGGGCGGGTGTCTCCAAGGGAGCCGGGGTAGGAACTGCCGAAAAATTGTGAGGGGGGGGGGGGGGAGGGGAACCATCCCCCGAGAGGATAAAACTGAAGAGGGCAATGGGGGGGAAAAGGAACAACTGGCGGGGAACATCGAACAGATGAAAGAAAAAGAAAAGCAGTGAGGAGGGCGATGGGGTCAAAAAAGAAAGGAAGCACCAACCGAAGGGAGGGAGCAGAGAAAAAAAACATACCTTGCGCGTTTTGGACGGAAAAAAGGAAAGTGGGCAGGTTCAACAAATGAGGATGCTAAAGCGCAAAAGAAAGCCTCACTGAAAAAACAGAAAAAATTGAGATCGACGGCCACATGCCGAAAAAAAACCAGGGAAAGGAAACGAAAGATTGTCAGGGGTTTCGAAGGCCGGAACAGGGAGAGTTACTCCTATAAATCAAGGCAAGGGGTCAGAAAATCAGCCAAGGGGACGATCCGGGGAGCGATGGGGAAAGGGAAGCATGCAGGTTTGCTGGTTTTGAGAAAGGGGGGACGGGGGGCTTTGGCGGGCTGAATATCGACGAGGGGTTGACAAAACAAAAGAAAAAAAAAAACTGCAAAAAAAGGGGAATCGTGTCAGGGGGGGGGAAGGCAAAAAAATGGAGGGTTAGATAGGTAAAGCTGGACTGACACCAAAGATCGTCAAAGCAGGAAAAGAAAAAAATAACCCCTGGTGTAGTCATTGGAAAAATTTCAGA
>Ga0179593_1683676_pt1 | contig 14203 bp, 12 predicted proteins | sample CZODoug2_1_08_16_FD_185931 | JGI IMG/M metagenome (GOLD analysis project Ga0179593, IMG submission 185931) | Vadose zone soil fungal communities from Angelo Coast Range Reserve, California, USA - CZODoug2_1_08_16fungal (PacBio error correction) | ecosystem: Environmental > Terrestrial > Soil >...
ACGTCTGATGGGCTTATAGAGGTGTGCCATTCTCTACTGGGTCAATCATTGAAATGGGGGGACTTATCTGATGATGGGTAAGGGGAAGGTCCTCTAATTCACGAAGTCCCCAAGAAGGCAACTACTCGAAAACAGCTGGCCTTATGTTGGAGGGGGAACTCCCCTCAAGTGGGGGGATCCTAAATGAAAGGGTCAAGTCCCCTCAAAGGGATATTTTTCCGGGAAAAAAACAGCGTGGCTAGCGAAGGAGGGTCCGTGAACTTTGTAGAGGGGAAGGGGGGGAGACAAACCAGCACGTTGAAAGCTTGTGAACAGGGGCTTCTGAGTAACGGCTTCTATGAGGGTTGGTCTGTTGGGGAGAAAAAAGACAATCAATCCCCCACGCTGCCAACGCACAGTCCAACTGTTAAGAAAAAAAGAAAGGGCAACAATTTTTTTGTGAGAAAGACTTTTTGCCGGCGCAAGGGGAGGGGAAGAAATGTGCTTGCTAAGGGGAAGAAGAAAAAAAAGACCTAACCCTGGTATTAGCGGCACGTGAAGGCCGGGCGCAATCTGCGAAAAAGAAAGTATTAAAAAAAAAAAAAAAAAAAAGACAGAATCGATTGAGTGGGGTTTTTGGCAAGGAAGTCGGGAGTGGGGAAGAAAGGGGCCCCTGCCAAGCCATTTCGTGCTTCACGCCCAAAAAGCCCGGAAAAAAAAAATATTCGCCCGGAAAAGAGTGTTGCCGGAGGATTAATATAGAGAGTGGCGCCAGGGGGCAAACAAATAAAGCAGCAGCACCCTACGAGAAGAAAACGTTACTCGACCGCGAAGAGAATCTACAAAAGAGGGGTTTGGCAAAAAGAAACAAAGTTTGGCAGATGACTACGCTAGCTCCCAACGAAGGTGTGTGCCAGAAAAAAAAGTCCATACTGCGAGTGAAAATTCTTCAAGAAGGGAAGGAAAAAGACGAAATAGCCAGGCTGAGAAGGAGGAAACAAGCAACGAACAAAGAGGCCAGCGTGAAAAAAAGTTTGCCGGTTGGGCTACTAGGGGTGTGACGTTAAGAGAGCGTTAGACTAAAGCCGGAACAAGCAGGCTTGGGCCACGCATGCAAAGCCCACGCGCAAACAAGACTAAAGTGCCCGACTTGGGACGCCAGGGCAAAAAGCGGATACAAGAAAGAAGGCCTACAGCACCTGCTGAAAAGCCTTTTCGGAAGTAGTCTCGGGCAGTGCGGTCAAGGGGACCAGGCCCGTCAATGGGCGGAAATCGCAGACGAGACCGGTAGGAACGTTCATAACTTCAAAGGCGCAGAAAACGTTACCTCAGAAGGTACTGACGATCTTCGGACATCGGTTTATCTGGAGAAAACCACCGATATCAAAAGGGTCCGAAAAGGAATAACACCAAAGGGGACGTCCCAATGTTAAATTAGACAGCAAATTACACTCCTATCTGAGTAATCATGGTGGGGGGGGTGGGCCGCAAGGAGAGGGGAAAAAAACAAACCCGGTAGAGGGAAACAAATTTTCCTTCATGTTCCAAAAGCCCACGGAAAAGGGAGTCTCGTGAGGGGATCGTGGGAACGAAAAGAACTCACAGGATAGGATCTAAAGCGCGATCCCAAAAAATGATAGGTGAAACCGCGAAGACAAAACAACACACTATAGTTTTTGTTTTTGGTTTACTTTAGCCCACGGGAAGGTGTGGCGGGGCTAAGGGGCTCCTCGGGGGGAATTATACTCTTACGGAACAGCAGGTTAACAAGGGGGATTAACAACAAAGCAGCAGAAATATACGCATGAAATTAAAACTAACTCGTCGGATAAAGAGAGGAAAGGAAGTTCTGCTTCATAGAAACCGAAAGAATATTGTACGGCCAAGCGAAGAGAGAGTTTTTGCAGTTGCAAGTTGCATAAAAAAGGTTACTAAGGCTATCGTGGGCTTTCAAATGCTGAAGGGTACCAAAGGGTCGTATGGCGCCGGGTTGTAAGTGTACCCAGAATAAGAACCCCGTCGAGTTTTGGGACGGATATTTGAAAAATCCAGGTCCAACGACCTGTACACTGAAAGCCAAAAAAATTTTCCCTAAAGGTAGCAGGGGCGTGTTTGTAGCAAAATCACCCGACGGAGCTCGCGGGGGGCTCGAGAGAAGTGGGTGGCGTCTATAAAATATCGCAGTGCCTATTGCCCAGATGGGGTTTAGCACGGTGCCTTGCCAAAACGCGCTAACAAGAAAACCGAAGAGGGAGTGCTTACGACGCGCAAAGAATCGATGTTTAAGATCACTAAGAACCACTGCTGATATCGGAAGTGATGCAGCAATACGGGGGAGAGCGCAGTATCTGGCAAAAATGTGGATCGTCATTGTTTCAGGAATCGTGGGGGATGCTTCTGTACGGCGCAGCCGGGGGAAGGAATGTCCAGAATGTGGACATGATCTTCAACCAAGTGGCGTTGGTAGTAACTCCATATCGGAGATCACAGAACAAGTGTGGAAGCCGGAAACTGGGGAAGTGACGGGGAGGCCATTTCCTGATGGTCGTAAGTAAAAACCGCCACGGGTCGGCTATGCTGGCTTTCGGGATACATATGTTGCGCTAGAACGGTACAGGTCGGATAGGGAAGATTTACCCACATGACCGATCTCAAAAATTCCGGGAAAGTTTCGAAGCGCTGAAGGGTGGGGGGTGTACGGAGTTAAAGAGTCCCCGGGCAATAACGTTCTGCGAAGAGTCGTCAGACCTCAAAGAGGTACTGAAAGAATGGTCTAGTGTAAGGTACGATTCAGGAAGAAAAGAATTGAGCGCAAGTGTGGGGCGTAACCTCAGTCCACAGAAGGACCGGTAAAAAGGTACTACTTGAAAAAAGGGGGCGATTCAGGGAATAAAAGCCCGTACTAAAGATATCACACAAAGAAATAGCCTAAACGAAAGAACCCAACTTCCAGAGCAAACAAAAAAAAAACATGCGTACTTATCGCTTAACAAAAGACGGCAAAAAGAGAAAAGATAGATCTCAAGCCAACTGAGGGAAGATAGTGATCATAGGAGTTGTTTTGCTTTGACCTTTTGAAGGAGGAAAAAAACAATGTTTTTCCCCGGGGAAGACGCTGGCAGGGGGGGGTGAGGCTATCGGCTTGGCAGGTGCCATATCTATCGTCCGGGGGGGAGGGGAGGAATCGCGGAAGAAGATTTCAAGAAATGGTTGTGGGGGAGTCGCCGGGGACTGATTTAAAACCGACCTTGCTGCAAAGGCGCGATCGCACGAGGAAAGGAAATTCACATCGGCAAATTCAGAATGGCCCCGCGAAAGGGGGAACGCAGAGACGGCCTGAAGGGTATCTCAACGGGCAAGCTTCAACCAGTGGCCAAGAAGGAAACGGACGCACGTTAAGGGGAAAGGGGGAATTCGGGGAAACGGGCCGATCCTAACAAAAGCGACCAGACCGCCCTCTAATAAGACACGACGGAAAAAGCCCTCCGTCAGGAGGTGAAATGACTTCCTAAAAAAGCTCGTAAGGAAATTGAAGGCGGGAAAAAGAAAAGTTTCCACGGCGGAAAAAACACTTGACTATGCCAAAGTCGTATATGGGGTAAAATCAAAAGGCCAATTGGTGGAAAAAAAAACTTTAGGTCATCCAGCAAGGGGAGCGCAGGTACAGCAGAATAAGAAACTCGGAAACGAACGCGTTTGCGAAGGGGATCTCCACATCGAAGAGCCGGGATAGCGGCTCTCTACGGTGAAAAAGAGCATTGTCACTTTACTCGGTATAAAAGTGTCTCCGAAAGGAAGAACGGGAAGAAAAAACCGGTAACCGAGAAGGTGAGGGGGGGAGATTTAATCTGAACCGGTGGTTTAAGCTGGTCAGAGAAAAAAATCTAACGAAGGAATCTCGTTCTGGGCCATGATCGCGACGGGGAGCGCTCGTACCGGGCGTCTATATCTTAAAAAAAAGGACGGGAGACTCGCGCAAGACTTGCTAAAGCAAAAACAACTAGCTTCGACCAGGGTTGAAGAGGGGGCTAATATGAGGGAGTGTAGAGCGAAAGATCGCCTGAGGCCGAGAGGGTATCTTTCTGCTGCGAAATGGGTGTTTCCGTAACGAAGCCGCGAAGGGGGACTACTATCTCCGCGCTGAAGGGCCTCATCTCAAAAAATTGAGGGGGGGGCCCGGGGTGAGGGAGGTAACAAGCCTTTTTGGGAGAATGGACTGGTTTAGTTTATGGTGGTAGCTTTCACGCAGCCCTGGAATTGCGAAAGGGAGAACATGAAAAGAAATCGAGAGGTCATAAGAGAGGGGTCACCGCCCGACCCAAAAAGAGTATGCTGTTTTTTTTTGATAGTGTTTGTTTTTTTTGGTGTTTGTGGATTTGTGTTTTTTGGGGTTTTTTTTTGTTTTTTGTTTGTTGGGTTTTAGTTTGGGTTGTTTGTTGTTTTTCTTAGGTTATTTTTACTTGTTTTTGTTGTTGTTTTTTTGATTTTTTTGTTTTTTGGTTAGAGTTATTTTTGTGTTTTTTTATTGGGTTTTTTTTGGTATGCTTTTTTTTTTTTGCGGGGTGACTTTGATTTTTGTGTGGGGTTGGGGATGTTTTGATTTTTGGGGGGGGGGGGGGGTGGCCATATTGTTAGGTGGGTAGTAATTTGGGGAGGAAGAGACCCCCCCCCCCCCTTGTCTGGGTGTATATTTGTTGTTGGTGGTTGTTGGGGGGTTTGTTTTTTTTATTGTGAATATTTTGTTTTTTGTAGTTCGTTTTGGGGTTGGATGGGTTTGTTTTTTTTTATTAGATGGGGTGATTAATTTTTTGTGTTGTTGTTTTTGAATAGTGTTTAATATTTGTTTTTTATTGTTGATTGTTTGTTTTGGATGTGGGGATTGCCCCACTCCCCCCACGATCAAAACACGCAGCGCCGAGCTGGCCACCATGCACTGCCCTCCCCCTCCGCCCGGGCAAAAAATCGGGCAAAGGCGACGGAGGAGGAGCGAATGGCCCCCCCCGCCCACGGGCTCTAGCCCCGCCCCCGCCCCCGGAGCCCCCACCCACCACGGCCCCCCCGCCCCGCCACCCCCCCAAAAGCCATTGTCCCAAGGGGGAAATGTCTCTGATGGGGGACCGCTCAGATAGTGGGGGTCACGTCGATCTATTCAGTCAAGATCTCGTACAGGTTTCCGGGAGGGAGCTCGCCCTAGGGAGGTGCCCTTCGGTAAGCGGGAGTCTTAAGAAACTGAAAGGGAGACACGCTTCGATGCACTGGAGACGGAAGATGCTTATAAGTTGTGAAAAAGGGGTCGTCTAACGTGGAATTTATTTGCTTAAAAACTCAATGTGGGGGTAAGTATCGTCAGAGAAATTAACTAAATCCAAGGTCAGAACCTACCTTAACGGGGGGGAGTATTTTGTTCGCATGAGCAAAACCTCAGTGTTCGCAGGGAAATTGCCAGAAAGCCCAACTCCAAATGGGTCTGAAGCTGAAAGGTTTCGGGAACACACCAGCGTCAGGACGAAAGTAGCATAGAAGGATGAGGGCCCAACATTGTAAACTGTGGAGGTGAGATGCGTCCGAGAAAGGACTGCGGCGATTGGAAGGGACCTGAATTGAGGATTGTAGCCACAGGGCGCAATCAAAACAGCCCCAGGGACAAATTGTAATCCACAGGGGGGTCGGCAACAATTTTTTGTTACGGGCGACTACGTGGGGAGCAGGGAGGAGGAGAAGCGCAAAATGGATGTGGGGACGAGTACAATCCCCGACCTACCTGGACGGGCACAAAACCAAGTTCGCAAGAAGAAGAAAAACACAACGTTATGAGTGTAGGGGAGATGCGCCCGGCGGCACTTGGAGAAAGGGTGGGAAGCGTGAACCTTGCCAGGGTTGCGGGTGCATGAAACACGCCACAAGAAGGAAACGGACCACGTATTCGCCGAAAAAAAAAAATTATGGGGGGAGTGGTGAATGAGGGAAAGGCGGGCTGTTGCGCCCTTGGGTTGAGCAAAACCGACGAAAGGCAGCAACCCAAAGAAGAAGACAATGCTGGTACTAGAACTCTAAAAAAAAATACACAGTTTCAATGGGGGTTTGCATACAAATAATCTCGAGAAAAAAAGGGCATTCACTTGACTCCGGAGCTCGCCACCGCGGAAGCAAAAATTGGGGGAATTCGGCAGGTCAGAGGAAAAAGCGCCAAAAGGAGGGTCTGGCGAGGGGGAAAGCAACGACAGGCAAGCGTGGGGGGGACAAATTGGGGACGTAAAGGGTGGCGCAAAATATAACTCATTTAAAAAAAAGGGACTTCAATCATCAGATCATCGCGCCAACAAAAAAATGTCGCGACGCAAGACGGATCCGCATGCCCCAAGCTGCAAAAATCAGAAAGAAAAACGTAGTCTTCAGTCTTCAGAATCCCTGCGAGAAAAAAGCGACTAGGGGGGGGAAGCATCCCTTAGGCAAAGAAACGGGTTAGACATGAAAATCGACCGGAGAGAAAAAAACCCACGATGGGAGCGGCGATGATTCATCAAACAAAAAGGGAAGAAAAGGATGGGGGAACAAGGCTCTGCATGCCCCGCATAAGGAGTTTGGGGAAATGAACCGGGGGGGATCGATGACCGGAGGCTCATTTAGGTCAGTTCAAATGGCAACGCCCGCGTCGGTTGAAAAAAAGGTCTGGGGAAGAGAATCATACAATTCAAACAGCGACAACAAAATGGCGAGGGAAAAAACTAACCCAAAACGCCACACTAAGGGTCCCTATGAAATGGGGGGGTGAAGGACAGAAGTCGCGTAATGAAAAAAATTCTTCGTAACAAAAACCCCATATATCGAGCAAAATCACACCAGAATACGTCGGGGGAAAGAACGAAAAAGGCTCTCGGGCGACTTCAACAAAAAGCGCCTGAAAGGGGGGGGAAAACCTGGTCGAGAGAGAGTTTGCTTGTTAGGAAAGTTGGATCCGAGTGCGGAAACCTTATTCTTTTCCCGAAATCGATATAGCAGTCCAGACGTCCTAAGGCGCGGATCATGAAAAGGCCCCGTATAGAACGAGAAAGGGAGCGACTGCGGAGATGGAAAATAAGGGAGGGAACCGCGGATCTTCCCGGGGGACCTAAAGTCCGCGGGGAAATTACATTCCACGGATAGCGTAAAGCCCTCAGTTTTTCGAGGGCTACAAAAGCTCCGGAGAAGCCGATTCCAGAACTGCCTGCTGAAAAAAAATCGTAAACCGGAAGAGCTACTGACATGGCTCACGTCGTGGGGGAAAATTGGCGACACTCAGGTTCGGAACGAGGAGGAGTTGAGAGGATCTGGTACATGCGACCGACCCAAGGGATTCCATAAAGGTTTTAGTCAAAAAGGGGGGGTTGTGATTCAAGTAAAATCCATATCGAGAAAAAATCTCTCTGCAGAGTCCAATTGGGGGTAAAGGGAACAGGGAGTTTTTTTCAAAAAAAGAAGAAATGTCCGGAGAGGTCGTAGTAAGGAAAGGCTACAGGAGTGGGAATGGGGAGTTCGTAGGCGAAAGATGGTCGCACGTTCGGATCGAAATATTGACAAGACTTTCTCAAAGAAATTTCCTGGGCTAATGACGTTGTCATGGGGAGAGCAATTGGACGAGTGCCCGATGGTAAGAGAGAGCGGACGAACGCAAAAGATCGGCGCATGAACAGGCCGATGTACGGGAAGGAAAGTGTACGACAGGAAGATTGATCAATGGGGGGGAAAAGGCAAAGGAGCAGGACGGTTAATAAGCAGCCGGGGGGGAAGAAATCTGATTCCGCGAGTATCAGCCGCCACAAAAAATGAAAAAGAATGATAGCCGGACCGGACGTATAACCCACTGATCGTCGGGGAACCAGGTGCACTTCCTTGGCGCTTCCAAAGGGAAGACGAGAAAAGAACTACGATGAGATATCTCTCACCCAAACACCTTGGATGAGTGAAGAGATAGTGATTAAAGGATTTTCGGGGTGCCCGTAATGATGTTGGAGAGAAAGGACGCATGGGGAACCTGGCGTGGACAAAAAGGTTCGAGGAGGGGAAGAAATAGTCGGACGGGGCGCATGTAGTCCAACGGGGTCGCGAATACCGGGGAAAAAAATTTCAAGGATCACAAAATGTTTTATTGGGGACAAAAGCCTGAGTGAAGGGAGAAAAAATTGCTGCACGCAATCTGCTAGCGAGCGTACACGGGAAATCAAAAAATTCACAGAGGCAGTGAAAAGTGAGGCAGAAGGCTCTTTAAGGTTGGGGATAAACTCCGCACAGCTGCATAAAAGCGTCCCAATTCCGGGAAACAGACCAGACCTCGAGTTTCCCGTAGTGGAAAAAGAATCTGGGGGGGTCCCTCGTGCTAAAAAGCCGGGGGGGGACCAACCAAACGATCCAACTCTGTACGACAACGAGGCAAGCCCTCAGGACGGTCTGGAATAAGAAATTCATGAAAGAAAACCAACGCGGGTGCCAGACTTCCAACACTTGAACTATGCAGGGGGGAAAGAATGGCATTTCCCTGAAAAACGCCAGGGGGGATGAAAACCTGGAGGGCACCAGAGGTCGGAATGGGTAAATCAGACCTCTCAAAAGGAAGGAAAAAAACCGTTCCTTTCGCGTTTCGCAAGGTTTGGAGGAAGAAGCCTGGAAGGAAAAATTCGGGTTGAAAAAATGGAGAAGGGCAGCAGGCAAGTAATTCGGATCGCGGCGGGGGAGTCCTAAAACTATAAAGAGAGCGTTCAAAACCGCGCGGGATGGAAAGTGAAAGGGTGTTTAGTGTCAAAGCCTGCTGGCGCGGAAGCAATCTCCTAAGGGGTCTCGTGGAACTGGGACAGTGACAGCGATGAGGCGGCTGCTGAACGGGACACGGCCTAATAAAATTTGGGGAACAATGAAAAATATCTTCTTCGAGCGAGCAACTTGGAAAGAAAAAAAAGCTTCGACCAGGGGGTGGAAGAAAAAGAGGCGAATATAGGGGAAGGGGGGAGAGCGAAGAGAACGCTGAGCTGTCCTTCCGGGATCGGAGGAGGGGGCTTCCTGCTGCGGTGTTTCGCTCTGGGGCCTCTGGAGACCGACGATCTACGCGCTTAAAAGGGAAGACATCTTACAAACTCCAGGATCACTTTAGGGGGGGGAGGTTGGTCGGTAAAAAGCCCTGTGGGATTTGAGAAGGGGGATTGTTTGTATACGAAGCACTGACCGCCCCTTGCGCGGGAGGAAAGGGGGGAAGAAACATCGGGGAGTGCGACAGAGAATGGCGGTGCAAAAAACAAGGACGTTGTAAAAGGGATTGGCCCACTCCTTTGGGAGCGGGAATGGGCGCGGATGTGATGAAAAAAAAGAAGGGGAAGAGCGTTGGTGGGGGATTTGAGAGACGATTCATGGGAAGAGGTGCCGTTTGAAGGAGCGCGAAAGAGCGATCTGCGGGACTACGCTGACGGTCTGAAGACTGCCCGCTAAGGGGAAAGAAATGGCGTCGGACTGATCGGATAAGGTCGAGGGGCAAGCTTGTGGGGGCAAAACAAGAACTGGGCTTATGCTTGACGCAAGGGGGGAGTATCGTCCGCGAAATTACGGAACGTCCAGATAGCACGGCAAAAGAAGACTGGTTGTCGGGAGGGGTCACGCCCCCTCGTGTTCGGGAAGAAAAGGAAATTGCCGAAAAAAAATGTTAGAGGGGTTCTGGAAAACACCTGAGCAGAAGCGGAGGCGCTGCGTGGCCTGCCAAACTTGGGGAAATCTGCTATTCAAACCAAAAACTGGTGTAGCTTGTGGAGGACCTGAGGCGAGGAGTGGGGCTGATGGCGTTCGGTTTTGGGAGAAACAACAAGGGCGCACTCCGCGCCAAAATCAAATGGTATAAAATGAAAGAAGAAATTTTTTTGTGAGAACTACGTGGAAAATTACCCGCGCAAAGTGGCTTGGGAAAAAGAAGTAAACAATCCAACCGACAGGGGAGCGGCACAAACACAATTGCAGGGAGGGAGAAAGAACTCAACAACCACAACTTAGGAGAAGGGATGCGCCCAAGGGGGTTGCCCGGGTCGGGATTGTTAATAAAACAAGGAGCCAATCCAGGTTGGCCGCGGGTGCTTCACGCAAGACAGGAGCCTTCGACCAAAAAAGGAAGACCGGAAGTGTTTGACTAAGTGGATTAAAATTGAGCGAGGCGTTGGCTCCCTTGGGGGGTGCAAAAAACCGAACGAAGCAAAAAGCAATGGATTACTTACTAAAGCAGACGCCACGATCACAACGCTAAAAAGGAAAAAGAATTGTTTGCATAAGGAAGAATCAAACGCATGCACTTTCCGACAACTCGCCACCGCAGGTGGGTATCCAGAAAATAAAGAGCAACATTTGACCTTCGGCAAGATGAGCGAAAAGGAAAGGGGGGGGGCGTGTCGATGCGACCGGAGAAAAAAAGAAGGCCAGTGATTAAGGGAGTGGGAAATTGCTAAGATTGGGGTTCGGGTGCGCGGGGGTACTAACCAATTCCAACATTGCAACAAACAGCCCAAACCACCATCGCTTAAAAAGTCGCAAGGGATAAACTAGATATACGCATAAGAAAAAATGCAGCGAATCGTGAAGGGCGTCTCAGAACGAAGACAGGAGAAGCGAATGAAGAGACTCAAACGTGCCAAAAAAACGGGTCACGAGAGAAAGGAATCGTCTACGTGAACACCCACGCTCGAGGAGCACAAAATGGAAGGAACCCCGGGGAACAAAAGGAGTGGTACAGGACTAGACAAGGAAGCCTACTTCCTGAGGTGGGGAGGGGGAAACGATGACCGCTGACACTGCGATGATGAGGGATTTCCCTCCGTCAAAAAAGGGATTCAAGGAAAAAGGGTATACACCCAGAAGAAAAAACAAGTCATACACAACGTACACAACATGCTATTTAAAAAAAGTCCACCCTGTATCCCCCGTAGTAGGTAATATAAAGAAAAGTCCCCGGGCGCATATATAGGCTGAAAAATAAGAAAGAGTCTTCTGGTACGGGAAAACCATTAGAGCGCAGGGTACGAGGCGAAGGCGCTCTTGAGATCTCAAAGATCCTAAGCCCTGAACCATTTGGTACGTGAAAAAAGAGAGTTTTGCTTTAAAGGGCAAAGGGAAGGGAAAGCTACCGTAGGGAGTGTCAACGGGGAAAAGACGTCCCGTCAGCGAGAGGGGTCCTCATCGCTTGGAGGGAAGGTCCCCCTAGGAAGTGCGTACTTAGAGGTGGGCGCCAACGGCGTGCCAATAAACCGGCGCAAAGCCTTCAAAATTGTCCCTAATAAAGGGGGAGGGGGGGTCCTGACACGGATCCGCGAAAAAAGAGTTTCGGGGACAATCCGCCGCCGATGAAAGTAATGCCTGCGGGGGAAGAAAACGTATCTTCAAACCGTAGCGAGAATAATCACTGGTCGTGTGAAGGAAAAAAAACTTGCGACATTCGGAAACAATGGAAAGGGGACTTTTATTAGTGAAGGTAACTGAAACTGGCCCTCCCGTTTGCACTGAGAGAAAAAAAACCAATTGGCTTTGGAAAAGGCACGTGGAGTGATGAATGCATAGTCCAAGGGTGGGGAACAGGAAAAAGTGAGTTCGGCGCCACCTGAAGAGAGTCGTAAGGAGAAAAAACTGACTTCTCTTCTTTGACGTCGTGTCGTCGCGGGGAGGGCTCTGTCTGATCGCCCGACCCGAATATTGAACAACTTATAATCGGGAAAATGATCTGGAAGTCTTGGAGAGTTGCCCATGGAGATCAAAGAAAATCAGTCTCCGGTAGAGAGAGGAAACGGCAAATATCGGCGGCAACTGACTGCCGATGGAGGTAAGAGTGAAAGAGCATATTGAGAAACAAGGTGTTTTGTGCAGAAAAAAGTCACATGCGCAAAAGGTAAATAACATCAGGTCGGACTTATTCAGGGATAAAAAAAAGCACAAGGAAATGAGCACCGTCACAAACGGAGAAGGCGACGAGAAAAGGCCAGAAGAAAAAAAAGGTGTCCAGCCAGGGAGAAACATGCGCCGTTTGGGGCGCAGTCCAAAAGGGAAGAGGCAAAAAAGACACTCACTATTAGAGAAATCAACAAAAAAAAGGAGGGGGGGGAGAGAGAGATAGTGATCATCGGGGGGTGTCTGGGGGGGTTGCAGTCTTCCTGGGGCGCAAGTAGTACGCATTGGGCAGTCCCCTGGAATACAGAGAAGTTGGGTGGGGGGTAGTAGCCCCGCTGAATTCATTCTGGTGCGGGGAGAAGAGAAAGATATTCTTCGCTGAAGGGGATACCTTAGAAAACTCTGAAGGATCACACAGGCTGGAGGGAAAGTAATGCGCTTTGGGAAAAGAAGTCCTCAAACCAAAACTGCTGCGCCAGAGGTCTTAGAGCTTCAAGAGAACTGATCGGGAAGTAGGGCATTCCGAAGGTGAATTTTCTTCGCGGATACATTCACCTTGACGTAGCCAGCGGGAAAGAAAAAGGGCTCAACAGAGACAGGACAGAGCAGGCGCACGTAAAGTTGAAAAGGGGGTCATGAAGGACAGCGCGACGATAACGCGAAAAGGAGATAGTACAGGAACACGAGCATTTCTCAGCCGAGAGGCGGGGGTCTTTAATGACTCGCAGGCCAGAAATGGAAAGTTTTAAAGCACTTGGACGATGCCAGTAACGCCCGCGGATCGGATTCGGGGTAATAAAAAACTTGGTGTTCAGAAAATTTAGGGGGGGTCAGAGGGAGACGCGAGAATGCATTCACTCTCAACGAGAAACAGGAAAGAAGCTATTTTTGGCGAGCGGGTCGAAGGAAAATCTAAGTGAAGGGCGGATCGCTACGGGGGAATAGAGAACGTGCAGAACAGTAACTCTTCAGGGAATAAGGATAGAGATGGTCTCCTCAAACGAGGGCCGCTAAGGGGGGTCCGGAAAAAGTCTACTTTAATGGAATAGAGTGACTACCTTTTTGATTGGGGAAAAGAAAGGAGGCCGCGCGATTCAAGAGACGAATGACAAGTCCTGTTCGATGGTACCGGGTCCATGAGCAGCTAGTGACGCGGGGACTATTCTATTTGAAAAAAAAGGGGAATACGGTAGATCGAGCGCACGCGAGAAACGGGGCGAAAAAAAACTCTCTCTTACCAGGGTTAGGCAGAAGTGAAGAGAAAGAGCGCCTTAAAAAGCCGGGGGGGAGAGGGATTCTTAGTTAGTTCTGCTGCTCACTATATGGGGGGGGAGTTTGCCTAGCCGGAGCATTGGGGAAAAAAGTCTACGCGCAAGCCTCATCGTACAAAAGAAAAGACGGATACAATTAGGGGTGGAAGTGGGTCTGTGTCGCCCTTTTGGGTTTGAGAAAAGGGGGGGGGATGGGTTGTGGGAGTCAAAGAACTCCGACGCCTTGCGACTGGAGTGGACAAACATTAAGACATCGTGAGCGGTCATCGGGAAGTTGTCGACGCCTGAAAAAACATGACTGGTAATTGGTCCTGCTAGCCTCCCAACTTTGGGAGAGGGGCGGGGAGGGGGATGTGTATTAATCCATCTCCTCAAAGGGAGTGGGTGGTATGGGAATGTCCTGAGAGAGTCTTTGCCGTAAAGAGAGCGCCCTTGAACTTACTGCGGGACCTCTCTCGGGAGGGGAGGGGAAAGGACCGCTACTTTTCGGCAGCAGTCGAGCATGCACGTAGGGAGGGCAGAGTTTGCAGGAGAACGTGAAAAAGGATTGTTTGGGCTCTGAGTGGATGATGAGGGAAAGGAAGGGAATTTTAAAAGCGTCGCTCACGTCACCAAAAAAATATCACGGCAACTACCTTAAAAAGGGACGGAAGTGGTTGATTAGGGGAAGGAAAAACGAACCCCCTCAGTGTTCGCTTCAATTGACCGAAGGTACCAACTGACTCTGATAGAAACTGGAACACACTGCGGTGTCGACGTCGGCAAAACGGGAAAGGCCAAACTTGGGTATCGGGGAAGAAACGGCTATTCACACCGCACATTTAGTACGGTGGGAAGGGCGTCGAGGGAATTTAGGGGGGAGGTCGTTTTGCGCAAAAAAAAATACGCCGCCGCCATGGAATTTTAATACCGTAGCTTAAAACAAAAGGGTTTTTTGTTAAAGACGTTTCGTCACGCAGGGGAGGAGAAGGGGAGGTCGGTGAATGCACCCCTGCAAATGGCTTGGGGGGAAATGTAAAATCACCCGAACCTAACCCTGGTGTTACGGGCACAAAACAAAAGGGAAAAGGAAA
>Ga0179593_1558658_pt1 | contig 14202 bp, 19 predicted proteins | sample CZODoug2_1_08_16_FD_185931 | JGI IMG/M metagenome (GOLD analysis project Ga0179593, IMG submission 185931) | Vadose zone soil fungal communities from Angelo Coast Range Reserve, California, USA - CZODoug2_1_08_16fungal (PacBio error correction) | ecosystem: Environmental > Terrestrial > Soil >...
GTAGGGAATCAAGAATTCACCTCCTGACTCTAGCCGCGGAACCCATACACATGGGAAGGAGGCTCACCTCAAACGCCTCCGGCTCTCAAGTAACTAACGCAAGCACCCGGGACCAATTGTAGGAAACGAGACACCAATTGGACAGAGCTAAAAAGAATAACGGCTTTGGGGTACCCTACTAATGAAAAAAAACTCCAAAGTGCAAGACCGGGGGTAATGAGACAGAGTCAAACACGCGCAAAGGCGAGGAGAAGAACCCAGTCAAAAAAAAAGCGGGTGATGACGTCGGGCAACTCGATGGTAAATCATATTCCAAGCAGAAAAAGAGCCGTGGAAGGAATATGACCTTTCCGGAAAGGAAATTGGTGTGAGGGGGGGAACAAGGTACTTATCCACAACTGGGGGGGCAGGGCCGGAAAAAAAGGGGGCCAAAGGGTTAAGGTCGACAAAAACCGTTACAAAAAATCGTCAGGGCTCCTAGACCAAAGGAACGAAATCGCAATGGAAGGTTCCGATCTTGGGCCGAGGAACCTTCAACAAAAAACTGAAAAACGAAAAAAAAAAGTGCCATCCCTGAAATCATTATTACACAAAAAGAAACGTGGGAAACAAAAAGGATCTGCAACAAAGGAAAGGGAACACAGACTGGGAAATGCAAAAAGGTCCTTTCCTAGGTGAAAATGTTACTTTGTCAGGGGGGGAACTAAAGCAGGATGGATCGAAAAACCCGCTTGGGAGGGGAGAAGATCCACATCGCTCTGCTCATTGTACCATCTTTAAGCGCACTTCCTTCATCCTTATTTTCAGAATTTCACTTTGGGGTATTCCTTTTGCAAAAATTCCACCAAAAAAAAAAAAAATTTGTCCCTGTTTGGGGGTTGGAAAAGGGCTGGATTTTTGGTTTTCTAAATGAGACGAAAAAGAACAACAACGAAGAGTAAAAGGTAAAAAGAATATATACCCGGCATCAGGCGGAACGGGGTAAGACCAGCAAAACTCCAGACTCAAGGACAATTGGCTGAAACATGGAGTCAACCAGAGCAGGCCATAGGTGGGGGACGCAGACTGGGTTCTATGAAAAACAAACTAAAAGAAACAAAGTAGAACATAATGAACATGACCGAAGAAATTGGATTGGCGTAACGAGATTAAAGGGGGTGTTGGTTCCCTCAAGTTTGATGGGAGGGGTGGAATAAATTTAAGGGAAAAAAACCGACCAGTTCGGTCCATCATTGAGGGAGCCGGTGTTCTTGGAACTTATATGGTTCAGGGGGGGGGGGGGGGTAATGTCACAAGAAATAGGAAAAAAAATTTGACGGCGGGGAAAAATAGCGCACGGGATGTTGCCATGGGGGAAAAAAAACACCTTTCACAATCAACGGTAAAAGGGGGGAGGAGGGGACTTTTGAATGGGGCGATGGGAAGGTCAGAATGGTTACCCAATCAGGGGCTGTACAACCGAAAAAACTTGGTTGCAGGGGGGGGTCTGGAAAACTTCTACAAATGGGCGAGGGATGACAATGGGGGATCAAAAAAAGGCGGAGGGGGGGGGATAATTAAAAGGCAGATTGCCGCCGTGATACTGCTAAAGAAAGGTCAGAAGGGGGTGGGTGGAGCCATAACTTTGATCTTATGTTCTAGGTAAGGAAAGAATGATCAAGGACGGCGAAACTCTGGATAATTTTATAAATTGACATCGGAGGTTCCCAATTAAAAAAACAAACTTAGATACACGGGTATGCCATACAGTGGCAGGGACGGGGGGGAAAGGGGGGGTTTTTAGGAAAAGACGAAGGGGCTCCGACAACTGACTCTACGGGAGTGGGTGTTCCTAACACGAGGAGAGGGGCAAGGAACGGGGTTTAAGGGGCCTGCTAAAAAAAAGAGGAGGGGGGCAAGAAACAAAATCCTCACAAGAAAAAAAAAAAACTTCATTGGAAAGGAAAACTGGGGGGGGAAAAGAGAAAAAAGGTTTTCGCTTTAAGTTGAAACGGGGGGAATTCAAGGAGTAAAAGCCCATGCAAAATCAATTAAAAAGGAGAACGCCTGGGACCGGGAGGGCGGGAGACAAACAGGAAAGGGGGAAATAGAAGCGAAGAGAATGAAAGAGTGTGTAACAAAAGGAGGAGTGGGCGAAAAAAGGAGATCAGGGCGGGAACGGGAGCGATGGTAGGGTGCGAGGGAAGGGGGATGGAGGGGGCAGGAGTGGGGAAAGTAAGAGGGGGGACGGAAGGAAGGGGGGGACGCGCGAGAAAGGGAGGAATCAAGCAGGTAAGGATGTGAGAAGGGGGAAAAAAAGGGATGGGGAGGTTAGCAATGGCGAGGTAGAAGAAGCGGGGTGGGGGGGGATAGTGTGAAAGAGTGGTAAAAGAGGGCGGAGACGGTGAGGGGGGGGGAGGAGAGGGTGATGTGAGGGGGTAGTAGGGAAAAGGTGAGAAAGATGTGAGAGGAGGAGTAAAGAGGAGGGCAAGTGGAGAATGCGGCAATGGAGGAGAGGGTGGGAAGTGGGGCGTGGTTCGGAGTATATGGGAACAATAATGGTGGCGAGGATTCGAGCGGGGGGTGGGAAGAAGGAGTAGGAGGCTGGGGGGGGAACGGGGTTTGGGAGGAGGGCGGCGGGGGGAAAACGGAAAGGGGGAGGGTGGGGAAGGAGAGGGAGCAGGGGAGGACGGGGGGAAGAGAAAGGCTTTTAGAGAGACGGGGGAAGTGGAAATGTTGATAGCAAGGGTAGTTAAGATAGGGGTAAAGTGAGGGTATTAGGTAAGAGGATGCGGGGGAAAGGGGGGTGGGAGAGGGGGGGCAAGAAGAGGAGGGGGGTGGGAGGCAAGGGGAGGAGGGTCGGAGAAGGAGGGGGGTCAGGGGGGGTGAAGGAGGGGTGAAAAGAGGCGAGGTGGGATAGTTCAGTTACCAGGGTGGGGACGGATTCTCTTCACGCCAATCGTTTTTGGCCGTATCAGGGAGGTGATTCAATGGGAAAGGCTGGCTAGGACTAAAGCGCGGAAAAAAAATGTTAAATAGGTGTTTCAGCAAGATCACTCAGAAGGGGGGTACGACGTATACGAAGCTAAACGTATCGGAAGGCAAAAAATGCCCAAAAAAATTTTTGACCCAGGTTCGGCGAGGTTGACTGGGACAGAGAAATAAACTTCTGTGAAAAGCGACTGTGGGTTGGGAGGAAGGGGAAAAAAGAGGGCCATCAAAGGGGGAGAAAAAGGGGAAGACGTATTCATGTAAACCTCGAAGAGGGCAACACTAACAAGCACATTCGGAAGTGTTGTAAAAGGAGAAAAAAACGAGTGCCCAACATACAAGAAATGTGGTGAAAAGAGGCAAGGAGCCTCCTTAATGGGAACACCACTGGGAGGGGGTTTTGAGGCAAATCTTTCGATGGTGTTGGGGGGTACGCGAAGGGCAATATATTGCCAGTGAGAGCCAGGAAGGGTGAATCGCGGGCGGGAAAACTGGCAGACGGGGGGGGGACCAACTGCTGCAGGTGGTTTGTCCTACCTTTTACAAGAACAAAAACGGGGGGGAGCCCGTAGGACAGGAAATGTGACGGTAGGACACCCAGGTGGGGCATAATGCAGTCACTGTGGCAAAAGGGGTAAGGAAAGGGGGGGCCTGGTTTGGCCTTGTAACACAGAATGGGGGTTCGAACAAAAACGAGCAGTCAATCTACTTGTAGAGGGCATAAGTTGGTGGGATTGTGAAGGAAAGCCTGGGGGAACCACTACGTGGTCGGTGGGGGAGAAGAAAACGTGATCATCCAGCGTGTCTAAAAGGCGGATGGGGGAATCCAAAGGGAGCTTAAGGCGAAGAGGTGGAAAAGGTGAAAAAAGAATTTGAGATATAAAGTTTAAGTGTTCATTGGGGGGAGGTACTTCACAAATTTAAGTTCACACTTACCGGGGAATGAAAGGAAAAAAACGTGTTCCAGGCAAAACACTATTTTTCGGCGGGGTTGGAGGGAGTGTTTTGGCTGCAGGGAGAAAAAAGATGGGGGAGAAAAAAAGTTCTCTCGAGGCCATAAACCAAGAAATTAAAGGAAGAAAAAAAGGGGTGATGAAGGGGCAGGCCTTTCGCGGGAATGGGGTTGGTCGAGGCACAATTGTGGTTTGCGGACGTGAGTCCCTTCTGGGGGAGGATACAGCACAAGGAAAACTCCTAAGGATCAAAAAAAAACGGTGAGGCAAAAGATTGGGAAAGCAACCTGTAGTACTCCGTTTAAACATACCAAAAACACTGGGAATAGCATGGGGAAAGAGGGGTAACGAGGGGAAAACATTCCGATCGAGCAAGGGGATGGTCCTTAATTTTCAAAAAGAAAAAAAAAGGACTAAACATTCTGCACAAGGGGGTAACTTCATACTCAACCGTGCAAGGGGGGGGGGAAGGGGGACTGAACATGTGGGAAATGCCATTGGGAACAAAGGGGGTGAAAGGGCCAGTGGGTTATAAGAAAAAAGAATGCTTAAGGGGTGGGGGGGGGCGGAATCTTCAAGTGTTTTTGAAAAAAGATGGGCGGGGGAAGGTTGGTGGGGGGGGAACTCAAAAGGTATCCGGGAGAAAAGGTACCAGGGGGAGGGGAGTCATTGGGGCAGGAAGAAACATCAATTGGTTCGGAGTTGAAACCCAGCCTCCAAACAAAGCCTGTAACAATCGGAAGAAAGGTGGGGTGGGGGGGGGAAATTTATTGCCACCCTGGAACAGCTGTCGGCACCTGGATCATGGAGGAAAAGAAAAAAAAAGCAAGGGAGAAAAATGGCCATCGGAAGGAAGAAGTCTTGTCAAAGCCAACGATGAAAACGGGGGGGGCAACTGGGAAAAGGCCATCTGTGCGACGGAGAAAGGGCACGCAAAAAAAAAAAACACGGAGGGAGGAGAAAAGAGAGGGAAGAATTTCATCACGACCCCTGTCCAGAACGCGTATCATCGAGGGGACGGAATTTGCACTGGTCTCGAGGGGGACCGTCCCTAAGGAAGAGTCGGGATATGGGAAATTTCTGCCTCAAAAGCTACAAAGGAGGAAAAAAATGAAGCACAGACCATGTTCAGAGACATGCCATGAACAAGAGGGCTCCGATTGTTTCACAATGCCCCGCCTGTAGAGTGCCGGGACGGGCGAAGCTCCGATGGTTTTTCGCAAGAAAAAAAAAGCACTGAACTGGGGGAAAAATGTTTATTAATACACTGGCCTATCGGGTGCAGGGGTTCCACAACCACATGGTCCAGCAGAAGCGGAAAATTTTGGCAAAGGAATCCCCGAAATCAACCGCCAAGGCAGCGCCAAAACGGCCGCCGGACAGACATTATAAACAAAACACGAATGAGTAAAAAAAAAAAGAAGCCCCACCGGCCCGGCTGGGATGAAACCACATCATGACCACTCCCATAACAAACGGAGGTTCCACATGGAAAACGTATGCTGTAACCAGCCTAGCAGAAAAGAAAGGATCCCTGGTGTCATGGAAACGAAGGGACGTCAGAAATAAATAAAAGGGATGAATGGAAACGGGGGTGTAAAAAACCGAAAGACAAAACTCCGAGTATGGGGAGTGCCGTCCTGGCCACTGTGGACCGACTCATCTGGGATGAAAAAAGATCCAAGTAGCATGTGGCGCAACATGCAGCGAAGGGCCGAGGAAATGGTCCAAAACAGGGACTGAGGCCCAGTTGAGACGTCGGGTGGATAAAAAATGTGGTAGACCCCACCACGCATCTACCAAAAAAGAGGCCTGCCCATACCACTTCGAAGGGTAAAAAAAATTCAGGGGGGGAAGCGCGAAGCGTAATTGGCATGCTGGTGGGGTAGCAAAAAAAGAATAAGCGCGGATAGTTTGTGACTGAACAGGGGCGCGTGTGTTTCCGCATCGGTCCGTTAACAGGGGGGGGAACAAAGGAATGACCATGACCGCCTGGAAAAACGGCGGATAGAAAAGCGGGGCCGCAAAGTTCCAGTGCAGAATCACCAAAAAAAGTAGGCAGCAAACGAAAAACTACTGAGAACAGGGAGCGCCAGAATTCAAAAACTTGTCCAAATGGACTTGAGGAGCACAGCAAAAAGGACCACTCGAACCACGGACAATTAAAGGCTCCGTAAAAAGCACAACATGCTGCTGGCAACAACTCAAAGATAAGGCCTACGCACTGTGGTTTTGGGGGGTTTCGGGACCCTCCAAACGGAACCGCACACCCCAACAAGAACTCTGCTAACCTGCCAATTAACATGAGGGGAAATGAAAATGTTCCAACTGTAATCTCAACAAAGAGGACGGAGAAGAATAAGCAAAAGAAGTGGCGGCACACCAGGGGCCGCTGGGGATGGGGGGAGAAAAAACACCAGAAGGCATCAGGATGCAACACCGTACATACGTCCGGTTCAACCAAAAAAAAACCGCGAGGCAGAGATACCTTCCACAAACCCGAATTTCTGCCTTCAGTAGCCAACCAAAACTTCGGGTCTATTTTTCTACGGCAAAAAAACACGATGTTTTCCGTACAGAAGGCTAAGAGTTTCCGGGTCTTAGCCTTGCCTCAGTGAAAGGTGGCACTGATCAAACAGGGGACAGGCTAAGGGAGGGGTGGGATTCAGGAGGTGGGAGCGGAGGACTAGGGTTACCCCCAAAGAAAAATACTTTTCCCAGGTGGAAAAAAAAGCAATCACAGTCGCCGTTATGGGACCCACAGCAGGGCAGGACACAATGCAATAACATGAAGGGGGTTGAGAAACAAGTGCCCAATCCCGAAGCAAAGGGAAAAATCTCTTGGGGGGGAAAGGTTTCATGTATAAAGGGGGTTCATAACCTATGGCCAACTCACCCAGTAGCGCAAGAGCCAAGCCAGGGGCGCGTGGTCAAAACCTGTTTTCCCAAAAGGACCGAATGTGGGTGTCTAAGCGCACACAGTCACAGTCCGTTGGTTCACCGAAGACCCCCAAGATGGTTCCAAAAAAAGTGCGGTGGGGGGGACAGAGACTTCTCACCCTTGGCGGTGAACATTCGCCACGGGTACTGTTGGCTTGCAGGCTTTGGAGAGGGGGCCAAGCAAAAAGGAAAAAAAGCGAAAGGGTTGGAGACCCCAGAGAGACCCAGGCGGGACTGGGAAAAAAAGGGTGTGACCGGAAGAATACCTAAAAAGAGCGGAGGCGATCAAAAATGAGCGCAGTGACGGAAACTGGCCGGCTTTGGACCCCTAAAAAAAAAAAAACACAATGAAAAAATGGTACGGGGGTAGAAGGAGTTGGGGTTTACAGTATAAAGAGACATCTCCTATGGAAACCTTGAACCAAGGCGCGGGAGCGGCTCCCTCAGCAAGCCCTGTACACTCGGGGGACAAAAAAAAAAAAACTCCGTGAAGAGCAGTTAGGTGAAAAGTGATCAGTCTCATAACCCGACACGGCAGTTAGAGGAAGAGACGTTTGGATACCACCCAGGGCGAAAAAAATAGGGAGTCCGCAATTAACAAAACCTTATAGACAGGGAATGGAGGAGACAGAGCAACAGGAAAACGCCTTTTGGGGGAAAAAACTGGGGGTCTTTGTCCCGAGATGTTGAAAACCAGGCACAGAAAAAGGACTCCCCACTCGCCAAAAATGGGAATTCTGTCCCCGGAACGGGGAGGTGAAGGGAACCCATGGGGAACTCACACAAAATGGAAAAAAGCACAAAAGGGGGACGGGGGGGTCAAAGGACCTAGGTCAAGGGGGGGGCAGCCAAGACGACATTTGACAAAAAATAAACCGAATCAATCAGACGACCCAGCAAAGTAAAAAAAAAGCCGGGGGCGGGCCTTTTATAAATGAAAGAGAAAAAAGAAAACAAAAGTGCCATTCTCAAAAAAAACGTTTGTGGGGCAGGCCGTTAGGGTAACCGGAAAACTAAAGGACCACAGGGAAAATCGTACTGTTTTTCCTGTACGTTCTAAAATGCGTGGATAGACCTAAAAAAGGTCTGCGGAAAAAGCGATACTGTTGACCACGGGGAGCCACAGGCCACTCTTGGAGGAGGCTTCGGCCAAGGAAGCAAACTGGCAAAAAACGGCACGGGGGGTTTGGTATAGATCGGAAAAAAAAAGGAGGAGGGAAAAAAGAGAGATAGATTTTGAACCAAGCGAGCCGGCCTGACGAATACGAAAAAAAAAAAACCCCTCCAAAGAGAGGGGCCGGGGGGGGGGAGGGTGGCTCCCCACGAGGCAACAAGAACGATGATATACGAAGACAGCGAGGGCGAAAGAAGGACATCAAACGAACCAGGAGAAGACATAACGAAAAAATCAGGGCTGGGGAAATTGGAGGGGTCAACTGAATATTGGAAACGAAACTGCCTAGGCGGTGTAATTGCATGCCTGGGGTTGCTTGGTAAAAAGGGGGGCACAAGGCACTAGAAAAGAACAGGGGGGAGGCTCGGGGGAGTGAACATTTGCCGATCGTATGTTAAAAAAAAGTCGATTTCTTGTTGGGAAATTCGGGGGCGGGCACAGCCCTAGCATGGCAGTTGAAGCTGGGAGAAGCTTTGGTAGTTCCCATGGGTCAGGACCAAAGTTCACCGTTCAAAATCGAGAAAGGGGGTGACCATTGTAAAAGGGCTGCAGGAAGAAGTGACCCAAATCCGGACAGACGGAAAAGCGGTGTTGCGCACTTGGGGTAGGTCAAAGAAAAAAACGAACCAAGCTGGAAACGAGTGAAAGGGGGGGTAAACTCGCGCCAGGACAGAGTGCGTAAACCGAGAAAAGTCAAGTAGAGTTGCAGTTAAAAGGCCTCGGAAACATTGGGGGGAAAAAGGTATCACCATAAACTGCTACAACCCACCGGTAAAGAGCTGGGCGAGGGGACTTAAAAAGGTGAGGGGGTAGACTAGGGGACCCTAAGCGCTATAGGTTTTCGAAGATATTTGGCTCGTAACTGGGGGGGGAAAACCAAAAAGCAGTTCGAAACTTAAGGACAAATACCGTCAAAGGGCAAGGTGTTTTTTGAGACTCAGGTGCCTCCGCAAGAAGGGGGACTTCCTTTCGGGTCAGAACTCATGGCGGGGGCTAAGCTGGGGCGGCAAACCGAAGACACGGCATCCTTCGGGCAGGGGAAAGTGGGGAATAATTTGTCGATTCGACGGAGATCTAAAAAAGTCACGCAATGACGACCGTGGGGAACGCAAGCTGACGAGACAGCGGTAAAAGGCATTGTGGAAGCGGGGGGTGGGTGCCGTAGCCCGGAACGGCAGGGGGGACTTTAAAGGGACCAGCAAGGGAGAGAAAAGTGGAAAGGGGGAAAGAAAAACACGCGCGGGGCGCAACGAGTCTAAGACGTGAGAGGGAGCAGAGGACCGGCACCAAAAAAGAAGACGTGGTGGGAGGGTGGAACGGGCCGGGGAGGGTCTAACGGCTTTTGGAAGTGAACGGCCCGAAACGGGGGGGGAGAGAAACGTTCAATATTGCTATGTGGACTCAAAGAGGGCACGAAAAAGGAAAACGCCCCCATGAGTAGAAAACTCCGAAGTCCAGCAACGCATTTGTGGGAGGAGAACCGAAGAGATGGCAAGGAGAAAAAAAAAAAAAAAAAAAATCAATGGAAAAGCATGGTAACGGGAGTGTTGCGGGGGGGAAATTCGCTAATTCTGGTTTTTTGAGGAAGCAATAAAACGACGCGGAAAGTGATTTCTGATTAGGAAGGACGGAACTGGGGAGGGCACGGATCTAGAACTTTTCGAAGTCAAACTGTTGGTTGGTCGCATACAGGGTGGGAAAAAGGGAACGGGGGCCGTCAAGGACGGACGCGAAAGACTTGCCGAAAACCTGGACCTGTCAATATGCAGGCAGAAAAGGGGGGCAGTAAGGAAGCGCTTGCACTGGGGGTGAGACGTCCAAAAAAAAGTGTTTGTTTCAACCGAACGCAAAAAAAAAAAGACTATCAGCGAGGAGGGGTTTCAGAACGGGGAGGGAAATGTTAAAGGGAAAGGACACTACGTGAGGACGTGGGGGAAAGGCGGTGAAGGGGGCAAATGGGGGGGAGGGGGAAGGGATTTAGGCCACTGGGTTAGGCCAGGGAAAAGGCAAAGAATTAAGGAAACTGCGGATTTACCATCAGCCGTTAAAAACGCGGGCCATGGAAAGCGGCAACGGAAAGTTCAACCGGGAACCGTTGAATGCTAACGAGCAAACGGTGGAAGGGAATTTTTGTTGGATGCGGGCTTGAGGGATGTGGGGGATCCCGAAAAAAAGCTTGAAACAGGGGAGACGAGAGCATGACCACAAGAAATTAAAGTTGGAAAAAGAAAAAAGGGCAGTCGGCAGGAGGCCGCGGGGATTTTGGGCGAAGAAAACACAAGTGGTTGTTTAGTCACGAAGTGACGCAACTGCGGATGGCGGACCCGAAACCAAAGCCCTCCGAGGCTGTTGAACAGGGGGACCCGCAACCGGTAGTAAAAAAAAAAAAAGAAAAAAAAAAATGGACGTACGTTTTCAACAGGACAACTGGAACGGGGATGCTGCTGGGAACAGGGGAGGGTCCAAACTAAGAGCGCGCGGATAAAAACAGATTGGGGTGGAGGAAAAAAAAGGAAAAGATAACATTCTTCGATGCGCGAAGGTGGAAAAAAGAAAAACGAAACGAAACCGGCGTATGAGTGCTCGGCGTGTGGAAGACCCAAAAAAGGGGCGGGGCGGCCTTTCCAGTTTAATAAGAATGGGGGGGGGGGGGAGAAGTACGTGGGTGAGGAACCAGGGGGAAAAAGGGGTTGCACAAGCCCTCTGAATTTTCACGTTGGGAAAACAAAACAAAGATACGAAACAGCAAGGGACGGATTTAGGGGGGGACCTCGACAAAATCGGGGGGGGGGAACAGTTCCAAGCGCTTGCCCAGGGGGAGGGGGGCAAAGAGGGGGAAACAAGATGGCACGGGAGTGTGGATGGCATGTAGGTTGCCCTGAAAAATCAGAATGGGAGCTTGCGAAAAAGAAAAGTATAAGGACGTGGCAGCAAATGGAAAAAAGGGAATCACAGAGGAAAATACGCAGGGAAAACGATATGTGGGCAGGTTGCAAAGGGGGGTGGCGAAAAAGACGGATCGATCAAAAGGGACAAACAACGGAAGAAAAGAGATGAAAGGGATCAGGGAGAAACCAAAAAAAGCATCCCTGTGCAGGGCATTCAGGGCGAACAAAAAAAAGGGGGCTGAAACGATGTGGGAAAATCGGAATCTGGAAAAGATTGGTTTCGCAAGAAAAGCTAATCGCAAAAATGTTTAAGCCAATACAATTCCAACCAACTCGATCAGTTGTTCCAGAGACCAGGTGGGGGAAAGAAAAAGTCGCGGGAACGAATCTAACATCAAGGGAGTGGTAGCCCACAAGAAAACAAAAAAGGAAAAGGTGGGGGAAGGCCCGCCTTGGGGTTTGGGGTTTCCAAAAAAAAAAAAGGAATTAAGCCTGGGGGTGGAAAAAAACACAAATATACAGAGAGAAGGAGAAAAACGATGCCTCACGAAAAATCCGTCTTATAAAAAAAAAAAAAAAAAGGGGGGAAGGGAAAAACCACACGCGTGGGGGAACAATTTCTAGGTCATAAAACAACCTAATTGCCAAAGAAAGCAACTCCGGGGAAATGGGATTGGAAAAAGGTTCGATGCAGGTACAGTGCGCAGCAAATGAAAATTTGAACAGGAAAAATCCGGAAATCGAAGAAGGGGGCAGGCATGAATATGTGTAAACGGACATTACACCCAAACGCAATAAGTGATCAACAGGGGGGGGGGAATAAAAGGAGTTGAAAAACTAAAATCATCGAGAATCCCTTTCGCTGGGGACAAATCAGTGTGGGGTTGCAGACGAAGCCGGGAAGAATTGCAGGGTAGAAAAAGGGTGGGGGCCGGGCCTGCTAGGGGGGGGGAGCCAGGAGTAGGGGCGAAAAGTGGGTCTACAACATACCCAGAAAGTCCTTGAAAACGGGTTTTTCAACGGTAGAACGTTAAATTTCTTGAAGAAGCGTGGGGGAAAAAGGGCACAACGATGTTTGTTTGGGGGGGTTGTTTTTTTGTTAAAGGGATAAAAACCGTCATGAACGGCAAGATTGTGGTACTGAACACGTTGCTTTGCAAAAAACGTTTTCCCATGGGAAAAAAAGTTTGAACGTGGAGAGGCGGAGAATGAATCCATGAGAAAAAACGTTAAAGCTACGATATAAGGGGCAAGATTTGATCAACAAGGGAAAAGATTATAGAGCCCCAAAGCGAAAATAACAATGAAAACCATCCTTTAGCCCCAAAAACCGGCCAAGGGGAGCCTCGGGCATGGGGGTGGGGGTTGGAATATCGGGAAGGGGCCACCCACAAACGAACCGTTGTCCAGTCACACATACACCTTGATGGTTTTGGACGTTGTTCCAGGGGGTTGGGGGGAGGTGACAATCAAAACGGGAGTGACCAAAACCGGACAAAGAAAAAAAAAGCAAGTCAATCCCAACTGAAAAGCAATTCTTGCGAAAAGGGGGTGTACCTGGCTCGCAACGGCACGGATTTCAGTACGATTGAAGGAAGCAGAGTAACGGCCGAGGCAAACCGGCCCAGGACACATTCGAAAAACCACAGTGAAGGCACAGCAGGTGATCAAAAAATCTAAACGGAAATGCAACAGAAGATTAGGGGAGCAGAATATCAAAATCTTCAACCACGGCATTTTCGCGTGCTCAAAAGAAGAATGTCACCGCAACCCGTGTCCAAAGAAAATTTCCGGGGGGGGGGGAAGGCCCTCCTTTGGCCTATCCGGTTCAAGGATCTTCAAAAAAAAACAATGGGGGAGGGGGAAGGGAATTCCGGGGGCGTAAATGGGACAGCATGCATCAAAGGGAGCTTCTTAAAAGGGGAAAATACGGTTCGTTTGTACAGATCCGTCAGGGAGGCACCAAAGGAAAAGGGGCCACCTTAGAAAACAGCCGCCCTAGGGACTCCCGTCAAGGAACGAAGCAAATCACGGGGTGTGATGCCGCCAGGATGGGAATGGTCACCCATCAAAGAAGCGCCCACGTAAAAACCAGCGCCCAATGGGGGGGGGAAAAAAAACATTAGAAACGGAAAAAATCCCACCCCCGTTAAAAGTCACGAGGGAATGGATGTCCAGACAAGAACTCGGGCAAAAGTGCTGGTTAAGAGGGCCCAAACACCGCTGGCAAAATGTGCTTTCCCGAGGCGCCTAAAAAAAAGGAAAACTGGCGTCCAAGGGGATGTTAGGGCGTGAAATGGTGCTGGGCCACAAAAGGGAAGAAAAGTAAAAGGTTTACAAACGTTTCCAAGAAAGTGATTGCCTTGTTGTGTGAGTATTAGGAAAACGACGGGAGAAAACAAAAACGCACGAGTTCGGAATTAAAAAAAGAAAATTATCAGGAACCCTGCCGGGGAGTACAAAAAACCCTTGGGCACTCTGACACGATGGCGGAAAGTAGGCAAAGTGGGGTTTGTTACAAATATGGACCAAATACGGGAAAGGGAGATAACGGGGGCCTCGAGCTTTAGGCTTCCCTGAAAATAAACCATCCAGCCACTAGGGAAAAAGAAAAGGAAGAAAAAAGTGTAATTTGCGAGAAACACATTCTCCCAACGCCAACGGGGGGGGAGGAAGTACTTTTTATCCCCCTGAGCCGCCTGGATTCCACGAAGAAAGAAAGACGAGGCGCGACTAGAAAGCGCAACACTCCTTTGGGGGATTGTTCAAAAAGGAAGGTAACGCTCGAGGAGAACAAGAAAAAGAATTGAAAATAAAGAGGGATATGGGGGACAAAAAAAAGGGATTTGTGAAAAGGGTAGGAGGGGAAAAAAACTTATAACAACGGAAAAATATTTCAAAAAGGGAAAAAATTCCGTCTGGTTACGAACAGCAGAAACGAAAGAGGAAAAAGACTCTGCCAAAATCCGCTCAATGAAAAAAGGAGGGGCCCTCATGAACGGCCTTTGTGAAAAAGCAGTAAACCAGTTGCAAACACCCAGTTTTAATCGTGGCAAGGACGGTAGCAAACCTAAGGGCCTGATCGGGTTCTTGAAAAGTTCCAGGTTGAGGGTGCGTTTTCTGAAAGGCTGGGATGTCGCATCCGGTCAAAAATGCCGTGCTAAAGGGGCGCTAACTGTGAAAAACCTAGCGGGAGCCACTAAAGAGATTAGCTGAGGGCGGGTTTCACTGTTCAACCATCCCATCTACCCATCCCCCTTGGGGGAACCTCCTAATA
>Ga0179593_1574755_pt1 | contig 14202 bp, 10 predicted proteins | sample CZODoug2_1_08_16_FD_185931 | JGI IMG/M metagenome (GOLD analysis project Ga0179593, IMG submission 185931) | Vadose zone soil fungal communities from Angelo Coast Range Reserve, California, USA - CZODoug2_1_08_16fungal (PacBio error correction) | ecosystem: Environmental > Terrestrial > Soil >...
TGTTTCTGGGCTTCAAGAAGTTTAACGCCGGCACGCGTAATAATTGGGAGGGGTCAGCATTTTTTTCAGGACGAGCAGAAGGGACGCAGAAGGAAAAAGGAAAGTGCTTGGAGCACACGCAAGTGTGACAGTAGAAGCCCACGGACGGGCATCTTGGGGGGGGAGTGGGGGGAGACAATGTCATCTTCTGACCTCAAAGGGGCGCGACGGGGGAAGGAAGGAAAACCGGAACGTTCACGGCCTGGCGGCGGAGGCAGGGGTCCGGAGCATTACCGATCTCAGTAACCTAAGGGAGGGGGGTGGTGGGCGAATGGCGGTGGAGTGGGGCACATTTCGTCTGTAGGGTCGAAGGAAAAGAATGTGCTGCGGAGGGAAAGTTACCTTGTGTCGAAAAAGGAAGTGAGAAGGGAGGATTCGGGGGGGGGGCCCCCCAACAAAAAAACAGGAACCCAAATCAACAAAAGGAAAGCACTATTGCGCGCTTGGGATTTTGCGCCGGTTGTGAAAAAGCATGGGGGGGCGCGCGTAAAGATCCGTCGCAAAAGCGCGGTGTCCATTGCAGCGCCATCAGGGATAGACAAAGCAAAGAAGAGGGGGAGGCCCGAAGCGTCTGATTCCCGAAGCGCTTACCTCAGGGCAAAGAGACCAGGGTAGGGGATGAGGAAAGGGGAGAGAGACATGACGCGCCTACCAATTAAGGTCGGCAGGGAAAGGATCGAGCGCGGCCACGAACGACTCGACAAAGCGCGCTGAAAGTGAGGGGTCGACACAAAAAAAGGAAAGGGAGGCACCTGTCATCTCTCCGGCTGAAGGAGGAGAATGAATCCGGTGAAAAAAAAGGAAAAGAAGGCGTGAAGCTAAACATGCGCCTGAATCAGCCATGGGGGGGGATCCTCGACGGAAATCGCATACAATCAATTGGGGGGTCCGAACCGCGCGTGGAAGACTGCAAAAAGACGGTCACCCGGCCTGGCGAGGGGGGGGGGGGGGTGGGGGGGGGGGGGGTGTGGGGGGGGGGGGGGGGGGGGGGGGGGGGGGGGGGGGGGGGGGGGGGGGGGGGGTGGGGGGGGGGGGTGTGGGGGGGGGGGGGGGGGGGGGGGGTGGGTGGTGTGTGGGGGGGGGGGGTTTGGGGGGGTGGGGGGTGTTTGGGGGGGGTGGTTGTTTTTGGTGGGGGTGGTGTGGGGGGGGGGGGGGGGGGGGGGGGGTGTGTGGTTGGTGGGGGTGTTTTTTTTTACTTTCATAATATAACAGTTACTTCAAAAACAAGACGTCAAGGAGTTGCATCTAAATCGGATGACGTACGCCGGAAGAAGGGGAAAAGGATATTTTCCATTCGATGGTTGTGCCAATAGAATCGACAGGGGGTTCAAGACAAGCTTCACATCTCAAGTGAGAAAAGCTCTGTGCTGCGGGCGGTCACTATGGGGGGAAGGGGTTTTCACAAATTTGATTGGGAATCGTGACCGGCCGAGGCCCCAATCCCAACAAAGGGGGAATAGAACGAATCGCTAAAAAAGTCCGATTCGCGGCAAGCGCGCTTGTTTGACAATCGGGGGAAAAACCTGGGGGAAAGAAATTAGATTCACGAAGACTCCACCAAGGAGATGTTGGCCATTCTAAGACGCCGGACTTGGGGCAGGATGAGCCAACGTATGTTGAAGAGAGGGGGGGAAAAGGTGCAGCCATTATCACCGGGAGGGCCTCCTGCCTCCAACTAAAATCGACCGGTCATCAAGACAAAAATCGTGACGAAAGAAGCCGCAGGGTGGTAGGGAGAGAAAATCCCGCATTCGTCCAAAGTTCGTTTGTTGCGTTAAGGGGAAAGAGGGAATATCTGGCGGGAGCTTATAAACCGGCGTCGTTTCCGCTGACAGATGCGGATTGGGGGTGCGGGCAACACATCGATTCCGCTGCGACGCCTGCCTCGCTTAAAAGTAGGCTAAAGGTCAGGATAGCCAGTTTCGGGGAAGAAAGAAAAAAGCTATCCATTTGATTGAAGCAAAGATTGGATTGACGAGCATACGAGTTACAAAAGTTCGAGGCATTTCTCGATCCGATCAGAACCGCGCTTGGCCACGTTGTTTAAGCCTGTATCGCAGACTAAGGCGGCCGGCGCGGAAAGGGGGGGGGAAAATGCGTCGAGACCAACGGGAAATCTCGAAAAAAAAAAGATGAGGAGGAAAGAAATCAAACGTGGATCGACGGAGCAGGTTACAGGCAAATAACGACTGCTCGCGCTTAATACCTGAGGGAGGCACCAAGGAAAGAGGGAAAAGAATCACTTCCAAAGAAAAAAAAAAAAGCGTGACGGTTGATGGTTGGACATCGGGGGGGGATTCCCGGTCCGAAAGGACACGACATCTTCGTAGGAGTACCCATCCGTAAAATAGGAGGTTCAATACCTTTAGGGCTGAAGAAAAAAAACGGGAACGCATACCCAAGGAAGGGGGGGCCGGCAGACCGGAGCCTCATTAAGCCGATGATGTCGCGCCGATGGGGGTTGACAGCAGCATGGAACAGCTGAAAGACGCCGGACCGGCACGGCTTAGCTCCCGCCTTCTCAGCTACAACGATTGGGGGAGAAGAAGAAAACACACGCTGCCGTTTCTAAAGACGAAGAAGGAGAAAGCCCGTCCTGAAGAAAAAACACGATGGTCGATGCCGTTGCCGAGAAGGGTGGCGCCGGGAGGATGAAATCCTCTGTGAAAGGAAGAAGAGATATCATATAGAAAAAGAGACACAAACCTGCCAAAGTCGGCGGACTTCAACGTTTACGGTGGCGCTTAGGGATTAGCTGGACCGGTGTTCCAAAATCTCGCTGGGGGGGAACAAAACAAGAGAGCTTGCCTCAGAAAAGAGGAAGAGGACAGGGAAAAGGGAAAGGGGGGACGGGTGCAGGGCTGGGAAAATTGCGCGACAGATTGAAGGAGCGGGGGGAAACAGTCCCACGTACTGTTTAGGGAATAAAACAAGCAACGCGCTGGAAACTGCGATGGAAGAGGGAGCTGAACCAATCCCGACGGCTAGGGATTATCAAACAAACGAGAAAGGTAAGACTTCGGTAGAAATTAGGTAAAGCCGCGTCGCGGCTGTTCCTCATCTCCTGAGACAGTAGGGGGGGGTCCGGACGAATTTGTGAAGCCGGATTGGGGCCATAACCCAAGTGCCAGGAAACTTTGGTAACATTGATCCACGATCGGATGAATCCCGTGGTGGGGTTCTCGAAAAGGGGGAAAATGAAAGGGGAGGAGCCCGCGCATGGCTTTAACGCAGTGCTTGGGAAGCGGATTACCTGCTACGGATATGAGAAGGGGAAGACGCCGGCTCTATAACCTTGTAGAATAGTTCTTTTTGGGGGGGGGGAAAAATCGAATAGTGATAACGGCCCGGGGGCGCTGCGTAATCGTTGGTGGAGTGACGCGCCAACCGCCAACAAAAGAATCTGTTACGGACGAGGGGAGGAGATGGATAGAGCCGGTGATCGAAAACTAACTTTTTTCTCGAGGTCCAGGCCAGACCTACTGAAGGCAAGGAAGAAAAGGGCTGTCCTACGGAAGTGGCTGGAGGTAGGATGCTGGATCGACAGGACCGGAACGAGCTGGACGCGGAAAGGAAAAAAGAGAGCTCACCACGGTGGTGAGGTTTAAAAGGCAAAACTCAAAAAAAGGGAGAGAACGGAAGGCCTATTGTCTGCTCTCAGTGGCGTCCAGGCCAAAAAGCTACATTACAAGGATGTGGAGAGCAAGAGGTCTAAGGAGAAAAGAAACGTCGGGAGGGGGGAAGTCCACCGAACTTTGAAAGACAAAGCAACTGACCTCCTCCAAAGGCGGAATGGGAGCAGATAGGGGAAAAATAGGAAAAAGGAAGACCTATGTTCCAATAAAGGGATTTCCGTGGGCTGGAAGAATTAAACGTCAGCCATCCTTTACGTAACGAAGCTGACTGGTCAAACAAGAAAGGGAGACTCATGCAGCGTCGGTAAGGTCCTCAGAAGAAAGGGGGGAGAGGAAGCATAAAAGTGGGATTTCCAGGCCAAATCAGGGGATCCCGATTTCCACGGAAAAAAAAGCGCTACAGCAAATTCCTTTAACGGTGACAAGAAGTGAAGGGGGGGAGAAAAAAGAGCCCGAGCCCAACGAACATCGTCTAGAAACCTAACGGGAGGGAGGAGAAAAGGTTCTTGGGCTCGCGGCGAGTGAGGGGTCCGGCACGCTCACAACTGTTGGCAGTTTTTTGGGGGGGGGGGGGGGGGGGGGGGGGGTGGGGGGGGGTGGGGGGGCGTTCACGGGGCATGTGCTTTCCTTGTAAGCACCTTTTTGGTCAGGAAACGCAGCTTGACGAGGACCACTGGCGGCTGTACAACTCGATGATGCGCGATCGAGGATTATTATTAACAAACTTAACGTCCAGGAAAGAGGGAAAGGGTTGATATTTTCGAAAAGGGGAATCGGCAGAAATAAGGGCTGAACAGTTCATTCCGAAGCCAAGCCAGGGAAGGCAAAGCGATGGGCAAAGTCAAGAGGAGGAACATCGGTCCCTCATTTAAAGTGCATTCCACTTCGGTACTGGGGCTTGTCGAGTTTGAAAGGTTCGGCGGGATTCATACCGGGACTCGCGGGGAAAACGGGAGTTCTGCAGGAGGAAAAACCAAGGGACATACGTTAGAAAAGGAGGGAGGAGCTCTGCGACGCCACTGAATCCATGCGGCATTCCGTTGACGCTATTGTAAGAGTTTGCCGCAGTTTGGAAAGAAAGAATACGACACCATGGGGAGAGAAAACTTTCCGGCGGCAAGAGGAGCGTCTTTTCCCTTGGGGAGGCGAGGCAAAGGATGAGAAAAAAAAGGGGAAAACAGTCTGGTCAAATCCGAGCGCTGATTAAGGGAAAAAGGGAGGAACCTCATGCAGGGGAAAACCACGTTCGGTTCAAACTTCGAAGAGCACCTTCGCCGCGACGAAAGTGGTGGTGCGGCAGGAGGGGTCAAGCTGACTCACCAATCGCGGGACGCAGCGGCGAGCCTCTGTACACAAAAAAGGGGGACGAACATCCTCGCGCAGGGCGAAGGGCGAAGAACAGGATATATCAAGAGGAGAGGGAAGCCATGCGCCTTAGGCACGGTAGAAAAAAACATTGCATTTATCATCGACGGGGGCAATATAGAGACCAAACAAGGGGGTGGGCGCCGCGCGTGCCGCGGACCTGCCCGACAACTTGTGGAATGGGGGGGAAGCACAATACGGGTCACAAAAAATAAGAAGGCAAAGTCCAGAGTCTCAGGATCTTTTAATCAGAGAAGCGAAGACGGGCGCCGCCGGGGGAAAGGGGCCCGAAGAACTAGTTGAAAGTATGGGTTGACGACGCCGGAGTCTGGGGGCGATACCGCGTACCGCTCAGGGGCTGGACTCTCGTCTGGGGGGTTCTCGCCGAAGGACGGACACCTTGTCAATTGGGGGGGAAAGATTTGACCGGCCGACCACCGTCCCTTACACCCCCCGATTAAGGAGACAGGGGGGCGCTACATGACGAGCGAGCAATCGCCGTGGGGGGGACGCAGCGATATCGCGTTGGTGGGGTAAACTGCAAGCTCAGCGAAAAAGGGCTCACCGTAACGATTTGCCATTCCGATACTAACTTGCACATTTGGGAAAAAAACAAAAAAAAACAGGCGGATCTTCTGATCGCCGCGGGGATGTAGGCTATCCCGCGTTTCATGGAGCCCGCGCCACCGTTGGAGTACGTGGGGAGAGAAAAGAGTGAAGAAGCAGCGCGGAGGGGGAGGGGAAGCGGGAGAGCTCGCCTTCCGCAACGGCAGGGGCTGGTGGTGAGTTCATCCAATCTAGGGGAAGTCGCAAAAGGAGGGAGACTGGGCCCGGACCGAAAGTCCGTGAAATTGCATGCTGATGTTAAAAAAAAAAAAAAGAGCTCTCGCCTTCGGCGTGGGGAAAAGGAAAGCGGTCTGGCTACGGGAAAAAAAAAAAGGCTGCTCTCGCCATCTCGCTGATTTTGAAGGGGCTGGCAATACGTATTTTCCTGAGGACCTCGAGAGAACGAGGGGGGGGAACTTTCATTCCAAGAATCCCGAGAATAAAGAAAGCAGGACGGCAAAGGGGGGGGGCATCGCCTGGCAGTATTGAAAGGCAGGTTGGGCCCGACTGGATTCAGCAGATTAACGAATACCAGCGCGGAGATAAACAGGGAATCTCTCAAACGGAGGAGAGGAAGGGATAAAAAGATTCCCCGTGGATCTAAGCGCTGGGGGTCTCAAGGGTACCGAGGGGGACAAAGCTCCCGTAACTGCCGGCGAGGAAATCGTTGACTTCCCGTCCAAAGCGCTGGTGCTGGACCGACGGGATCGAGATGCAACGTACGGATGGGGAGGAAACGGAGAGTATTCTTCCCCGTCCGGCAGATCAAGGAAAAGTCGGGTCAAGAAAAAGAAACGGTTACGAGCGCATGCCCCACGAAAAAGGTTGTGACGCCGCCCGTTCCTACTGTAATTTCGAAATCGGATCGATTGGTTGACCATAGCAAGGAATATCGAGACCGACGCCTAAGGGCACGGCGAATCTCCCGCCAGTCGCTAATGGAAGTAAAAACCTCAGGCCGTTGCGATCGGGAAGGCAAGCTTCTCCGACGATCCGCGCAGAAGCGGAAAAGGACACGATTGTCGAGGCCGGTTGATGACGAGACCGATCAAGCGGGGCTAAGGGGCGCGATGAAATCCGCGGATCATGGGAAAACATAGGAAAGAGTCAGAAGATCCTCCTGGCGGCACAAACCAGATAGTCTTCGAGGAACTCGTTCGGGGGGGCAGATCAGAGGAGCGAAAGGGGAAAAACACGAGTCGCTGCGGGACACAAACCCTCGCTTGAAGTCGAAAAATCTCGCTTCAACAGGTTCGTGAGCCCGCGTGGTGGGAACTGTTTCCCTTAGGGCCGAACAATGGAACTTGAAAGGGGGGAAAAAAAAGGTCTTTTCGGTGGAGACCCCAGCGTAATCAAAGTGCGCGGGCAGCGGTTCCGAGAAAACCTTCGATGTCCGGCTGGAACACAATTTCAAACTAGGGGTAGGGAGGGGTCGTAATGAGGTTCCGGTCAGAAACTGGCTGTAGAAATTTCAACGACATACATCGAGTCTGGGGACTTTGTTCCGACGTTGGGAATAATGTAGGGAAGAACACCACGGGGGGGGGGGGGGGACCAGTGCTGGTGCATGAAGGAGAGAATCCCAACCTGTATTTGGGGGGGCTGATTGCTTCCCTTATAGGGAAATGTCATCCGCGTATCAGGGAGAGAGGGACACCTCAATTCCGCGGAGCTTGGAGGCACGACGGGGAATTTCCTGCTAACGAGAAAGGATCACGCCGAAGGCAGGGAGTAACAGTTTCTCCTAACCGGAGGGGGGTTAAGAAAATCGGGAACGGTGAGATAGCAAGCGATTGGTGCGTGAACTCTCACATCTTCCGGGGGCCCCTAAACCACAACTAGGGGGGAAGAATGGTCCGAGAGCCGTTTGAATCATTTGCATGAGGTACGCAACCTAATGAGAGCTGTGGATTAATCCAACTGGGAGGGGAGTAGTCTAGATCAGTATGCGAGGAGGGAGCCAGGATGGAGAGACTCAATTCATCAATGGCAGGAAGCGTACAAGTTCAGCACCGGGGGGTTCCGTGAAATTGAGTTCAAAAACAAAAAAGCGCGTCACGCAATGCCAGAGCCTTCAGTGGCGTGAGTAACCGAAAAGAACGACATTTGCAAAAAATGGTTGCACATCATCAAATAGCAAAACGGAAATACGAACAAAGAGGGGAGGGGAATACATCAAACTGCACTGAGCCCGAAGAGACGCAGCAAAGGACCCGCCTGAAAAACTTATCTGATGTTCCAAGGGGGATGGAGGAAAGGATCAAAAAAACGTCCGTGACGTTCCGGGAGGTGGGGGGCTGAAGAAACGGGTTCGCAGACAAGTCAGGCCGGCGTTTCCAGAAGACTGAAAAGTGGCAGAAGAAATAGCCGCCCCGACCTCCAGCATTCAGGCTGGGGTCATGAAGGACGCTCTGCAGACATCATCTGGTTGCGGTTGGACCCATTCCCCGCCAAGAAAACTCGGACCCGATGTCAACAACTTTAAAAAAAAGGGAGAGACCGAACGCAACAATAGTGAACAACCAGGTATCTTGTATCTTAGCGAGCCCACGGAACAATGCTCTCACAACAACGTAGAGGAAAAAAGAGTTAGGGGGCTCGAGGGAAGGTTTCGCCGGCAAGAGAACTCTTGGCGAAATTAGGCATTTTTGGCGTTCCGGGAAAACGTTTGGAAAGGGGGGGGGGAGAAACAGCTTTCCGAGGCAAAGGGGGGGCATCAGCGAAGTGAGAAAAAGGCGCAAGGAAGGAGGGCAAACGGCCGTGCAGCTGCAGAGGGAGCGTGGCTACATAATCGCAAGACGAGCCGGAAAGGAGTGCACGGGTGTTCATTCTTCATCAGCCCGGGTCAAAGGATGTGGGGGAAAGCAGGGAAGTCGACCGGGTAGGACATGTTCTTCACCTAAGGAGGGGGGGTAGGGGGTCACGATTGGGGGGATTGGAACGAGTGTCCGGCTGGATTCCTCGCCCAAAAAAGGGCGTAGTGCGTGTCAGAATACTGAGATGGAACCATCCGTTAGGACGGTGGTCGCTGAAGGGAAGCCAAGCTCGATCATAAGATACGGGCGAGCAGGGGGAGTTGGGAAGCCTTTTGGGGGGGGGAAAAGAAAATACAAGTGGGATCGCGGCTTGAAAATCGGTAAAAAAGCCCCAGAAAAGCGGCAGCGCGTGTCCCATTGCAGACCAGCCTTAGATAGAGAAATCAAGGAAAAAGCCACTTCCATGAGGGGGTTCAAGAGGAGGGGGTCTTGCCGACCTCCATGCAATGCCACGTTCGTGATCGCGCAAAGCTAGAAAATTCGCCGCGCCGACTCAGAAGGGGTGGGATTGAAAAAGCGCGGGCACGCACCAAGACTCAACATCGCGCTGCTTAAGGATCTTTACACCAAACCGAAGGACTGGAGAACTGCAAAAGGGTGAAGGAGGAGAAAGAAAAAAGCATTAATCACTAGAGTGAAGCAAAAGCAGAAATTGGGGAATCGGCGCCTTAAACCATTGAGTGATCTCGACGTCAGCTCAGTAAGGAAACCCAGTGGATAATGCGGTTATATCTTTACCCTAAATTACCGCCTGGACGGGGTGGGAGAAAATGGCCCCAAATTTACGTCAAAGGACCAAGGGGAACGAGCTGGACCCGTAGACGCGACTCCCCCGCCGGGTTCACCGACGACCAGTCACAATGGTCGAGGGGTTTAAGCAGGGAGAGAAAAAGTAGGGAGGGGGCAGAGCAGGAGGCAGCGCCACGGGATCAATTGGTGCTGGCGGTCTGAAATACAAAGATTTCACCCTAAATGTGGGCAATCTGTTTACCTGCCGACATTAACTGCACCAAAGGCGGGAAAGTAGAAACCATTCCGATTCGCGGCAAGGAACTGAGTGGGGGGTGGACGCCATCGTAGAGGGTTTTAAAAGAAGAAAACTGAAGGAGGCACAGAAGACGCCAAAGTACGATTTGCCCATTCAGACGAAGACTTTTTCCTTGTGTGGGGGGAGGAATGAGAGCCGCAGGGGAGAGACATTCACGCGGATTTCAATCGCGCAAACTTCGCCTGGATCGACGAGATAAGAAAGGGGACGAACTCCGCGCCAGGGGGGGACGCCGTTCGGGAGAAAAGAAGAATCGTATCTCAAAAGGGGGCAAACGTTGGAACGGGTGCAGCAATGGGGGCAGGGACTGAGCTTATACGCCGTGCCCGAGGACGTCACTTGAGGACTATTGCCATGCTGAGGGTCAACACCAGACTGGAGAAGACCAGCATCGGCGTATGGTTAAAAGTATGGTGCAAGTGCTAGCGCAAAGTGTCGTGGGGATGACGCTCGCCGATCTCGGAGAATTGGGTAAGGGAGGGGGGGGAGGGGGGCGTAAGGGAAGAAAAAAGGCTGCGCGAGTTCAAACGTAAGGCATTCCGATGTGACCATCAAACCGAAAGGTTTGAAAGCCCGATCGCCGAATGAACTGGTGCATCCGCCGATTCAGATCGAGACAGTCGTTTGAGGACGAAAGAGGAAAAGGGGAATCGGGAAGCTCAAAAAAAGGGAAAGAAGAGAGTTCCCGTGGGACCGAAGTCTCCTCAAGAAGGCACGCCGGGAAGAAGGCGGATAACACAGACCGTTCCAGAAAAGGCCTTCTTTAAACACGTACGAATTTCCGAATCTCTGGAGGTTGGGGGGGACGGATAACGAGATACGTTCCAGAAGCTCTTCTTAGGAGCAGAAGAAAGACACTGTCAGCCGGGCGCTCAAGACAAGAAATGGAGAAGGGTTCGCGAATACGCATTCCCCACTAAAAAAAGTTAGCCGAGACAAGAAAAAGGAACCTTGGCCTAACTTTTAACATACGTAAGACGCATCGCGCCGCAGCTGAAAACGGGGGGTTTTAACATCAATCGTCAACGACCGACTCGGGGAAGAGGGAGAAGCTCATCAAGTCGAAAAGAAAATCGAGGGATGACGTCGCCCCACCATCACTCTCTTTTCTCGAGGGAAGGCGAGCTTCTCTCCCCTACAAGGAAATGGCGGCGGTAAGTACGATTAGGTGGGGGATAGCAGAAATCGCAGGTGGCGCGAGTGAGAGGGAATCGCAAGTTACTAAGGCACTCGGAAAAGAGCAGACTGGCGGCAAAACCACCGAAAGTGCGGCTTCGAAGGTCAAAAAGAGGGGGTGGCTGAATGATGGAAGCAGCAGGATCTCGCCAGGGGGGGTGACACTATATCGCGCCCCCGTCCGACGATTGAACGGGATGGTATCGCTTCCAAAAAACAAACGCCATCGGGGGTTTCCTGGGGGACAGGGCGGGGGCGGGAAAGGTATTGCCCACATTAATTGAGAAAAAACCTGTCTTTGAATGGGTGAGCTCGCAGACACTCGAAAAGAATACCACTTTCAAAGGCCAGAGGAACAACTCAAAGTACGTATCGCGGCCCGAGAACAAGCGAACAATGTCAACTAGTTCAATTCGAAGGCACTTCGGTCTTCAAGTCTTCCTGAGAAGAAGTGCGGGCCTAAGTTTGGAAGCTTATTGGGAACAGACCAAAACTAAACCATTCCCTGGGGGCCGTTCAGAAGAAATAGACCACAAAGCGGAAACGCCACTGGGTATTGTTAAATGCTCCTTTCAACGGTCCCCGAGGATCAATGTTGGGAGGATCCACTGAATCAACAGTCATTTCGGGTCCAGAAATCCGGGGAGGCAGAGGAGAGAAACAGGGAAAAAAATTCCTGCTAAAGGTTAGTCTAAAGAATTCTCAGGAAGGGGGTTTCGCCTCCAGGAAACGGTTTTTTGAGTCGAGAACAGATCAAGGCGGGATCCGATTTTGGTGCCGAGCGCTAAAAAGACTCAACAAACCAGATGTCCGTCCTGAGAAATTGTCCAGATAGGGGCCGGGGAGATAAGGTTGGGAGCATTGCATGAGTGTAACAACCCGCTGAGGTTCGGATTCTGAAGCCAACGGAAGGGGAATCTAAGAAATGGGATAACCAGGGGAGACGACGCATGTGACACTCCGAGGCGATGTCCCCGGAAAGATTGAAGCCGCTCTACCCCCATGGTTTGCTTGGGGGGCAAAAGCTTCCGGCAACCTCAGAAACAAAGGAACAGGATGAGATAGGAAGGTGAAAGGGGTCAGGCCCCGAGAGACGCGAATTGAAAGTCATTCCATCGAACAAGGAGTCCTCAGAACTCCCAAGGGGGCGTAAGGAAGAAGAGACTTTCTAAACAAAGAAATCTACCATCAAGTAACAGGGGGGAATGGACGGAAAAGAAACCTGAATGGTCAACGAAAACTCCTGCGCACAAGATGGGCCCACCAGCAGGGGGGACCGGTTTCCTTGGGAGGAAATAAATGAGTGAGAAGCGCCAATCCTTCACGGCGGACGTTGCGGAAGGGATGGGGTAGAAACCTAAACCCAAACGCAACGCAGAGCCTAAATCCTTGTGCCTCATCCGAAGTGAGACGCAGGCAAGGAGGGGAGCGTTACCTTCCCTCAACTCAGGAAGCTGCGTACCCGATTGCCGAACCAGAAAAAAACAGTGCAGAACTCCAAAAAAGGAACGTGACAAAAATAGAACGCGTTCGGCCGGCGAAAATTGCCAATCGATCACGAACATCTCAGATCACAACCCTCGGATGAAAAGGGGAGAGAGGGGGGGGATCGATTTCTGAAACGGAGCAAAAGATCACGCTGGCGAGGGTAAACGACATTTTGGACGGTGAAAAAGTAGCGAACTTTATGGTACTTACCTCAAGTCCCGGGAAGGGCCTGGAACGCACACGCGAAGTGATTCAAAAGCGCACTTGAATTAGGATAAAAAAAAAGGACGTGATGGGAGGGGCGAGGTGGTACGACAATGTCAGCTGAAACCTAACCCAAGGAATGCGGGCTCTAGTCGAAGGACAAGCCCCGGAACGTGTCAAGGGCTGGGACCATAGGGAGAAGGGAAGTAGACCCAGATCCGGTCAAATTTCCGATTCACCTACGGCGGGTAAGGGTCTGGGGATTTGTAGACCGTTCGGCGGTCCGACCGCAAGCCTTAGTTGCTTCAGTCGACGTCGCGGGGGGTGGAACCAAACCGGGAGGAAATTGCGTTTATCGAGGACGCAAAATAAAAGAAAATGCAGGCAGGCCGTAAGGTAAAAGTGTATATGGTGAAATCCAGCGACAGCAAGCGGGGCGGAAAGAGGGAAAAACAGGCACGCGTGTAATTGGGGGGGCGCCATCAATGGTCATCAGAAAGGTTCTAGACGAAGCCACTTGGGAACAGAGGATTGAGAAGCTGATGATTCATGAAGTCTGTCTGGGCGAAAAAAACCACGTGTCATGTAGAGAACGGTAGAACAAATGCGCAATCGCGGGACTTTCTGGGGTTTTGGACAGGAGTTCGAGCGCGGCACCAAGCCGCCTCAGAAGGCGGGCCGTGTTCGGGGAACCAAAAGAACGACTTTAGAACGTTTCCTCGAGCCTGGCGCAATAAGCAAGGAAAATGCATAAATGGGAAACAAAGAAAGACGAATTGTCGGGAAAACATTCGAACCATAGGGATAAGAAAAGTTATGATCCCTCTGACTGAATTCGCCCAAATCAATTGGGGGGAGTGGACCGAAAAGGATTACCGCCCAAATTGAAAGGCCTGGGGGGTGGGCACAATCCGGATGCAATTACTTCCGCACAAATCATCAATTACTGGGAAGGAAAAAAGGGACGACGGCCGCCGAAAAATTTTGGAGACCGAAGAACTATGGGGACAAATTGTGAGTTACATTCCTATAAGAATTAGTGGAAAGAAAGGCTTTCCCAGTCGAACATTGATTCTGAGCGCTTGCTGCTTTGCTTAAGCCGAAGACGACTTTGTATCACACTGCATAGGTGACAGGCTCCCGTTCAAAAAAAAATGCCCACCCGACGGGCATCATAACTGGGGGGGGATAAAAAAAGATTCGCAGGAAAAGGTGTGGGAACGCAGCGTATCGTTTGCCTGGGCTCACTTCTTCTCCAGAAAAGACACACAGTAACTTTGCAGGGAAACGTACTGGTGTGGTGGGCCGCCAAAAAGCGGATAGGTGGCTTGCAGACAGGAAAAGCGATTTCATCCTCCCGGCGCCAAAATGATCGAAGAAGCACGCATCGACAATCAGGTTCCTACATGAGGAAGTCGGCGGAGAAGCTCGACGTAGAGGCAACGGTCACTGGAGCGTTCATCCATCAATGGTTAGAAAAAGGGGGGAGGTATAAACCCGTCCAGGAGGGAGGAGGGGCCAAACTATTCCATGCCTGTGGGAACAACAACCGCACCGCAGAGGCTTATTGGGAACGTTCAAAGGGGTCTGGCTAGCATTCAAAGTTGTGGACATAGCGGGAGAGGAGCCGATTGACGCCTACCTCTTGACATGGCGAGGGGGGCCGGAAGGGGAAAGCAAGAAAGATTAGAGTGAGGACGGGCAATTCGGGACGATAAGGCATCAACCGCAAGAGAGGGGCCTTCTTGGAAAAAAGAAGATCCGCTGCATTCTTAAAGGCAAACCAGGAAGGGAGAAGGTTGAATGGACTACTACCTCGAGGGGC
>Ga0179593_1600228_pt1 | contig 14202 bp, 15 predicted proteins | sample CZODoug2_1_08_16_FD_185931 | JGI IMG/M metagenome (GOLD analysis project Ga0179593, IMG submission 185931) | Vadose zone soil fungal communities from Angelo Coast Range Reserve, California, USA - CZODoug2_1_08_16fungal (PacBio error correction) | ecosystem: Environmental > Terrestrial > Soil >...
GGAAGGACTAAAACCACTCACAAACGCCGGGAACTATCAAGATCTGGAAAAAGGGGAGGGACTTCGCTAAAGAAAAGAGATAAATGGAGTCGGCATTATCGTCCAGTAAAAAAAAAAAGCAAGTAAAAGGGTCGAAGGGGGGGAGGGGGGATGAGGGAAAGTAAAAAACAAAAGGAAAAACTGCCAGTTCAGAAAGGGATTCCAAAATGGGAAACGCCAACTACTGGAGCCAAATTGGGGGGGAAGTTGGACGTAGAAAAGGAAAAGACGTTCTCAGATCAAGCCAAGACAAAATAGGGACAAAGCTGGGAAAAAGTAGAAAGAGAAAGCAACCGCTCAACCAAAGTGGGCGAGTGAGGAGGTTAATTCAAAGACTCTTTCCAATCTAACAAAGAAGGACCATAGGGGGAATAGAGAAGGCAAATGTGAGTTTGGCTGAATTACTTAAAATAAATTCAAAGAAGACCCAGAAAGCTCGGAGGTAGTTAACAGCCCAACATCATAAGGAAAAAAGCAACATTTTTATTCAGGGAAAACGAGAAAGGGTCGGGTTATTATAAAAAGAACAAAAACCCAATCGCCGCAAACGGAGTAACGGGGCGTTCTTTCAAAGGATTGGTTAATAGTCAAGGGGAATCCTCGAACACAAAAAAAAGAAAAAATTTGTATAGGGAAGGGTCAGCGAACGTCTGCAGATAGCTTCAAAAAAACCCGATTGATCCACCTCAGAAAAAAAGAGAGAACGCGAGAATCGCATCGAAACAAAAGGAGGAAAAGAAGAGCGAGGCTGAAAGGGGTGCAGGAAAAAAGGGAAATAGTCTGGAAGAGTCTGTCACCCTTGATAGGGGGGACGTTGAGAGGGAAGAAGAAGTGCACGAATTTGAGGTCAAAAAAATCCCCCACCAAAGTAGAAGAGGCTTGCCCGGGGAGAGGGGAGTCCATAGTCCCGGAAAAGGAAAGAACGAAAAAGTTGACGAAGGTGGAGGGGGGGTTTTTGTCGTGGCTCCTCAACAAAGGGGGGAGGAACCGGTAAGGTCTAGGAGGTTTTGAGGATTCGCTGCGGGTGGGAGAGTTAGGCTATTCGCTCCGTCGAGGGTCCTGGGGGCATTAGGAGAAGGGATTAGGGAATTTAAAGGGGGGCCTCTCGTTATAAAAATGGACTGGGGACTCTTTGGGGGCTGACCGTGTTGACGAGAGGGGGGAATTAGATAAAGAAAGGTTTGGGGGCGCTTATCCGGGGGATGCGCGAGAACCGCGTGCAGTTTGTGTAGAATTGCTCAGGAAAGAAGCTTACTACAAGTCAACGGCCGCCAAAGCGGGGATAGGGACGCGATGGGGGAAACCGCGGCGGCGGGAAAAATTTTTGGGAAAGGGGGAGGCCCTGGCTCCAAAAAAGACCTTCTACTTGGTGCATGGGGAGACGGGAGCACTAAAGCCTCGGAAAAAGTGCGGGGGCCTCCGAAAGAGGATGGTATCTAGGGGGGGGCTTCGTCAGGGGGCGGAAGCCTAGACATCATTCTCAAGGAACCCACTTCGGGGGAAAAAGGTCAAGTGGAAAAAAACTTAATCAGGAAAATGGTTTTCTTGCAAGGCAAAGGCGCTAGAGCGCTGGGGAAGGCGCAGAGGCCAAAAAGTTCAGCCAAGTATGCGTGAATTGGGGTGGCCTTAAAGGGTATTGAAAAAGTTGCCGGGAATCACAAAAGATTCAGGGAAAAGGGATGATATGGATGAGGTAAAAGTGCTAAAAAAAAGTCCGAGGTACTCTGGAAAGGGTTTGGGTTCAAACGCTGAACGAACCAAAGTCACTCTTTTCTGAGGGTGGGGTCGGCCAGACGGATACAGAACTATGGGGTCTAATAAGGCTCCTCTAGTCAGTATTGGAAAGCGAATTCCAGAAAATGGGGAAAAAGCAAGATAAGAAAATCAGGAAAACTGTTTACGGTGGTCGATAGTCTAGCAAGATAGATTTTCTAAAAAGATGATCAGAATTACAGGTAGTGAAGAGGGTCCCATTCAAAGAGGGGGGACATGCGATGGTTTATGGGTAAATGCGAGGCGATAGGGGGGCAGGGTTAAGCTGTAGTCCGAAAAAAAGGCAACTCTCCAAGAGGGAAAGAGTCAAGGGGGAACAGTAAGGACCAAGGCTGACAGTGTCCGGACCAAATCATGGGCTATTTAAAGGGATAGAGTTAAGGAGGATCCCCTCAAAAAAAGGGGGAAGGTAATTATACCAAAGGGCTCATTAGGCGGTACCGGGGGTTCCAATTTGAGTCCGCTTTTTTCAGCTCCCTGAGAGTATGGCAATAAAAAAGAGTCAGGGGGAAGTTAAACTCCGTTTAATAAAAGGGACCGATAAAAGGATGGGGGGGGGGATTTCCGCCACTGACAAAGCTAAGAAAAGGGAGGCCAGGAGACTTAGGGAAACCATGCAAGATATAGCAGATTAAGCCAGGAAAAAACAAGTATAGAACATTTCTGAAAAACCAAAATGTCGGCAAGAAGAAAGCTTTCTCCAGACTCGCCTATTGGTCGTGGGGAAGACGCCCAGTGAGAAAAAAAGGCTGAGTAGGAAAAATTCGATCACCGCAATCTCAAAAACCAAAAAAGTTTCAGCTGAAAGCGGCAAAAAGATACACAAGGAAAAAATGGGTAACGGAAAGGGTAAGTGCTTACGTCAAAAAGGGGGGAAGGGCCACCCCCATTACCTCAATGAAGACGAGAAAAGCCCAATAAGAAAAAGCACAGGGAAAAACGTTAGCGTTCCATTGTGGATAGCCAATCAAAAAAAACCAAAAATCCTAAAAATATAGAAAGATGAGTCTGGAAAGATATGGAGAGACCGCGAAAAAGAAAATCCGCAAGTAAATAGGCTTTGGGAGAAGTGAAAACTCAAATCGAACTTCTTCAGATAGAAGGTCTCCATCAAAAATGGGAACACAGAAGAAAAATTTGGGACTAGCACTAAAATTATCGAAAGAGACAACTTATGGAGGAGAGATTTCAGAAGGAAGGGAGGTGTGGCTCAGCGTGGCTCTTCAGGGAAACCAGGGTTGGCTCACATCGGGGGGGGGAGAAAATAATCTGAAGTCGAGTGGGGATCCGAAGAAAGAGGACACAGTCCTTGGGGGAGTTGAAAAAGTTTTTGTTGCGGGTAAAAAGTAAAATAAGAGAACGCCCCGAAGGGAAAGCTGGGGGGAGGAGGTGGGGGGGGGCTCAGAAATTCCAATAAAGTTGGGGTTTTCTCCCGGGGCCAATTTGAAAAAAGTGACAAAGAGTTTTGGGGGCCGGATCTAGAAAACGTAGGGGGGTGTGGCCAGGGGAAAATTTACTTCAGAAAAATTTCCTCAAAGGTGGGACTATCTTTCTCACTAAGGAAAGGCGGGGGGATTTGGGAATTGGAAGGAAATGAAAAAAAGAACAAAGGGGGTTTGCGATGGAAGAATGACCTTGCGCTTAAGGGCAAACGGCATACTACTGAGGTGACATCTTTAAAAATTCAAACAGGAGCCAAAGCGTTGAAGATTTCGCAACGTTCGGATTTGAATAATCTGGTCCCTTGAGGGGAGCCTTCTACTTTCGAGGACCCGCCTAGCCGAGAAGCCGAAATCTTAGGAAGTCCGGACTGGCATCCTGTGTTGAGTGGAGGGGGAGAAGAAGTGTCGAGATTCAGGGGGTTAATGAAAGCTTTTGGTTTTAATCACCGTGTGTTAAGGCATTAACTCTCCTCTTGGTTGAAAAAGGTCAGATAAGCAACGGAAGCAAGGGAATCGATAGTCCAAGCTCATAAGTTTCAACGCAAGGCCGTGAAGAGAAGGACGCCCTGTTGGGGAATTTAAAAAAAAAGGGGTGTTGCCGAAGCCGCCCCCGCCTCACTATCACAGGCGAATCAGGGAAAGGGGATAGTATCGATTCGGCGCTTCCCACGCATTACTAGGGGAACGGGTGGCACTCAGCCTAAACGCGGGCTTTATTGACAGGACTTACTGCACTCTGCAGGGGGTAGGAGTCAGCAGAAAAAGAGTAATCAAAATCCCGTATGCCACGATAGATCAACGAGGCTGAAGGTCGAAGATCAGAAAGGATTCAATGGTGAGGGATCAATCACTGAACTATCACTAGGGGGAAGTGAAGCCTTTGGCATCCTGTATGTCCGATAGGCTATGTCGGAAGATGGAACAAGGATGGAGACTTTGAAGTGGGGATACCAGGAAATGAATCGCGGAGGCAATGAGTGACGGGAGGAGGAGGTTAAGTGGTCGATAAAACAGAAGAAAATAATAAAAGTCCGGAAGGGCGTGGGAGAAGCTGAAAATCCCGTAGTTCGCGGAAAGGAAAGGGGAAAAATAGGAGTAAACCGGAAAGAAAATTGTATAGGGCTTCTCAAAGATAAAAGGGAGACTATTAGTTCCAAAGAGACGCGGGCCGGGGGTCTTGGAGGGGGGGACAATGGGGAAAGGCCTCTTGTTGCCGAAAACTCCGGGATCAGTAGGGAGAATAAAAAAAACAGACAGGAAGTAAACAAACAAAGGGTAATCCCCGTGCCCTAGAAGGAATGTCCTCTCTTCTTTCCTTTAAAGACTAAAAAGAGAAGAAACTGAGGAAAGCAGCTGGGGAAGAAAGAAGGATTCTAGATCTCTAGTGGTAATTAACCTTAAAGAAACAATAATGAAGAAGAAAAATAAAGGGGTCGGCCAAGCGTCGGGAGAATCTCCTCATCCTCTTGGGATGTTTTTCGGGGGGGGGGGGGTCCTTCGGCAAAAGGGGGGGTGGTGGGGGGAAGAAAAGTTTGGACCTAAAAAACCCATCTCTCCAATATCAAATGCTTAGGAAGGGGGCCCCTGGACCCAAAGTTAGTGGAAAACGCTTGAGTCGATATAATCGCAGGGCAAGGAGGGAGAAAAAAAAAAGGGCTTGAGAATCCACAGATAGGAAAAATACCACGTCAGCAAAGACAAAGGGAACGTCCAGGTAGGGAAAACGAGGGAAAAAGGGGGGGGGGCGGGAACAACATAGGAAAAACCAATTAAAGGAAAAAAAGAGCTCTATAAAACAGCCCAGCTCGTAAGAAGCATTTGGAGGACAAAGGGGGGAGGAAACCTTTCGAGTTGGTGGCCAAAAAATAAAATACTATAAAACAGGAATAACTTTTGGCGGGGCTTCCTAATATTGTGTGGAAGGACGAAAAGAAGTTTCAGGGATCGGGGGGGCCCGAAGGTAGAAGAGGACATATATCTTACAAACAAAAAAAGAAGGAACCTCATAATTTTTAATAACCAAACGCTGCTTCCACCTGCCAGGTATAGCAGAAGCAAAGGAGGAGTGCCATGGAGTGCCTAGGGAGGTCAACGGAAGATGTTGTCTCACATCGCACGCTTCGCTATCTTCATCGTGTGCGGTTCAATCCCGATAGCCCCGAGGAAAAAGTCGAGGGGGGGAACCGGGTCTAAAGGGAGGCCTATTAAATAAAAAAAGGTCCAGAACTACCATCATTTGGTCTTCCTAGGGTAAAGGAAAGTTTGTTTTGTGAGAAAATTGGGGGGGGGGGGGGGGGCTGGGAAACCAGCTCGCTAAAAACTCGTAGGGGGGGGGGGACTTGATTCAGAGGGCTCTGCCGTCTGGGCTGTCCTGGGACCCTTTTGTGAGGGAGGGACAGGAATTTCCAGAGGGGGACAACTCAGCACTTACAAGGGGGTTAACTTTGGTCTTTAAGACGTGGGATATGGAAGATCTGTTAATTACGAGGGAAAGAAACTGGGGTTTTTCGATGAGAATTTCCTGGTCGCGTTCTCGAAGTTCACAACACTAGAAAGAAGGGGGGGGCTCGGAGGTTTAGGCCAAAAGGGAAACGGCCGAAGCGGAGCTCGCGAGGAGGCAAGCCTTGCGGCCGTAAGACTGTGTGAATCCGGAGTCCAGTGGAAGAAGGATTTGGTTTTTGGGGAATCAGCCCACGAGGAAACGGGAAGGTAAATAGGGAGAGGGGTAAAGAATCGCTAACGCTCCTCTGGAAGGTCACATCTAAGGAGAGACCTAAATGAAATCCTTAAGGGGGGGTCTCGGTGGAGTAGCTTCGTGATTTAAGAAACTTCGAGTAAAAAAAAAGTATTCCCTATGCTTTTGGTTTTAGTTCCCCAGGGGGAGGTCAGGAAGGGTGGTGCTTTCACACACATTGCAGCGAGCGAGGCGCTGGGGCAACACAAACAATTGGGGGGAAAGTTGAAAAGGCCGTCGGAAAGGCGTGCTTGGGTCTCCTTACTACGTCGAACCTTTGGGGGGAAGCTCAATCCCTCCTTCGTCAGGGGTACGAGGAAGGGGGGACAGGCTTTCTCATTGCTCGCGGGAGTTAAAGCTCCTTTCTCTGATGCTGGGTCTTCCAGACCTCCCTCTACGCCTAATTGAAGGGGGGCAGAGGTGCTTTCGAAAAAAGGAATGTGGTAGGGGAATAAAGAAGGGGGAGAAGAATATTTCCCGTGGCCCACTCTATAGCCTAGGAAAGACCAGGAGTTCCAATGGAGGCCAATCACTCCAGGGGTAATCAGTCGACTGTGGGTGGGAGAAGAGAGGCTAAGGGAAAGCCCTGCAGATTTTCGGCATGCAGTCTGATCATGAGAATGTATACAGAGGGGCACATGGGGGAATCAGGGATTGGAGGCTAGGCGAGGAGGGGGGAAAGTAAATAGGGATACGCTCTGATTGGACCTAAAAGGATCATCAGCGGTCAATATTCAGGTTCAAAAAGGGCGGGCGTCGGCAATGACCGAGTCTTCTCTGGGCGTCCACTCAATGATCAGAGGTCTCGAAGGAAATTCCTAATGGAAGATGTGTAGGCGTTCTTCAACAGAAGCAAAACCCTTGTAAATCGAGGGTAAGGATACCCCCATAAAAAGATTGAAGAAGGAAAAAATTGCCGGGGATGCTAACTCTTTTTTCCAATCACCTCGAGCTCACATTTCTCATCATGGAATAACCAAGCGGCTAGACAACTGAAAGACTTTGAAACTATAGAGGAGGGGCTGCTTCTTCCGAAGAAGGAGGGCAAATCTACGCCAGGGAGATACATCAATTCTGCATGATTCGAGAATTAGGGGGGGCCATGAAGAGAGCTCTGAGAATTCCAGGAAAAACAAAGTAAATCTTAAAACGGAAAAGGCAGCCATAGGAATGGGGAAGCAAATGCGGCCCACGAATTGCAGAAAGATCAGATTGGGACCTGGGAGAAAAAGGAAGAACCAGCTCGAAAAAGAAGAGCAATTCTTAAAATATTATTACCAGCAAGAATTCACGCAAAGGAAAATCCCGCAAAAGTTCTTCGGTGAGAGGGTTTCATTAACACAGAGAGGGGGAAAAGCCAACGGTCAGCAAAGAAAAAAGGAAGGCCATTTCAGGAAAGAGGGCCAAGGTTAGGGGTTAAACGGGACAATCAGCCAAAACAAGACCTCCCAATCTGCTCTCAGAAGAGATAATCCATCCCACAAAAGGTAAGATCAACATGTTCGAGCCCACGCCAGGGATCCATTTGGAGGCCAAAAAACCCGAGAGAAGGAAGGAAATAACTTCGGGGGGCGTCTTACAATAAAAAGGGGATGTTTATATGAACCCACAACCACCACCCGGTGGCCTCTCAACAAAGCCTATGAAGGTTGATGCTAGGGGAGCAAATCGAAATAACTGCAGATTACGCCAGCCCCTATGTGGCCAATCAATTGTGACAACGAAACTCGGCTCCACCACGGGGCCCAAAAATTAGAAGAAAAGAAAGAGGAGGGGGACTCTCCTGGCCGGGAAACGCTTTTCGCAGGAGGATGTAAAAAATTGCTGAGGTGGAACAATCGGGGCTGGCGTAAAGCTCTCAGAGTTCAAGAAAAGGGAAAAACGTCCGGGGAAGGGAAAAAAAAAGGGGTGCGCGTAGTCCAGCTGACTATTCCCAAATGGCAGAACTCCCAGTGGGTACTGGTGCTTTTCTCGATTTGGGGGGGGGCTCCTCAAAAAGACTTTCACAAGTGGGGCCCGACGGAAGAAAAGGGCTTCTTAACTCCGCTGTGCTGGATTCTATTCTTCTGACGACAAGGGGAGGTCCTTGGTCCTGAAAGAGCACAAGAAAAACTTTCACTCACCTTTGGAAGTATAGGGAGAAGAAGGGAATGGCGTTACCGGTCTTTGCTGACCTGGTGAGATGCCTGGTGAAGGAAAGAGAAAAAAAAAGGGGGGGCTGCTGAGCCCTGAATGTGCGGAGGACGAATTCCCCGGGGACATACTAATTGGGTGTTGAGGGGGGACGCGGGAGGACACAGTCTGCTCAGAGGAGGGCAACCGAAAGCTTATTCAGGAGGACTTCTCAATCCTGAAGGCTGGCCTCCCTTGTGGGGGAATCAGGGCCCGAGGGTCCTTCTACTTGGGGGTTTCCTTGAAATCAGAAAAAGACGATCTCGATCAATAAAGGGCAGGCTGGTGCGCAAGAAAGAGTTGCGCATGAAGCTAGATTCTGTCCGGGGTTGGGCCTAAGGAAGCCGGGAAAAAGGCCTTCTCAAGAGGGGGAAGGTATTCCACAAGAGGGGGGGTTTTTACTGAAAAGGGTGTTTTCGTGGGTTCACTGAATTTTCTGGCAGAAAGAAAAGGGGACCTCCGAGGGAGAGGGCAACAATCTGAGAAGCAATTGTCAAATCCAAGTTTCCAAGAGGAATTAAGCGGAGCAGGGGTGTTGGGGGTAGAGGAAACCTTGGGTTTTGCCGGTGGGAGACGCCTCACTATCAGCGGACGTCATTTCCACTGTTAGGGGGATGCGGGAGGCGAAGAAAATACATCAGTAGTGCAGCTTTTATCCCGCGAACAGCAGAAAATTGTACAGAAAGGCATAGGGGATGCGTTTTGCCATGGGTTTCGTGTCGGCCCAAGCGGAGCGGGGTCCCAGGGGGACGCTAAACACGAGCGGCGCCCGCGTCCGAGTTCAGGAGAACTCCCCCCGAGGAAAGGGGAAAGACTGTTTCACTGTGAATTGATTTCCTAGAGCATACACAATTCAGGAAAAAGAGATCATCGAAATGAAAGTTCTACAGGGTTATTTAATCCCTTAAAAATTGGATCGCTCAAAACTGTGAGGGGGATAGAAGCAGGAAAATAGCGGGAAATTGAAAGGGAGGGGACCGTATGGGGTTTGGTGCGAAAAAGTCAAAAGCGCAAAGGTCATTTAAGCGGGAAAACTTGCGCGGAGAAAAAAATCGGCCCTATGATGAGTGAGAGAAAGAGCGAAATCAGAGAGGTAAAAGGGGAAAAGAGTTATAGGGCACTCACCATTCAAAAAAGGGAATACCGATTAATGGAAACAGTCCCTCCAATGGGCACCAGAATCGAATTCCGGGGGTCCAGGGAAACTCTTGGGGGGGAAATCCTCGAGACTGAAGGTCTATCGTCCAGCGTCTATTTATGAGATAGGAAGGGAAATGGTTTAAGACCAAAGGGGGATCTCTCTGCTTAAGAAAAGACTACCTCTACGCCAAAATACATCAACTGCTTCAGGGGATCCCCTACAACAAACAGACGGGGACCGAGAACTACTCTAGTGTGTCTTATTGGAAAGGAAAGAGAAAAGGAGAACTTCCATAGGTATCGTCCCAAATGGCCGAGGAGGGGGACCGAACCGCGCATCCGGCTTTGCGGCCTTGGACCTGCGAAGGGCTCATAGGTGCTTGCAAAAAGAGAGTATGCCCTCTGATTCGAAGCCTCAAAAGGGGGGGGACGGCTCAGGTGGGGAACCACATATCGGAACACTCTCCACACTTTCGCAAGAGTAACGGCACAGGTAATGAGCAACTGAGGGTGGTGAGGAGTAAAAAAGAAAAGAAAAAAAAAAGTACCGAACTCAACCTTCTCTAATATCAAGAGGAAATTCAAACATCAACTGGGGTGAAAAGGGGAAGGACAACGGGGTTCTTAAGGGTATTGATAAAAAAAACAAATCGCCAAAAAAAACAAAATAGCCGATAAAATCATGAAGACATGGGCGTTATGAAAAGAGGGGGAAGGTCCTCAGACAAGACTTAGCTCGTTAGGGAACCGCAAATCTCACTTCTGCAGAGAGACTTAGCCAGCCCCGATGTTAAAAAATCAATTGTTACGGAAGACTAAACCGCCCACCAGGGCTCTCAAAAGGAGGAGGAAAAAGAGATACGGACGTGCGGCCGAGGGGAGAGGTCTGTCACCAGGAGTTGCTCACATCTGGGGGCTACTATCAAGGGGTGCGGTTCAAGAAAAAAAAAACGCTCCCAAGGGTCCGGAGGGGACCTGGTGTGGAAGTCCACTCGAACAGGAAAAGCCCTCTTGTGCATAGAAACGCAGTTTCTTTCCTGCTTTGAGGAGGCGGCGGAGGTTGGGGCGAAATGAACGGGGGGGGGGCTCGACTCCCGTTTCTTCTCTTACAGGGCTGTTTTCTGATTCGTCTATGCGAAAACTCTGGGCTGGCCTGCCAGGGATTAAGGGGAAAAACCCACTTTCCGAAAGGGAGGGGCCTCCTCGTTCTCACTGAACTGGCCGTTACAAACTGGTCTTGTGCTGACCAGTGTGAAAGGGGGCCGATCTGGAGAGCAAGGTGCGCGTTGACGGGGGAGCTTACTCGGAAGTTCACCCGAAAAAACTACTTTTGTCAGGGGGGGGAGAGGGTGCTCGGAAAATCGGGGGAAACGCCAGAATGCGCGATCTGCGACAGCCGCGGCGGCCGCCCCTTTTTGGGAATCCTCGGGGGCCCTGGCCGAAAAAAACTTTTGGTGGAATCAGCGCTCTCGAAACGGGAAGAAGGGACCTGGCCCCGCGGGATTTGCTCCGAGGCGACTTCTAACGCAGGGGGGAAAGGCGGGGGGGGAACTCATTTGAGGAAGCCCGGAAACCTTCCTGAGAGGGAAAGGGTGATGGCCAAAAGGAGGGTGGGGAAGGGGTTTGAGAAACGCTTGGGGGGGGGGGGGGAAGGGCCCTCTCGCAAGGTTCTCTGATAAGCTTCCTCTGGCCACATGCACGCGGGAAACCAGCCGGGGGAGGCGTCGCACTTAGGCGTTTTTTTGGGAAAGACTTATGATCTTCTATGGTTTTTTTCAAAGTTACAAGAGAGAATGAAGGGTGAAAAGGGTTCTGATCTAGTTCTTTAGAATCCCCCGAAAAAAAAATTGGAGGAAAGCTGAAGCCCAGCCGCGCAAGCCTTGACGGTGAAGAGACTTTGAGGAAATTTTTGCAGGAAGGGACTACGGCGGAATCCCTCCTAAAAGGTCCCGTATTCACGCTAGAGACACATCTATTCCAAGAAGGCGATTTCCAATGTTGACTGGGCTCAAGAAAACTACCCGAGGTAAAATCCGACTGGGGGGGGTTCGGGGGGGGAAGGAGGAGTCGAAAGGAGCCAGTGCCGGTTTCCGGATAAAGGAAAAAGGAAATGAGAAATTGATGGTCCCAGAAAAAATGGAATAAAATGATGAAAGAGGGGGGCGCAATATAGGGGGGACTTGAAAAGGGACTCGCTTAAGAAACAGGAAATATACAATCAAATATTTCAGTCATTCCGGTCAAGGCTTGGAAAAACTTGAAAAAAGACTACCTATTGAGTCTGAAAGAGTCTCAACAATGTAAGAGCATAAAGAAACTATGAAAGCCAGGGGGGGGGGGGGGACACCCCTTTAGAGGGAAAAAATGTAATACGCTTAATGATAAAAAAAAAAGCAAAAGGAACGCGAAAGGTCGGAGTTTGATAAAAAGTGTTGCAAAAGCCTCTAGAGAGGGGGCATTCGAGAATAAAACCAGGCAACGGTGGGTGGTGTAGGGAGGAGGGCGAGAAGGGGGGGAAGGAAGGGGGTGGGGAGGATTGGAGGGGTGAGGGAGAAGGGAGGGGAGAGGGGTGTGGGGGTAACACAGTGGAAGGGGGGGAGGGATGGGCTGGGGGCGGGGGGGGGGGAAGGGCGGGGGGGGGTGGGAAGGGAGGGGGGGTTGGTGGAGGGGGGTGGAGGGGGGGTGAGGAGGTAGTGTTGAAGGGGAGGGGAAAGGAGGAAAGGAGACAGGGGGAAATGTGTGAAACTGGGAAAATTGGGGGGGGGGGGAAGGGGGGAGGGAGGAGGGGGTGTGAAGGAGGGGGGATGGAGAAGGGGGGGGGTGGGTGGGTGGGGGAGAAGGAGGGAGGGGTGGAGGAGGTATGGAGGATGAGGGGGAATAAGGGGCGTGGGTAGTGGGGGAATGGTAGATGCAGAGGGGGAGTGAAGAGGGAGGGGGAGGGGGGGGGATAGGATGTGGAGGGGGAGGGAGGGGGGGGTAGGGGGGGGGGGATAGGGGGTGTGGAACTGAAGAAGTGGAAGGGTGTAGGGGGAAGGTGAGAAGAGAGGAGAGGAGGGGTGGGGGCTTGTGAGAGTGTAGTGGGTATGCGGGGGGGGGGATAGGTATGAGTGTAGAGGGTGGGAGGGGGGGGTGGGTGGGAGAGTGGGAGAGAGGATGGGAGGGAAAGGGGATTGGGTGGGGGAGGAAGATTGGGAAGGAGAGGGTGGAGGGGGAGAGGGGAAGAAGGGGGGGGAAGATGCAGTGTAGCAGGAGGTGGGGGGAAGGGGGGAGAGGAAGGGGGATTGGGGCTGTGGAGGAGAAAGGTCAGATTCATGTGGGGGGTAGGGAGTAGAGAGAGGCTAGGGGGGCTAGGGGGTAGGGGAGAAGAGGAAGCGGAGAGTGGGGTTGTGATAAGGATGGGAAAAGAGGAGGGGTGGAGGGAGTGGAGGGTGGGGTGAGAGAGAGTGTTGGGGGGGGGGGGGGGGGAGGGAGGGGAAGGGGGACATAGGCAGGAGGAAGTATGATGGGCGAGGGAATGAAGGGGGGAGGGTAGGGGGTAGGCTGGGGAGGGAGGGATGGCGGGGTGTGAGGTGGATTAGTGGAGGAAGGAGAGGTGAATAGGGGGGGAAAAGAATGGGAGGGAGAGTTGGAGGGGGAGGAGGGTTATCGGTGTTAAACGGGGGGAGGGAGTGGGGATAAGGGTGGAGGGAGGGATGGGGGGGGGATTGGAGGGGGAGAGTGGCGGGGGACAAGGGATGGGGGGTGGGGGAAGGGCAGAGGATGGGGGGGAGGGAAGAGAGGGAGGGGAAGACAGGATGGGGGGAGGGAAGAGGGAGGGGTGAGTTAGGGAGGTGGGAAGTGAAAGGGGTGGGTAGAGTGGGAAGGGGGGTTTCGGGAAGGGGGGGGAGAAGAAAAGTGGAGGGTGGGGCCAAGGGGGGGGGGGGGTAGGAGAGTAGGGGGCGGGGGCTGGGGGGAGAGTAGTGTTGGAAAGGGGGCGGAGATGAAAGGAAAGTGTGAGTGAAGGGAGGGAAGGATTGTGGTTTAGAGATAGGAAGGTGGTGGTGGGGGAGGGCGAGGGGATAATCAGGGGGGGGGAGAGGGGAGGGGGGGGACGGGGGAGACTGGAAGGGGGGGGGGGTGGGGTGTAGGAGTTGGAGGAGGTGTGCGGGGGGTTGAAGAATGCGATTTCATCAACCAACCAGGGAAAATTAAAACAAGCCATTTCCCTAGAAGGGGGGGAGAGGGGACTCCAATTAGGCTAACTCTAAAGAGATACAGCAACGGCGGATAACAGTCGCCGTTGGAAAGATCGGGTCCATGAACGTTATTAGAGATCGAGGGTCAATATAAGGGGAGGAAAAAGGCCATTTCATCAACATAGATTCCCAAAATGAGGCCCTACGAAGCGTGGATCCATTCGGGTTTGGAAGGTTTAAAGGGACTACTCCAGCGCGTAAAAGTCAAAGGGGGAGGACCAAATTTTAGGGAAAAGAGGTAAATTCTAGTCATCCGCAAGTCTCATCGAAAGGTCTCGGTTAGGGCCAATCTGAAACAAGTATTAACTTCCCAGTTACAGGGAGAAAAGGGAGTGCCAAAGGTGAGGAAAGTGGGGCTTACGTAAACTATATTCAAAAAAAAGACCGCCCATCCGGCTCAAAAGAAAGGATAGAATCCAAAAATTTTAGGACCAACTTGAGGAAAAAAGGGGAGGGGGGGGGTTTAGTCAAGAGAAAAAAACCCACGAGAACGAAAAAGCAGTAAAAGGGAAAGCTGGGAGGGATGAAAAGGGATGGGAAGAGATCTCAAAAAGAGCCGCCGGGAAGTGGGGGAAAAGGAGTTTAGCGGAGGTGAACCGTCAAATGAAGCTGGCAGAGGAGAAAGGAAGCAAACAGACGAAACAACGTCGGCGCCAAAGGAAAGAGC
>Ga0179593_1731511_pt1 | contig 14202 bp, 9 predicted proteins | sample CZODoug2_1_08_16_FD_185931 | JGI IMG/M metagenome (GOLD analysis project Ga0179593, IMG submission 185931) | Vadose zone soil fungal communities from Angelo Coast Range Reserve, California, USA - CZODoug2_1_08_16fungal (PacBio error correction) | ecosystem: Environmental > Terrestrial > Soil >...
CAGCCAGGTGGAAGACCCAAAGGTACTGTCAGCTCGCCGGGCGGGGGAAAGGGTGACGTCTAGCCAGACCGGAATGAGCAGAGCTTCCCAATTGACGACACAGGGATGGGGGTTTGACGCCCGAAAAGAAGTAGCGGGAGATCTCGCAAGGTCATCTTCTGAACCGTGTTGCCGTGACACCTCAGAAATCGAGCCGCCGAGAGAGGAGAAGCGGAAAAATTTGCGGTGAGACATCAGGGGTGGAACAAGAGGAAGGAGCTTGTTAAGACGAAGGAGAGGGGTTCGACGGCTTGGGTGGGGAAATGTCTCCGTCATCGACCTCACTGGATAGAGGTCCTTCGCTACAAAAAAGGGAAAAAGAAAAGGGGAGCTTAGCTGCGGGTCGCCATCTCGGAGGCAAGGGGACAGAATCAGCCACAGGCAAAAGGCTTATCTGAGGGAAGGATCAGAAAAACCCAAAAACCTTCAGGTAAGGAAGAGGAATCCCTCCAGGAACAGAGAAGTCGGAAGGGGGATAACCGGTAGACAAACACCAGTGCTTTCAGAAAAATCTCCCTAGACTAAGGAGAAAGGAACCGTACTCCTCATAAAGAAGAGGGAAGGTCGGGGGAAGGTCCCGACAACAGATTGGGAACTTCATTGGCTGATCGGAAGCAAGAAAGGCTCGTAGGGGGCCGAAACGTCTTTCCAAGAGGGGACGAGGGCTGTGCCATGGGCTAAATAAAGCGCACCGCCTGCTCACGAGACCGCTAAAAAAAAGGGGGAGCTCGACGGGGCCAAAGCAGATCCATCCAGGAAGACCTCGGGCAAGGTCACAAGAAGTTACCTGGAGCCGAACCCACAGAGAAGGGAAGACGAAGGAACGACCGCCAAATCGCGGGGAAAAACATCGTCGGGACGGGGGAAGACAGGGGCCAGAGCGAGACGAGGCGGTGCCGGCCGCAGGGAGAAGAAAAGTAAAAGAAGCGAAACGCAGGCTGCGGTTGCGAGAAACGTCAGTGGATCAAGCGCCACCAAGCGGAAGGTTAACTAGAAGGATGTGTCAGACCAAAACGCTGAAGTAAAAGCCCTCTGATGCGAAAAAGAAAAACTACTGCCTTAGAGATCCAAAGAAGGGGGCGAGCGGTATAGGGTTTAGATCATGCTCACTTCTCGGCCTGGGTCGTGCCCGATGGGTGTTCTGGAAACCTACCGCTGGTACCTGATAGACTCTTCGGCGAACATACCAGACGTAGGAGAACCGGTAGCTAACTACGTGGGGGGGGGGGGGCGTCAAACGGGTGATAGGGCGGAGACCGCCGTCAACCGTTTCGAGCCGCGGAAATGTAGTGAAGACAGAACTTAAGGAAGGACGGGTACTCAGCTCGTAGTTCAGACACTGTCGTCATATGCGCTTCGTTTCTCTAAAGAGTATGACCAAGGATTCATTTTTCAAGTCAAAAGCACGCAGGGGTACATCGTGCAGTCGTCGCCTACCAATGACCGGGAGAGGAGAGACCAAAAAAAGCGGGCCGGGCCCCAAAGTTGGCCGCCGGAGTCAGGGGGCATGGCGCGAGCGAAGTTGGCCCTCCTGGGAGACAAAAGAGATCTCCACGTGGGATGTAAAGCAACAGATCATACAAACTAGATGCCATACAAGAAAAAAAAAAAAACTGAGTGGAGATGAAAGGAGAGAGAGGATAGAGTCTATGGGCTCAAACGTGGGTTTAAACGTATGGACGAGTGCAACATTTCCAAGGGGAGTAAAGCCTCTGCTTCCATGCCAAAGGAACTGGCGGAAAAAGAGTCGAGGTCGTAGGCAAGTCTTCTAGAAGGGATCGGCCTTCAAATTATCAGGGAAAAAAAGACAGGAGGGGCCGAAACCTTCGTTGCGGGGCGGAGCGAATGGGTGGATTCCTCAGACCAGGCCATCTACTGCCTGAAGGAGCTCCGACTAGCCGGCTAAAACCGAGGCAGGGAGATGACTCAATAGAAAAGGGGAGCTTCAGCTTCAGGGAGGGCGGTCTGAACCGCTGCTCGGAAGAAAACTGCTGGTGAAGTGAGGATCCGTCGACGGCAATGGGAGAAGAGGTCGGACTCCATCAGCACGCTCAGTTCAAGATTGACTACGACCACCAAATATCGAGGAGGAAGGTTTCGGGAGGTGTGATCCGGAGCCGGCTAGCCCTTATTAGGGGGGGACGGCGCTGTCCTTAGTTCCGGGAGGATAGAGGTGGTCATTCTGTCTGGGAGACGTACTTCCCGGAGAAGGGTTAACTATGAGTCGAGAGAATGTATCTCCCGCCTACTGGGAAAAATTGGGCTTTTTATTCTGGACCGGCCACAGAGCGCATCGGCAGGGAGGGACGTAGATAATTTCAAGAAAAAAAACTACTCAGATATTTTCTTCCGAGCAGGGGGGGGGGGTTGGGGGGAAGAGTGGCGGACGTCTATATCTAAATGGGGGTACAATGTGGGGGGAATACAACAGAATGAAAACTCGAGGAAGGGAACTTTGATGGGGGTGGGTGGGGTACCGTCTAGCAAACCGGAGGGAAGTGAGGGGTGGTAGTCGTCCGGCGACACGGTTAAATCAAAAACACGCGAGGGTAGCCAAAAGGAAGACACGACTTCCACAGGGTGGAACGGGAAGCCTATAACGCTGGACGGATAGAAAAGGAGAAAAAGAGCCCTCTTTTAAAAGACGTGCCATCAGGGGTGAAAGAACGTTCTGAATGAGGAGATGGACGGAAAGGTCGACCATCGGAGAGGAACGTAAGGTGGACGACGACAGTCCGATCAAAGGCCTAGGGGGGAATGTAGAGAGGGGGGTACTCTTCAAATTGCCAAAGAGGCGGAGGACCCGGTCCGAGGCCGCTAAGAGGTGCCAGGACTAGAAGGTCGAACTCAAAAACCGAACAAGGCAGCGATCCAATTAGTACTTAGGAGGACAGGAGGCATCCAGGAGGGACGGGTGTCTGCTCAAAAAAGTAAACTTCGAAAAGAAAGGCGTCAACAATAAACCACTCCTTCAGGGGGAAGCTGAGAAACAGCCACTGCTTGCAGAGAACCGGAAAGTGGTACTCTAGACTCTGGAAGGGGGGGAGAGTGGAAAGACGGCACCACCCAGAAAAAGGTTCACCTCGAGAACGCAGCGTTAGGAAGGTGGAAAAAAGAATGGCGATACGGAAAGGCCTGCCTTTTCGAAAGTGCCGCGACTCCCGAAGGCAGGGCTAGACGTCGTCCACCTAAGGGCTGAGCTGAAAAAAGAAGGGGCGGAAAATCCGATCTCTCTCAAAAAACAACGAAAAACGATAAAAAGTCTCCGTCACTCCAGTTTAACTGTGCATCTAAAAGCCGGGGGAATATGACCACGGCCACGAGTCGCACCATGGCCAAAGGGGGAAGGGCGCGTAAGTGTCGCAGAAGAAGGGAACCTCATCGCGGCGCGCCAGAGGTGCACCTCAAGGCGAACACCGGGGGACTCGGGGGAACCAAAAGGTCATCATCGTCCAGGGAGAGAGCCCGGCTGCCGAAAACCTGGGGGCAGGGGGAGTGGGAAGCGGGGACCACTAGGGCATGGAGGGTTTTTTCCTAGTCGACGAGGTCGCGGTGAACTGATTTACGGACGGAGGCGCCGGGGAGCCCTCCTTGAGTCAGGGGAGAGGTCTCCTACAATATGGACACGGGGTCCCGACTTGGGGGGAAAAACTTTATCGCCACCAACTAGCAGACATCGATCATACGTCCTCAAGTGTCATAGGGATTTCGGGGGGAAGAAAGAGAGGACACCGTCCGTGTGCCGGAAGGAAGATGGAATCCCTCCATCTGGGGGGATTAAAGAGCACTGATGATCACCAAGGATCTTCCTTCTACCACCAAATGTGCGCTAAATGTGAACAATCAAAACGATGATACAGGGAAAGCGTCCCGACTCAAGTCAATCATAACGGGGGGAAAATGGGGGGACCTGTCCGTCGACAACGAGGGGGGCGTGTTCGACATGGTCGATCAGACCCAGGACTAGATCACCGCTGCTGTCATCGTGAAGGTCGTGAGAGGACGGGGGTACACCTCGAACCTGGCGCACATGCCTGCGCCAGAAAGACCACGGGGACCGCAAAAAACGCAACAAGAGAGAGGACACGTGCCATCCCAACAATATGGAGTCACTAGGACCGCGTCCCGGGAGCCGCGAAACAACACCCGCCAGGAAGGACGACCGGGAACAAGATGCAAACCGCACTGCCGGGAGGGTGCAAAAGCCAGGATAAGCTCCGCGTTGAGCGGGAAACCTGAGCTACCTAAGAAGCAGCCAAAGCGTCGCCGATTCGGATAACCTGGCGCAGTCGACCTCGCCGTGGGGGGAATCGGAGTTAGACTTAAAAGACTGACCAGCCGCTAGCCGCTAACCAAACGTCCTGAGAAAAGCCATCATAGAGCCAGGATGATGCTTGGCAAAAAACGTTCACTCACAAGGAGCTCGCCGAAGGCCTCTTGGATCGCCATGAAGTTAACCCGACCCTGTGATGACCGACCGGCTCGGAGTCAGCCGGGAGAAAGAGAACTTAACAAAATCCCACGAAAAGGGGGCCGAGCTGGGCAAGACGCAGATTCAACGGGGTCGCAGCCAGGAACGTCGATGAACTGAGAAGTGCCGGGTTCCGGGTAAAAAAAACTTGGTCTGGTCGAGGAGAGCGCCGTGCCTCCACCAACGGCTCGAATTGCTCAGACAAGGCACAGTGTCCCAGCGTGCAGAGAGAATGACGCCATGGCCCGTCCGTCCCGACTTGGGTCTACAAACGCCGGAACAAGCCAACCTGGGGAAGCAATAGTGCGTTACCCCGAGAAGACGACAGTGAAACTACTCGGGCAAGCGTAACAAAAGGGAGTTCGAGGGTACATCAGCAGATCATGGAAAGCTCTAAAAAAACAACGGAGGAGATAAGTACGATGAAGGTGGACTGCTCGTGATCGGGAGATACCGGGGAATCACGGTGGCAAGTCTATCACTCTTGGAAGGGAAAGAGTCGGCCACTGCAACGCCGGCGGCCACCCTCCGGGGGCGGCGGATTGGGGACGACACGGAGGCGAAGCCGGCCATGTTAACATTGGCGTGAAAGACCTGACACCTGAACACACCTGCGTTTATGGGACAGAACCTGGGTTGGGAGAGATAAAAACCTCGACTAAAGTGTAGCTGAACCGAAATAAAGCAGGCACTAAAAATGAAGGGCATCTAATCGGGGTAAGCGGGAGAACCGTGGGGAAAAGAGGCGCAAAAAGCTCGGTGGAAAATGCGTGGGAGGCGCGAAGGGCAAAAGGGCTAGATGTGGGACGGGAGCCTTCGAAACAGCAGCACATCGGAAAGAAAAACACCACCCCGGCGCAAGTGGGGGATCAGAAGAGGAACCTGCGATCAAAGAACTGATAGGCGGCGCTCCGACCTACGGTGTAGTATCGTCGGCGGATCTGCCAGGAAAAGGAACGGCCTGCGCATCGTACGGGGGAGGAAGAGGCGCCCCGGGGAAAAGAATGCTCCACTCGGAGAAGCTTGGGAAGAGTTGGGCGAGGACGCGACGCCGCGAACTGATTCCGGAGGTGCGTCCCATATGGCGGCAAAAAAACTGGACGTTTGGCGGCCGCGCGGGAAGGGATGCTTACGTCGAGGACGGGTGGCAGGCGTCGGCCGAATCCTGAGAGGAACTGGATGGCTGGGTGAAGTCGAGGCTCACCCGCTGTAACGTTGGGGTGTAAGGGCATGCGTGGGTCGCAAGCGGTAGCGCAGACTGCTACGGGGCGCGTGGGTAGCTAAGAGAATTTAGGTCGAGGGAGAACACGAGCACCCCTCTACATAGCTACACAGGGGTCGTACAGCAAGGAGGGCTGATTATTTCAAGAAAAAAACGGTAGTTCGCCGTGGTCGACTAGTGACTCAGAAAGGGGGGGAAAGACGATCCTGTTAGATCCGGAGAAAAAGGGGGGAAAATCGAGATGGAGGGTGAAATAGTCCTCAGGGAAAACGCGGTCGAGGCTTTAGGAAGCCCGTGCAAGATCGTTGTAGCGACGTGAGGAAGCGGGGGGACGACGTGGCAAGGCGAAGGCAATCGATCCCAAGGTGATCCTCGTGTCCGGAGAAGGCCAGGACTCAGAACAGGACTACGGATCCGCGAAACGACTACATTTAGACTCTCTACCTCGAAAAGAGGGTCAACCAAGCCCTTCGCTAGGCAGGCACCACCACCTGCGCAATGAGTTGGAGGAATCCAGGATCGAGTCGGGACTGCTGACGTTGGTGGAGCAGTCGAGTCAGAACCTTGTTCTGTCTACCGAGGGACAAATGAACCGGAGCTTACTTCTCGTGCAAAAAACCTACGCGTCTAAATTGTTTCGGAAATGGACGGACTAGGGCCCGGGCATGGCATCGAACGTCGAAACCGTCTGGAGGCAAGTGGGGGGAACCGTTCTCTATCTCTCGAACACGAAAAGAGGAAAACCGTTGGCACAAGAGGGCGACGTTGCAAGCCAAAAACCGCCGGTCATGCCACAGCCAAGGGGTAAACAAGACATGTCCCGACACCGGACCTTCGCAACGATCCGAAAGGAACTACCGGGAATCGCGGGCTAGCTCCGAGCATGTAGTCGTATTCGAGGGTGCCTCGCTTCGCCACGCGACGGTAAGCAGAATCCTATCTAAAAGCCGGTGGACGGCAAGCCAGGTGCTTGTGGTAGCGCGGGAGGGGGACGCCGGCGACAGGGAAGAGAGTTCGAACGGGGTGGGACGTCGGCCGGACGGGCAACCGGGGAGGACGCCTGAAACGACAATAGGATCACGGGGGGATCGCATTTGGAGGGTCGGCCTTGAGGGGAACACCAGGGCAATCCTCGGCAATCACTCGATATGTCAGCATCGGCCCGAAGGGAGCCTAGCCCCTCACCAACCGTCCGTTTTAAAGGGTCTGACGCTCTAGAAGTTCACCTCTCAGGAGGACACCAAAAAAGCACGTGCTGATCTGTCGACAGGAAGAGACAGGGCGAAGCGTCCCTACACCTGCTGGAGTGTGTTCAAGGGAACTAAGGATGTCGGAAAGAATTGCGATCGATCAACCCAGAAGGAAAAAAGCTCTTAAAAACACCGCCGTCGTGCGGGAATTTTGTCGTTATCGGGCAATTCGCACGCCATTAAGGACACGGGGACCGGCACTCACAGGGTGTGACAAAAAAGAGCAAAATCTCTACCTCGTCCCAGCGTACAACGCACAGAACAACGCCGAGCTCGAGTACGACCCGACTCTGCACACCGCACCTGACTCCAAGGGGGTTCCTGCCATGTCAAAGTCAGGCTACGAACGCCTCGGTAGGCTTGAAGCCGGCTAAGAACGCCTCACCCCGTCCTCAAGGAGGCGTGCAGGCGAGACCACTTTTCTCAGCCAAGCCAACTGAAGCAGGTGAACACGACGGAAGACAGAGGAAACCGCCCGATCCGTCCACTACAAAAAACAAGAAGAGGGTCGCTACCGGAAATCTCCAGAATATCTCTGGATGCTCCGTGCTCACCCGATCGCGAACGTACGATCTTTTTTTGAAGTGGTGACCCAAGGTGAGGCTGTCCAAGAACTGCTCGCGGAAAGCGCCTACGCGACGGCCGAACCTATCACTAAACAAAGATAGGGCTGGGGCAAACGGTTAACAACCGGGAAGCCGTAAATACTCCAGACGATTCAGTAAGACTTCCTCCCGGGTTATGATCTTATCATCTCAGGCGATCAATTAGGGGCGGGGCGCAATTGCCGCACCCAGGGAATCTGGAAATCCCACCGCCACGCAGGAGGGGACAAAGAGGGGGTCGGGAGATACCACATGGCGTCGAGCATATAAAAGACCACGCCTCCAGCAGGACACTCGGGGGACGGCCTGCTTGATGCAGACGAGTGCAGACGAGTTGTCCCAAGAGCTGTTTCCAAAGATCTTGAGTCTGAATCAGAGAGGACAAAAACTCGCCATCTCTACAACAGGGAGAGGTGGAGTGTGAGCTCGGCCGAGGTGACGAGACGCCGAGAGTTGGACATCCAGGCAACGGTGTCTTCGGACTGAGAAGGCCCCCAGGCCACCTCTGGCTACGGAGGGTTGGTAGAAAACTGCGTATCTGAACGGGGGCGATCCATTTCGTGGGGAGTCGACCTGGACAGCCGACACGCACGTTGCTGAAACGGTCTAAGAACCACGGGGTTGGGGGAAAATAACCTCGTCGGATCCCCTAGGCTATTCAAAAAAGGAATTGAGGGGGGGAGAAGACTAATAAAGGCGAAAGGGCTTCCGTCCAATTAGGAGCCTGCATCGACGTGGTATGAGAGAAGAGGCGAGTGGTTTAACTCAGGGGGGGGGGAACCGGGGGCCCAGTTGGTTCTCCCTGGGGCGCGCGGATTCAAGGGGGAGAAGGGCGATGTCAAGCACATAGTCCATCTGCACAGCGGTCGGGTCAAAGAGAGTGGTAAACAAGATGGGAAAGAAATGCGAGTGCAAGAAATCTAAAGCTTGGACGAGCGCTGATGGGGAGGTTTCGCCCTGCGTAAGTCGGGTCGTTTCTTATCGGGGAGGGCCGTGTCAGTCTGTCATCGGCGAACGAGCCGTCTCTCTTCCGGGGGGGAAAGAAGAAAGGTATCCCCACCGCAAGGGAGGGGCGGTTGTTAGTGCCGGGCTTAACCCAGAGGAAACGCGGTCGAGGACCGGCCGACGCATGGCCAAAAGAAACATCGTTGGCATGCAAGTGTCACTTGGCAATAGAAAAATAGGGGGGGTCGTCTCTGCGGAAACCGGACTGCAAAGGGGAGAACGAGGGTGACGCAAATTCTGGTGGCGCCGTCGAAGACCTTGGGGGAAAGGAGTCAGGAAAAAGTGTGTCTCGTCAGGCGAAGGAAGAGGGTTTCTCACGCGATTTATAAAGGCACCCCGATCAACACACGACGTTGGGACAATGCGGGCTACGTCCCTTTACCTCGCCATGCACGCGATCCCCCTCAGGGTGCGACTGAATGGTCTACCCTCCCTTTCGATCGGGAAAACTCAACCTCATCGGGCACGGTTCGACATCGGCGGTGGTACGACTATCCTGTGAAGAAAATCCTAAGGGGATGGAAGGTCTGTACGCATGGCCAAAGGGTCGGGTCGGCCCACGGGACGGAAACTGACAAGGGAGGCGACGTGATATTGCACTGGAGAAAACCGCTTGTGGCTCACCTCAATTAAACGACACGTGAGAAAAGTGTCGAGGAAGAAACAGCGCCAACATCCGAAGACACTACGGCCGCGAGCCGCTTTCTCGACAAAAAGGAGAAACAATCATCCTTAAAACCTAGGGAGAAACCAGACTCTGTCCGCAGAAAATGTCCGGGCTCTATATCGCCGATGGGAGCTGGCCGAGAACGCCCCCTTGGGGTTCGGAATCAGAGCGCGCCCTCGACCGTTCCAAAAGAGGGGCCAGAAAATCCTCTAGAACTTCAGGGTCCAGTGCTCGGGAAGAGTGGACCTGAGGAAAGGCTAATTCCTTCGCGAGCGGCAAGGCGCCCTTGTCAGTGGGCGGCAAGCTCGGGAAAAAGGGGGGGGGAAAAGATATAGATCGCAAAACGTTGTGCACTCCAAGGGAAGAAGCTGGACCTCTGCGACGTCAGCCCATAAATCACTCCCCTGGGAAAAAAGTCGTTCCATCCCTAAAAATTGTGCCTCGATAACACGTATTGGGCGCCCTATCCAGAAAGTCAGCGGAGGTCGCAGGTTACACTAAAGGGGTGAAGTACTCTTCCTAGGCAAATGCCGCCGTACCTAAGGATTATTAGCGGAATCAGTGCGGGTAGACACTAAGGAAGTTTTTAAAGGTAGGCTATTTCTATCGTGGAAAATTGGGGGGAGGGATAAGCCTCCTTTCCAAGGGGAGCCCTTTTGTCTTGGACCGGTGCCTGGCGACGGAATTGATCACGTCTGACGTTGTTCTTTGAGGCCTTGAGGAGACAAAAGACCGTTTTCATCGTAACTCCAGAAGAAAACGCAAATGATGTCAGGGCGAATCGGCAAGAACCGAGCCACCCTCTAAACCGTCTTTTCCGTATTGGCCCTCCATATCGATCACCTCTAGCATCTTCGTAAGACCAACAGCAACCGGGGGGACCAATCAAGGTGGGGGGACGAAGCGGTCCCGAATATACAACTGTAGGTGAGCATTGTTATCCGGACCTCCAACAGGTATCTCGTGCGCAGGAGGAAGACGCCGGAGCCTCACCTTCCAGGTAACCGTCGGGGGAATCTGCTGCGGGAGGCTACCGAAAAGTTGATAAACCTCGCGCAGGACAGTACTATAAAAAACGAGGGAAAACCGAAACCAGGTTGAGCCCTACGTCAAAAAGCCATGACGTCTAAAAATCAGGAAATCCCAAAAAAAAATCGAGTAGACGGTAAGACTCCCTCTGCCAAATCCTAATCCGGAGCTGGTCGGGACTACAATCAGCGCGCCGCGTTCGCTTGCTTTGGACATTGACTAAGAAGAAAGAAAACCCCTCCGATTCGGTGGCTGGATAGAGATCTCGCCCGGCCGCGATCTCATACGCGTTACAAAAAAGGAAAGGAAAAGAGAGGCACCGGAACTGCCGCCGGAGCGCCTACACCATAGAAATGATGATCGGCGAGGCTCTTGCTCACCAAGGAGACGCGATCAGTCTGAATTGGGTCTGGGGGAACCCCGCGCAATTGTCTTTGCCCCTCTCGGCGACAGCAGACGGCGACACGATCCCAAAGAGATCCACTAATTTTAAAAGCAAGAGGGGGGTCATCCTGTTCCCGCGTTAAATTCACGCAGAAGATCCGCTAGTCTAATTCATTAAAAGAGACGCCTTCTCTGAAGGAGTCCAAACTTAGGCATCTTCACAGTCGTGGCGGGGAGACTATGGCCTCCCGTCGGCATGTCGCAAGGACCGCACGAAGTTTTCACTCGGGGGGGAACTTCGAAGCATGGGAAGGGAACATTGCAGATCGAGACGGGTTCAGACCAACTCCTCCAAACCGTGTGGACTCCTTATGGCGCGGACTGACGCCAGGGGGGGGGGGGGACCGAGACTCTTTCAATGCCAAAAAGTCTTCAGGCAACCAGCAAGACAACTGCCAGACGCCTCACAAAACGGATGAGGAGTAAATATATTGACTGAATTCCTATCGAGGGTTGGGAAGAGAGCACATTCGTGACGCGGGCCCAGTCATTTCCGGGCGTCGGCTAAGGCCAGTCCCACTCCCCGCTGGAGATGTACTTTTTCAAGAAGAGGACTTCGTGGCTCTTCTAAGGGACCTTCACGCTTCCCACCGTTGTTTGGTGGCGGAGGCACTTAATTTTTTTCAAAGCCCATCGAATACGATGTTGGAAAATGCGACCTCGGCGAAGGGAGGCGTCAGGGAGGACTGCAGAAAGGGGTCAAAGGCTGCGAAACGTGAAAGCGCGGGGACCGATCAGGGCAGCTATTCGTGGAGGCGATCTTAAGAAGGAAGTCAGGATTTTCGGCCGTTCAGCACCATGCGGTGGAGTAGGCCTAACGGAAACCACAAGATCGTCACTACTGGGAGATTTATACAAAGGAATCAACGTCTGAAACTGAGAGCTCTGATCGTAACGCCGCTGTGTGTCTGTGTCTTCTGCATTGTCGTGATAACTCTTCCTTCGCAAGGTCGTTTCTATGGGCCGATGGACCCTTCACAATCGACTTTTGGCGTCCGGGGACTGCCTCCTTGCTAGAACGATTCTCTGTCTGCTAAGAATGGGGGGAACCCGACATCCTCTCTTGTACGGCCCGTGTGCAGCTGGGCGGGGCAGGTATCGGGACTGGTTCAAGTAGGCTCCGTAGCAGATGACTATGTAAGGAACTTTTATTATTTTGGGGAAGGTCGTAAGGAGGGAGTTCACCGTTGTCCCTTTGGGGCTCGGGAGGCTTAAACTCCGCAACCGCCTGAGAACGACAAAAAAGGAGCAGCTTAGGCCTCCGATAAACTGGTGAGAACAGGAGAACGAGCCCCCCTCTGTTCTAAGTCGCGCCGATTCGACACCTCAGGGGATGGGTAGGAAAGTCGCCAAGGTAGACGGGCCGTACATACTACAGAAAGGAGGTTGAAAAAAAAAACCGGGAACAGCCGTCCTTCTTCGAGGGGGAACCTATATGGAGGAAGCTTCGGCCCAACGCTGGTTCAGGTTGAAAAGGTGTCCGCCTAATCATCGTAGATGCCGATGAGGAACGGCGAGAAGAAACAAAGACCCGACCACTGACGCCGGGTGGGGAGAGGCCCAAAAAAGAAAAAGCTGGCCTCAGCCAGTCCCCTAAACACCAGAGTTCGAACCTAGGACTAACGAGCAATCTCCGTACGAGTCGCGAACAGCCGCTCACGCCAATGTGGTAGGCCGGCTCGAGATAGGGGGAGGACTGTCCGTTGTCTAAAAAGTGGAGAGTCCAGCACCCCGTAGCTACGAAAGGGAAACTCGCAAAAAAAAAGAAAAGGGAGAGTTCGCTCGGGCGGCCAACCTACCGGAAGGAGGAAGGGAACAATGGGTCGAAGACTCGGGCCGGAGTTGATAGTCGTAACACTAGGGACACGTAGCCAGGGGGAGTCCAGAAGCTCTCTCAAAAATAGGAGACCGGGGGCACTCCCCCCGTCCATTTCTACGGAAACCGCTCAATGTTTCGAGGGAAATTCCTAACCGCCAAAAAGTCGCGCCATGGAAAGAGGAAGGCGGACACGGTAGGTGGCGAAAGAACTACGGCGAAAGCAGACGTGCTCGGGCACAGGTGCACCTAGTCTTAAAAATGCCATGACGCTCACAGCAATCGAACGTCGCAGCCTGAAAATCTAAGGGAACAAAACCTTGGCGGCGGCCAGGGTGATTCGGGACTAGGCGTCGGGGGGGGAATAAACTACTAAAAGTGAGAACGGGTACGTATCGTCGGGGAAGCATATCGCCATTATTTAGAGCCTGTGCCCAAAATTCGCAAGAACGGGGAATCAGTACCGGGAAAGTGAGGACCACCAGCTCTATCCCTGACCGGCATACTCTCTCCAAGCAGGCGATCCACGGGCCGATCCCGGCGACAACCTCGTTGGCCGTAGGACGAGGACTGAAAGAATCAAGGAAACACACACTCGAATCTTCGGGGGATCAGGGATAGAAACCAAAAGGGTCGCTGAATACCACGGTCTCCCTAAGGATCCTGGAGGAAAAATCCGAAACTGTAGGGTGTACTGGGGACATTTTAAAAACAGGGGGACGTCCGTCCGGACAGAGTTTTTATCTTGTGGCAATGATCTTATCACAAATATTAGTCCTCACCGTCGGGGAAAAAGGCGGGCAAGTCGGGGATGGGATTCCGTCACCAGAAGGAAACAGAGCTTAAGGCAAAAGAGAAAAGAAGAATCCCACAAAGGTGAATTCAAAAACGGAAAGAAGTTCGGGCGTCTTAACATGTTCCCAAGGAAAGCCGCACGGAACACCTCGTCCGAATAAAGAGGAACCAAGCGGACATCTCCTTCCTCCACTAGGGAGGGTGCCGCCAAAGGGCGTGATTCCATCTTCTACAAGCATGGAGGGAAAAGAAGAGGACGATACGAATCCGTACCTGCAGCGGAGCGTTGATAAAAAAACCTACGCCACGTCAAGGGAATTCTCATACCGAACGGAAACTACTTCAAGCTGAACGAAATCCTCCAACAGCTCCGAGCCATCAGATCCACACTTCAGGGAAAGCTCGTGCTCAGTCTCGCCCTCGAAAAAAAAAGGCTGTTCTCACCAATCAAGGAAGGTGCGGGCCGGGAAGAAGGGATTCGGAATCGAGCGCGTAGAAATCGAAACGGGGCGCCTCCACGAGGGGTTATGAAGAGCTGGTGGCTAGTTAAGGGAAAAGGGCACCTGAAAAACGCGGGAAATGCAGCCGCCCTGACGCCAGGGAAAGCTCGACCGGCTTTCGTCATAAGGCCGGGAGGCAGGGCGAGAGGAGGCCTCAACAAGTTCCTGGGGCGGAGGGGCCACTCCGAGGTGGCCGGGACCAAAAAAAAAAAAAACGTCTCCGCTCCATGGAAAAAATGTGTTCTTCTGCCAGTCGACAAACGAAAGATACTGTGTCACTCCGTCGCGGGTTAGGGCCAAGGGGAATGCTCCACCTGAACGGGTGCCAAATGCAAGGAGACTAGGTCTCAATATCTCCT
>Ga0179593_1258202_pt1 | contig 14201 bp, 23 predicted proteins | sample CZODoug2_1_08_16_FD_185931 | JGI IMG/M metagenome (GOLD analysis project Ga0179593, IMG submission 185931) | Vadose zone soil fungal communities from Angelo Coast Range Reserve, California, USA - CZODoug2_1_08_16fungal (PacBio error correction) | ecosystem: Environmental > Terrestrial > Soil >...
AGACCCTACATTTTAATCAAAGGAGGGACTTCGGCTCTGGCGTCCCTCACCAAAAAAAAGCGGGAGAAATAGGGTCCTGGCAAAAAGATGGACAAGAGAAGTCAAGGGCGGTTGGGAAGGGAATAAAAGCACGATGCAGCGACGAGAAAAAAACAAGGAAGAGGAAAGGGCGTCAAAACGCTGGGTCGCGCATGGTGACGGTCCGGAGGGTCGAGAAGCTGTCCCGGGAGTGGGAAGGAAGGGGGAAGCGAGGAGATCAATGTTTCTGACCACTAAAGGTCATGATCAAAGAGGGAACGCAGGGACTCCTTGAGAGAAAGCAAGCAAAAGAAAACAGCAAATGGGCGGCATAGGTTCCAAGAAGACGCGACGTCGAAGGGAGCAAGCAAACTAATCTGCAGCCAGTTTTTCACGGGAGAAGTGGGGAGACGAGGGAGTCGGGGTCAAACTGGGGCGGCCCAAGCGGGGAGCGCCTGGCAAGTCGAAAATCTACGGAAGGTCGCTGACGGGCAAAAAAAAAGCAGGACGTGCCCAAGGTTCCGACCCCCCACAAAACCCCCAATTCTGGGAAAGTTGAAAAAAAAAAGCGGAGGACCTACATTGAGAATGGGCAACAAGTCGTTTTAGAAGAATGGTATGACGCCGAGAGAACATGCATGAGTCGGGAGAGGGGAGAAGTAAGGGGGGGGGGGGAAGAAAGCACGGAAGACGGGGAGAGGGAGAGGTTTGGGATAAGGAGCACTTTAAAGGAAGAGGGAAGTCCGGGCCCGCCAACAATGACTAGGAAAAAGAACTAGGCCATACCGGTAACAGTGGGGAGTTGGCTTCAAAAAAGGGAAAACAAATCAAGGAAGGATGAACCTGTGATCCTGCAGCTTCAGGAACAGAAGAGGTATGGACGATTTGGGGGGGGAGCGAAAATAACTCAGGCAGCCCGCTTTCAGGGAAGAAGCGGCAAGTCCGAGAGGCAAAAACCAGGCGAGACTGATCAAAAAAAGAAAGGTCGGAGGGAAAGACGCTTGGCGCGTAAAGGAAAAGCTCGAAGAAAATGCCGTGGCCCAAAGCAGCAAGAGAAGGTAAAAAAAACGGAGCACCTTAAGATCGTCAATAAGAAGGGAAAGGGTCGTCGGTGAGTGAAGAAAACGACTATGACGAAAGCTGAAGATGGCAAGGGGAAGAATGAAGACATTTCTGGAAGATACTTATCTTGGAAGGGAAAGCGAAGGCTGACCTCATCTGGGGGGGGAGGGAGCTGGCTCGGCGACCCCGTGCGGACTTGGCCGACGGGGGAGAAAGATTCCAGCGACCGGCAAAAGGGGACAAAGAATACCTTTGGTTGAAGGTTTACAGGAAAGATCAGGAGGTGTTTTCGCAAAAAAGACCTTGAGGAATGGGGTAAAGGAAAAAGGGAGATTGGGAAAAAGCGATTAAAACAGACAGAGGGACTACCCCGGTCGAGGGGGAGACGTAACGAATCAGATGCGGATGAAGGTTTACCTCCGTGCAGTGCCTGAGGGGGGGCATTCGCAAGGAGCGGCAAACGAAAACGCTGAGACGGAGAAAAAGCAGGGAGCGTGCTTAGAGGAAAGTAAAAGAATGTATTTTTCGCATGAAGGGCGTGGGGAACACGAAAAGGAAGAGGTCGGGAGGGGCGGGAGGAGTAGGAGATGAAACGGAAGAGCAGATTGGACCGGGGGCTTTTCGTGTCGGGACGTAACAACCACACACCCACCCCCCCCCAAAAAAACCCCCCCCACCCCCAGAAGAGGAAAGGGTGGCGCCACGGCGTTTGCCATCAAGGTCCCCGGCGGAACCCAAGAGGCAACAAAAACAATTAACAAGCACCCGGGGGTGCTGTACACCAAACCGCCACAGGCCTGAAGCCGGAAAAGACAACCTTGGGTGCAAATCAGAGATGACCCACAAAGGGAGAGACCCTGTCGAGACCGAAATTGAAGGCAAGCATCAAGGCTCGAGAGAAGAAAAAAAACACGGGTAGAACATCAACACTGAAAAGGAACAGTGAGGGCCTTGGGGGAAAATTCCGGGGGAGGGAGAAAGGCAACGGAGGGGGAGAAAGAGATAGATCATGAAAAAGAAACGAATGTGAAAGCACTGCTGCGGGAAAAAGCGGCGAAAATAACCGGTTGGTTCGGACGTAAGCCGGAGGCGGCGAACTTACTGGGTTGCACGGCAATTTCGGAGGGGGAGAGGGCCGGAAACAAAAAGATTCATAGAAGGCTTTGCCCAATGCGGCGGGACGCGAACTGGCGTGTGCTTTAAAAAAGAGAAAAAGGTTGAGGCAGGTCTCGCTTCATGTCGCCTATCCTCTGTGTGGATTGGCAACAAAAAAAGGGGCAAAACGCCTTGTCAAAAAGCAAAAAGCAGAAGAAAAGAAAACCCAGGTCCCAATCGGTGCCAAAGAAGGACACCAGGAAAGGCCATCCCAAGAGCTAAAAACCAGCGTGCGTCCCAAACGAAAAGGAGAAGCGAAGAAGAATACGAACTGTCAAGGAAAAAGAGTGCCAAAGGAAAAAAAGAAGCGACTTGCGGTGACCACAACAGCACACCATAATCTACGGAAAATGAGGCGACGATTACGGCAGACAATCGCAAGGCGTGCGCATGAGAGATAACAAGCTAGAAAGAAAGAATCCACCAAAAGGAGAAAAAGGTTGGCGAACCACGCAGCGATAGGAGAAGCGCAAACGTCAAAAAAGGAAGGAAAAAAAAACTGCTCGCGTGAATGTGCGGGGATATACCGGCGGACAAAACGGGTCTCATCAAGCGAAAGGGGAAAGAGGCGAATTCCCGCGGTGGCAGACCAGAGGAAAGAAGTAGAGGCAGAAGGAGGCAAAGGAGAAGCCGGAACGCTGGAAACAGAGGGAAAAATCGCGCAACGTTCGTTACGAATGAAGGGAGAAAAACAATCCAGGTTTGAACCAGGAAAAAATGAAGAGCTGGACGCAGAAGAAAAGTGAAAAGTCGGGCCACGCATGAAGAATTTTCCTTGAACGCGAAACGGCGAAAAAAGAAAAGAACCGACATTGGAGCGCTTCTGGCAATAGCAAGGGAAAAAAAAGAGGAGAAATGCCCTCGGAAGAAACGCAAGCTGCTCTCCTGAGTGAGCCAGAATCAAAGAACCAAATCGTACCCATCAAAGAGAGGTCATAGGTCACAAGCTCGCACGCCGTCAGAAAAGAAAATTGGGGGTGGCCTGTGACACTTACCAGATGTAAAGTAGTCAAGGGGATGTCGGATTTGTTTGGCGCGACCAAGGGAGCTCCGCCCCGAGGCAAGGAAGAAAAAAAAAAAAAAAGAGCCGCGCCCCAGTATTCAGTGAGGAGAAAGAAAGGAAAGGCCAAACAAGGGAGGAAACTACATCCGACAAGCCACCCAGGTGGAGTAGGAGGCGGGGGAAGAATGAAATTGGTTGAACAAAATGAGTGGAAATCATCGCGCCTCTTCAGGGAAAAAACACGGGGGCAGAAGCAAACTTGGGGCACGTGAGAAAAATGGGAGCCACGAAGTAGATTTAGTCCGATTTCGGAAAAAGGGGGTAGAGGAAGCGGTAAAAGTACAAGTGGAGAAAAAAAGAAGCTAGGGATCGAGGCCCACTGCCACTCATCCGGAGGACAGATAGGGCGAAAATGAGAGACAGCGAACTTAAGCACGCCAGAAATCTGGAAACAACGATCACTCACAATCGGAAAGGTTGCGTTCTTGGAGCGACAGGAGGGGCAACGAGCTAGCATATAATAAGGAGGTTAGACACACAAGGATAAAAATCGTCACGAAGAAGAAAAAAAAAGACAAACGCCCAGGTACAGAACGCCTCGACAATGACAGAACCAGGACCAAGCAGACCAGAGGGGGTGAATCAGAGGAGCGGAGAGAGGAGGGAGGGCTTCTTGATGATCCAGGAGACAAACATGGACGCAGGAGAAGTCCAAAGAAAAGATCGCCAGCGACCGACGGTGAAGCGTCTCTAAAGACAGGGGGGGGGAAAACCAGAGACGACTTAACCACCAGTTCACGGGCAGGAGGCGCAAGAGTCGTCGTGAAGTTCAACGAACAGAGAAACAACAACACGGAAAAAGAATAGGAAAACTACGACGCTAAAAAACCCGTGAATTTGGGGGGCCAGGAGGGAATAGGACAAAAAGACCCAATTGCTGTCTCGACCGGTCAAAGGGACGCAGGTCGGGACAATTACAAGGAAAAAATCCAGGTGCTCAATCAATAAATCCTATTCAATAAAAGACGAGAAAGCAAAAATGGAACTCGCCCTAATTCACCCTGGTGTCGCAGGGGGAAGAGGAAAAAGGGGGAGGGGAGTAAGGCTGTACCGGGGGGGGCACGAGGTACTATGGATCTACAAAAGTGTTTCAAGGAAAGTACATGACGGCCGGGGGGCGCCGAGGAAAAACGAAACGCAAAAGCAACACAAAAGAAGAAGTGGTGCTGTGGAGAGGAAAGAAAAGAGAAACGTGAAAAAGGGATCGTCCAAAGATCGAAGGCGGGGCACTTGGACCACGGTAAGTTGGCTGAGCATTTTCATTACTGAACAGGGAAACGGAATGGAACAAAAAAGACTTCTGAAGAGGGACAGTAAGGAGAGGGAGAAGAAAAGGACCCAAAGGTTCCTCTTAAAAGGTTCAGAAAAAGGATCCCGGCTAGGGGCGGCAACATCGGTGTCGAAGTGTCTTCCGCTAATCCCATGGGGGGGATCGTTTAATTAAAGAAGAAGGCGGCCGCACGAATACTGGGTAAAGATCGTTGGGTCCAGGGGAAAGGAAGAAAGCGCGTAAACGTGGGCGCCCACAACTCCTCGAAGAAACTCTTGTCAATAAAAGGAAAAAATTGGAGTAGAGTTTGTCTTGAATAAGAAAGAAAGGCAAAAAAACGGCCGTGCCGAGCTTGTGATCGCAGCGAGGGCGTGAAAAACCGGATTAAATTGGTAAAGAGGAGGAGGGGAAGAGAACGCGCAGCTTGAGTTCGGCGAGGAGAGTCTATCCATTGTCACCGGCTGTGCCAGTCGCGGGGAAAGAAAGAAAGGCTTTGAGCAAACTCTTGGAGAGCGGCCAAAAAAGGAGATACTTTCCCGGCCGGGACGGGGAATAGGAACTGACGTAGGGACGTCCATTGGTGAAGGGAAAAAAAAATCATGTCAAAAGAGACTAAGGCAGTCGAGGAGCCTACCCTATTTCAACTGCTTGAACGGCAAAGACAGATCATGACGACCTAAGGCCAAGGAGGGGAAAAGCAAACGCGGGAAGTCAACGCATAGGAGCGCGGTCACATTGCTACGGAACGACATGGGCTCCCTCACAGGCCATCGAAGAAAGGTGTTTCAAGGAAAGGGGGGAAAGGTGGGTTTACAATTTGCCCGCCAGAAACTTGAGAGGACCACATGATTCTAAAAAGGGTACTCGGGCGACAAAAAAGCGATGGGGCGAGCCACACTGGAGCGACGGGAGATTAGAAGAAAATTCCACTATGGCGTATTTATTGGGGAAACTACGGGAGAGGAATTTTGCTTTGCAAAAGAAAAGTAAAGACACGCGCGTGCGACTGTGAGGACGTTGCTCGGAGGAAGGGGGAACTTGCAGAAAAGTTATGTTTTGAAGGCATGAGAATGGTCGTTTTGGAGGAGTCCAGGGGTAAAAAGATCTTCTCTGTTGAGGAGGAAGGGATCTTGGGGAACGCCTTGAGGAAGGGACCTGATGGGGGTCTTCTTGTCGGGAAAAAGGGGGAGCAATCATGATGGGAGTTGCTCCACGGAGGGGAAATAAAGGAGAAGACAACATGGGAACACCACAGAAGGCTATCGGCAAAGAGGAAAAAATGACAGCAACCCGGGGTCGTGTACGGAAAAAAAAACCCAGGAGAACCAGCGAAATCCTTCGATAAAAAGGAAGGGAAGAGAAGAAAAAGTAAAAAACCCTTGCCCATCAAGGGACGAAAGAAAAGGGGGAAAAAAGGACTCGTCAGCCACCAACCGGTTAGAGAACGAATCCAAGGAAGGTGCCAGTGTTTTCACCTTCCCTGGGTATGTCGATAGATCCAACAAAAAAACGAGAAGATATAGAAGAAAGGTAATGGTTAAACAAACAAGGACTCCTGGCAAAAACAGTGCGTCCCGGGAAAAGGGTGGGGCTGAGCGAGAGCACAGCCGACAGGAAATAAGGGGATTAGACCAATTCGGTCAAAAGGGGAAACATCTGAAACGGACAGTGAGCGAAGAGGTACCCAAGTTTCACATCTGAAGGTAAAAAATGGAGAAGCGTGTCCCGAACGTACCCCCGGGTTGGAGGGGACCGGGGAGAAGATCATCGTCTAGCCTCTGTGGGGGGGAAATTAAAAAAAAGCACGCTGAACCGTCGGAGGAAAAAAACGTGAAGAAAGAAAAAAAACCTGGACCCGAACGAAAGCCCCGGTCCCAACTCAGTGCCAAAGAAAAGGCTCGAAATAGCTCGAAGCCCATCGAAGAATGATGGGAGGACTATCCCAAAAAGCCCATTCTCGATCGAAAAAGAAAGCAAAAGACGAAACTCGGAAGCAAAAGAAACGGAAGCCCAAAAAACTAACCACAGCGGTGAAAATGGCAGACGCACTTGCAAAAAAAAAAAAAACAGCAACCGGGTGAAAAAAAAACCCCCAGAGGAAGGAGATTGGAGAAAAGCGCAAGGCTTAGCCAAGTTAATCGCCTCTCAAAGATCTCAAAAAACCATCAAAAAAGAAACTGTGGACTCGAGAAGGGAGACGGAAAGAAAAACTTCAACCAGAATAAGGTAGAAAACGGAGAGGGGGGGCGGGGGAAGAGTAACCGTCGTCCATGAAAAGGTCGCAGGAGCCGCGCCCATATTAGCATTCCAAGCGTTCGAAATGCCAACCGATCCTCCGAGGAATCAAAGGGAAAAGGACTGCCAGTGTGGTCTCCGGTCACCGGTTGCGAGAAGGTGTGGCAACAACACATTCGTTTACGCATGACTTGCACAAGAGAAATCATAAAGAAAGGGTTTGCCCAATGGAAAAAAGAAGAGGAAGCATACGACGCGTTGCATTCTGGAAACGGATGGGCAAAATCCGAAGCTGTTCCGGGCACTAAAAAAAAGGGACAAAAGAGCCCAACGACATTCTCGCGCTGGAAAGAGAATCTCAAGGTTCTTCCAGCGAGAGAAAAAACCCTCGCCGACGCAAGCTTATCGCAAGTTAAAAGGGATAAGGGAAACTCAGGACTCTGTTGACATAAGAACCTCAGTAGCACAATCTTCGGGAAACGAAGGGGAAAAAAGTGGGGGGTGGACGTCATGAAGACACTTGGACCGCAGTTGAAATAGGGAGGAAAGAGGGGGGAGGGACGCCCCAAAGTTATAGACGGCAAACCGAGGAGGGACCAAGTGACGAATTAAAAAAAAGGTAAAAACCTATCAACAGTATTCCGTTCGGCGACTCAGAGGCCACGACTAAGGCGGGAAAAAGCCCGACCGACACGGCAGGCCCTGTATCGGCGGATCGGGAAGACTTCAGAACGACTGGGAGCACTCGAGCAATGGTGAAGGAAACTCGGGAAAAAAAACAAGGCAGGAGAACCGTAATACTAGCGGAACTGTACTCGAAAGAAAGGGAAAAGGGGTCGCCAGACGTCGGCAGTAGTGACCATCGGGGGACACGGTACAGAAAAAACGGAACGCCAACTTCTCTGCGGATGAGGGAAAACTGCAAAAAGGAGGCAAAGGGCAAAAAATTGGGAAAAACATCGACGTAACGTCCCTTGAAAGGACTGCAGACGAAAAGGGGATTGTAGAGGCTGCATAAGGGGGCGGGCTGCGCGAAGGGGAGGAAAACCCGGCAGAGGCGACATGTAATACTTGAGGGGTGGTTGGACACGTTCTTGAGCTGACGGAAATCACAAGAACGCTACGACTCAAAGGAAAGCAAGAAGGTAAGTACAGGACCTCAACCACCTGAAAACAAAGGGGAGGAGGGGGAGCTCACGGGGAGTTCATAGCGGCCTTGAAAGGCCCTGAGCAACAGCATTTAGAGGACCTTTCCAGGACTCGAAGAAAAGAGACCGAAAAAAGCGGCGAGCCCGCCAAGTTTGAGGAAAGAAAAGACGCAAACCCCTTACACGGTCTGATTCACAAGAGAGGTCGTGATTCGAATCCGAGTCACAAAGAGAGAAGAGCTATGATTAAAACCAAGAAAAAAAACAGCCCGGGAAAGGGGGGGAAGTCGAAAAAGGGGAGAACCACCCGAACAAAGGGACGGGCTCGACGCGGTCAACTAAAAAGGTCTCTGGCGATCGAAAGTACGCGAAAAAGGAAGAAAGAAAATGCGGGGGGGCGCCGTGCAAGACGCGATGCACGAGCCAAAGCACCGGGAAAAAAAGAACGATTCACCCGCTTGGGAGCATGGTTAGGTGAAGGAAAACGGGGGTCGGTCGCGTTCGTGACCGCAGCGCTCGACAAGGGGTGCAGGAAAAAAAAACGTATGCAGGCGCCGTGAAAACCTTTCGCCGCAGCACGAAAAGAACCCTCTAAAGGGATCGGGTTGCCAAAGGAGGGCCGCTACGTCGATGGAGAGCACGTGTCTTTCCGCCAGGAGCAAGGACGGATGGAAAAAGTGGAAAGAAAAGGCGACAAGGTTTTGGCAACGGACGGCCCGCGTGGCTAACTCTGGCAGCAAAAATAAAGTCCGAGGCGCATGACTTCCAAAAAGTGAAAGAGAAGGGCCCAGGAAACTGCTGTGTGGGTCGCTACGACGCGGAGAAGGATTCCTCACAAATGAGAAAAAAAAAGAATGGGGATCTAAACGATAAACAAAATTGCATGTCGTGTCGGATAGGGAGGGGGGGTCGTGTGCCGTAAGGATCGCCGGGGGTCAACAAGATTGGGGGGGGGATGCCATGTTAATCGTCACAGTTTTCGCCTCGGTGAAGAAGTAAGAAAAAAAACGCAAGATCTTGCAATACCTTAAAATGTGAGGTAAGTCATGTAAGAAAACACCAAAGAAAGGAAAGCAGGACCAACCTTTGGTGTTCGATCACAAGCGTAAGGACAAGCGAGTGAGGGGGCGATGGCAACCTCCGGCGAGCAGCTTGCACGTTGAGGCGGAAATCTATCCGGTGCAAAGGGGGGAGAAAGGCTATAATCCGAGAGAAATGTCGGTTTGCGCAAGCGGGGGTCAAGAGCGTCAATGAAAAGCTCGAATGACCAGGAAGGAACGCGATTAGCTGCAGTCTGCGTCATGTGGGGGAAAAGGAGGGTGGGTCCAGAAAAATAAAGACAGAAAGTAACGATTAAGATGATTGACCGCAAATAGGAAACGAGTGACCGAGAAATGACGGATGCAAAACAGTGCGGCCGAGAAGGAAAAGAGTGGGGGGGGATTGACGCAGGAATACTGAATGATGCCTCAGAGGCGGCGGGCTACCCCTCAAGCCGGCGGGCTAAAGAAAGGACAGCGAACGCACGTGGAGGCAGCGAACGGGGAGTGTTGACAGTGCCCCAACAAAATCGCTGATGTTTGCAAGAGGTAAAGGGGTCTGAAGGAGCAAATTGCTCAGCGATGGAGGAGAAACAAAAGACGAAACTGGATGCGACGGGGCTTAAGGAAGAGGTCTGCGGGAGGGCTACGCGACATGACCGGTGCTGTTTGTGAGGGGAACTTCGCAGAGAGCAAACGAAAAAAGAAAAAGGGCGGCAACTACGGTCTCGTGAAGAGTTTCGTCTTTAAAGGGACGTTGGCGGAGGGATCGACACTCCCTCATTCGGAAGGGGACGGGAAGGGGAGTGGAAAAACCTTTCCGCCGATGGAAGCTTAAAGTATTTGGACGGGGTGGGGGGGGGTGTGTTTGGGGGGCTTGGAGGAGTGGTAAAGGATCATCATGGGCGACACTGATTGGAAGACGAAGGGGAACCGCCGGGAGGGGGAAAAAAAGGAGGGACGAACATTCCGAAGGACATTACAGAAACAAGGGGGTGAAGCACACGAAACAAAGAAAAGTCAGAGAAAAAGCCCTTGGCAAGCCTTGATGAACAACTGTGGTGAAAGGGCCTGGGAGAAAATAAAGTGGCACTTGCTCAGTAAGCGCGGAAAAGAAGATGAGATCAAGAGAAGAAAAAAAGAGAGAAAGTGGTACGACAATCCCCGCTTCGGAAAAAGAGCATGACGGGGCCGTGTGTACCTAACCTTTTGGGAAAAAAGAAGCAACAAAAACGGAGTATGATTAAAGAGAGAGATAGACCGAAGAAAGGAAGTGAAAGACCGGAAGCTAACGGAAATCTGGGATTTCGTACAAAGGGGATCCTACGTGGGGGAGGGAAGACGGATCGCGCTTCTGGGATGTAAAGAAATTGAGTTCAAAAAGGGAACATCTGGACCGCCCAGAGGGGTCAAACAGGTGCTGAGGCAGAACTGTGGGAGGGGGGAGGTGAGGGAAAAAAAAACCGGTTGCCTTTTCATGTACTAAGTAGAAGGCCGATGTGGGGGGCCAATGTTGAAACCTCTGAAACTGCGGAGGGGAAAGAACTGGGGCGCAAAAAAAGGCGCCCATTGACCAAAAATAAAAGCAAAAAAGGAGAAGACATGCGCAAGTCTCCCCATGGGGAAAAAACGCGAAAAAAAAGGATGGGGAATCCCACCCTAAAGTCTCCATAACAGTAAATCGAAGAAAAAAGAAAGAAAAAGCACCAGGAATACCAATGAAAAGACCAGAGAGAAAAAAGCCTTGCTAAGTGGCCCACCAGCCCAAAAAACGGGGGGAAAAAAGTGTAAATCAAAAGAGGTGAACCTGAGACATTACGCCGCCCAGCACCGTAATGCACAGGTTGTCTCACCTAACCGCGAAAGAAATACACAAATCAAGAACCTACTAAAGAGGGGGGGAAACAAGAGAGGGGAGCACCGGCAAGACACAAAACGTCAACCAAGGATGCCGAAAACGGTGAGCTGAACGGGTGACGGAAGAATCGGACGGGAGGCAAGACACGCGCACCAAGTCATTCCCGCTGGAATCAGCCGTAATCAAAAAAAAGGAACGGACGCCAGGGTCTCGTCGGAGACCATTGGACAAAAACTGGCGTCGAGGAGGGATGAGGCAGAAACATCAAACATTTCGTTACGCAGTACTTCAGGAAAAAGAAAGCCTGGTGGGGGGGGCAAAATGACAAGACTCAGCTACTAAACGCGGGTGCCATTGGGTCACTGCAGAATCTATAGGGTACAAAAGACGCGAGCAGAGAGACCACAGCGGCTGCGCCACAAAAAAAAAGCGCGCGTTAGATAAGAAGAAGGTCTTCCGCCGGTGCAAGATCGATAACGCAACTAGCAAACAAGCTGAGCACGGGGGAGAGAGTAACGGACAAAAATACATCGGGCTGTTCACCAGACGAACAGACACAACTCTGGGCACGAAGAAAGGGGGGGTTTCCTTCATGAGACAACCTGATAAATCAAAAGTGACAAAAAAGGTAGGGGGCAAGATGATTTCGAGGATTTGTGAGGGCGCCCGTTACTCGTCACCGGAGCGAACAGAAAAAAAAAAAAAAAGCAATCAGACCCCAGTATTCCGTGCTTGGGGAAGACTTAGCCACGACCTTTTGCGTGCGGCAAAAAAAAGAAGTAAAAAGGGAGCGCGATCGGAGAAAGACGACCGGACCTTGTTGCAAGCATCTAGCAGGAAAGGAACACGCAAAGAGGTCCTGGAAAACACTGCATAACGAGGAAAAGGGGGGCAGGTATAAAAACGTTGGGAAGCTCAGCGGCACAGCATAATGAGGTTCCATTAATGCAGATTAAAACCGGGAAATTTCAAATCAACACTTCATCCAAAGGAGACGGGAATACGAAGAAAACCAAGTGAAACATCAATCCTGGGGCCTGCAAAGAAGGAAAGAAAAGAAAAAAAGGTAACGGACCTTCATTCTGGAACAAGGAATCACGACCAAACTTCGGTAAGCGGGAAAGAGTGGAAAAGTGCTCGACAGTGTAATAGGCGAAAGGAATGGGGCATAAAGTTTTTCCTAAAAAATTAGTTGGCAAAAAACCATCAGAAGGGGGTTATAACGAAAAAAAGAATCAAACGCCGAGCACTGGAAAGGGACGAAACCCAGGAAACGCAGGTGAATCTGGAGAGGAAGCGTGAAAAAGGACGCTGCATCGTCGTCTTGAGGAGAAATAGTCCAAAGACATTGACTCACGTATGCCCGGGGTCCAGAGAAAAAAAAGCCAAGCCAAGAGGGGAAAGGAGAGGGGAGAACCGAACTTGGTGAGGGAAAGACCAGCTCGAAAATACAAACTGGGAAAGTAATATGCACTTCCTGGGCGGTTCACGAAAGATCGAAAAAAAAAACAGAGGGGAAAATATAGATATTACGGGAAAAAGAACAGAAAAGAGGGGGGAAGACCCCGTGAAGGTGCCGAAAAAAAGCGCTGGAGTAACCCGAAAGGGCTGTTAAAGGAGGAACACGAGTCCGCTGTACGAAGATTTAAGCGGACAAGTTAAAAGAAACGTCAAGGACGTAAAGGTCATCCTCCGAGAAAAAAAAAGCGACCAGAACGCAACCCTTCCTCAACGAACTTCCCCGCTGAGAAGTGAGGGAAGGGAAAGCCGGTGCTGTACTGGGTCTGAGAGGGGAGGGAAAAAACCGAGTCATCAAAAAAGTGGAGGAAACAACAAACGGAGAGGCTACAGGAGGCCCTGCGCGCAAAGAGAAACCTATATTCAAATCTACGATCTGGAAATGACGAGCTACTTAGCCTGGGATATTTCCGGTCCCTATCTAGCAAGGTGGCAAGGGAAAGATCCGAAAGTGGGGAGAAGAGTTCTAAAGGAACCGGAAACGCTTTGGCATAACTCCTGGCCCGACGAGGCGAAATCGAATAAGAGCAATGATTAAAAAGTCCGAAAAAAGTCCAGAAGCTCTTCGTGTCTCTTACACCGCAGGATGGAAGAAGACGAACGGAAAAGTCTGGTCTACTGGATTCAAAAGAAGAAATCAAAAAAAAAGGAAGAAGGGAAAAAGATAGGTCTAAGTTAACTGGTCGGCCGCGAGACTCCGCACGATAAAGGGGGGACGCGGACCTTTGCGCAAAAAAGACGGGAAACAAAGAGAAAATCCCCTCTTGGCCTAATGAAACTTGTTAAGGGGAGAAAACCACCATTAAAAGTGACTGACGGCGTGCCCAAGGGAAAAAACGGGATGAACAGCAAGGGGGGAGTTGGTAGAGATTAGGACACCAAAAAGAAGCGAAGGATCCGATCTGGCACCGGCGGAATACCCGGGACTGAAAGTGGCGCATCAAAAGTGGCTGTCGCTTTCAGCTGTCAAAGAATGTCCATGCATGGCCGAATGGCAAAAGAGGAGACTAAAAGAAAAGCATTTTGCAAAGGAGAAAAAGGGAAATAAGTGCAATCTGCGTAACGGGAACATTGGCGGAAGGAGAAATATGTAAAAGCGGAAATGAAAGCATTCCACATGGCGGACTATCGATACGGGGAAAGACTAAAACAAAATCTCAGATGGGAAGGAAACCCATGGCGACTGGCCGACGGTATAGACCGAACTAAGCGAAAGTTGAGGAACAGAAGGTGACGTTGGACATGGGGACCGCAGGAGCAAAGACGCCTTGGAAAACACAGTCTTGGAGGCGGGGAAGGGAGACTATGGCAGAAGCGATGGGAGGAGAGACACCGCAATCCTAAAGGGACGGTAAGTCACGTGGGTAGAGGAAAGGAACCTAACGAAGAAAAAGGGGGAGGGTGGGAACTGAGCAAGTCGGCGTCAAACGACACGAGAGAGGAGGCACATACGGGCCGGGCTTCAAGTGGCAAAGAGGACATGGACGTTTTCGCAGAGAAAAAATGGGCGTTACAACAAGAATTCTTCGCTGGAACTAGGTTCTTCTATGGGGAGAAAGACTGCGTGATGGAACGGGTGGACCGGGGCTTGGACTTTAGGGGAATGGCGCAAGCAGAGGGAAAGCCACGGCGTTTCATAAGAACGTCCCGCAAGGGGCAAAAATGGAGCCACAAAAGGCTAGCGAACCGAGAGACATGAAGCAACCGCTGGGGTACGTTCGGACACGCAAAACAACAGCACTGAAAAAAAACAGGCACTTGTGGGCACCGGGATGAAAAAGTGACCGGAGTGAAGGAAAACAGTTGGCCCTGCCATCCCAGTAAAGAGAACCGT
>Ga0179593_1468773_pt1 | contig 14201 bp, 19 predicted proteins | sample CZODoug2_1_08_16_FD_185931 | JGI IMG/M metagenome (GOLD analysis project Ga0179593, IMG submission 185931) | Vadose zone soil fungal communities from Angelo Coast Range Reserve, California, USA - CZODoug2_1_08_16fungal (PacBio error correction) | ecosystem: Environmental > Terrestrial > Soil >...
AAAAAAACTCTATCGAAGAACAGCACAAAAAAAATGGGGTGAAAACACCCTAAACACAGAGGGGCCTATGTTAGAGGCCCTGGCCTCAAAGGCTAACGATGAATCCGGGACACCGTCACGAATAACCGAGTCCTAAGACAGGTTTACCTTTTTCTGGAAAAGAGGGGGGGCAGGGAATGTATTTACAAACAGGGTTGGGGGCGGTGGTTTGGAAGAGGCAGGTCACTTGGGGGCAAGTTTTGTAATGCATTCCTTTCTAGGGGGGAAAAAAATTAAAAGAAACGCGAAAGCGCGCTATAAATGCAGCAGAAGCGTACGCGAAAGGTCAGGGCAAAACGCTGCGTCGAAGTGGGACAAACGACAATTCCCTGATAAAACTGTAAGGCAGTCTAGGGGGGGGGGGGGGGGGGGGGGCGTTTCAAGAAAATCGTATTGAGGGGGAGACGAACTCTTCAGGGCTGAAATAAAAGGGGGGTGACTGTGTGAACGATATGACTCTCGGAGCTGATATCTTTTCTGAAACCTTGTCACAGTGGGATGCCTCCTTTCAGTGGCATGCGGGGGGTCTATCTGGAACTCTTCTTAAGAGGGATGGGGTGTTCCTTCGAATATCAACGAAAGTACATCACTTAAACATCCGAAAGGGCAAGATCTGGAAAACACAAGTTCTTTTTCGGCAGCTCTCCTTGCTGCGCAGCTCACTGTCGATAATGCTCGGGGATGACGATCTGAAATGGGCAAAAAACTGGCTCAGATTCCTTTTGGGGGAGAAGGCTCTCGCTACATCGGTCGTCTGAACTTCTTTGTAGGAGGACCCGGCGATACAGCAAAAGTAAAAGGAGGGGGTCTTCGGCCGCTATCATACAACCACCAGACAAACTGAGAACAGATCTGGCAGGGCCGAAGAGGAGTAGAATTTATCTATTAAGAGAACGTACGGGACGAAATCTGCTTCCATGAGGGAGAAGATGCGTCCGGAGGGGAACTCCATTAGATGGGGGCGGCAAGTATCGAGAAAGGAGAAAAAAAAAACGGAATCCAGAAAGGGGGTTCGAAGAGGGGGGGGTGTCGCTAGCTGATGTAGGTAAGTGGTTCCGAATCGCAAGTTTATAAGCCAGCCCTTCTATTTGCAAAAGGCCGGGGGGGGGTAAAAAAAAAGATCTTCAAAGAACAGATTGTAAAGGTTGGGGAGGCAACCATGGGGAGACGATTGTAGAAAGATAATCGCACAGCAGTAAGAGGGAAGGGCGTTTGAGGAAGAGTTTTTTAGGGGGCCATTGCGAGACCTCCGCTGGCGAAGGAAAGAGGGGGTGGTGGACTGGAAACTCATGACCACTACAGAAACAGCAGACCGCTGCGCATAGAAGCTAACGGAAGAATAAGAGGCCAGGATGCGCAATGCGGAATCTAACTAGCCTCGAGAAACAGCAAACAAGATGTGCGATCAGATCAAAAAAAAAGGGGGGGGGGGATTGGCCACAATCATAGACAAAAAAAGCAGCAAATACGGCAATCTCACAGCGAACACTCTCCATATTCGTTTAGGTGAAAATGTGGCAAGCTCGCCCTGAAACGGAGAGTTTGCTTCGACGGGCTGGGAAAAGGGTTGCCTCACGGAAAGTGGTTCCTCGCACAAAAGGTAGGGGGGGAGCCTATTAACGCGTAAACAATCCTCACGCGGATCGTTCTTTTCTAGCAAAAGTCTTTCAGGGTTCAAAAAGGGGGGGGACGAAGACGAATGAGGGTAAACTATTCCATGCTGTAGGAGGGGGGGTTGGCAGTTCAGGCTGGGGGACTCATAGGTCACAGGGCACAATAGCGGCTGTGAAGGGGGCAGCTTTCGAGGAAAAAGAAAAACAGAAGGCGATGTTACTGGGTTCTCAAAGACTCCGTCTTCCTCCAACGGTTCATAAATGGAGATGTCAGTGACAGACCTCTCGGCGTGGAGGCAGAGAGGGAGGATATAAAAGCTTAGAATGCTGATGCGATATTGGGCAAACGACAATTCAATTTTGCACATGGAGGAAGAGGGGAAAGGCAGAGCGCCAGAAAATGAGTAATGGACGGTAGAGAAGGTGAAGGTCAATGTTCAGAGAGAGTGCATGGGGGCGATGACCAACGTAAAAAAAAAGGGGACCTAAAAAAAAAGAAATCATTATTCCGATTTTCAAGAGGAGATTCAGGTAGCAAGGGGGGCGCGTTCTTCGGATAAAAAACGTCGGTTCCTTAAAACGCGAAGGAAGCTAGAAGAAGTAGTCGGGGACTTGCGGAGGGTTGTGCTAAAGACTTCACGCAGGGTGGGGGCAGCGCACGTCAATCGATCGTTACACACCGATCTCCGCAAAAGGAGGGGAGGAAGATTATAGAAGAAATATCGTCACAAACGAAAATCAGCAGAGACTGGGTGAAAAACCTTGACGCGCATCACGATGAGAACGGCAGAAGAAAGTATGCGACGGGGTACTACAGTCTCGATCGCACCTCATATTACAACGAATTCTAGAGAAGATGCTTAAAGGTACGGGAAAGCTTTTTTCGTAGGACTTCGCAATTTGAAATACGATCTATCTTAATAAGATCTAAATGGGGAGGAAAGGGCAGTATTATCAGGAGGGGGGGGGACTAGAGGGGGGCCGGCGCTCGTGGAAAATTTGTTTCTGAGGGATTAAGTTCTGTCGAAAAGGGATGAAATGCTGGAGCGCGGTCGTATAATTCTGGGCTAGGCGCGGGGGAAAATATAAGTGCGGCGAATAGTTCGGGGGGAAGTATGAGTGGGCTGCGCTCTCAAGAAAATGTACTTTTCTCATTTCTTTAAAAGTAGGGGAGCGTATACACGGGGGGGGATCGGGGCGCGCGGTGAGATTCGCGACATAGTGGAAAGAGAGTATTGAGGGAAGGGAAAAATGCTGCGAAGAAAGTAAGGAGCCTCATCCTTCGAGGGAAAAAAAGTAGGTGGAGACTGGCATGTCAACCCAAGTTAAATCAAAAATCAGGGAGGGCGATGAGGAGATGGTAGAAACAGGAAGGGGACTGCTGAGGGTCGGCAAACTCGGGTTGCGGCGTAGATAGTTGGTAGAATTTGAGGATAACGATGAAGTACTGCTGTGAGGGAAGTCATAGGATTGTACAGAGAAAAGGGAGACATGAAGGGAGAAGTGCCATGTACATTGAAAGAGGGGACAAGGGTATGGGGGGGTATTGGCTGGTTTGAAGGGCATTTTAACTAGGTGTGGATCTCGGCGGTAGAATGGGAGCGAAAATGTGATGCGGGGAAGCTGCGGTCGCAGATCCTTATGGGCTTTGGGGCTTATTGCTTATCTTTTACTGTATTATTCTATGAGTGATCAGGGGAGCACTCGAGAGGTCAGGGGTGCGGGGTCCGCGATGAGCACTGGGGGGAGGAAACGCGAGTGCGAAATGAAAAGGAAGTAGACAGGAGGGGGAGAAAAAAGAGGACAAAAAACTTCAATCTGATATCGTCGGGAATACTGCTTCGGTCCTGCATACTGTATGTGACAAGGGTGTTGTTGGGGGGGGGGGAGCGACAAAAAAACAAAAAAAAAAAAAACAAAAAAAAAAACAAACACCCACCAAAACCAAAAAAAAGAAAAATAAAGGGGCCCCCACCCAAAAAAAAAAAAAACAAAAAAAAAATGCAACACTAAAAAATGGGCATCCGATACGTTACCTGACTAATTGCGGGACCGGAACATCACCTCATTCACAAATCACTGACGGCAATAAAAATACTTTAGGGGAATGGAGGTAGGTAGTTCGGGTTAGCTATCTATGAAAGTCTACAGCGGTGCTCTGAAGTCGAGTGCAGATTCCTTTTCCCGGCGGGTAAACTGAAGAGGAAACTCTTCTACGCACACTGGTTGCAGGGGCTCTCGTGTGCGGGGAGGCGCAGGGGATGGTCATCAGTTGGGAGGAAGAACAACTCGAAGGGTTTTAACTTCTGAACAGCGCACTACGAAACACATACGTTATTTGTTATTTCTATTCCAGGAGGACCGAGGGAGCCTAGGATGGGGATGTTCTCATTAAAAAGGGTAGGATTCGATGGGAGGACAGGCGGGGTTCATGGACTATGTAAAAAACGCTCCTGGCAAACTCTATTTGGTGAAACGGCGGTGGGTTGCTACGGGAAGCCAGTCAGACGATGATCTAAATTTTACACAATGGGAGGGGGAGGGGTGATCAGCTATGGGGGGCAGGCGACGGAAAAAGCTGATCCTGGCATTCGACGATAGTATAATCGGGGGAAAGAAAATCTTAGAATCGTAAAGAGTGCCCTAGTGACACGGAGACTAAAGGGAGTTTGGTTGTCAAACGGATCAAGTTACGCGTTGTTGGTGCCTGAAGGTGGGGAACGAGTAACTGACGCCCACTGGAGGGGACTAGAAGTGGTAAGGTCTGAGTTACAAAAAAACAATCTCCTTGACTATCATCTTACAGCTTCCAGTCGGCTAAATGTGTAGGGGTGCATCGTCGGGGACAGGAGGCGCTTTAAACAGGGGGGAAAAAACTCAATTAGGGGGAAAAGGGTCATCCGAAAATCGCAATAATCAGGCCCTGTAAATTGTTTTCCTTGGGACAGCTAAAAAAAAAAAAAAAAAAAAAAAAAAAAAAAAAAAAAAAAAAAAAAATATAAAAAAAAAAAAAAAAAGAAAAAAAAAAAAAGAGGGCGAGAAGAGGTCTGTATAATACGTAGGACAACAAATCGGGGAGTTCTATAGACCGATTAGCAGCCTGACGGCTTCAACGTCAAGCAGGGGGACATTGAGCGAAAAGTTTTGCACCGGAGAAGCACAGAAGGTTGTCCTTCTTTCAGACACCGGTTGTTGAGGGATGTCATGTCTCTTCGAAAACGAGAACAAAAAGAGTTTGTCTCGAAAGGTAATATGGGGGAATATATGCTAGCAGGCCACCAAGTGGGAACGCGATCACTCAGGGAAAACTATAGGGACGAGGTGGTCGGAAAGTCCGGGTAGCGGAGAAAGCGGATGCACAGTCAACAAGTGATCTGTGCAAACATTGGAAATTAGCGCGCCGAAGCAAAACAAAGAATTACTGTCTTATGAGGTTAGGAGACGTGGGTAGAGAGGGCACGTCCGGTCTAAAGGTTGTGGCAGATCGCTTCTCAAGTGGAGTGTAGGAGGAAGGCAGGACTCAAGTAGGGGCTGGGGACACCCAGGGGTCGTGGGGGGGGTAGTGAAGGCTTCGTACGGGCGACTTAAACAAAAAAACAAATGTAAAAGGCGCTAAAAATCTGTTTGCTCATCTTTCATAAGCGCAAGCGAACCTTGAGGCAATGCAATGTCGAAAAGTGGAGGCAGAGAACACACCATCGACCTGCAGTGAGAAGAAACAACTAACCTCTGCGTCACGTAACTCCTGGCAGGATATCATTTCTATATTCCGGGGGGCGGAAGGAAGCTTCATAGAAGTCCTGAAAAAGCAGAGCGTGATAAGCACAAAGGCTCGGGGAAAGGCCTCAGTTAAGTGGGGACAGGGCATTATCTGCGGGGGTGTAGGGACCACAGATGGACGGAATTGCATACAATTACATGAAGTAAGAATCTCGCAAAGAGTTCTTACCGGAGAGTTTTTTCGGGAGAAAGCGGTCCGGAGGGAGGCTGTTACTCAAAAAAAAAAAAAGTATATGTAAAATTTCTCAGAGATCAAATATTAAAAAAACACCGCGGAAAAGATTGCGTAACCCTTTCTTGGAAAAACGTAAGACCGATACTGTCAAAGAGGGGGTTGATGAGTCATAGCGAGGGGGGCGTGGTGTCAAGAGTTGCTTTATTAGGGGAGAATACGAAGCTTCCATACCACAAAAAAGACGACATCTGGCCCCGCTTTGATACGGAGGGAAACTAACTCGGGGTCCGAAGAGAAGAGGAGACTAAGGGGGTATCAGATAATATCATTCCTGTTACAGAGTTTCATGGGTCAGGAATCGCTTAGCGCTAAAACCCCATTTCGTTAAATCGCGGATCGTTTTGGGGGGGGGGGGGGGGGGGGGCGACTAACGTCCATGAAGAAAGTATTTTCGTTAAATGGGGAGGGATCAAACTAGGATATGATGGAGAAAGGGGAGTTACCGAGAAAGGAATGTCTTACTTCTCCTGGCAAAAAAAAAAAAAAACCTTACAAGCAACAGCATGCGGGTATCGATCTTCACAGAGAACAAAGAGCTTGGGAAGGATTGACTCTAAAATCTGGCAAGGTAAATGGGATAAGTACGATCTTATAAAGAGGCTAACTCTGACGGAAACTTACTTCCTCGAGGGTACATCACTAGCGAAATATGTTACCCATTCTCATGATCGTCGGAAAGGGAGAACCTGGTCAGGGGCTGGGAGACGACCGATAGGTTAAGCTAGACGAGGAATAAAGTACGCGTCTCCTCAGAGGAAAAAGGAGCAGAAGGCAGCGCTCTCATTAGGGTCCGAGGAAATGCCAGAAAAATGAGACTTAAATAATGATGAACATCTCATGCAGAAAAATGGCAAAAGTCTTAAGACCTCTTACAGAGAAGGGATTAGGGGGAATGTATCGATATCCAAACAGAGGAAAACACGTCATGAAGTGGGATGTCGAGTGGCGTCGCTCCCCCAGAGCCAGTATTATCGCGGGCCTCAAAAGCAGCGGGAGACGGTAAAACCCTCAGGATATTCGCTTTCACCGGAAAAAAAAGGCGAAAGGGGGTTCCCAAATGGGACGTTGTCTAAGTCTCGTTCAACGAGAACAGAATAGTGACGATGTGCAGGAAGCCAGCGAATGGGAGAGGGGAGATGCAAAAGAGACTACTTGACACGTCGGGGTGTAATTTACTCTCTGAGATACGTGAGAGGGGAAATTTGTAGAAATAATCGAAGAGGATCAGGGGGGATCCGAAAAAGGGAGACAAGAAAAGAAGGGCATCAAACAGAGAGGTCGTTAGCCTCAAAGCTTATGGTCAGGGGTCTTGGGTCAGCTTATGCACTAATTTCAAAATGCAGGAGGGAAAATGAAAGGAGAACGCTTGGAGTCGAGGTGGGCATCTAATCATTTAGTAAGTAGCCTTTTGTCAGTCTATCGAGAAACGCTTGCAAGAAAATGGCCAGGGGGGGGGACGGGGGAAAGCCATAAAAATCTCAGCGGGGACTCAGTAGATGTATCAAGAATGCCGTCTTTTCAGCCACAAAAGCGGCAACTTAAAAGCGCAGAAAAAGGGACAGGAAGATCATGCCGAACTTTGAGGAGATCGGTAAGTCACCACTCCTTATGAGAAAAGGCTAACATGGGACGCAGATTATTCTGCCCAGATATCTAATAAGCACACTAGGAAAGGGGGGAAAATGAGGAAGGGGGAAGTATAACACATATTCCAGAGCCGACCGATCCAGCGGGTGGTGATGCTTTAGATAAACAGAATTAAAAGGTTAGGGGGCATCTCTAAATTCTCCGTAGAGGGGAACGAAGCTGGTGGGGAAAAGGACTCTAAAAAGACTTCTTTTAAAGGGATCGACTTCGAGGAAGGATTGGCGGACACGTCCTCGGGGGGGGGGGGGGGGGGGGGGCTGAAAGCGGATCATCCAGGAGGCTACAAAAATTGCTTCGGCTAAAACGTAAGAGAGCTACAAGCAGTGCGAATTGAACTTGGGCGGAGCAGGGAAATCCTGTTCACTGTCGGAAGGGGAGAAAAATCACTTCTGGAAAAAGATGAGGGTTGAGGACGAGGGGCGCCTATATTCCGTTGGTGTCTTCTTTAACTATTCATGGACGACGAGGGCGAGGGAAATAGCTCGGTAGGAAAAAAACAGAGTATTTTAAGATTTGCTAACTGATCGCTGAAATTAGATGGGACGGAGACCATTAAACTATTATTTCTGCGGCGAAGCTGAGCAAACGAGTGAAATCACGGGGCGTGTCTGGAAAAGCATTCAGGAAGAGGACCGGATCTCGGTGAGACGGGAGGTTTCTCTTGAAAGAAAGACTGCGTCACGAATAAAGTAAAGAAGCTACGTGGCGAAGGAGCTTAAAACGCTTGGAGGTCGCCGGATGAAAATTGCCAAGGGAAGTCTATCGCCGGGGATTAAGAATGGTGGTGACAAGTGGGGAGGGGGGAGGGGGGTGATATGGGGGCAGAAGTTTGTGCAGGAAGGGGGTTCGCTGAGTGAAAAGCGGGACGAAAAATGATACGGGGGAGCAGGGCAAAACTGCAATATCAATGACGAGTGGGGCAGGAGAAGAGTAAATTGAGACGGGGGATGGAAGTTAAAGTGAACAGGGACTAGAAGAAAAGAGCGAGGAGTCTGTAAAATCGATGACGAACGGCAATGCCGAAGATCGACGTCCGTCGACGAAGAGTCGGAGACCAGTACGATACTTGTCTGGGGGACGTGACGGTGTTTGAGTGGTAGGTACATCCCGACTTCGAAGAGACAGGGTGGGTCTCGAAATGGGATAAGAACAACTCGAAAGAATGTAGACGAAGAAATTAAAAGGAGCGATTTAGGGGATGGTCAGGGTACGCGCTACAACTAGGCGCAAGAAAATTGGGAGGAGCGACATACCGGGGAAGAACAGAGGGACGCATGTGACCTCGGAAAGAACAGCGATCTGTCAACTCGTCTACGCATGAGCTGGCATACACGAGGGTGGTCGTAGAATGGGGGGGGGGTGGGGACGTGAGGCGGGAAAAGGAGGCAGCTCTACTGGGGGGTTGGAGTCTGCCGCACCTGACAAAGAGCGAAGCTAAAAGATTTTCCAGATTCGGGAGTCACCATGCATCTCGAGGGAAGGGTTTGATGGGGGAAGATGGCACATTTGGTATATTAGGTGAGACGAGAGGAAGCGATCAAACGATAGGTTATAGCTTCTACTGTTTATTGACGTACATTGGTGTGTTCGGGGCCGGATCAAGGAAACAGTGTCCTCCGAGAAGGATAAAAAACAAATGCGCGGCAACTGGTGAGTAAGCTTTTTGGGGGGGGTTTTTGTGTAAAATATAGACATGGACGGTATGTCAGGCCGACATAATAGTCCAGAAAAACGAGGTGGACGGTATCCCCGATGCTTGCAGGAACACGCGCGCAGGGGTTAAGGAAGGGAAGGTTTAACGAAGAGGGGCTGTCGGGGGGGCCTGAATGTGGCGGGAAGATTATATCCGAAGATAAACGAAGTCAAGGATTCAGGAATATTTTCGTCAACGTCGCGGACGGCTAACCACACGATGGAGGGCAGTGGGACTACGTCGAACATCTAGCCCGGGAATGATAATCCGAAACGAGAGGAACGAAAATCATCAACCGCTGAATACTCGGGACTTAGGACTCGTGTGCCGGGGGGGGATAGAAGGCGTCAAAGCAGTACGAACAAGCCTTTGGGTGCAACCTGAAACACGGTTGGGGGCTGCGGCGCGCTAGAACAAAGAAAGTTAAAGAGAGAGTAAGTTCAAAAGAAACATCAATCCCATAGTCTGGGGATGTTTAGTTCGTGCTTCCTAACAAACAGGAGACCTCCGGCCAAAAAGGTGACGACTGGAAGAATAAGCTTAGAGAGGGTTTAAAGCTGGGTGATAACAGGGCATCATACGGAGGTGGAAAATCAATTCAAAACCTTATGGAGGGGATTGCGAGGAGGGAATGCAGACGTAGGTGAAAGTTTAAGGCCGGACAAGATGTGCAAAAGCACAAAGAAGAAAAGGCGCGTCTACTTCAGGGGTAAGCCGAGCAAGTCGAACGGAGGGGAAACGAAGGGAGAAGTGTTCACAACCTTAAGACCGAAATGCGGGGCGGGACATGGGAAGCACAAAACGTAGTGGGATACATCAGAGAAGGTCAGATTGAAATGTTAAAAGCCGGACCTCGGAAAAGCTCTGAATGCACGAAAAGAGATGTAGACCGCGCAGGAGCAGGAGTGGGCTGGTCATAATAACGGTTACCCGTTAGGCAATTACTTCGCGTACAACCCATGAGAAAATCTCGCAGACATAACCATAGGGGTGCGGGCTGCAGGACCTTAGGAAGCACGCCCATCATGGCCCAACTAGGAGCCGCATACAGCCGAAAAAACTGGGGTTGCTCATATAGGCTCAACCAGCATCTATTAATCAGGAGTGGAGGAGCACGGGAAGAGCGCACGCGAGTGCTCCATTTTCATAAACCAAGAAAGCCCTGATAAGGAAAAAACCAGTGCAAGAAAGAATTACGCACGGGGCTTAGACAGAAATGTAGAAGTATTCGCTCCAGTTACAGCAGGGGACAAACGGATTCGCAGGGAGTCAGGGAAAAGTCATCATGGGGGAGTAAAGACTGGACTTAGAAAACAAGGGGACCAATCCTGTACAATAGGGACTGGATGGAAAGATGGCTTAACGAGTATGAGTAGATTTCAAGGGGTGCCGATAACAGCAGAATCCGTCCAAAAGAGTTCATGGCAATGCGGTACGAAATCATCAAAAGTTGAAGGTTAGCCACAGGTATTCCTATAGATCCTACCTAAAACGAAAAATAATTCACGTACCGGAGCTAATATAGGTAAAAATTAGGGGGTAAAAATAAGCGGTTCTGCAAAACTGATGACACGCTATCAGCTGACACGGCTTGTTTCCGCAACGCCCTGCAAACTATTCACTAGGAAGCTAGAGACAAACAGCTTATCCAGCTGGCAAGTAATCGCATAACCGGTATGAGACCACAGATCCGTAGTCGTAAGTCTTAAAGAAAGGCCGAAAACCAAGCTAATGCTGCAAAATAGGGGACCCATCAGAAAAGAAAAAAACGGGGAAGCCAACCTGGAGCTTGGTCAAAACGTGGGGGGGGCGAAAGGGAAAGGGTTCATGTTTCTGATACGAAGGAGGCCCGCCGTCGGAAACATGGATCGATCGGGCCGTATCTTCTGCACGGAGACCCAGCGGGCACGGGGTTCTTGCAAAAAATCCACAGATGAAAATCGGAAAAAGATGGTATCTTTTGAATGGAGACGCAAACCTCGCTCCGGTGGGGGAGATGGCGCAGCTCTTAATCACGAAGCAGGACGGGGATCACAGAGTACGTGGGGGGCTGCGGGGGAAAATAAGGCGGCTATTCGATCAGACGGAAAAAGAGGAGGGCTGTTGCTAATCGCAATATCACTTGAAAACTTAGAGTAATGTGTAGTACCAATCGAGGCGGCCGCCAACTTATAGTGGAAAAAGAGTCAATGCCAGCGAGATATGGTCTCTAAAACTCTGGGAGATCTAAATTCAGAGAATGAATGTACTGTCAGTAGGGGGGATGGCAGAGGACGGGACTATCGAGATTGAAGCGAGGTCAAGTTTTCTATGAAAAATATGGGAGCTCGGATGGAAGAGAATGACAGCAGAATGCCCCAGAACCGCAGAAATTGCAGAGGGGTCATTATTGTGTTTGGGTGGTTTGGGGGAGGGCTAAAAACGACAGGAGTAGCTGTCGGGTAGTCGTGGGAACTCCAAAGCGAAGTACAATCAGCAAAGACCTCATTGAGACCGTGGAAGAAAATTCCTTGGAAATTGGGATTTTGGTCACAATCTGGGAAAAGTCACCAAAATCTTACGTTCATTAAGGAAGTACTAATAGGGATGCGCAGAACTCCTACATAAAACAACAACAACGTGAGGATTAAAATTCAGGGGTGTCGCAGCAATTCGCCTGGCGAGAAAAACAGAACTCTTTTTGTATGAAAGACGGATCTGCAAACAGCAATTACAGAATCGGAGAGGAGTACTGCAAAACTTCTGGAGGAGGTTTATGCGTGAACGCTCTGCGGAGGGGAAAAGGCTACAAATGTATTTTACTTCTACTAAAGAGAAGAAGATGCTGGAACTGCGGGCAACGGCCATTCGGTACTTATGAGGGATGCAGGAGGCCTGCAAAGCGCACAAATTTAGGGAGAGAGGGGCGGGACGCGCGACAGTCCGCATTGCAGAGATGCATTGTTGTCTAATTAAAAAGGTGAATCGCGGGGAAATCGAAAGAAAGAGTGAACGTCATACGAGGAAGGGGCTATTAAGCGGGGGCGACAAGAGGATTCGGCAGAGGAGAGGAGGGGGGCCCGCCTTAATGCGAAAGAAGCGCGGCTGATCACTAAATAGCGAAGTGGGCTTTTCTCTCATCTCTAGAATTATCTGTGGGACTTCTCAAGTCTAGAGGAGGTGACGCTGAAGAAAAAGAGAGGCGCCACTTACATAAGAGCTGTGCAGGGGAGGGGAAATTCAGAAAGTAGTAAAGGGGGGGGGGTGTTCTCTTTCTAAAAAGGGTTGTGAACTGATATATACGGACTGGGTAAGAAGCCGAATTGAGAGAGGCTACCTGAAGAGTAGCAGTTGGAAAAAAAAAAATGGTGAGAATAACATTTACCATAGTTCGGAAGGCAGGGCATTACGCGTTTTTTTGTCCAGTGGGGGAGGGCATTGGGGGGGAAGATGTTTGTAGTTTTGGTGGGGAAGAAAGTGGTTAGTAGGGCGTGAAGAAAGAGGAAAAGAGATCATACAAAGCGTCCATGTATCTAAGGCAGAGTTATTCCCAAAAAATAACAGGGTATCGGGAGGGGGCGCGTGAAAGTGGGGCTGGCAGGCGCGCGAACATAGGGCAAAAGAAAAAAAGGGGTCACACTACCGGACGGACTTTTGACTTAAAGGGGGAGCAATATTCAAGTCTCGACGGATATCGGCGTGAAAAGATAGGCCATGAAAATTACAAATTTCAGACTGGGTGAGAGAGGATCCCCGCAGAAAGAGGAAGGGGGGGGTCAAATTATGGGACTTTATCTTAAAAGGGACCTCGAAATCAGAATAGGGACAATAACATTACACAAATTCGATATTTTTCATGGTGTGCTGTTAAAGAGGATAACAGCACTCGACAAAGAGATTGGGATTTAGATCTACACGCGTATGTCGGGGAGCGACTGGGCATCTGTCAGATAAAGGCGATCGGGCATCGGGTCGGGAAAAAGGTGAGGAGACAGGTACGGGAAGTTGCGTCGGGAACGCCGTTCGGGGTGCGCGGGGGGAAGAGCTAACCTACCGGGCGGTATTAAATGAGGCTACTACGATGTCCAGCTCCCGATTGGGGTCATATTAGTCGGCAAAAAGCAGTCGTCTCTTCTTTGTGGTTTGGGGGTCCTTCCGATACATGTTGGGAGATATTCTCAAGTCGAAACGCAAGAAAGGAGCGAACCTCGACTGGCCGGAGGATTGATTGAAGGGCGGGGGGGGTGGTTTCCATATATACACCAGGGGAATCCTTCCTAGGAGAAAAATCTACAGTGATTGGGGGGATGGCGTGTGACATATGGGGGGGGGGGGCGAGCGAATCACGCGGGCAGCGACTCAATGCAATAAATCAAACCTCTAAGATCTAAGGAAGTCCGACGAAAGGTGGCGTAGCAGATGTTGGGTACGGGATGGGAATTGACTAATTCAGACAATTTGGGTGGGTGGCAGGTGGAGGAGTCGCAGTACAAGGCGATGAATGGGGGAGGGGGTGAAGAAAGCAGACTATTTTGGGGGAGTGTTCAACTGCGACAGACGGAAAAGTTACACTCGTTCACCGTTCGAGCAGCTCACTCACCGGCAATAATACTAGGGGGGCTGATTGAATAAGATGCGAACGAGCGAAAGTAGCCGGCAAAGTCTATTCTTTAGGATCTCAGCGTATCCTTGGGGGGAGGTGGGTGGCGCGAGGATCAAAAAAATAAGGGGATGGATGGGGTGGGGTTGTGGGGGGGGGGGGTTGGATGGGGGGGACAAAGTGTGTGTGGCCATATCTCGAGAAAAAAACAAACACTTGAGGAAAGAGGGTAGGGGGCGAGTTGGTACCAAGCAGAAAACACAGCTTTGTCCGGAAAAAGGATGGGGACGGAAACCAACTAATTCATTTCACACACAGGGCCACGTAACAGTCGGAACCAGGAGGGGAGCTTCGAGGAGGGGGGAGCGGACGTGGCTTCAAGGCGTCAGACGTAGTTGAAATCGAAACACTTCTTATGTCTGTGTGGGATGGTGCGGTAGCATCTGGCTCCACGGGCGTGACAGTTGGTTAGAGGCCTTCAAGGATAAGTGTCGCAATTCGAGACCAGAAGTGGATCCTGCGAAACAAGCAATAATAACCGGAACTGGAAAAACAGAACGGGTAACCGGAAATGGCATGGGTATTTGCACAAAAGTCAAAACAGCAAGAAAAAAA
>Ga0179593_1320127_pt1 | contig 14200 bp, 10 predicted proteins | sample CZODoug2_1_08_16_FD_185931 | JGI IMG/M metagenome (GOLD analysis project Ga0179593, IMG submission 185931) | Vadose zone soil fungal communities from Angelo Coast Range Reserve, California, USA - CZODoug2_1_08_16fungal (PacBio error correction) | ecosystem: Environmental > Terrestrial > Soil >...
GGGGCGGATCCGCAAGGTAGTATGAAATAGAACGCAGTCGTTGTACGGGGAGTTGTTGGGGAGAGGGAAGACTGGAGTAGGGGGGCGGGCAAGTAATAGGGGGTTTAATTGAGTTTTCTCGTGTGCGACAGAGGCGGGTTTTGTGCTGGGGAACGGATGGCCGATGCACAGGGGGTAGCGCGCACTAGATAGAAATGCTGCCGCACGAATGGCCACGGCGGGCATAGGGGACTTTATGAACAACGCAAAGGGCTGGAATTCACGGTCCGCTTGAAAGATGGAAAAAGCGGGCCACAATTTTGCTAACTAAGGAAACGATGGGGGGATCGCCAGTGAGTCTTGCGGACAAGGCGGTACGAGACGGTATAGGTAAAAAAACTCGGGTTAATGGGGGGGCCGTGGGGTGGGACTTTACTTGAAGATAAAAACGTCGGCGGATATCTTGTCGTGGGGGAGCGACCGATCAGGCTGGAGGGAACCGGTTCAATTGCAGGCACGGGGAGCAAACACTGGGGAGTGAAAGGGGAGACGGACCAGTCAGTGGGTGTCACGTGTTTGCCGGACCGACGGAGAGACTATAAAATGGGGGGGAGCTGGGGGCCAAAGAAGTAAAAGAAATAGGACTTTAAAGGACGAGGGTGAGCAGGTTATGGGGGTTTGTCCCGATTGAGAGGGATTCACCGGCCAAAAGCTCGGAGATGTGAGTCTGGGGGGACCGGAAACAGACAGAGAAGGGGGCGTGTGGGCTTGTTGAGGGGGTACTCAGTGTGCAAAACGTCTTAGGGGATTAACATAAATGTGGAAAACCTCCTACGCAAAGAAAAGGAGGTCAGCTTTGGGACAATCAAAAGCCGGGAGTGTGTTTCGGTGGGGGGGAGGTTGTCAAAAACGTCAAGGTAACTTCTTGATGGTGTAAGGAAAGCTCAATTTGGGCATAAAAAAATTTGGCGGAAAAAGGTTATATCAGGCTCGCCCACAAAACAAAAAGGAGGAAAGTGATCAAGGCTTTGTAAAAAACTGGGCATGAAAACCAACGGGCAAGACAATACCACGAAAAGGGATCTGAATTTAAGGTGGAAAAAAAGCAAAAAAGAAAAAAGAAAGGGAACGACCCCGGAGGACATTTTGAGGAGATGACTTGGTGGCAAAAATAAAAAAAACAATGACTCCATCCAAACAAGGAACACAACATGGAACGAGGGGTGGAAATAAGAACATCTCCGCGAAAAACTCTCAGGTAATCAAGTTGGGGGTCATAGGGGAAAACAAATAACCGACTTTAGCCCGGTTAAAGCGAAAACTGCGAGGGAGAAGAAGAAGGAGAGAGGGGAATGGAACGAATGGGAATCAACATCGGAGATGCGTACCAACATCGAACAATCCAGATCATTGGGATAAAAAGGGGTCCTGCCCCCGTTAATACGCGTACAGACATCAGGTGGAAATAGAAAACGGCGTCGCCCACTGGATCCTAAAAGAGATCAATGCAATCCTCAAAACATAAGCAATCGCAAAAAGAAACACGAGGTGAGCCACTGCTGAAGAATAAAGAGAGCGCATTGGGAAGCAGCCTAAGCGAGGAACACTAATAAAAAGAGGAGGCAAAGGTTCGCTTTGACAAAGGGAAAAGAACCAATCCGAACATGGAAAGAAATGCGACGCGAGAAGGCAGTGATTCAGTTAAAACAGATACAGCCGCAGTGGGGGCGCCAGCAAGCAAAGTGACGTCCAAATCGAAAAAATAAAAGGGCAGGGGAAACGCTGCCCAAACAAAAAAGGGGTGCTCAGCGGAGAAGAAATAAGAAAAACAGAAAAAGAAGGAAGGCCAATAAGCGCACGATAAAACGAAGTATAAAACGGGGGACTTGGATTAATACGTTGCAACTGAAGGAAAAAGCAAGTAAGGTATAAAGGGAGGCGGCTGATAAGGAAGAAGCCTTCATGATCCCGGATTGATAAAGGTTAAGGTACTAGTGATACGGAGCTTCGACCAGCTTGACAGGCAACATCAAGAATTGAGTACGAATAAAAAGAAAAAGCCGGCAGGGACAGCAAGTTGGTGCCAGCCATACTAAGTTCGAGAAAAGGGGAAGAAAACCTGAATAAAAGATAGGCACGGAAAAAAAAACAAACAGGCCAAAGAGTTTGTGGGGAGACAAACGTGCAGAGCAGAAAAGCCATAGACGGACCACCCGTAGTCGAAGCCGTAGCAAAACCCTTACGAAATGAAACCGCAACGAGAGGTCCGCCCAGTTTATTTCAGCTGACGACTGATGAGGGGCCGTATTCAAATCCCAAAAGCCAGAGAGCCGGGGTACATTTTTCTGGACGACGCGGGAAAAGAAAAATTAGCCGCCTCGGGGCAGCCAACGCGGAGGGGAGCAAGCTATAAAATGCGTGCGCTAAGTAGAAACAAATTGATCGCAAAGACGGCATGAGAAGGCAAACAAAAAAGATAGCAGTCGGAAGCCTAACAACTCAAAGCGAAAAAAAAAAAAAAAAAAAAAAAAAGAATGAAACAATTGCAAAAGAGGAGAGAACATTCTGCGGAAAGCACTACCAGCAAAATATCACGGTCTGGGTGTGAAGGATCATTCCGCTAAAGAGCAAGCAGACAACAACACAAGGAAAAAGCGATACCCAGCCGGAAGCAAAGGGGGCTTTTTCACCCAGAGGACGGGCTGGAAGGTGTGTGATGCCGACCAAGAAGTGAGCATAAAAGAAGAAGCCTACTTGGGGGGGGTCTCTCCCGAGCATCTGAATTGAGGATCGGGACAAAGTTAGAATATAGACGGGAGGGTTGCAAAGCCGATCGATCATCCGAAGATTGTCCAAAAAAATAATCAGGAGCACTGCCACCAGGTCATCATAAACAAAAAAAACAGAGAAACGAGGATCCTCTCATCGCCCGATGAAAGGTCCAGGGGAAAAGGAAACAACCGGCAGGCGAGGAAACCGACATACTAAAAAAAGAAGTCAAAAGCAAACGCTGGGAATCGATCCCAAAACGGGATGAAGGCAACGGAGGGAGCGAAGACATGCATGTTACAAAAATCGGCTATGATTGCCAAAAGCCACTAGTAAAAAAACAAAGCGGACCTCAGCTAACAGGGACTCCTTATAAATAAGGTAAAGTGGGGGGAATGAGGCCGGGCGCAAGGGGGAAGAGTTGGGTAATCTCGGTGTATAGGCACGGAAGCCACAAGAGCCATAACCAAACGGGTATTCCTGCACGCGGGGACATCAGCGGGGAGGGTGGGGGTTCGGCGACAATAGACCCCGAGCAACGCCTTTTTCAAAAACGCTAATCAACAACATCTTGGACTAGGGGCCAACGAAATCGTCTGCGAGTAAGGGTAAATAGTCGACCTCGCTGATGGACGGGGGGGAAAGGGGACTACAGGGTGCTCAGGGGATTGGTTATATTGAACCGTGTTCAGTATATGCCGGCCTCTAAGGAACGTTCGGGGGGTCTAATGTGGTTTTGGAGGGGGGAAATAAGTCCGATCAGGGGCAACTGCGACAAATACAAACAAACGGGGTTTCGCGTAAAAGATACGCGGGGGGGCAGGCTGGCAAGATGCGTGGCCTGAGCAAAAACGAATCACTCATCAACTAGGAGAACAACGGTCTTTCAAAAGAAGGGGCAAAAAAAAGAAGAGTAATCAAAATTCTAAAGATAATGTCTAAGCCAGGGGAGATAGAGGCCCCGGCCAGGGAAAGATAGAGTCACACAGTGCATTTACGAGACTGGGCGCAAAATCCGAGAAGTAATGCAGAGATGGACGGGTGGGAACTGGTCGCATGCCCTCTTCAAAAAAAAGCAATTCAAGGACACGGGGAAAGTGTGGCGAATATCCGTGCGGAAAAGTTAGAAGAGAAAATGCTCTGGAGCAAGCGGATTGCGAAGCATTGCAAAAGCGGCCGAATTGCATTTCGCGGGCACGTCGAAATGAAAAAGGGGGGTCTAAGGGAAAGGGGAACAAGGCGCACAAAGCACAACGGCAATTGTTATGCCTCCTGGGTCGGTTACTTAGCCGTCGGGAGGACCAGTAACGTAGATACCCAGAGGGAACGTTGGGGGCCGATTAGCTTTCCGGGAAAAGGTTTACCACGGCCGAGTATCACGCAAATGCAACGGGGCAGCAAGCCGTGATGAACGATAGTTTCAGTCATGTCGTGACTGGGCCGGGGGGATGCAATCCGCGGGTGCTAGCAGCGAAAAACATAACTTGAAGCAAATAGAACCAGTTTTCAACACTAAATGAAGATCATAGCTCCGGCAACTAGGTCGCAGGACGCAAAAAAAGACATAGACTTAGACTCGAAAGAAAAAGCTGAAAAAGACCTATCTCCACGTAAAATTTCTTGGGTGCGCAAGCAAAGACTCTCTAGAAACACAAACTGCGGATCTGGGGATCGGGGGGTCTGGGGGGGGTCGCACCGACTCAAAGGGAAGGTCGCTATGGTAAAAAGATATTCTCGTAAGAACGCCAACCGTAAAACACTCTGATATAAAAAAACGAATCATACTTTCCGCATAAAAACAAAAGGCGGCCAGAGGGCTTGCAAAGCGCTCTCAATATAAAGACAAGCCGATCGGTAAGCCGACTTCGAAGACATGATGCACAATAAAAGGGGGAGGCGGCTCAACCGAAACTCACTGGCTGAATCACGTAAGGTGCTTGTACTAACGACCGGAAAACTAAATTTTAAAGGAAATTGAGGCACACCCTGGTATGGGAACGTAACCCCTTCTCCAGCTCCTTGGGGGTGTGAGTCTGATCCGGGACGGGGTTGGACGACTTTCGGAAAGTTTTTCCCGTAGCTTCTCTGCCCTTGACGTTGAAATCTCGGAAACTGGGGCATAGTGGATTCTGTTCGAAAAAAGAAAAAACAAACCGAAAGCGGGCCGGCTCCTCTGACGCTAACGCCTAGTTCTCTTTACAGGTTGGATGACGACCCCCGTGGGGTCCTTTTGTGCGGGGGGGTTTCGCCTCGCTGTAAACAAGACATTTCAAACGGGCTCACTTGTAGAAAAACTTGTTTGAGAGGAAAGCACGAGATGCCCTGAGTTTCAGGAAGCTGATGTTCTCCAAGGGCGGGAAGGCTGAACCTGAGCAAGGTCCTTTCTGTAAACTGAAGGAAAAACTTTTACCGTATGCGGCCTCGTCACCACGCCTCTTGGCCAGAGCAAGGGCCAGGGTTCTCGTAAGCTGGCAAGAGAAAAATGGTAATTTCGGGACGAAAAGATACGATCGCAAGTGCGAGCAACTTCATGCGTACCTAGAGCGGACAGGCATACTGGGTCCACCACTCCAGAGAACCACCGCCAAACTAACCAATTATCGAGCTCTAAACTAGCAAACCTAAAAAAGGGACGTGTGAAGGCTGGAAGAAGATAATGGACCGGCGCTGATCTTTGCCGGAAGATAATTAAAAGAAGTTGACAAGCAAGGGGTTGTGCGGGCCCCGCCCAAAATGGCCTGGGGGATGCAGGGCAAAGCCGCATATATCAGGGGTAAAAATACTCCCACGGGCATAAAAACGTCCAGAAAGAACACGTGCTCACTAAAATGAGCGCAGACCGGGGAAACTACAAAAGGAACTGTAAAAGAGGTCCCGAAGGGAAACATGACCGCGACTGTCGATGCGGGCTTAGAGTTCGGACGCGGACTCGGTGCACCGTGATGAAAGGGGGGCAGGGAGTGGCGGAGGGCATCCCCGTCGGGACCGGTGTCAGGATCTCAAGAGGTTGGGATCAAAGGGAGAGAAAGTGAACAAAGGGGTACTCGATCGAGAATCTGCGTGTGGCCGGGCAGAAGAGCAAACTGGTGCAAGGGAGAAAGCTCCAGGTCAAAGAGGAAACCGGGCAAAATAGCGACTAAAGGAGCCAGAAGAAGAGCTCAGGCTGGACTGGAAATTAGCTGCGGGGGATGAGGCGAAAAAGTCAAGAACACGTCGGAGCATAGAACGACCCAAAAATAAAGATTACCGCCGGGGCACATCCTGCTGCACAAAGAGATGAAGGGAAATGGCTGCCGGAGAGAAACAAAAAGGGGAGTAATCCGGGAAGGGAGGGCATAAGGGTGCGGCACACCCTTCCCAGGAAAGAAGGAGGGGGAAAGGGAAGGGCCTATTTGGCTGGGAAGGGTCAAAAAAAGAGTGTGATTCTGCGTTGAGCGCCAGAGGATCCTGAGGAAATTTTTCGACCGTGACGCTGGGGGGTATAAAACTTCAGTGCAGTTGACGACGGAAAGAAACAGGTCGGCAGTAACAAGGACAGGCCTATGGTGCTTGAAAGGGGGGGACCAACACCACCTGTGGGCTTTCTCGCGGAAAAAAAGTCCTACACGCGACCGTTTAGGGTAAATCGAAACGCAATTGGAAAGAGGGGTAGCAATCGAGAAATGGCCGGGCAATTGACACGGCAGAGAGGAACCGCTCTTAATAAAAAGCCGCAAAAATGGCTTACTGTTAAACGAGAAAAAGGAACGAGGAGGGAGACTGGAAAAAGGGGGGATTTGCCGAGTGGGCCGCGTTGGCCGGACGAAGACGCAAAACGGGGTCGGACAAGGAGGGGGCAACTGGCAATCCCTGGATTTGGGACTTTGTGGTGGGCTTGCCAATCGCTTTGGGTACCATGTTATGGGAGGACCAAAGCCGAAGATTCCAGAGCACAGAAGTGGCTGAAAACCGTATCAGAGTTGGGGGAAAAAGATGTTGCACTGTTACGAAGAAGGTCAAAAGACGGCGGTTACCGCACGCGGATGAAGAACGCGAAGTAGAATCTAATACACATCAACGAACACGAAGACTTGGGGAAGAATGAATTGTGGGAAAAAAAAGCTCATGGGAATAAAAAGGCGGGACAGTTAACGTCAAACTGGAGAGAACGAAGACGTGGATTAATTTTCGAGTGCGGTTATCGGGTTCTTGGTTGGTTCTTTGCGGGAGGGTTCAAAAAAAGCGTTCGTAGGTGGGGTTGGGGGGGGGGATTGGAGGTTTCTGCAAGGGGAAGTGGAAGATCGCGCAACTAGGGAGACGAAAAGGGCGGCAACTTGCCAAAGCTGAGGAGAGTGTTTGGGAGGACGCGAGCAACTCAAGCTGAAAGCTAGGGGGGGGAGCGCTGGGTAAAGAAGTACGCTTGCTCGCGGTGCTGGGAAAAAGTGCCACCTAGGGGGGGGGACTGAAATCTGCTTGTATTGGCCAGTATGCTGCTGAAAAGCAGAGCGAAGAGAAGAAAAGACGGCGCGAAGAGCAACCTCGGTTATGGGCAGTTGTCTAGCTGTGAGGAAGTATGCGCGGATGGGTTTCGGAAAAAATTCAAGGGGATGTCGAAGAGTAGGGTTTTAAGGAACATTAGAAAGGGAAGGAGGGATTACGTTCGTTGGGCAAAAAGTCAGGAGAGGTGTGGTGGAAATCCCTAGGGGTTTCGAGGGTGCAAAAAAGGGGGAAAAGAGGCTATGGTGCTAAGTGTAAAGGCGGCAGTATCTGACAATGACGCCTGGAAAGGACAAAACCAATGGCCGGGTATGGGGGGGGGCGAGGAGTAAAAAGGTTGAGAGCAAGCGAGGGCGCCGCTTCGGGGGCGGATCGAAACGGAAGCCGAATGTTCGGTGGGGGGGAACGAGCGGTGGGGGAAAAAATAAGTTTCCAGACCTCAGAGAAGCTACGTTGGGAGACAACGCCGCGTTGGTGTGGGGAACCATACACCCTGCATTAGACAGCTGGCGAGGTGGGGCTGGCGCATCTGATGGGGGCAGAAAAGGGCACACGACTGGAGTCTTCATCAAAAAAACAAAGTGGAAAAGATAAGAGAACAAGTAAGGGGTGCGTGGTGTCATCGCCAAAGGAAAAATGGACAGAAACAAATAAAGAAAAAGACCGGTAGTTTCCCACCCAGCCCAACAAAGAAAACGGAACGGGAGCAAACACATAAAACGTTGCTGGATTGGGGGGACTTTTATTGTGAAAATTACAAAGTATCACGTAAACAATTCGGAGGTGGGGCGATAGAGCTAAGCGCAAAATCGCATGGAAGAAGCAACGACGGGGAACATCGGGGCCCACAATAAAAACTAAAGGGGAGGGATTTAACCGTTAGGACGAAAAAGAGGGGGAGGAAGGACGAACGGCCCGTACCACTGAGGGGATTACGGGAGGACACCCTAAAAACCGCTAAAGAAGGAGGTAACCAAAATCGGCCGGGACGGGAAAAATCCCTGACAGTGTAATAACCGGGCCCTGCAAAGTCTCCTAGAAAGGGGGGAGACCAAAAAGAGAGGGGCGGCCGAAACCAATATTAGGATAATCCCAAAGTCCCACATACAATCGCAACATACCCCGGGTTGAGCATATGAAGAGCAGATCGCAGGATCGGACGAATTGCCACTAAGGGGAGAAGGTCGATGGTGGCGTACACAGCATCGAGCCAAGGTCAATAAACCAACCAGCGGAACTGAGAGACGGGCGGAAGTGCTCTGCATATCCATATAATAGAAACTTTGGCCAGAAGTGGTGAACATGGTCGTTCCACATAGGGGACGAGATACAAATTCATAGGGAACACGAGGCATGCAAAACCGCAAATATGGGAAAAGACGTGACATATGGACTAAGAAAAAAGTAGCGATAAACAGACGCTTACAGAGAAAAAAGTTAAAGTCGTATAAAGTCCGGATCGTGAGGGGGGGGCCTCTGCACAATGTGCCTAGGAGGAAAATTCCTGCTGTGCCGCTCTACAGGGGAACCGCATTGCATTGACGTGCAAGCAGGCTCGAGGGGTAAGGATGTAGTCCGAGGGTATTTTATGCGAACCTTCCGTCGCAGCAAAGAGGGGCAACCGACGATTAGCAAGACCAAAACAGGCGGAACAAAGAGCAAGTTTTTGACAGCCATGACTGGAATTCTTAAGGCTGAGTGGCCATAGAAGGCGGAGACAAGCTAAATTGAAACTCCAAGAAGGACCATTTTGGAAAGGGCATGAAAAAAGGAAAAGGACGCCCAAGGGACCAGAAGCTTCAAAAGAAGACAGAAGAAGAAACACGGAAACGAGTAAATCACGGATGTCGCGCGACACTTGAGTTGGGGGCGATTCAATTGGAGAAAAAACGTGGGAACCTGGGAAAATCGCCTGCTTTCCAGATAGACGGTTGAAAGTGGAGGGGCCCGGCAACCGAGACATGGTCAAGAAATAGGGTACACAAAGGAAAGCACTTCGCATGAAATCTGGCATCCAACATGGTGCGCTGGAGCCAAAAAAAAACGTAAAGGGGCGGAAGAAAGACAAAAAGCGGACGGGGTCGCTCGGAAGGCAATGTCGTGCGCGAACTTAAGGAAAGGAAGACCTATCCACGCAAACGCCCGGACACGGAAAAAAAAGGTCATTAAAAGGGGCGATCACAATCGACATACGAACACAAAAAGGAAAACGAGACAACGATCGTGGAAAGATGGCGCCATGGTAGTGTGTGTCAAACAAGATGACCTAAATGGCCACGGGGGTCTAGGTCCGAGGCAGGAATAGTAACATAAATCATACATCAGGTGGCGTAAATCGAGACAGTGCTGGGCAACGCGGAAAAAGGCACAGAAGAGGCCAAGATGCTGTACAATGTCTCGAAATAAGAACGAATTGAATATCCAAGCAGGAGAAAAGCGAGGAATCGGGCGACGAGACGGCAAGAACGGGGCGAGAACACAGTGTGGGCTGCCCGCGATACTCGTTTCAAGGAGGCAGTACCGCAACAGCATAATAGAATCCCACGATCAGGACGGATGCACCACAAAGTTAAGAATAGCGGCCACAGGTTACCACCTGAGGGATTTTAACTGGAAGGGCACATAGTCAGTGGGAGGAGTCTAGCCAGGTTAAGAGGAAAAAAACCGAAAGTGTTCGGTTCTGACTGACGCCAGGGCATCCGGACCAGGTCAAGATTGGTAACGGATCGAGCAAGTGGGATAGGGTTTCGGGAGACTACGCGCATGAAGGAGGAGAAAGGGACAGGGGGGGGGATGCGCAGAGGAGATAAGAGAGGCGGTTGAGAAGAGATACTCAAAGTCAACAATCACGCGTTTTACACAACTGGCGGAGTCGCGGAAACCTGGAAATGGTACACTGCATACGACTAGCATTCAGCAGCGCAGCTTGGGCGAGACAATGCACTAATGAAACAATGTGAGGAAAAAAGGATTGGGGGTCCAAAGTACGCAGTCAGGGCCGGGGGCACAGACCAGAATGGGGGAGAAAGGAAGTGAGGGCGAAAATGATCTTCAGATTAGGCCCGGCCAGTCTTCGATGGTGGACAAAATAATGGCCGGCAATGGTCTTGAAAGACAGTGGTGGCTGGATCGAGGGGACTCAGAAAAATCACGCGCCGGTGATGCGCTAAAACAAAAGAAAAAGGTGATCAAAGAGAGCACAAAACTGACAAAGCGGAAACGGGGTAATATTGCCAGGAAGGAAGTTGAATCTATTCCAAGGAAACCGAAGCTGAAATCAACGTGGAACTGGGTGGCCTGAATGCTGAGGGGTAATCATTCGACAACCTTCACCTTGTTCGACGGAGTTCGAAGTATCCCTGGGGAGAAATAGAGCCGTCTTGCTAGGTTAAAAGATTGGGCTAGCCTAAAATTCAGGAGAAAGCATTACGTTAGAGGGGGGTGAGCAGTCGAAAATGAAGGAAATTTTGATGACGGAGAGAACCCCAAAAAATGAGGCAACATAATTGGGATCGAGTCGGAGAGCGAGAGGAAAAAAAATCGTACAGATGCAACACGTGGAAACCGTGAAGGCAAGTAAACGCACTGAAAAACGGCCCAGAGAAAAGGAAAATTAGTCCACTCGGAATTTTTCACTCAGGTCTCGGAACGCGTTGACCGGGGTGGCCGGGCGGGGGGGGCTATTGTCATCAGAACTGTAGGCCGGCTGAGGGGGGAAAAAGAAGACCCTTCTAGATCAGTGGAGATCACTGGAAGGGCTCGAGAAGCAATTATAAAAAACAATATCGACTCCAAGGGTTAAAAGCCTTATTCGTGGCGCTATCCTACGGATAAGGTCGAACCAAAAAACAAAGATGAGGAAAAGTACGAGCAAGGGGAATCTCAAAAGAACGGTAAATATATAGAGCTAGTGGGGGCATCTCGCGACCAGTACGAGAAGGCGGGCGCCGCTCGGAGCTTCTCATAAGAAAAAAAGAAAAACCCGCCTTAAAAAAGGCCCGGGGGCGCTGCGCACGGGAAAAGCATCAAAGCGTTTCACAGCGGAAGAAAGGTGGGGGAAAGAGAGTACGACTAAGGTCGGAGTGAGACCGTGGCAGTGCAAGGGTCCTTTCAGAAAAGACGCGACACGCCTAAAGTTGTCCAGAAAAAGGTTGACTGGGATTACAGGGCGCCGCCGGCTCAGGAGCGAACCGCGGCAACAAAATGCATTTCAAGCCCGTGGGGAGCCGGGGTTTTCCCACCCTTCCCGACAGGCAGTGAAAAGCGAACGTCCTCGGGGCATGCTGCGAGGCACTACTGCGGCCATCAAACTGATGCAAAAACTCGGAACTAGAGCTAGATCGGTAAAAATCTGGAGCAATGGGTATGGCACACAATGGGGACGGGTAGGATTGCTCGAGAGAGGCGTAGAACGAGTCGCGCTTGTTATTCCGGCCGTCCGGTGGGAGCAAGTTAAAGGTAAAGTGCAATGTGGGATCCAGAAGGGCGAGAATGTCAGCCAGTGAGATAAAGCAAGACAGAGTGCAGGTGCCTGTGATGGTCGGCGGAACCTGGCCAGAAAAGTATATCTTCTGCGTGTAAACCACAAAAAAAAAAAAAAACAAACACAACACACCAAACAACAACGCGCGGGTTTGCGCAGACAACCGTCGACAAGAGGCCGAAGAATGACCCTAATGTAGGTAAAAAAAGTCAGAAAACTCAGACCTTCGCCAGGAAAGGCCGAGTACCACAGTGCTCATCGGGGAGACGGAAGGCATATACTGGGAAACAACCCGTCGAAGACAAACAAACGCGCAGAAAATAAGGGCAAAGTCGCGGCGCCCAAGGGTGCGCTGCGGAAGAAGGGACGGCAGAGGTGTTGGAAAAAGTGGCAGATTCAACAAGGCTAAGTGGGATGACAACAACGCAAATGGCGCTTCGACTGGATTGAAAAACGACTAATACGATCCACGCCGTCCTTGAACCAAACGCGGTTCAAGGATCTCAGTTCATGCGTCGAGGCTAAATCTAATAACTCAATAATTGTTGCCGCCAAATATAAACAGAAAAGGGAAAAAAGGATCGGGGGACCAGCTGGACCATCTGAAAGACAACCTTTGGGTCAAGCGGAAAAAGAAATTCAAAGGACCTCTGGGAGGTTAAAGGCCGCCGCGTAACCCGGGGTCATGGGGGCGCGAGCCACGCAAAGGGCCAGGCAGGAACTCGTCAAATTTGGGAGGCATCTGCGCCATCTGCGTGGGGGGGAAGGGCCATGGAGTGTGTCAAAATGTCAAAGACAGGGGGGGGGGGTCATCAGTTGGCCAACCAGGCACGCCGGAAAGTGCGATATGTCAAGAGCGCTTCAGCGCGGTGGCATGGGGAGTCAGGGTGGGGGGAGGATGGCGTGAAAGCAGCGTGGCAGCAGGGGGGAAGAGCGTAACAGCGCCACAAAACCTGCGGACAGCTGCGCGCAATCCGACCTTCGGAATGTCCAGGTGATCAAAGCTCGGAAGACCCTCGATTTAAAGCGGGAAACCTCGGGGGAGTGTTGGGTCAAAACACACTCCAGCCCGGATCTGGAAAAGACAGGCAAATAAACTAGCGAGGGCCGGCGTGGGGCGTAAGGGGTTCTTGAGGGGGGACGGGATTGAAATCAGGAGATATTTGGTGCTCGACTCGGAAGGGGGGTTGGTTCCGGATGAAGAACGTTGGGGGGGAGATCGCGGAGAGCATGGAGGGGGTTGATTGACGGGCGGAAACGACCCGCGTTGGGGAGGGAAAGAAATGCAAGCGAAGTGGAACAAGGGAACGGTCGCTGAAGAAGAACGCTGGAAAGGGGTGAGCATCTACGGGACTGCGGGGCGGAAATTATCATGCACCGGGAGGGGTCAAAAATGGGACCCCTCGCCTCGAATGGAATCCGGAAAAATTACAACCAAGCGAACAGAACGGTGGTTAAAAGGCCGCGTGTTGGGCAAAATGGGACCGAGCTGAAACACGGGAGGGGGAAATTGCGGGGAGGAGAAGCAGGTGGCCCTGAAAAACATTTGCTGGGTGTTCTCGGTGCATCTGGGGTGGCGGTGTTAGAACCTCAAATTAAAAGAAAGAGCAAAGGAGGAGGAAAAGGATCGACAAATTGCAAAACGGCCGGTGGGGCTGTATTCTGTAAAAGACGAGGCATGGCCATTTAGAGGGGAGGGAAAGGACAGAAATAAAGAGAAACCGGCAGGGATCATGGAAGGGTATGAGCTGGGGATGTGCAAGAGCGCGTTACGAGCAGAAAATGGAAGTGCAAAAAATGGCAATCAACAGACTCGATTTTGAGGATAGATGGAGCTGTGAGATACGGCGGAATTCGGCTGTTTTTCGTGGCGGGAAAGTTTCCAGGCGAAAGGGCGGTCTTCGGGTTTGGGGAAAAAAGGGGAATACAAGAACAAAAGTACGGAACGTGATCGACAACGGGGAGCGAAAAACTGCTGGAAGGAAACTTAAACTGAGCGGGGAGGTAAAATGATGAGCAATCGAATCAAAGGGGGACGTTAGGAGGGAAAAGATTCAATATTGCTGGCGAAATACGCCAAGTTGACTAGAATAACGAGGGTGGAGAAGGCCAGTAGGAATCGAGGAGCTAATCAAAATCAGAGTTAAGAACTAACGTTACTGGGTTGCGAGTTGGCTTACTGGGTGGCGGTGGCAGTTATGCAAAAACGAGAGGAAGGAAAGGTCGGCAAAAGCAGCTGGACTGGGATGAGGCGGATTCAAAATTGTCGAAACCAAGGTTAAAAATTGAGGATATTTGGGAAAGACGGATGTTGAGGAAGTGGGGGTTCCGATGGTTGCCGAGACACATATGGGGGACGAATTTGAGCCGGCGTCGCGATATTGAAGCTAAAAAAGGTAAAATCCTCTCGGTAGGGGTAAGGGGGGATGGTACCAAAAGTGGGAATGGTAGGACACAAATAAAGAGAAGGGGATTTTAGGAGAACCGAAATTA
>Ga0179593_1372420_pt1 | contig 14200 bp, 16 predicted proteins | sample CZODoug2_1_08_16_FD_185931 | JGI IMG/M metagenome (GOLD analysis project Ga0179593, IMG submission 185931) | Vadose zone soil fungal communities from Angelo Coast Range Reserve, California, USA - CZODoug2_1_08_16fungal (PacBio error correction) | ecosystem: Environmental > Terrestrial > Soil >...
GCTAGTGCAGAGGCGGAAATGAAGACTCGAAACAATAAACCGGTAGGTATGAAAAGAGAATGGTACGCGGACTAGTAGGCGAAAAAGAAGGGTGGGTTTGGGAGAAGGCGTCCGATGGTCGTAGGAAAAAAGAATCGGTCTCGAAAATTACAATGATAGTTGGGAAGGAGAATCTACAAAACGAAGAAAGAAAAAAGAATTAACCGAAGCATAAACGTCGGATTGGGTGCTTTCAGTGGGGTGGGGGGGTGAAGGCTCTAGCGAAAGGTGGAGAAGAGGGGGTTACAGCAAGCGGAGAAGAAAAAATAGAAAGGTGGTTTGAAGTGTAATGCGTTCAAAAAACCATACCGATTCTATGGCTCATCCCGAAATAGAGAAGGGAGCGGATTTCGATTGGGGTAACAGGGGGGAAAAACCAAAAAACCTATTAGAGGTATTCAGATGCATAACCCTTATGGACCAAAACCAGAGGGGAAGAAAACGTAAAAGTGAAGGGTCTCCCTGAGGGGTGATGGTAAAAAAGAAACACGTTGGTCCAATCTTCACTTCGAGGGGAAATTAAACACGCGGCCGCATTATCCGACGAATTGTACTGGTTAAGTGGGGTCGGAAGGGGGAGGAACAAAAAAAGAACACAGTTCCGAATGCTCTTATAGGATGCGCAATGGAGGAAACACTGGGGTCATAACCAACTCCGTGAGGCTGCTTCGCTCTGGAGGGAGGGGGGAAAAGGCTTGGATGCCAAGAGAAAAACCCAAAAAAACCTACATCAAGCGTAGAGGGAAAGATCAGGTTGAACGTAAACCGCCGGGGATGAACCTATCGGGATTGACCATATCGTGGAGGAAACAAGGGAGAGGGGAAACTGGGAAGGGGCCGGAGTCTCAGCAACCCTAAGTTTCAGCGTTGAGAGAAGTGTCATAAAGGGATATGGAAAAGCAGGGCATGACGAAAGGTATGGATCAATGCTGCAATTTGGAGAGGGAACTGCCACTATTTAGTAGTTATCAAGGAAGAGGATTAGAGGATTCTTTTTTGGCTTTCAAAAGTTCTTCTAATGGAGACTTCTGTTATTCCTATGGGAAGAAAATCGACCGCCAAACCACACATTACAGCCGGTGCAATCAGGTGGGGGGCGGACTCGCGAAAACTGCAGGTTCTCAGAAAAAAAAATTACTCTAGAAAAATCTAGGAAACAAGAGGGAAGCCGCGGACAAATTAGTCACCAGCCGAGCCGACCGAACGTGGTAGCCCTATTCCGCGAAAGGGGGGGGAGTCAGGGGAGTTTTCTCGAACGTAAGGAAAAACGGACTTTCAGGGCTCCAGGAGATAGGCGAAAGGGCTCAAAAAACAACTACTGCCGGAGAAAAAGGGGCGGGGCTTCGAGTCCCTTCGACGCGGGAAAATTAGGGGATCTCGAACATAGACAAAATGGGAGGGGGAATGACTGGGAACTTCAGGATTGGCAGATGTCGCTAGCGTGAAAAAAACTGAAAGAAGAAGGACGGTCCATCGAAACTCCTGTCCACCCTACCTGGATAGGGGGGGATGAAAAACATATTCCCATAAGTAAAGCGCATAAAGAGAAAAAGAGGCATTCGGTAAAAAAAGTAGCGTAATGGGCAACGGTCTCAGATCAACTACAAGAACCAACAATTCCGTGAAGCTACGCGGGGAAAATTGTCCTTGGGACCCCTTATGTAAAAAGAAGAGGAAAAAAAAAGGAAAAAAGGCCAAGCCTCGAACGATAAAATATATTGCAGCGACTAACTGGGCACCGAGGGAAAGGGGGGGAGCAGACTACGAAGAACAGGAAGGAGGATTAGGAGGTCACCGGGAAAAAAAAAGGGGGGAATCAACGCTACGATAAGGAGAGATCGAATAGAGCTAATTCTTAGCATCCAAAGAGGCCGTGACTCGAAAACCTACGATCAATGGGGAGTTGACGCACGTCTTTCTAGGACTGAAAACTGGTCCCAAGAGAAGGGGCCAGGTGGGGATGGCAGGAGGAACAAGCTCTCATGCAAGGGGTCCTACGTCGTGTGCCCTAGAAGGAGGGCTGGAAAAGATTGAGTCTGATAAGAATTGTACGTAAGGGGAACCGGGCCGAGGGTCTTCTTCCTAACTTCCACTCGCCATTGGGGGAAGAAGAGGGGTAATAGCTTGACCAAAAACTCGTTCTCAAACGGATTGCATGGGGGAGATAGAAAAAGTTACTGAGACAAAAAAACAACCCCAAAACCTTAAGCCTGATCATCGTGGGGATGTGGCGGAAGAGGAAAAACGGAAAGGTTTGGGGCAGACAACAAACATTCAAAATAAGGGAGAAAGATGACGAACTCGGATGCATAGGTGGGAACATACAGAAAGCGGGTCGTCCAAGCGCGACGAGAAAGATAAGTAAAGAATCCATCGGGGGGCCTTGACACCAAAAAAAACAGGTCTTCCGAGGGTCATCAACCACGGTATGGAAAAAAAGGGAGGAGAGGAGCCAAAGACCTTCCAGACGAAGGGGCAAGACCCTGAAGGGAGGGAATTGTCCTCCTCGGAGGGACGCAGTAGCCTCTTCACGTTTTGCCAGGATGGGCCGGAAGAGGGGGGAAGAGGAAAACGCAGGAGTCGTCTCGCGTCCTCTAAGAAAAGGGTTGGGGGATTCTTACACCCAACAACAGGAAACGGACGAACGATGGCCACCCGCACTAAGGCAATAAAATGGGGGAGAAGAGGGGGGTTTTGTCCGGAATCCCACGTAAGAGGAAGCCAGATAAGCACTGCCAGCCTCGAAAGAACATCCGAGTGTCAGAGGAAACGAGGAGAGAAAGGCTCTTAAAGGGAAAATACAGTAGCCGATGGCCCAATCTGTCCTTAGAGACCGCGCCGTATCGATCCACCTCTCCCCCTTCCGCGCAGAAAGAAAGGAAGAAGCAAAAAACGAAACGCACGTAGAACTTTGTCTGGCCGAAATCCCAAAAACCCCACTGCCGGAACGCAAACGCTTACTGCAGAGAAGAGGCACAATAGAGGGGGGGGTGGGATCTCAACTAATCGGCAGGGAATGGCGGGCAAAAGGCGCCAGGGCGAATGCGACTCGAACCTTCGGGCCCTCGCGCAGCAACTACATCCGTCGAGAAATAAGGCGGGGGGCGCGGACGGGGAGAGGACCGAAAACCCTAGACGTTGAAGAAATCCTTTTGAAGGGAAAGCGTTCAGCTGCTTTTCACGGAGCCCGGCCGGCGCACTCGTCGATCAGTGCGGGTTCCGGGGGAAAGGAGAAGAGTAAAGGGAGGGGGAAGACAGAAAACTTTTCACGCCTCATGGAAAACTACAACGGGGCTGGACTCGACCGAGGTCCATTACGGATTCTGAAAGCGTCCAGAAGGGTGGGAAACCTGAGAAATGGACCCGCCTCGTAGTGAGGTGTTAAGGAAGAACGATCAGGACCGACAGGAACTCAATTCCTAACCCTACATCTTATGGACGAAAAAGAGAAAGAGGAAGAAACCAAATAAGCGCAAGCGAAAAGGAGAAACCTAAAAGTCCTCGGCATTTTTCTTCAAAATCAAAGCGCCAATTGGGCCAGAACCTGGCTGGGTTGGAAGTGACTGGAGGCTCAGCGAAAGAAAGAGGAAGGGTAGATAAAGGGCAGTCACGCGACAAAAAAAAAATCCGAATAACCTTGAAAAAAAAGGGGGAAAGGAACCACCGAAGAACATCGACCTTTGAGGTCGGATGCCGGACGCCGGACGAGTACGCATTTCGGTAATGAAAGGGAGGAGAGAGAGCCGAGGCTTCACTACCTATAAAAAACTTAGGGTGGTGGGGGGGGGTAGATCAAAGAACAAGAAAATCGCATGCCTACTTGCGGCAGGCCAAAAAAAAATCAGGTCTGCAAAAAAGAGAGGGCGCCTCAAGGAAAGGCCCCGGGGAAAAAGGAGAAAACATGTTCTCGATTTTCAAAGTCTGGAGAGGCTGTCTTTGGCGTTGGAAAGGCTTTCAACCCTTGACGGTGGCGACGACAAAAAAAAAAGTGCGGGTCTCGAAGAAAAGCTCTTAAAAAAACGCACAACGGAGAAAAAGAAATCGGGGGTCCGCGACATGACGATCTGGGCCTCATTCCGATTCTGAAGGACATAAAGGGAAAAATATCTTCGCGTGGGGCTCGTCGGAAGATCCGCAGCTCGCCAAAGCAAATCGTAAAATGCCGAGCGAAAATGCTCACAGTCGGGGAAGAGAGAAACGGGGAGGAAAGACAAAGTCCCCTCTCCGCGGTCTAAGGGGGGGTGGAAAGAAGGAAAAAAGTTGGGAACTTAAATCAAAATAGGCCGAGGTTGAAACCTGCAATCGGGGGAAGGAAACACTTGTCTCAAGAGAACCAGCAGTCCCGGTAAAGGGGAAGAAATGTCGATAAACCGGAGTACAGAGAAACAAGAAGGGGGGGCAGAGGGGGGGGATTGGTTTTCCAAAATCTCGCTGTGGTGCAGAAACCTAATCGGGGAAAGTTCTAGAAGAAGAAGGAGAAAAAAGAGGTAGGATAGGTTGACGAATCCCACCTTATGATCCCACTCTACGAGAAACAGGAATCGCGGGTTCATGTGGTAGAACGTCCTCGGGTTTTCTCTCATAACCGCGAGGAAAAGAAAAAAGAAAACAGCTGCTTAAAATTGTATGACGGAACGGGGCGTGAAAAGGAGGTGACGGGTCCGCGCAATTCATCAAAAGGGTCATTGTAAAAAAGAACCTGAGAGGGGGAAGGAGGACTAAAAAATTCCTACTCCCTCGTTCGTAACGCACAAAGCTAGAACCAAAGGCATAATTGACCGAGGAGAAAAAAGTGATATATAACAACAATAATATAAGAGGGTGGCACGTTGTACTTTCGGCAGACGGGAAGGAAGGGTTGTTTACGTCGTACAAGAGGGTATCGGAGGAGGCAATGCAAGTCCCTCAGCCACTGATGAACGGGGGAGAAAATGGCGAGAAAACCCGGAAGGGGGGGATCCACGAGAGTGTGAAAATCTCAAGCACGGAGGGTGTCATCGAGTTGGGAGATGGTAATCATGGAAGATACTGGCCAGGGAATGGAGAAAAATAACACTGTAATCGAAAAATTAGTGTTTCAGCCCGCGGGGGATGTTCAGGAGGCGTTGCACTATCGACGCAGGGGGGGAAAGAAGAGGAGGGATGACTCTTTTTCAAACAAGCAAAAATGAAAAAAAAAAAGAAAAGGGGACGATGTCAGGCAGAACAAGTTTCACTCCGGCAAGGGGTGAGGGGAGAACAAAAGAAGGTTGCGATGAATCTTATCCAAAGGGGATTCCAGACTTGCAAGAGGTGGGGAAGGGTTCACTCGGCCGTCAGAACACCGGCGATTGGCGATAAGTTTCTCCGGGTGAGAATGTGCAACTGCCGGAGCCTAAGGAAGGGTCGGTCCTATCTCTTCAGGTCTCTACGCCGAGAGGTGATTACTCTCGTCCGAGGAGGATGAGGCGGACGGGTGAAATAGGGCGTACATCGCAACAAAAGGATGGTTACAAGCGGGAAAAAAAGTGAACATCTGATGACGGAAAAGTAATGTCGCTACCACGTTCATGTGCTTGGGAACGCGAGGCTCGAGCAAACCATGGTGCAGCAGGGGGTGTCAGACACCGTTGAAGGGAACTTGGAGATGGAAATTCCTCGGAACGACATCATCGGGATGCCATACAATTTGTTCCTAGGAAGGGATGCGAAAAAGGCACCCGTTCTTAGGAATAAAGCTAACGCGTCGCCACGGTGATTTGAAAAAGGGTCAGAGGGAGGCATTCAGAAGGTCTGTTCCTGGTCTCAGGATGACGAGAGCATCCAGCAAAAACATATTTAAAAGTAGATGTATCAGTGAAAGGATGGTCCTCCATCAGTGAAAGGGGAAGGGAATAAAGAAGGAAATCTATAGAGGAAGGTAAACAGACGAAACCCTCATCGACTCAAGAGGGTCCACCTTTTATCAAGCCCACGGTCGGGCCCAGACAAAAAATTGTGTGGATCTCATTTTAAGAAACTATGGGATGTTGTAGAAGGGGTCCTCGCAACGAGAGACTCTTTCCTATGGACGAGATATATAAGAAAAAACGAAAAAACTGACGCTTAGAAAGTGAAGTGGCCAAGGACCTGGGCGCTTTCGAACGGGAAGACCAGGACGAGGTGTATCAGGGGGCGGCGGTGACCAGTGGGATGGGTCGGGAGCGGGAGTTCGCAGCGTGCTCCAACAGATTCGTAGGAGTTGGGACGATTCTCAAATGGGAGGGGATGTACGCTACGTCGGTGGAAATCCGACTTCCAAACCAGTACTATTAGAACGGAGGAACCAGCGATAAAAGACAAGAAAAATCTCCTGGAAAAATAGGCAGGCTGGGGTGTGTGTGGTTGTTTTGGGGTTGTGTTGGGGTGGTGGAAGGTGAAACACAGAGTCAGACAAGTCAATCAGGGGGGGGGGAAGTGGGTTAACCTTTAAAGAGCCCAACGAGAAAAAAGCAGAACAGGAATGCGGACAAAAAAAGGGTGCGCACCATGCACTAGCTATGGACTCATCTACCATAGCCAAGGTCAATCAAAAATGCGAGCGCAAAGGGAAGCACTGGGTACGAGAACGAGGAAGAAAACCTCTTCACTGGGAGCAGCTGCTGCCAACATAGGACGAGCATCCAAGGCCAACATTTTCGTTCAGTGAGCAAGTGCCGCGGGGGGGTGGTGGGGGGGGGGGGGGGGGAGGGGCATAAACGGGGGTGGGGGAAAGGAGTAAATGATCGAATCCTCGACCCTTGTCAGATTACTACGGACAAGCTCGAGCCGCGGAGAAGCGCTCGAACGGGAGACTCGCCCCTTGTGGCATGAGGGAACAGAGAATGTTGACCTTTAGCTCCAACCTCTATCGACCGATCCTGCTGAGTTTAAAAAAGGGAGGGACCGGCACAGCGATTAGGATTCTCCGGCCAAACTAAGGATCTACGGGGAGGACGATTCGGGCCCTTACGGCGAGAGCGCGACCAGGCAGCGATTATAGACAACGCAAAACATGTCCGTCCACCTTAGGACCGAGCTTAAATGGTCCTATTGTCACCCGTTGGGCAGTCTGGGAGTAACCAAAATAAGAGGACATCGGGCAGGAGAGGCAGCGTTGCGAGCGGTCGATGACCTGGGAGGCTGTCAGGGGAAAACCCCCCCCCGTATCAATCACAGAGCTATGAGCGTGCGTTACAATCGGCCAACGACGGCACGTTTTGATCGGTAAGGGACCACACATTCCCAGGAATCGACGATGGACGACGGGGAAACACATATCGCCGAAAAGAGAGAGAAAGAAACGACTGCTAAGGAGCTTGTCCGTCTAGAATAATCAATCGCCAGCACGGGTTCAAACACGTGCTCGTAGGAGGGAGGAGAAGCAACACGAAATTAGTGGAAAGTAGAAAGGTCATCAATCTATCAAAGCGCCGTGTTTGGTGGAACACGGATCGCTCGATGGAAGAGCAAAGCCTGTACAGCCGTGCACTTCTTCGAAAGGATGATATGGGTGGAGTGCAAGTGATGTGCAAACGCGAGTCTAGTCGAGGGAAAATGTGGGGGGATCCTGCCGATACCACGGGACAAAGGGACTCCATGTCCCGAAGAACCAATAAACAATCAGTGTGAGGACCGGTTGGCAGACCGGAAGGGAAAAGGACTCTAGGAACCCTGCAAGAAAAAAGACAAGATTAAGAAGGACGGTCGACCGCAAATCCCACAAGAGAGGCCAACTGGTGAGAAAAGAAGAACCAGAGCTCGTAAGCCTACCTCGAAGGAAGGGGACAGGGAAATTCGAAAGGCTCTGATAAACCAAGAACTTACACTTAGCAATCGCGTCAAGGCCCAAAGTATGCAAAACTCAGTGGAAGGGGGACGGAAACTCCTCAGAGGACTGGCCAAGGACCAAGCCTGACCCTAACACGAAGGAGCAAATGGAGGGTGGAGAATAACGTCCCTCGCGGACCTTGGGGGCAGGACAGGTGTTCGCAGTTCGAGTCTGCGAACGTAGCGCGGTCGTCCTCAGGGAATGCTATAGAATACGGTTTACGAAAGCCGGGGGGGGGGAAAACATGAAAAAGGGAAATTGACAAGCCCTTGGGGTAGGGAAGAGCGTCTAGATGTTCGAGTAGCTCCTCAGTAATACGTCTCTATGTTTCACTAAGTGGTCGCCGTACCATTGAGAGAGGACACGATTTGGGGGATGTTCGCCACGGGATAAAAATGGAGAAGGCGCTCACCCGTAGGTTCGATAAGGGGGAGTCGTACTGACACACGTCCTGCGCTCCAAGTTTTGGGGAGAACAGGGGTTCGCACGGGAAACGGGGGATGTGCTGTGGCTTAACCGCAACGACATTTCTGTACTTCGAAACGTCACTAAAAGCGGGAAAAAAGCTGTGAAGCGAACAAACGACCAGAAAGAAGGAATCGCCGTCTCGCAAAGGGACGTGTCAATTCGCAGTGTCGAACGGCCCAGGTGGCCTCAAGTCATCCGGAGAGTGACCACGGGGGGATAGCGCCCACAATCGTGCACGAAGTACTCGGCCATGCCGGGAAGAGGGGAACAAACAAAAACAGAAAAGGAAAAATGCGAATGACGGCCCCCATCAATGACCTGAGGTCTAGGTGCGGAACAAAGGACCCGCAGGATATGCTTTTCGGAAGGGGGGGAGTAAGATCGGAGCTGACTGGAGGAGCGGTCGAACCGAAAGGGGAGAGAGGACGCCGTCCACCCAAAAACGGATGGTAATTTTATTGGACTATAAGAAGTGCCGAAGCAAAGGGGACCGGCCGCACCGAGCGCGGGACTATTACGACTAGACGGACTCGGCAGGGTGCCGCCGTAGAGGAGGTGTGCGCCTTGACCCAACATTGCAAAGTCTCACCATACTGTTCACGCTCGGTCCCGGTCGTTAATGTAAGTCTCTTGAAGTCTACACCAAAAAAACTACTCGCCCGTAGGGGGGGGAAGCCTCTCGTAAAAAAGCCGTTTTCTGAACGAAAGGGGGGTACGCGATGATCCAGTTCATTAACATGTTGGACAACGGCGTTTCGTAAAAATCGAGGGAAGCTTGAAGTAGGAGATCAGCAAGAGTCTATCCGCGAAGACGAGAATCCTAAAAGAGCAAAAGGTGTTGAGAAGAAACGAGATCTGGCCCTTATGCGGGACCTCTAGGAATTGAACCGTTTTGCAAGGAGACCTCGGCAATCGAGATAGGCTGAGTCAAAAGCGGTCCGTCTTAAGAACCTCACGTTAAGAGGAAAACAATGGCCGATTTGGACCAGGCATGTTCAAAGTCTGGAGGGAGGGTGGCGTAAGAAAGCTTCTGAAATCGAGGTGGGGGGGTCAAAAACTGTGGCGCTTGGCAAGCTCAGCATCATGAAGGAGACTTTGAAACCGGGAGAAGAGTCAGGAAGCAGGAACACGCATTCAAAAAACGAAAATCCACCTCTTCGAGATAAGAATCGCGCGGGCCGAGGTTTAATAAACAGAAATACATGCCAGTTAGAGGAAAAGCCCCCCGATGACATTAACCAAGCTGAATGCAGCGACTGGGGAGGAAAATTAAGAGAGAACTGGAGAGGGCAACGGGGTACGTTCTCCGCCAAGTGGACTCCCACCCGGGGAAAGAAGTGGCATTTTCAAAAGGGACGGGGGACAGTCAAGGGTGAGTACAGTCGCTAAAAAACACAACCACCCCCGAACTCGCTGAAGGGGGGAAAGAGTTAGTGACCGAGTGAAATTTAGAGAAAGACAAACGGGGGGAGATATAAGATAAAGTGACCAAGTTCACTAGAGGCGGGCTCGGCAGCAAAGAAGGGTGTTTCTCGATAGGGGGCTGTATAACGATTAATTTCGGAGCGAAAGAGAAAGTCCTCGATCAATGCATGAATGTGGAAGAAAGGCGAGAGGGAACCGTTCAAGGAGGTAAGCGGCCGAGAAAGGTCAAGCAAGCAGAATTCGGAATAGGGGATGTCATGAGGGGGCTCTATTTTCAAGCAGGCTATACGAGGAAAGGCTTGCTCCTTAGAACAGGGATAAGCGGCCTCCTTAGGAGTGATGGAAGGGTTGGTAAAACTCGGAATAGGAAAGGGGAGATAGCGGGGCTTGAGAGATGCTTATTAGTCGGCAATCGAAAAAGATTTTTGAAAAAAACACTACCGATGATGCCAGCTTTGGCGAGAAAGACGGGAGGGGGGGATCTTGAAAACTGGGTGTAAGGGAACGTTGAGTGTCGAACCGGCTGGGTTAGATGAAATAGCCACGGTTCACGCCCTAGGAAAGAGTAAGGTATTCAAAAAGAGTCGGAAAGAAGCAGGAAGATGGTACGACTTGACCTGCTGCTGGGCAAAAGAAATCCGCTAGCGGGGGGCGATGTCGTCAGACTTCCTTCACCGGTCTCTACCAGCATGGGAAGACGCTAGGAATTTTAGATGCTATGTCCGAGCGACTGCAGAGAGTGGGGTGTCTTCAAAAGAGCACGCAAAAAGGACGAAAAAGGAAAGAGGTCATCGGAATCGAACCTATAGGGAGACCATCGTCATGGAGGGACGCCTACGGTAAACGGGATGGTGCCGTAGGAGAGGAACCCAAAATTTCTGGGAATTTGAGAAATATCCGTTCCAGAAACAGAAAGAAATGAACGAAAAATAGATTTGACGTTCCGAGGAACATGAAGGACGAGTCAACCGCCTTGGATTGGGGTAGACAAGTCCTATGCCTTCATTGAGCGGCGGCGTCTCGTACTTCTGCAGGAAAAGTAGAGGACCCTAGGGTAAACGACCGCAAAAAAACTATTTATCGGCAGGCAGGTACCGAAGAAAGTCTCCAAGAAACTGGAATCGCCTCGCCGGATCCGTCAGCGCGACCGGGGCAAGGAAAACTCAAGTATAGGCCTTTAAAATGGCTCAGCAGTTTACCTACCGAAACTGGATGCGTGCAAACCATGAGGTGGGTCCACATAGCGGGATTGTTTCTGGGGGGGGCTAACCGGCGAGATCGGGCAACGATTGAAAAAGTCATGCGTCGATAGACATGGCTCAAGACAACGCAGAGGAGAAGCTCTTGAATCACTGGAATTGGGTTTTCAAGCCTTGGAATGACTCTGTTTAAAAGGGAGAGCGAGGGGCGGAGACCTTAAGGGTCGGGGGGCGGCTTGACGAGATTCGGCTCGTCTGCCGGGGGAGCAGGAGAAAAACCGTGGCAAAGGTCGCGCCTGCGGCTATGTGAAAGTCATAAAGAGTTGTATTGACTTGCGAAACACACGGGTCTGACGCCCTGGAATAAGGAACGCAGTCAGCTCAAAGGCGGTCAGGACTCTCTCTGTAAAAAGAAAAGGGGAGCTGGAGCGCCAGCCGGTCTCGAAGGGCTAGCATCACAAATTCAGGGGAGGAGGAAACATGGCACAAGCCCTTATGATCTAGTGATGCAGTAAGGAGTCGAAAAAAAAACTATAGAGATCGACCTACGCCACGAGGATGAAAGTCCAGGTACCAGAATTTCTACGAAGAAAAGAAAGTCGATGAAGGGGGAGGTACGAGCTTGAATCTAAAGTGGAGTAAGAGATCAGCTCCCAAGCGTCGCGGGGATGTCGCAACCCAGGAAGAAAAAAAGATCTCCTTCGTGCTGTGCAGTCGACGGGAGTGCCCTGGTGACGAAAGGGATGGAGGGGAGAAAAAGGGAAGGCTGACTAAGCAGTCTCGTCGTGGAGGTCTGAGGAAGAAAAGAGTCTTTCGGGGAAGGGAGAAGAAAGGGCCGTCAAAATGGTACAGATGGGGGACGCGGGCTTGTCCTACCAGGGCGAAGTCACCTGGGGGGGGAGAGAGGTCTCGGGGCTTCGCAGATCCTCGATAGTTATCTAGGAAAGCTTGGGGTGACTAGGGGAGGACGGGGAACCGGAGGTGTTCCCACCACCTCCCTTAGAAGATAAAATATATTCGGTATTGGTCTGCGGTCCTCGGGGAGAAGCATGTTTTTGGAGACGGACAGCGCGAGAAAATGAAAATTCAGGGTCGACATAAGGTCCGGGAATAGAAGAAAAAAGCTGCACCGGCAACAATGCGCTTGGCTGCTGAAGGGCGCTAACGACCGGCGGACATCAGTCGTGGATAGCCATCAGATTTACCCAACAGTCTTCAAGGGAGGGCCTGCATTCCACACAACCTGAGGGAATAGAGAGATGCGGTAGGTCCGGGGCGAGCTGTAGAACTGCGGGTGGTAGAGTGTTTGGAACTGACATCCTTCGATAGGTCAAGGCTCGGAAGGTCAAAAGAGCGTTCCGGCGGGAGATCTTCCGGCTGATGAGACGCAGGAGTAGCTAGACTCGGATTTTTGGTTGATATAAAAAACAAGTGCCGGACAGAGCAGCCCAAAAGAACCGCCTAGCAGAAGAATGTGGAGGGTTGTGTTGTTGGTGCAAAGGAAAGAGGGGGAGGCCAGATGTCAAGCTTGCACAGCAACCGATTCAGGACTTAGACGATCCAGAGCCGGTTAGGGGAGGGGGTGGGGGTGGGGGGGGTGGGTGGGAGGTCGGGGGGATGGGAGGGGGGGGGCAAAAAAAAACAGGGGGGGGGGGGAAAGAGGCGCGTAAGCCTAAAAGCGTTGTGGGGTGGTGGGGGGGGGGGGGGGGGGGGGGGGGGCGGTGTGGATCGAAGTGTATCTACCAGAAACTGCTTTCTACCACTTTGCAGGGCGGGAAGGGGAAAAAGTAAGCGCGTCCTGGTTCCCACGAATTGAAGGGCCTGCCATCGAGTTCAGGAATCCCTCACTCCTTATTCCTTCAGAGGCGGGCCATCAGAAATTGATCTTGTGAGTGGTGGTTTGCTCGGGAAGTACGGCACTCGGAAAAGGGGCCATCGCCGCGACTTTTAGGGGTCGAGCGATAGAAAAAGGGGGAGTCCGTCCATCGAGCGTCAGTAAATAGGATTGACCGGGAAAAAGGTTCAGGGGCCTGTTCGGGAGGAAAGAAACAGCTATCTTGGGAGGGAAGGCCCCTCCGTCCGCGAATAGGTCAAGGGGGGTCGAGACCGACAAATAGCACGCGAGTTCCGTGGAGAAAAACCGTTGCTTGGGAAGAGGCCGCTTTGAAACTACTATGTGAAAAGGAACCGGAGGCGGAAGGAAAGGCCACGCTTAAGAATTCCAGGCGAAGTTGTGGTGCAGAAGGGTAGTACCTGCATCCAATCGGTGGAAGTTTCCTCGAGGAGCTAAATTGCGGATAGTCAACTCCGAGCGAACTGCCACAATCAAAAGGCTCATCGAGAAAAAAAGCTATTAACTAACCCTCGTAAAGAAATTCGTCCCTTCGAAAGCTCAGGAGGGGGGTGACAGCGGATCGTCGACGCGTAGTGATTTCTTGACCACAAGGCACATCGACCCGGATCTAGTCTTTTTCGCAAAAACCTCATGCAACAGGCAGACTAGTCCCACTAACGAATTTCGGAGGAGGGATTGCTCCGGTGAGGGCGAAACGCCAGAGGGAACTGATCTGGACTTATGATCAGGCACGAGAGAGACCGGCGCTAGATACATTCGATATGGTGGGGGGGTCAAGGGGTCTATCAAGACTACCTCGAATGAGTAACATCGGAAGGACCGAGAAAAATCCCCGACTAGGACCGACGCGCTGCGCCACGGGGCTCAATAACTGCTTTTGGAAATCGTCAGGACGGGCTCGAAACCTTCGCTCATTTTAAGCCCTCTGGCGAAAAAAGGTCGCTTTCGAAGAAGACCATCGTGCTCAAAGGCGTCCAGCCAAGGGAAGGATTTGTCTCCTCTCACAAGAAAGGTGATGGAACGAGACCAGGGGGCAGCGACTGGAAAAGTGGTCAGTCAGTATTTAATCCGCTAACATAAAATCGAAATGTACCGTGGGGAAGAAAAAACCTTCATCCATAAGCCCTAGGAAAAGTTCCGAGGGGTGGGGGGGCACCAAAAAACCACCGAAAAATTCCATAAGTGTATAGAACTGAAAGAGATGAACAGCGAGCGAAGAAAGGATGCCCGGGTCCCAGGCGACCACGTTACCTCAGTTCAAAGGACTTAGACGGCGTTGTAGAACCTTCATCAAGGGAGAGGCCGGACACCGTGTGCTACCGGGGGAAAAAGCGGGGCTCAAAATAGAGACGGACTCCAGGGCTTTCAAATGAAGGCGGCATCGAG
>Ga0179593_1448672_pt1 | contig 14200 bp, 14 predicted proteins | sample CZODoug2_1_08_16_FD_185931 | JGI IMG/M metagenome (GOLD analysis project Ga0179593, IMG submission 185931) | Vadose zone soil fungal communities from Angelo Coast Range Reserve, California, USA - CZODoug2_1_08_16fungal (PacBio error correction) | ecosystem: Environmental > Terrestrial > Soil >...
TTGACCATCACCTGCAGAACATCTCATTGAGGAACTGTGGACTATAAGAGGAAAACAATCCTTTTCATATAGACAACAAGGTGTGGGTTAAACAGAGGATTGCAGGTTAATCTAGCTCTGCGAACGAAGTCGGGAAACACTAGGGCGGTAACTGAGCGGGGGGAAAGAAAGTTGAATTAAAAACTCATTTCTCCTTCATCTGCAGAAATGGGAAGTAGTTGCGACCTTGGGGACGGGCACAAGGGGAAAGCATCGGGGAATACCGTTCTTACGATAATCGAACATTGAGAAAAGGTAGTTTGCGGGCAAGGGGACTAAAAAAAAAGGGGGGGGGGCAGCAAGTGCAACCGACAGGCGTTGCCAAAAACCGATAAAGTTGGAGGGTGTGTGGGGACGACCTGTCTAGCAAAGTACCTGTGCTAAATGGCGAGAAAACCTCTGAGGGCCATGTAAGGGAGACGGGGAGTCAAACAAACGCGAGTCAAAAAAGAACTGCGGAAGAGAGCCAACTCGCTATCCGGGAAACGCAAAGGGAAACAAAGACGGAGGCGTGGAGACATCGGGGGGGACCTCGCAGGCAGTTCATGTTAATGGGAAAAGAAGGCAGCCAAGCCAGAGACGGGAAGCTTTCACGAAAATAACAAAACTAGGAAGGAGGGTAAGAAAGAGGAAAAAAAAGGGTGGTGTACCAACGCAGTACACGGGAAGGGAAGAGCTCGCGTGCGCTGCGCCGCGCGGTTAAAGTACTGAACGCGTCATGGAAAGGTTCATAACCACGAAGAAAAAAGGTAGCCAAAACTTGGGGGGGAAGTGGGGAATTGGAATGGGAGGGGCCTGCTGGTGCCGGCCATGGGGAAGGAGACGTAGTGGAGTGGGAGGAAAACTCTAACCGGGAGCTGTGGCTGTTGGCTGGAATTACTACACTGAACGGAAACTGTTAGTGCCAACATACAGGTGCAAAAAAAAACGGAAAAAAACGTGCGGGGTGAAGGTGTGGAGCCAGGTTTCTTAACGGAGAGATGGAAGAGAAGGGGAGGTAAACTAGGAATTGCCCTAAACTACCTTCAGTAGTCTGCTGGGAAACTCTTAGACGTAAAAACAGGATTGGTGGGGGGAAAAGGGGGAGCTTCTCGGGGGGACATCGAATAGAAGGAGGGAAGGAGGAATTTAAAAAAAATAAGCCATCTAATAGTCGAGCTTGGGGAAACGGTCTATATAATGAAAAAGGTATAGCGGAACCTCAAGGGGTTTGGGGGGAAGAAAAGTCGAAAGACAAGAGGTGAATCTAAAAAAAGGGACTCCTGATTCAAGACAACGCTGGAGGGGTAACGTGGAGCAGTTACTAAAAAATTGGGCCGAGGTCAGAAAAGATCCGACTAAATTCTCTCGGCACCTAAGATACTTGATGGGGGGAGGGTTCCTCCGGGGTGAAAAAAAAATGGTTGAAAGTGATGGAGTACTGAGCGCGCCGAGGGAGCCCAACATGAGTGTCGGGGGAATAAACAAAGACGGCAGGGGCAACAAAAGCCTTGACAACACTTGAAAGAACACTTGGACGGGGTGGGGGTGGCTTTATTAGAGAGGAATACGTGCACACTAGGTAAAGTCGCTGCTTCCTAAGGGAAAAGACCAAACTGCGAAGGGGGGTGTCCAGAAAAAAAGAACTTGAGGAAAACAATCTTCCATAACTGAACATCTGGTACGGTTTCTAAGATAGCGGGAGGCATGTCCGTGTAAGAAGGAGCAAAGCTCGTATGCTTTTTCACTCTGAGGAAGAGAAAGAAAAAATGGAGGCAAGGGGACACCTACACAGTGTTCCAGAATACAAGTCAGGAAAAGGGCTGACGATAAAAAGAAGATAGAAAAAAACAACAACAGGAAGGTAAAGATAGAGATGCCGTGGCAAAGCAACCTAAAGTCACCTGCCGATAAGCGGTTCGCAGGGACAAAAGAGGGGGGACAGGGCAGGCACGGGGGAAATTAATATCCTAACAAAGATAACGTAATGATGGATGGAAGAACTGGATACACCTTACACCTGCCAAAGACTATCGTAGAAAAGTTGGACAAGCGTGGGATGCCGTTGGGCGTTTTAACGGGTAGAGGAGGCTGGAAACCCTCGCAGGGTTGGTATGAGTTACGCAGCTTGCCCGTAAACTCTCTTGAACAACGGAAGGGTAAAGAACGCAAGAATACCCCTCTCCAAAACCTCCCCGTGGGGTTAAGGTGGGGAGAAGCAGGGAAGGTCACTTTCTCCCCTTTGACGTTTGGGAAGGGTCCGAAACCCAACATTTTGATCAAGTGGGGGGGTCTAGTTATCAATCAGAAAAGAACGAAGATCCGTTACCCATGGCAGGCAGCACCACGATGACACCCCTCCAGCCCGAGGAAGTGTATAGATATGAAGAAAATACGCGGGACCAACAAAACACCAAAAGAAAACAAAAAAAAAAAAAAAAAAAAACCAAACAAAAAAAAGGAAAAAAACAAAAAAGAGAAAAAACACGGGAGACCCGACAGGGTGGGTGAATCGCCCGCAGCGAGCTAGGAACATCCCTTGTAGAAGGAAAGCTGTTTCCAAGCACCTGTTTATTTAAAAGCGCGCCGCTCCAAACTGAAAAGGCTAGTAAGCGTGATAGCCTTACGATGCGACGTAATGGAAGGGCTGCAAGTCCGGTAAACTACGAAGAGAAGGGGGTCTCGCTCCAAAACCGACGCTAACTTTCTGAAGAGTGGAAAGTATAGCGACTTGACTGGACCAAAACCCGCACAGGACGCACGTGGATGTGGGGGCGGAAAGAAAGGTTCCTAATCTCCCGGATAGCTTCAAAAGAGGGGGGGAAAGTCTAAACGACCCTGCTCACACACACGACAAGGTTTAGGGCAAAACGGGTGCAACGGGGAGGCTTGGCACTTGTGCGTAAAGAAGGGAGTCACGTAAGAAACGAATTGAGAACAGGCTAGGGGCCGCGTATCCAAGTGACGCACGACGGAATCAATACCAATGGTAACCGGGAAACAAAGGAGGAAACACCAGAGTCTCCAACCAGCGGGGAAGGAGAATTGGTAGTCCGGGATCACTCTGGCCAATGGCGTTCAGTACGCTTCGGAAAAACGCCCAGCTTTGGTCGAATAAAGAAAGCATCGATCATATCACATGTAGAGGGAGGGAACGTACGCCAGAACAAAACCGTGGGACCGCTCCCAGCAGAATAGGGAACACTGGGGTTAAAAAAAAAGCCAAAGCGAAGGAAGGGAAAAAAGCACTCAATCAAGGAAAGGATGGTAAAGTACATTACCGCCGAGAGGTTCATGCATCTCAAACTGTTCGCAATAGGTGTGAAGTGCATAAAAAAAATCGAAAACCACGACTTAACTTGATGGGGGGAAGTGGTGGTTAGGGCTCACTTGGAACTGAAATCTGAAATAAAAAGCGTCCAGAGGACTTCGGGCAACAAAAATCAACCCGCAGGGGGGAAACCCAACGGTTTTTTTTGAAACGGCGAAAGGGGGGAAAACTTGGGGATTAACTCTATTCCTTGGTAACGGAAAGAAACAATACCACAGTATCACCTTGGTCTATTTAAGGGCGGAGATGAAAGGAAAAAAAAAAACTAAATACCATGGGACTGGGCCTTCCACAAGGAAAAAGAAAGACAAGTATCTTCACCCACAGGGGAGTCGGCGTTCGACCTGGCCAATGAAGAAAAAGTCAAGTACAAAACAAGGAAAGGGCCAACGTGGTGGGGCAAATTACAGCGCGGATTATGTCAACCAGTGTAGACCGCTGGGAAACACAAACCGTGGAGGTTTCCGCTCCACAGCAGAGAGGAGGGGAGAGAAACGTCGGATTTCAAAAGCCTCCGACGTACTGTCGGGCTGAGGCCGGCTGGTAACAAAAAAAAGACCAGTGTAGGAGTATCCACGCAGCTAAAGGCTGACCGAGAGCTCCGGTTACGGGAGACGTTTTTAAAAACCAGACGTGCTGATGGCACTGTCGGTGGGGGGAGAGTGCCAGTACGCGGTGCGCAGTCAGCAAGCCGAGCCGACGCCGAAAAAAACCGGGGGAGGGGTACGTACCTTGGAACCTGGTAAAAGGGGAAGGGTGCTGCCACACAAAAAAAAAAAAACGGTTTGGTATCGCAAAAGATGACGGGGGGGGAGGGTGGGACGGGAAGATCACACAGAAGGAAAAACTTACTCGGGGTCTTCACCAAGGGGGAACCAAAAAAAAAAATTGCCCAGCGAGAACGTAGTGGTATAAGGGAAGAGCCAGTGAAAGTGATCGTGCTTGTAACCCTGGTATTGGACAAGGGAGAATGGACGGTCAGGGTTCGGGTGTTAGCCGTACTTCTTATATTGGGGACGTGAAGGACAAGACTCGAAAAGAACAACAACTTATGGAGGAAAGGTGGGGTCAACTGAACCGGAACAGAGTCCGGCACGGGGGCTAACGAAAAACGTCGATTGCAGAAGCAAACAATCAGGAGCGGACCAATGTGGAAAAGGGAAAATAAGAGGGGGAGAGGAAATCAGGCAGGGGTCCTTGGTTTTGTGCGTGGGGGAATAAGAAAAGGTAAAAATTTCACGGTTACTTTATAGAGGGGACCGGGCAACTGAACCACCGTAAATACAATGAAGGACTGTGTCCACCTAAAAGAGGAAACTGGCATCCAATCGATGAAAGGGAGAAAACAGAGGTACGTGAAAGTCCAGTTGGCGGCAGTCCGGGAACAAAAGAAGGGAAGGCTGAACGAGTCGTAAGCTAACGTGTAAGCTCAAGCCAATGCATTATCCATCAAATGACAGCAAAGAAAAGTGGGGAAACTCACGTTTACAACCGTCAGAGGAAAAGAGGGGGGAACGTGGAGTTGGGGGGAGACGGAAAAGTCGCATTGTGGTTATACCTCCGTACGGAAACTCAGTACGAGAGGTGGGGAAGCGGACGAAAATTAGAGCCAGGCGATGAAAAACGAAAACTTGGGGGGGGTGTATCACACGTCGTCCTACAAAAGGCGTGAATAGCAAGAGGCGATTCACACACGCTGGCAGGGGTAAAGGAGAGGGACGACGCGGAAAGGGGTGCCGAGTCCAAAAAGAAGGACTGAGACGAAAGAGTTTCATATATAAGGGCTTGTCCTCAGTGTCAAAGAAATGGGGTCTGGTGGGGGGGCGTCATCGCGACCGAGAAAAAGAGGAAAACGGGGGCAACTTGGATGTTCGGGAAGAGAAAAAGAAACAGGGCAGCGGCAATAAGTGTTCACTTTTCCCTCAAAATTTACCTAAAAAATAGTGGCAGAAAGGGTATCTCGACTTTCTCTCAAGCCTAGGATAAGAAGGGCACAGGGTCCTTCCGAAACAAAAAGAAACCGAGCGGTGTGAAATCTAGAGAGAGTAGAACGATTGCCAGAGGAAGCGCAACATCGAGAACACGCATGCGGTCAGGGCGGAAAAGTGGTACCTCATCAACTAGCAAACGAGTGTAAATTTGGTTGAAGAGGGACGGCAGTCAAGGAATGGATGCCGTAGAGCGGAGACAAGGGGGGTGGGTAAGCAGACCCAGACGTGACGGGGAATGTTCTACCTACGACCAACCGATGGAGTTAACGGAGATTTACGGGGCGCGTCAGGTGCAATTTCATACGCGGAGCACCTTCTCAGGAAAGCTGGGTTCCGAAGGAATGGGCGGTCCTCTGAACACGGAAAGGGGAACGCGTAAGGGGCTGATAAGAGCAAGAGACGCTACCACGGATAAAGTTTCTTGGAGGTCCCTGGAGAGCGCAGAAAGTGTCCGCACAAGGGAAACGTACAACGTCTGGGTTTAGTGGCAGAAGGGTATTTCCTGATACTTTCCGCGACGCTATCGCGGGGGGTCACAGGGGGGGGGGCATCTGCAGTCCAGAAAAAACGAAACCTTCTTCGTGAGGGCCATAACGCTCATAGTAGGGGTCAAAGAACTTTGGCCAGAAAAGGACGCGGGGGGGGGGAGCGAATCTACCACTCGAGGTCAAGGAGATGGAAAACCGGAACGGGATAAAATCCATACTTGCTGAAAGTTGGGTCAGCGAAAAGAATATCACCACTGAATACTGAACGCGGGGTGGGGGGGGAAAGCTGCTGACCTCAGGGACTGAAATGAGGGCGAGGGAGATTACAGACAAAACCGCTTTAAACGTCTGAACGATTCATGTCCTATCGAAGTACACGTCCGGCCAGCGTGCAGTAGGGGGCCTTTTTGTCCCCTATGTAAGAAAAACAAGGGGGGTTAGTCGGGGGGAGTCAGTTAGGCTCCCTCACTACGAAAAAAAAAAAAAAAACATGGGAGAAATGGGGGGGGGTGCACACCCAAGAACGGGTACAAAAGGGAAAAGGAACCTCCGTTACACCAAGGAAAAGACGTCTTGGTTTTGAGTGAGCGGTTTTGTAAAGGCTATACAGCAATTCCAGCGAGTGAAAAGGGCACGCGGCTTCTCAGGGCCCACAACCCTTCACGAAGAAGGTGTTGTAAAGGGAAATCCACAATCTTCCATAATTCCACATCGCTGGAAGGGCGATCTGGGTTTTAGGGTTAGCAGCCGGACGCAACAAGCAAAGGAAGTCGAGCTTTGGCAGACGCCGGGGAAGGGCCGCTGACAAGTTGGGAAAAAAAACAGGAAAGAACCGTGGGGGGGTTGGAAATTACATCTGTCGGGGGAATGAGTTGCTGAGGCAAAAAGGCAGAGGAAAATCGCACCAACAACAACGAGGAGGGGAGAATCCTTTCACTCAAAGGGACAAAGGACAAGATGTAGACGCCGGTCGCATAAACCCACACGGTGTAGTCAGAGGGAAAGGAAACCTTGTCACAGCCTGTCGACTGAAGCGAGGGAAGGATATAGGCTGCTTACTAGATAACAAACCGTATCGCTAACGCCCAAATGGGACTTTCAAAGATTGTGGCGTGAAAGTTGGGGAGCGGGCGTGCTGGCAAAAATAGAAAGGTTGAAGTTTGTGGACCGGGTTCGGCAGCAGCGTGGCCCGGTTACCTGGAACTCGCCAGAATGAAAAAAGACCAACACACCCGCAACAGGTTAAAAGGGGGGGAGGATGGAGGTCATTTCACAGGACCCTCTTCCTTGTACCTGTTTATTAAAAAAAGAAAACTAGTTTCTAGGAGCGTAGTGAAGAACGAAAGGAAAAAGTAACAGGGCCGGGGCCGTAAAAAAGGAGGGAAAACGCCCATGAACAAGGAAGGAGAATGTGGTTCTTCGGTTCTTATTAAGGCCCTCTGTGAAAAGCTCAAAGGGGCCGCCAAGCGGGGGGGAGAGAGGCCCATCAGATTAACCTGTGACCGTGTAACAAGACCTTCCTCTGTTACACCCAACACCCCGGGGGTTCCTCGAGCAAGAGAGGCAGAGGGGGGGAGAAAGACCGAGATGGGAAAACCTACTTAATGCTGCTGCCGTCCGGACTGGTACACTTACTACACACTGAGAAAGGGGAGGGGGACCAAAACGAACGGTTCGGGGAAAAATCTTTTAGGGGGGGGAAACTAGAGTCGTGGCTGGGAACACCAGCTACTTACTTAATTTTTAGGTGGTTGTGTCCGCAGAACGGGAACTCCAAAAGCTGGCAGCCGAGAAAAGTGCCGAAGAGAGCCAACTCGCCAAAGCAACACAAAGTGTAAGGGCCCTTGTTTTAACTTGAGAGGGTGAAAATGGGTCTATCGTCAGTGGGGGTAGTCGCGGGACCAAAAGGACCTTTCAGGGTCGATAGGAGAGACAAGGGGGGGGAAAAGAAAAGGACTAATGGGGCAGGGAATTCACCACCGTGCAGGCAAGCCTCCTTCACACTTCGGAGAAGGTATGGGGGGCGTTCTGAACCTTAGACAAGACTCTGACGTACCGAGTAACGTTAACCGCAGAAGGTTAATCGAAAGAACGCTATAATTCAGACCCGTGGAGTGCCTCTGGCCACAGTGAAGTCCGCTCTCCAGCAGACTAGTCAAGTGGAAGGAGCCGTCTGGCTGAACAGCTACGTACTTAAGGGAGGGCCGTCCTCTTGTACTACATGAAAAATGGGGTCGAGAGACACGGGACGCTCAATGACTTGCAAAATAGTAATAGTAGAAGATAGTTTCCGAAACAGCCGGACTGAGGCGGTGGGGGGAAAAGTAAAGTTGGCCGCCTCCGCCGATAGCGGAAAGAGAACTTAGGAAGAATACCCCTTTGCCAAACTCAAAGAAAAACCGAGAAAGGTGGGGGTCAACGGTGAGGCAGGTTGCACTTGCGCCCATAATCAAGTGGAGGGTACGAGTAACCCGAAAAATAGAAAACGTGGTAGTTAGGGATAGGTAAGAGGGGGGGAAGGGGGTTGAGGTGGGAGGTCTGGGGCTTCGTCTTCCTCGACACAGGAAGTCCGAAAAGGAAGGGCACGTCACCAAAAAGGAAAGACCATAAAGGCCAATTCAACCAGCGGAAGGGAGATGTATTGATGTCTTACCTTCCGGTCCCCATGACGGCTTGTAGAAGACCGGGACTCCGGGAAAGCCTGTTTGGGGGATCTTCCGCAGCGCGAGATGACAACTGTCCCTTTACGGGGGATCTTTTTACGCACAAAAGGGGGGGTGGGGTACGGGAAGCTAAAAGGCTATTCAGTTGGATATAGGAATGAATTGGAGCTCGATGCTAAGACGTAAAATTACAACCGGAAAAAGACTGCGATGTCTAAATGATGACAACGAACAAGAGTAACACTTCTTACCGATCGAGACGGTGAAATGGGGAGGGGACCCAAGGACCGTGGGCTTAAAGTGGGGTCTTTTGGCGGTGAGAGGTCCCGTGTAGCTCTCATTTGCACGTCCAGCAGCCATCGCCGCGTACAAGACGGCGCCGGACACCTGACAGTGGGCTGAGGGGGGAAATGAAAGCCGGTGGTGGGAACTGCCAAACCCGGGGAACGGTGTAGTAGGGCAACGGGAAGCAGAAAGTTGGTAAGGTGGTGGCGTTTCCCGATCAAGGAAAGAGAAAAGAAGGGAAAAGGGGAGGGTCGTCCCCACAAGGGGGCACGCACAACCCAAGAGAGTGCCCAATTCTGCAGGAGAGAAAACGTGTTTTTTACGACGAAAAATTAATTGGGAGGGGGGACTGGGGCAATTTAATTTCATAGGGCCTGTGACGGTTTCGTGAAGGGGGGGGGGAAAAGGACCTGACTGATGGATGGACGGTGACCTCCATAAACAAAAACAAAGGGAGAGAAAAGAAATAGGCAGGGGAAAAACGGCCAAGATCAGCAGGTCCGAAGGGTTACCCTCAGACCCTCAAGGAGGATAGGGTCAATAAATTGGAAAAAGGAAAATGCAATAGGACCGTTGACTCGTAAGACAACGATACCGGGAGTCTTCATGGAAGATCTTGTTGTGGTTCGTGACCCGAGGTTGGAAAACGACCTCCAGTATACGGGTGGCACTGGACGGGGGGAAGAGCCACGTACAAACCCGGGTCAGAAACTTGCTGCTGACTTTGTTCCACGGAAATCGGACAGCCAAGGCCTGCTCCCCGCAAAGAGGTAACACATACAGGGTGTAAGCCAGGATACGTCAGGTAAGAGTACTGGCCTGCGGAAGGAGGTCAGAGGTACCTTAACAGAAAAACGAAAGCTATGCACGACACGACTCGTTGGGGGGTGAAAAAAAACCAACATGAACCGGCGCGATCGGTCAGAGTGATTCTTTTAGAAAGGGGCCAATCAGGACGGTTGAAAAGGGGGGAAAATGTGAGCTGACTCAACCTCATTACGTCGATTTGGGGGGGACAGCGACGGGCTTATCCGAGCCGAGAATTCTGGAGAAGTAACCTACACGGGGTGGGGTAACCATCCGAAAAGGGAAAAGTCTAGACTTGCACGAAGAGACCAACACCTGAGGGGGACCTTAGCAAGTTATTAAAGCGTCCTGGGCGATGTAATCACAAAAACTTAGCGCATAGCAAGTAATGGCAGGGGGAGGTGTAAACGTTGTTTACATGCCCAGGCAAATGGGTACGGTATAGGCGTTTGAAGAGGGGACAAAGTCGAACACGGTGTGCAACTTTTTCTTTTTTTTCCAGGGAGCAACGGAAAAAGAGGACCTTGAAAACGCAGGGCCAACCACAAAGGACCTCCCCGTTCTTTGGGTTTGGTAGAAGTGGTAAAGGAACTTGGTTCTCACTCATTAGGGAGCAGAAAGGGCACTCTACGAAAAAGAAACAGCAACCTTACATTGGACTGGTGTTGAAGAAGCTCGCGAAGCAACTAACGGTGGGTCCAAACGTGAGAGCGCGGGGGCAGAAAGAGGGGGCGCTAATAGGAAAATAGTAAGTGGAACAGCCGGACGGTCAGCCAGACTCCTACGGTGCAGGGCCCTAATAAAAAGGAACTTCGTGATCGTAACCTCCAATTGGGGGGAAAAGAAAAGCGAGGCTAACCGGGACAATGTAAATCGAGCAAGGAGCCGTCGTAGAGCGAGGGGAGGCTTGATCTGGAAAGGGGGACTCTGTGGGAAGAGAGACAAATCCTACTAAAAGGACTAGGACGTGGTCATACTGGGAAGGTGGAGTGTAAATCCTTTGGAAGTCCCCAATTTGGTTGAATACGGATAGACAGTTATAGGGAACTAATTATCACAACTGTGAATTCTTAGTCTAAAAGAGACCAGCAGCGGGGGAAGAATTTCAAAAAGCAGCATTTGCCCCCACCACAAAAGGGGGAGGACAGGGTCTTCTTATCGGGTATATCTTAAGCTAGAGGGAGAGGTTAAATGACGGTGGAAATACCAGACTCGATCATCTAAAAGCCAGCTGGGTTTAAAGAAGCTGAGGGAGTATGTCAAAAAGAGTGGGCCAAAGAACGTAGAGGCTCGAGCGCATCTACCACCGGAATATATCAGAGGGGTACAAGCCTTACGTCAAGAAAGACTCAGGATATAGTGGAAGAGAAGCTATAGACAGAGGAGAAAACTCTTGAAAAAAAGAACGGTGTGGTGTACCCACGCTCAGAAAGTAAATCTTAATCTGGGGGGAGGGGAAAGGAGTCAACGCAAAAAAATTTTAGGAGAGGGACGCGAGTCCATGGTTCCTAGTCAGAAAGCCGATACAAAGCAGCAGAACGCGTGGGCAGATTACGTTGGGGGGGGGAGGGGAAATACGGGGAATGCCCCAAAGGGATATGGGGGCTTGACATTATCTGACGCCCAATAACGACAACAAGGGGAAAATCAGGCGGGGAGGTACCCTAAATACAACGGAAACGCCTTTCGAAATTCCCAGGGTTGCCAAAGGGGGACTACACGAGGGGGGGGGGGGGCGTTTAAGGAGGACTAACTCGCTACAAAGGGGAAAGGAAAAGTAACGTTTCACGCTTCACTTAAACAGAAAAAACAAGTCAATACGCGAGGTTGGTCCATACTCCTAAAAAACACGTTCAACGAAGAAAAAGAGGAAGAACTAAAAAGAGCTTGGAACGTTCGAAACCGTTGCAGGGGGGAAAGGTCCCTTTGGAAGAAGAAGGAGCAACATCTCTTACGAAGAAGGCCTGAAGACGATAAGAGCAAGCTGGGGAACAGGGATGTGAAAGCTCCTACACTCTTTGGTGTTGGAGAATCTGGGTAAGGGAGGTTGAGGAAGGATGCACAGAGAGAAAACAACAACAAGGAGAAATATCTAGATTCGCCTCCTTCAAATAAAGGAAAAGGAAGAGGAGGTGAACCGTTCGGACCAAAAAAAGGGTCGGGTCCGCTTTCAAAGAAAAATTGTAATCGGATTAATAGCCTATGGGCCAAAAAAGTCGCGTAGGAAGGGCGACGCCGCGACAGGAACTATATTAGAGAAAACCGTGCTCAATGGAAGGGGGGGGACGTTGGGCGGGTTGGTGCGTTTGGCAGTTCTGGCAAACAAACGCCCGTATAGTGGTGGGTGAACGAAAGTGACCCGTGAAAACCAATCGGAGGAAAAGTGAGAAATCGCAAACAGAAGAAACCGATACCACCTAAACCAAAAACCGGTAGGTTCCCATGGGGGTGTCAAAGGAGGAAGGTGCAGACTTTGGATCTTGACCTTCCTTTGGAGGACCGAAACAAGCCAAACATTGGAGAACAGGGTAGATTATCATGGTCGCTAATCACTTAAAAAGTAAGGATCCAGGGGGAAAATTGGCCGTGCCTAACATAAAAAGCCATTAATTACCCATAGGGGAAGGGGGGGAGGGAGGAGACATCGACATGAAAGACACGTTTACATCCGCACCTGTTAAAAAGGGAACGGGGTTGTTCAGCAAACCAGAGGGATAGATTCACAGGTGAAAGGGACGCTGGGAAAACCCCGTTGGGGGGGACGTCCAAAAATCCAGGCAGAGTCACGGGGAATATTCCTTCTCTTCCAAGCTCTACAGGGGCTTATCTGGATTCGCTGTAAAAAAGAAAGGTACGGGACCAGACTTAAGTGGCGGGAAGACACTGCTCACTTCTGGCGCAATCGTGCGTTGAAAGATAATATATCTGGCAAAAATAACGGTAAGGAATGGGGGTGGCTTTTTTGGAGGCAACGGGGGGACGCGATCGGGAGTAATCGGACCCGAAAAAAAAGGAGTCAACCAACTCCGGTTTAGGGAAAGGTGTTTTGCAAACGGGGGAGGGGTGGCTGACAGAATGGGCCTTTGGGTGACAGGAACGACAAATTGGGATCACCGTGTAGAGTGATAAGGCGCGTATCAACTTAAGTCCCCGATTTAAGTAAATGGGCAGCCGTCACCAAAAATTTAATTACACTCCCATTCAATATCTGAAAGAGGGGAAGAGAGTGGATTCGGAGGGGATTCTGAAAACATGAGCGGTACAGTACGGGGGGGAGGAGGGTTAAAAAAGACGGTGCGAATCAGCAGCATAGAATTCACCTGAAGGTGTAATTCCGGCTGTAAACAACAGTCAGGGGCAACCAGAGAACATCAGACTGAAGATATCCGTCCTGGGGAAAAAGATAGACGGAAGATTCTTGTCTTCCTTCGTAAAAAAAGGCTCACTTACCGTAAGGAGGGGCCGATGGGGAGGAGAAAGAGAAACTCGACGTTCAAACTTGCAAGAGGGGAGGTGCAGAATAAGAGGATTTTGGGCCCAGACCGCAGACGGACTGAGGGTGTACTTTTGGTGTGGGTGAACAGCAGTGAAAAAGTGATCGACCGAATAAAAAGGGGGGAAGCATAACGGAGTCAGGAAGAACCTCAAAAGAACTCACGGGGAGGTACGTGTGGGTGTCAAAGAGGAGGGTTAAAGGGATGAAAGCCTTTTCCGGGTTAAGGACGCAGAAAACCGCCAGAGAGGTTATCACCGGTTAGTAAGGGGAAAAATTAAAACGAAAAAGACGTACCGTAACGCAGTTGTGCAGGTGAAAGGAAAAAAGGAGTGACAAAACAGGCGCAGAGGCCCCAAAGGCAGGAGGGGGGAGGACTTCTGCCTTCATCAACGCGGCAATTACGGTCCGTTAAAAGCGCACAAGGTGTGGGTCGGAAGAAGCAGCGAGAAAAAAAAAAAATGCACGAAGGGAACACTGGGATAGAAATAACAAAAAACACTCGGGTAGGTGACACTCTGGCTCAAGCAATGCTAGATAAAAGTAGTGAAGAGAGGGAATGATGGTGCTCCTGCTGTACAACTTCAAAAGATAAGCCCTGAGGGGTTAGGGAGGCGCTCCAAAAGCTAAGAAAGGTGAGTACCATAGGGCCTGGGGGGAAACTAGAGGGGCGTTTTGGAACCCCACCCTATGAGAGTGACGGGGAGAAGCAGTGGCAGGGAGTGTACAAGTTAAATCTGGAAAAAGCATTGCGCATTCAAAGTCGAAAGGAAAAAGAAGCCTTCTACAAGCGAATGGGGGGTTTAAATAAACGTAAGGTGCGTCCGGGGAAAAGAGGGTCATTGCTGCCAAGCAAGGACGGAAATTGTATTAGTGACTTAAAAGCAGCGTGATAGGGGTGGTGGTCCCTCTAAAAAAAGGAGGAAAGGTATCACGTGAAAAGGGGATGAAGGGTCGTTCACCAACGGGGAAAAAACTAAAAAACCAATGATTCCCCTGAGAAGAACGGGTGTAGGGAAAAGGAACTTATTTGGCGGGGCATAGGAAAAAGGGGTAGGGTCAAACGGGTCAGGGGCGGTTTGAGAGGGTCAGGGGGCGGTGTCAATTGCCAGACGTGTGACCAA
>Ga0179593_1577696_pt1 | contig 14200 bp, 14 predicted proteins | sample CZODoug2_1_08_16_FD_185931 | JGI IMG/M metagenome (GOLD analysis project Ga0179593, IMG submission 185931) | Vadose zone soil fungal communities from Angelo Coast Range Reserve, California, USA - CZODoug2_1_08_16fungal (PacBio error correction) | ecosystem: Environmental > Terrestrial > Soil >...
GAGAGAAAAACTTCATTGGAATAGGGATAAAGGGGAAAAAAACTTTCCGGGAAAAGAGAGGGAGGTAGCGTTCCTTACACGAGGTAAGAATCGCGGATTTAGACGTTACTCGGGGGGGAAGGACACCTTCACGGGTAAAGACTGGACAAATTTTTATGGTAGAAAACACGCGGGGTGGGAGGTAAGGCGACCTTGATCTGGCCAAAGGGGGGGCTGTTCAAAAATTGAAGAGTGGGTCTACCTACTGGGGTACGAATATTAAAGAAGAAGGAGAGAAATGGGGCAATCACGAGGAAAATCAATCGCAATTCTTGGTACGCCGGGGGGGGAAAAATTCATTCGACCTGGACCGGCGGAAGATCTTCTCTTGGGGGGAAGCGATTGGCGACTAAAATAAGAAAAAAAAAGACAGTGCTTTTGTGTAAAAGGTCCTCTTGGAACAACAACTGCGACACAAGGGACTTCGAGGGGCAGTAATGCTTCTCGCTCGGCAAGAAAGGCGAGACCTTCGCGGGGGGACAGAGGAGGGGGAGGTTAAAAGTGAAAAAAGGAGGGTGTTTCGCCCAGAAGCTAATTTCCTTTGTTAGGTCGCGGGGAAAATAACTGTCCACAGGGGAGGTAAATGATTGGGGACCCAAATCCTTTACTCCGGGGAAAGGGGGATTCCCATTATTTTATATGGGAAGGAGGGCACTATCTCCAAGACAGAGAAAGGGCCTTCAATCGAGACAACTCCTTCCTGAAGGTAAAGGGGGGAAGAGGCAAGAGTCCTCTACCTCTCGAAAGGGAATTCTCCTGTAAAAGAGAGGAAGGAGTCGAGAGGCAATTGCCAACCTCAATGTCGAAAAAGGGGAAAGGACTTATTTATTTAGGGGTCTCTTAAAAGTTGCAGTGGTCTCGGGGGGAAAAAATGCTCTAACCAGGGACGTACCTCAATTAGATATGGGGGGTTAGAACAGTAGAGATCAACACAAACAAAGGAAGGGGGGGGGGGGAAATGAGATATATGGGAGAGAGTGGATTAAATCGCCTTGAGGGAGAAGAAAAAGGGGGAAGCCGCGTGGAAAGGAACATCACTTTGACTATACAGGGAATCCCTCAGGAAGGAGGGGAGAGAGGGAGGGACCTGCGTTTGGGGGGGGGGGGGAAAGGAAAAAAAGAGACGCGAAGAAGGAGTTGATAAAGTGCTCTCGCCCTTGCGAAGGAACGACGTCGCTGTTCGGAGGGAAGGGGGAAGGGCGTCCGAGTTCGTGGGGAAAAGACAAGTGACAGGATAGGACCCTAAGGGGAGTTCAAGTCTTCCCAGGGGGTTCCTCAAGGAGGGGTACGTTAGGGGGAGGCACCCCGAAACCAATGAATCGTCTTCTTCCAAAAAGAGAAAAGGGGGGAAATACTCCTCCGACCCCACGAAGGCGTCAAAGTAGTTCTAGCCTTTTCCCGGAGAAAGAGTAGATCTCCTCTATTCCTGGGGGAAAAAAAAAAGGGTTTTGAAAGGGAAGGTGGTCCACACAGGCAGTAGTATCTCAATCTCGGAAAGGAGGTCCTCTTAGGAAGGGGAGGGGCTCGTTGGGAGGAAAGGGATCTTATGAAAAGGGAAAATGAATTGAAGCTGTAGTCGTAAGGGAGGGGGTACCGCCTTTAAGGATTGAGTCTCTTCAGGAAAAAAGGAAACACCGGGCGTGAACTGTTCCCATTCCTAGAAGGGGGGTAGGTCGAGTTTGACGATACCCCGTGGGAAAAGACTTGAACAGGTGTCAAAAACGTGAATCGTACAAAGAAGTTGCCTCAGAGAGGAAAAGCCTTTTAGGGGAACGCACGACCTGTGAAAGAGGAGGGGAGTCCCAGAAGGAGTTGTGGTGGAGTCCGGAGCCCTCCCTTTTAGCTACTCTCCAGGAGGAAAGGGGGGTGGATGATAGGGCTGTCCGTGGGGGGGGAGGTGGCGTAGTTGCTGTTCAGAAGGGGAAGACGCTCTATCTAAGGGGAAGGGGTCTATCCTTCTACAAAGGGGGGGGCGCCAGATTGGTCGGGGGCCTCTTGGGGATCGACGATTCGCAGGAGATCTTTTCCAGGAAGGGACGAGATTTCTCAGAAGGGGGAGGAGGCCGGCTGTACCATTCTCCCTAAGAAGGAGAGAAATTCTACTACACTGGAGAGGGAATTCACTATCATATGGGTGGGAAACAAGCAGAAGTCAGTGCCAGCCGTTTTGTGCGTAGATCAAGACAAGACTTGTTTCCACCTAGGGGGTCATTTGCAGCCGTTTTGCACGGGTAGGTCGAAAGGCCGGACCATTCCCATCAGGGGGAGGGAAGACACCGTTTTTACGAATTTGCTGCGCGGGGACTGTCTGAACCGGGAGAAAGACAAATCTATTGGGGGGAAAGGGATCTCTCAGGCAACCCCTGAGAAGGAAAGGGGGGGGAGAGTTGGTCGTCAGAAGACTGCGCCAACTCGCCACTTGAAAATGACTATCCTTGGGGGAGGGGAGAATCGATTAATCAAACAAGGGGAGGAAAGAGGGTGTTAATCGGATCTCTACGAGCGCAGACCTTCTGCATGAGGGGAATCTCCTCCTCCAGAGAGGCGATCTACTCAGATCGAAGGGGGAAGAGCACTATGGCTCCTGAATCACAGAAACATGAAGAACAGAGGGAGGCTCAACCGCATCAGGGGGGACCTCATTTTCCGGGGGGTAGAGAAGTAGAACATGCTCCAGTGCCTTAGGTCAAGCATCATATGTGGAAAAAGTATCACAAATGGTTATTATTGAATTTTACTGAGGGGGGTAGTCGTTTTCGCGGGCGACGTCCTAGCAGTGCGACCCTGCCTTGATTCAAGGTGGACCTTGGTATTGAATAATTCCCTGAGGGGGGCCGCTTCTTGGGGGGGAGAAGAAAAGGGAAGTTCAACTGTCCTCGCGCAACGATCGGTTGGCATCCGGGAAAAGGAAGAGGCTTACTTTTACGTGAAAGAAAGGCAAACTACTATCCCGGGAGAAGAACGGCACGAAAACCTGTCAGACTTAATTCACAGGGTTTTTTTTAGCGGAGGAAAGGGGGGTCCAGTCCATTCAAGAGGGGAGGTTGTATTCTGTACCACGAAAGAAGGGGACGACTGAATCTTCCACTCCACCGGTTTCAGGTAGGAGTGCTTAAACGCGTGGATGAGGATTTGAAGGAAGGGGGGGGGGGGGGTGGCAGGCGTATACCTTGAATCTCTCTAAAAAGAAAAAGGGTATAATACGCCTGAGAGAGGGGGAAAAAAAGACAGGCGGAAATCCTCATCCACAGGGGTAAGCACTATGAACCTTAAACGTGGGTCGGAGGGGAAAGACGCTGTCCTTTCGGAGGGAAAATCGTTACTCCCATAGATTGGGGGACCTGGACCAAAAAGAAGATTTGCTTTCCTGGGGGGAAGAGGGAATTCAGTTTCTTTTTTCGGGGAGAGGGAATAGTCTTTTTTCCTTACGCCGTAGCCGGAGACAGAGGCCAGATGCCAACACTTAGCGAGCTTCCATTTGAACCTAAAAAGGGGCTGGCCGTCCTCCATCGGGGGAAAATGGCATAACCAAGGCCCCAAAAAAACGCGTATCAAAGAGGCAGGGTAGGAGGAAAAACGAATCCGCTCCATCCGAGAGGACCACTAATCCCATTTGTGCTGAATTCAGCCCATCAGTCGAAAAGCCTGGACGGGAAGAAATTTTATATTCTCGAGCCTGCGCCATTTATGTGAGCCTCCCCCCCTGGGAAGGGGGATGAAATATTCCAGGAGCTCAAGGAGAGCGATCTTGTCTATCAGGGGGGCGGCGATGATGATAGAGAATAAGGTCGCGGGATCAAATAAGGGGGTAGAAAGCCGTAAAAAGTCACCTTGGTCACAGGGGGAGGGAGTTTGCTTTGAACCTGAGGATTAACGAGTCATGCGTGGGAACGACCACGCTTGACAAGGCGGGGGGGCTGCGGTTGCGGGGAGGAGTCTTATGGGACCGGCAAAGAGATGGTAGTGCTCATAAGTCGCTCCCTGAGCCGCCGATCCATTTAGGGGGCGCGCTACTACTAAAAGGAAGAGATGGACTTTTCCTCCCAAAGGGAAAAGGAACCAAAACGCTCCAATCTCAAAGGGAAAAATTCCTGTCTACCGGTCTACTCAAAACACTTCGCTGTAACGAGGGGGAGGGGTTTTTTCTGCACGAGAAGTGGGAAAGCTGCTTTCTCCGTGGGGAGGGAGGGGTCAGAGAGTCTTTAGACTTGGGAAAAAAGCTAATCCCAGGAAAGGGCGGTGATGCAATTGGGAGAAAGAAGGGGATCTTCCTTTACAGAAGTCTGGAGAAAAATGCCCTAATATATTCGCAAAACCTTGGGATCTAAAAGGGGGCCGGTTTTTAAAAAGATGATTCCTTTCTCCCAAAAAACTTTCTGCAAGGCCAGTCAACTACGGAAAACCCCTCACCACTTACAGAGTCCATCCCAAAAGAGTCTGGGAGCGAAGGAGGAGATGTCTAACAGTTCGGATCTATTAAAAGGGAAACCACGAAGAGTAGATTTAATAAACAGACGACGAATCTCCGATGTCTTGGTTTCTTTATCTGAAGGAGGGGGGGGCCCTCTTCAAGAGGAAATCTCCTTATTCACTGGAGGAGGCATTCTCAACGGTCGACGGTGAAAAATGTTCATTAGGGATTACCTTCTACCGGAGGGGGGGCATTAGAGGGAGGTGGTCGGGACCGCGTCAAGAGGAAAGAAAGGAAAAGAAAAGAGGGGGGGTTCCTCACAGAGGGCCTTCCTATCCAAATTCAGGGCGCCGATTCTATTTGTTTGGGGCCCGGGGAACGGGGGGCTCTACTGTAATTGCTGTTTTTGAAAGGGGGAAGACCTCCTTATCAGAAGGAGGTATCATCATGCGTCAAAAAGGGGGGCGATAATTCTCTCATAACGGGGGAGATATGTGCAACACGGGGAAAGAGGTCTAAGTCCTTTGTGAGGAGGTCACCGCCCCGAGGGGGGGAGAAAAGCCCAATCCGGGGAGGGGGGGACCTTGAAATTCCCATTAGGGTTATTAAAAGGGGGAATGGCACTATCGCCAACTAAAAAGGAAGGAAACGAATCAACGAACGCTTTTCAAACGGCCGGTGAAAAACGTCTTAAGTAAGAGGATGGCCTTCACTACTTTGGAATAAAAGGAAAGCGGTTCTCCAAGAACCTTGCTCGTCTGAGGGGGCGTCTCTTCACCGTGCGTGGCGCGGGGTGCAGAGCTCTACACTTGAGCGCCGAACGCCTCAAGGAGGGAGGGGGGGGACATCTCGAAAAGAAAGCAGTGAGATTATTAAAAGAGAGAGAGGGGGAAAAAATTTAGTCGTGCGGGGGCTTTCACTTGGTAGAAAAAGAAAAAAGGGACTGGCCGCTCCACGCAAGGGATACCTACGGGGAAAGGACGAAGGTTTTTGAGAGCTGCTTTTGGGCCAAGAAAGAGGAGGGGTGACCTCCTCAGGAGAAAGAGGATCTGCCGACGTCGAGGAGGAGCGTCCGAGTTAGTGGGCGATCGTGACCATGCATTATAAGATACCTAAGGGGGGAGACCCCTGTTTTTGCCTCACGTAAGAGGGACGCCCTCACCCCGCCTTAGTAACCCCCCTCCCGGTTGCATCAGACCCCCGGCGGATGCGCGCATTAAAAGAAAAGCGTTACGCATTCTGGGGAGGGTTTATCAGCGGTTTGTGCAATAAGGGAAAAAGACCCCGCACTTCCTTAAGGGAGAAAGAAAAACAAATCGCCTCGGGAAAGGGCTACTGCATTTGGTGCCTGCACCAATTCAAAGTTCTTCCCAGTGGGGGGGGAGGGGGGGGGGGGGAGATTGATCTCTGGGCGTTCTAGATCATCCCGGGAGTCACTTTGGAAGCCCTAGGAATCAGGTCGAAGTGAACACGCACCGTTGTTTCTCTACTGAAATTGGAATAAATCGCCCGTGAAAAAGAAAGGTCTCCGCTAGGAGAAAGGACCGTGGTTAAGGCCAACGCTACAAGAAAAAGACTACTCGGCGATCAAGGGGAATAAAAACTCTACATGTCTGGGGGTGTAGCCTGTTCCGAGAAAGACCTTTTCAAAGCTATCTCGCCTGAAAAAAAATGGTGGATGACGAAAGGGCGGGGGTCCGTGGTGCGGGGGCGTAGTTGAGGGGGGAAAAAGAAGAAGCTTGGGAGAAAAGACGCTGGGAGGGGGGGGTCCAATTGTCGCTCCACCGGAGGGGGGGGGGGGCGCCAGATTCGGTTCCTTTGGAAAATCGACGAGGCGCAGTATTACCGAAAGGAGGACCTCCAAGGAGGAGGGCGCATCAAGTCTTGGGAAATTTCTTGGAAATTCTCCAGACGACTTCGACAAGGAGGGGAGAACGTATCATCTGTAATGAGAGGAAGAAGGGCAATACCAGCCCGAATGGAGAGAGGGAGGGGGTTGTTCGGAGAAGGAGGAGCCAAGACGGTTGGCCCACAGAGGGGGGGGGGGAGGCCTTTCACTGTTTCGGGTCTGACCACCCATCGATTCGTTACCGCGAGGAGGGAGAAAGGGGGGGGGTTACTAATGTCTTCTGGGGGGGGAGTTCGGAACCGGTTCCCAGGAAGACCATCGTATTTTGCCGGGTTAAAAAAGAGGGCTCTCTAATCAGAAGGAAAGCAGCCCCCACGAGAAAAAGGGGGAAGCGTGTCGTCTAACATGGCCACTCGCCACTGACTCGTTAGACAGACAGGAAGGGAAGGTTCCAGGCACACATAATTCGATGAGCTTTTTTTACGGCTTCTAGAAAAGACCTTCGGCATTGCGGTAGGCAGATCCATCTCCGCGCCATCAGAGAAAGAAGAAAAGGGGATCTACCATATGCCGCCTGGGGGGAAGGGAATGAAATTCCATCCCCATGAATAACAAAGAGAGAGACTTCCAGACTGGTCGCTTCCTCTAATTGTGGGCGATATCACATGCCTCCCAAGTGGGAAAAGGAAGGGCATCGTAATATGTTTAAATTAAGCACAAAGGGGGGAAGGTTACTGAGATGATGGAGCTTTTTTCCGAGTTGAGCGTCCTCGTCAGTGCGACCTGGAATTGAGGGGGGGGCTTCGTGTCCTTGTATGTGAGGAAGGGAAGACGATGGATGCCGGCCGCTTCTTGGGGAAAAGGAGGGGGAACTGGCCGCCGCCGCAAAGCGGGGGGCATCTGGACTCCTGCTCGGCTACGGGGGGAGGAAGAGAAAGGGGGGAACGACTATCCCTAGTCCTTGGGAAAGTGAACTTGAAATTCACAGGGGAAAGGACCAGGAACGCATCTTCTGATGGGACTCAAAATTCAAAGGGATGGGCCGACCGATTGTTGTATTTCTGAACAAAGGAAAGGAAGGGAACTCCTCCTGACTCTTTCCACGACCCCCGTGGGAGGAGATAAGTGATGATGATTTCCGCCTGGTGAAAAAGGGAATGGATACCTGGACTTCTCACCAATCACAACGGGGTTATGGAAGAGATATCCTGTATAACGCCTGTGCCAATGCGTCGGGGGAAAAAGGACCTCCACGCGTTTAAGCACTATGGAGGGTGGAAGAGTCAGGAGTAGTTCAAGAAGAAAAAAGATAGGGGTCAGAAACAACCATCGGGGACCGCCCTTTGAATGGACCTGGACAAAGAATGCTTTCTTCTGGTTCTCTAAACATAACCTGTGAAAAAGAGGGGGGGCAGTGCCAAAGACACTATAAGCGGGATATTCGTTTTGCATTTGGTGATGGAGGAAGAAGACGAGCATGAGTCCCGATGCCACATCCTTTGGGGGGGGGAGATCAGTACCCCCACAAAACCAGAGCGTGGGAAATGTCATCCATCATCTTTTCAAAGCCATCGAGGAAAAAAAAGGGGAAAACTAATCACACTCTATCCAAGGAAGGAGGGGAAAGGGAAGGGTTATCTCATCTTACAAGAGAAAAAGAAAGAGAAATAATCCACCTTCACTAAAACGGTTGTGCTTACTTTTCCCCATCATTCGATGGAAAAGAAAGTGGTATTCCTTTTGATATTCAAAAAAAAAATTTCGAGGAACCTGCGCCATTGAGAGGTTGAGCCTCCCCTCGTTATTCATGGGATGGAATTTGACAGGAGCTCATAGCGAGGCCGGCGGGGGGAGAAAGGGGGAAGACTTAATATTGCGCGCGAGGGAAAGGGAAATGCCGAAGGTCTCGGGCGATCGTGAAAAAAACGCTGTCCATTTTTATGAGTGTCGGAGGAGTTGCCTGGAACGCTGAAACGGGGGAGGAAGGGAAAGGAAATACTATGAAGGAAGGGGGGCCATTTGACTAGTGGAGAAAGCTTACTGCGGGGTGGGGCAAGGCTCCGGGGGTCTGCTGAGAGAAGGACGCGCAAATCGATTGTAGGAAAGGAAGGGAAGGGGTTCCGCCCGTCAGCGGAAAAAAGGGGAAAAAAGGGAAAACGGTTGTCGCGCGGTAAAACATGGGACTGGGGGAAAAAAAGACGTCGCCCGAACCCCCTTTCAACAGTGGGGAGAAAAAGGGGCGCCCCAACTCTGTGGGCCAAAGAGGAATCCTAAGGATCTACTCCCAAAGAAGAGAAGCTTGACCCCCGCCTGGAAGGGGGAAAGGAACATTTACTTGAATTCCAAGAAGAAGGGGAGAAAGTCTTGAGGGGAGGGAGGGAGTCGTTATCCTTGGACAGAAAGGACCCGTCTAATCCTTCTGGCGAAAAATCTGATGATTGCCTTGGAAAGGATGCTCTTCAGGTAATAAGAGGCGCCTCTTCGTCAAGAAGTCAACCGAGGGGGGGCTCAGGGGAAAGAATTATCTACATTTGATTCCGTGGGAAGCTCCATCTTGCTTCCGGACAAGCACACGGAAAAGCCACTTACCATCCTTGAGGAAGGAAAGAGATCCCACCATATGGGAAGGGGGAGATAATATATTGTGAACAGTTCTTTCTCTGAGTATGAAAGAGGAAAAAAGGAAGAGAATTTCTAGGGTACTGAAAATAAAGGGGGCTCCTATTCGTAGGGGAGAGCGTTACGTTTCCTTACACCCGCGTCATAGAGGAGGGGGCTTCTTAACTTCCGGGGAGAAAAATGGGAGGAAGAGCAAAATTTCAGTATAGAACACGGGTGTAGTGACATTCGACCTGAGAGGGAGGGGGAGATATTGCATTAGGGAACGGGGGGAAAGACCGACGCTGCAAAGATTTAAATAAAGGCTACAGAACGGGGAAGAAGAGGCATTCATTGGTTCCTTAAAGAGGGAAAGGGACATATGGAACTGAGGGGGGGGGGGGGGGACCTCTATTGGAAAGGTAATTTCTTGGGGGAATCCTATTTTCACAAAACAGAAAGGAAATGACTCCTCTTAGAAGACAGAGATCACGCGTCAAGGAGAGAAAAATACCTCTCAAATTTTCAACCGAGGGGGGTAGCCGGCAGGAAGGGGGAGGGGTGATTAGGGAGGGGGGGGGAAGACCGCCCCGTATTGGGAGGGAGGGGGAAAAATCCGTGGACCCGCCATGAAGGGTTCCCATTAGGTATATTATCCTTGGCATGGCACGAGGAAAAAAATCTGACGCCTTCAACGAGGGAGAAATCGACTTCTGCATATAAAGGGAAAGGGGGGAGAAGGCCGGTCAAAACCCCTGAAAAAGTGGTCGCGTCTCTCGTGCCTGGCCAAAGGAGGAGAAAAAGCACCTGGCGGGAAAAAGGAGTGTTTAAAGGGGGGAAGGGCTTGTCTCGTGCCAGCATATTCTCTACACCTGAAGGGAGAAAAGAAAAAGAAGATTCTTTACTACTGGGGATCTCTCAACAGGGGGGGGGGGGGGGGGGGGGGAGGTGAAAATAGATATATTTACCACGGACGTAAATCGCCTTGAGGGCGTTCGGAGGGAGAAGAAGAGGATGTCCCGGCGCCAAAAAGGGAAGGAGAGAAGAAGAAGACTCCCTCAGTACGACGGGGGGGGGACCTCTGGTTGTGGCCAGGGGACTATCTACGCGAACAACGTCTTTGAAGAGGAGAGGAAAGGGGGGGAGCCATTTCTAGGATCTGCGGATGGAGGGAGCGACTTCGTTTAATGAGTCCGAGGGGAAGAGGGAGAATGCCATTATAATATACCCTAATGGGATATTTCCAAGGGCGGTCCCCTGATTTGGAAAAGAAGAAAAAAGAATTGTCTTTTTGCGACGAGGGAGAAAAATCCTTCTCTGGCGGCTAAAAAAAAAATGCCCTTTAACCAAGGAAACCTCCCCCGGCGGAGGGAGGGGATTCTCTCAGGGGGGAAGTCTGTCTCTAGATAAGTTTTCTCATTCGGTTTGTGGGCGCTATTGGTCCACCAAAAAAAGGGGAAGAGAGAAGGGAGGGGGGGCCCAAACACAATTCGCCCGAAAGGAAAAAGGGGTCTTACTGCATTTGGGGGGACACCAATTCTTGCCGCATTTAGGGAATTCTGCGCATTGAGTCGCCTTTAAGTGAAGATTATCGCGTCGGGCAAAAAAGAGAGAGGGAAGGGTTGCCTAGAATAGAAAGATCAGGTCGAATGTCCTACCAGGTTCTCTATTAACATTTGGAGGAAAACCGTTAATTCCTAAAGAAAAGAAGGATCTTGATGACGCGGGAAGAACCTCACGCCAACTAATCTGCGATCGGGGGGGAAATAGACATGCTTTTAGGGGGAGCCGTGAAGGAGATCTCTATCCACGATTTTTCGCAGCGGCTCGCCTTCGATCCTCAAGGGGGGTATTAACGAAAGGGAAATGGGTGCGGTTTCGTAGGTTCTTGTCCTGCAGAAGATGGAAAGGGGAGGACGGAATCCCATGTCGATCCTGAAGAAAAGGGGGGGCGCCATATTCGGTGGGGAAAGTGTTCATCTCCAGCGCAAGGTATGAGGAAGAGCAGATGCGGGGGGAAGAAGGAATCATCCGAAGGGAAAAGAGAAAAATCAAGTTCTTGAAAAGGAGACCTTGTCTGACCAGTCGACGAAAGTCAAAAAAGACTTCGCCTACACTTGAATTCAAAGAGCTCCTCGTGCAAGACCAATCCGAGGAGGTCCAAGGGGGGGGGGGGGGACGTAGATCCTTACGAAGCCAAGGGAAAAGGGGGGGGGGCGCTTGTCGCCGTTGCACGGGAGCAGAGGGTTTCGGACCATCAAATGAAGGAAGAGAAGAATACACAGGGGGAGGGGGTTTCTCGGGGGAGGGGGGGAACCGTTTTCCCTGTTAAGGAACCATCTATTTGCCGGGTGAAAGAGAAAGAGAAAATTCGTCAAGCCCACAAAAAAGAGAAGGAAAGGATGGTCTTCCAACTGTCCCAACTCGCAACTGAAAGGGGAAGAAAAGGAACGGATCCTTTCGGTTGCAAACTCAGGAGAGTAAGCAAACAATTGACAGGCGGCCTTTTGAAAGGAGAGAGGGGGCTATCTCCGCGACCTGAAAGGGGGGGCATCCATCATCGCCGCAGGGGAGAGGTGGTTCAGGCGTATCTACCATATCGGGGCAAAGGCCTCGCCTTGAGCTCCTGAAAGGAAAGAAAGAAAGGAGGGGGGGTGAGGCTCAACCGCAGAAGAGGACAGCACTGGCGCATTTTAAAGGGGGGGAAGAATATCAGCAATTCCTCCCATTTTCCCTTCCCGTCCGTGAGATAGATGATGGGGAAATTACGCACAAATGGTTTTATTGGGGAGGAGGGGAGAGGATTCGTTTCGCGTGGAAAGGAGAAGGAAGATGAGAAAAGATGTCCTTTATCGCGGGGAAAAAAGAGGGGGGAAGGGGGTATGACATAATGCCTGAGGTTGAGGGGTCTATTGCTGCCTGACCCGATGTCTGGGGGGGGGGGGGGGAAGGGGTCAACTGGTCCGCTCGCGCAAAGGGGGGGATAGGGGGTCCTCCTCTCTGCTACGGGTAAAAAGAGTAAAACTCCTATCCCGGCGAGTGTCTCCGGCACTAAAACCGTGCACTGATTGAAAAAGGGGGGGGAAAAGTCGAACCAATTAACGCAATCTTCTGGAGGGGTCAGTTCAACATTCAAGGGATGGGCGTAACAAGGGGTTGGGGAGAAGGGAAAGGGAGGATTTAACTCCTCCTGACTCTTCACGAAAAAAAAAGGGAGAGAACGCTTGATTATATTTCCGCTTGTTAATAGAGGGGAAAAGGGAGACCTCACAACACAACTATGTAGTATGAAATAGGGAATCAACTCCGGCCCATGCCTTCGTGGTGAACCAAAGGGGGAAGAAGAAACTTTTACTGCACTATACCTGAACCGGGGAGGGGGGAAGGGAAGGGGTTCAAGACGCAATGTCTTTCTTCGTGTGAAGATACAAACCTCGTACGCGACGCAGGGGGGGGGGGAAAAGGGACCAATCATAATATGCGTTCCGGGGAGGAGAGGGGGGATTTCATTTCAGGTTTGGAGGGGAAGGGGGGAAAAAGGGGCTAGTCGTTTGCCTTTGTGAACATAGTCCGTTACCCTTAGCCGAGCAGTGGAAAAAAAAGAGAGAGTTTCTGCGAGCTGGGAAAAAAGGGGAAAAAAAAAAACCCAGAACTTCCTGCATCAAGAGGGGGTGCACATCCAGGCAATTCTGTCATACAAAATAAAAACATCACAAACTCGATCAAGGCCAGGTCGCACGGAGAGTCCCAGCGAAACGAATCCGCTAAAAAGAGGAAAGTAAATGAAGAGCCATTTGTTTAATTTCAAAAAAGGGGAAGGGAAAGGCACATGGTTAGGCATGTATTGATCAAGTCGATTAAACCTTGCGCCAGTTCTGGACGAGAGGGAAAAGGAAAAAAGAAAAAAAGATTCTTCTGTTGATGGAATTTCAGGAAGGGGGGGGAAGGGCGGCTTCTATCTGGTCGATCCGAAAAGGGAATCCTGAAGATTGCGGCGGCAGTGGAACTACCGCAACGGAAGAAGGGTCGAGGGATGGAGAAAAGGAAAAAAGCACTCTTTCCATTTTGCTTACAGGAGGGGGAAGGTAAACCTGAAAATTATCGGGGGGGGGAGATTAAACAGTCATTGGCTAGTTGGGCAGTGTGACGACACGATTGAAGGGAGGGGGAAGGTCTCCTTGGTCTGCTGGAGGGGGGGGGGGGGGGAACCCTTCCACTCGAATGTTATGGTGGGGGTGAGAATAGGGAACCTTTTCCCCGCCCGGGCAGCGTCCGACCATTTCGTAAAAAAAGGAAAGAAAAGAAGCTATTTTAACTGGTCAAAAGAAGATGTCTCCCGACCAGAAAGAGGGGGTCTCCAATCGCCCCAACTAGTTTCAGAGGTAGTGGCTTCTCTGAAGGATATGAAGCAAGAGAGGGACCCGACATCTCTATTGGTCTTGAGAAAGAATAATTCCAGCTCTCCGTGTAAGTCGAGAAGAAGAAGTCTGTCGGAAGACTGGGGGTCAATTCTACCGATAAAGGGATTCTACCTCTCTTAGAAAGGGGAGAGATTCTTTCTCTTCGATGGAATAGTTCTCCTCTCGGCGATGAAAAAGATAAGGGAGGAGGGGCGCAAACCGGTCGCGGATCGACATTGGAAATGGGGGAGAAGAATAAATCGTCTTCTCCAGCTTCTTAAAAAAGGAGGGCCCCCGCACCACGGACCTAAGAAGGGAAAAAAAACATAGTCGGGATCAGGAGAAAAGGGAATAGGGCTTTCGGGCGCGGAAGGAGACACCACTAAACAGCCCAGTTTTCGAGGGTCCCCGAGATGCGAAGGGAGAGAGTGATTATCGTAGGATACCGCCGCTTCCATCATCTCCAGCGGATTAACGGGGGGGAGGAAGGAAAGGGTCGACGTTTACAAATTTGTTCTAGTAGAGAGGCGTTTCGTGACAATTCTACCGAAGATGGAAAAATGGAATGGAAGGAAAACAATTGAACGCGGTGGGGGAAAGGGAAAGGGAGAAAGGAAATAAATTGCTACTAATGGGGGTAAGAATACTCCAGGGCAAGTAATTGTTGGGGGACTTCCTATCCAAATGCAGTAGACTGGACTTAGACGGGGCAAGGGGGGGTGACTCTAATTGCTCAGGGGGGGTGGGAAAGAAGGGATTTTTTCCACAAAACGGGGAAGAGAGCGGAAGATCTCGTATAGCAGCAATGCGTACCGCGTGGAACCTTCTATAATGCTCGAATCGTAAGAGAAAAAAAAAAAACCCTTTGGGAGATTGCAGGAAGGGGGGGGAGAAGCCCTCTAC
>Ga0179593_1467097_pt1 | contig 14199 bp, 15 predicted proteins | sample CZODoug2_1_08_16_FD_185931 | JGI IMG/M metagenome (GOLD analysis project Ga0179593, IMG submission 185931) | Vadose zone soil fungal communities from Angelo Coast Range Reserve, California, USA - CZODoug2_1_08_16fungal (PacBio error correction) | ecosystem: Environmental > Terrestrial > Soil >...
GTGACAGACTAAAACTCGCCCGAGCTGTCTGTTATGAGGGGGGAAATGACGCGAGGACATTAACTATCAGAGCAAGAGCCCCTTCCCATCAGAAGCGAATGCTTCGCCGGCCTTAAATCTCGGAGAGCGGTGTAAGGCACTGCAGGAAAGCGGAGATGGCTGCCAACTAAAGTTGAATACTACCGTACCCAACACGAGGATAGGGGAGAGCCAGCCAGAAATGGAAAGAAGACCGCAAAATACAGATAAGTACAAAGGGAGATTAAGCGGAATGTTTAATAATTCGTGTTTCATCGGGCGGGTGTCGTGGTGCCTAAGTGGAGTTAGTAAAAAATTCTGCCCAGGTAAACATTACACGGGTCTAATTTGGGGGCAAAAAGGGAGGCAAGCATTGAGACTTCGGTCAGAGCGTGGTCGATCCGTCTCCAGCAGCCGCCACTCAGGGAAGGGGGGGGTAATAAAAAATGAGGGACACGCGTTTACAAGGAACGTATCTATCGAAAAGACAATTAGAGAAATAAGAACCTCTGCAGGCGAGAACTCCGGTCCAGGTGGGAGGTAGGCACCGAAGCCGAATCAATGCAGGGGGGGCGCCTTTGGCCCCCCATGGAGACGGGAACGGTGTGAGGGAGGTCTGGAGGGGGATTCAAAGGCGAATCACGGCAGGAGGGGTTCTTTATAGAAGTAACTCGGGCTGAAAGGGGACTTTGGCCTTAGTCATCGTCTAAAATCTCTAGGGCCCACGAAAGCGTCCACCTAAGAGAAAAGCGCCGGAAGGACTGCTCCTGTAACTCAATGAAGCGGGAGCTTATTCTGAAAGATGAGAAAGAAGACAAAACCGGTAGGAATGATAATAGTACTACTAGGTAAAACGTGTTCTCTCACCAGTTCAGAGGGCTAGACAAGGGCTGGAACCCGGCCCTCTGGGAGAAAGAAGTAGGGAAAGGGCGGCTGACTAGCTCTAGCACAGCTCGTGAATGCACAAGAGATGTTCGGCGCTCGGACTGGGTGAATTGACGGGTTCTAGACATGGGAGGACAAAGGGAAGTGGCATTCCAAGTGCCCCTGGGTTGAATCTCGCAAGCGAGAAACCAACAGAAAAGGGCCGGCTCTTCGCGACCGGATCTAAAAGCAAGGTGGTGTCTAGATGAAGGGGAAGAGGGTTGTGTCAAGAAAATACCGACTAAAACGCCTCTCATACAGTGCACAAGCTGAATAAAATTGAGGAAAGGGAAGCTCATGGTGGTTTGGGGGGGGGGGGGTGGTTATCTCTTAAGACACCGGCATGTTAGGGGAGGTCCAGAAAGATCAGAAGAACGATTGGGGCGCTGGGGAGTGGTAAAAAGAAAAGAAAAACAACAGAAGGTTAGGGGGGAGGAGGGGCGGGAAAAGGAGCAAAGTGCAAGCTAAAACAAACGCTTGCGCGCAGGGTGCCGTCTCCTCCAGTGGGGGGAAGGGATGAAAGGAATCCGTAAAAAGGAAAAGGACGCCACTATCGAGGAAGACCTCAACAAGAGACGCGCTTCCGCAAAACAGTCCCACAGGTCCAAGGCTTAAAACCATGTTCACGAGGAGTGAAGGGGGGAAGGAAAAAGACCACTTGCCCCGGTAGGCTAAAAAAAAGGCCAGCAGAAATCCGCGCAGTTCATGAAACGTGGCAGGAATCGGTCGAGGCCGGTCCCAAGGAAAATCGCGCGGGACGCGGCCGACGGTACTGCTAAAGCCTGTCGACGGCGGGTGGTCGTCACATGCAGCGGGACTAAAAACACACTTGCCAAATATCTCGGGGCGATGCGCGGGTCCTCGTCATTTGGAGGGAAAGATTCAAAAGGCGAATTGAATCTCAATGCACACACTCATAAAAAATTTGGAAAAGAGAGAGGAAGAGGGAAGCCTAAAATTCGTTCTACGATGGTGTGAGACCAAAGACAAAAGCTTGATGGCAGACTGCAAAGAGAAACCAAAAATGTCTAAAAGTCTGGGTTGAAGTCGTCTCCGGGATGCAAAAAAAACGAGAGGGAGGAACGGCTCATCCAGCACAAGATGGGGGGGGGTGATGAACCTACCAGAAGCAAAAGGGCACAAACGGCTGTCGCATGCCAAAAGAAAAAAAAAGAGAGGGACCAGAATCGATCCTGTAGGGGGCATGAAAGTTCAGCTTGCAGACAGGGGAAAAAGGCCATGGGATTTCTGGGATAAAGGAAAGCAAAAATAGTCCTCCTCAAATCTTAAAAAGGAAAACGAGTCGCAGCCACGTGAACATATCGAACTGGGAAAATAAAAGGGGCAGAGGAAAAACCGTCGGTCTCACGACAAACCGGGGTCTGCCCGAGGAGATACAAGGCGCAGGGAGTACGGCAGATTCAGAAATAGGAAAAAAAATTCTTGGGACTTTAAAGATAACCGAGCGCCAAAAAAGCATTCAAGGACTTCTAACCTTCGAGCGCAAGTCTAGGGGGGTCAGCAATCGAGAAAAAGATACTACGGGAGCCTGTAAATCGACAGAAAAAAGGGATACACCTGGGGCAATGAAGAAAGAGAAAAGGTACTGACTAGGGTTAGACGGTACTTCGAGAAATTCAGTGTGCGCCCGGATAACTTCTGCGGTGGTACATAAGCACCCCAGAAAGGTAAAGCATAAGAAACAGGGCTAGAAAAAGAACCGGGAAGGGTGGCCATCCGCCGCTAAGAGGGACGCTTCGGAGGTGTGGAAATAGATAGGAAAAAGAAGGTTCAAAGGCAAAGAGTTTGGGTGGAAACAGACTGCTAACACACTGAAGATGAGATAGGAACCAAAGAAGACGCATGAATCCGGGAAGCAAAAGCACCGTTCAAGAGGCCGGGGGCGTCAACGGAACAAGTCAAGCCGCCCATATAAACCAAAGCACACCCGGGCATGTTCTAGCCCACTAGGAGAAGCAAGGCGGAAAATAAACTGGTCAAGACGAGTACTTTAAGAAATGTAACCAAAAAAACAACTGCGTACCGGAAAAGGAGAAAGTTTGGAGAGGGGGGTCTGAGTCGCAGCGACAAAGGGCCACAAACGTGAAAAAGAGAAGTGACGGAACGAGTGTCCATGGAAATGAGAACTGCAAATGGTGAAAAGCCTCGACAAAAAGGTGCAAGGGCAGTCTGCCATCACAAGGACCAAAAAGCGGAGGTCAAAGAAAAACGATCAGAAAACACTACACCTCAATAAGGAGAAAAAAAAGGAACATGGGGCCAGGATCTAATAGTGTGAGGAAGCCGAGACGATGATAACACGGTTTTAGCGGGAGTCAAAGGCCGACCAGAGGTAATGCAAAAAGCCAGAGAAGAGGACAAGCGCTGGGTTGTATGGGGGATGGAAGGGTAGCGGCGGCGCAGTCCAGGGAAACCGCTGGAACGGGCGGGGAGGCCTTCGGGTCAGAAAACTGGAAAATAGAAGTGGAAAAAAAACAGGGGGAGGCGAAGATCTGCTGCATACAAAAAGCTCTCGAACAAAAAAACAAACAAAAAGGATGGGGAGGAAAGGGGATTTCCCGCCGAAGAAGACTCACAAGAACTGCAAGGAGATGTAGGCAGTGTGACGGAAGACGGCGACACGAAACATCAAGACGTCAACATGGAGGCGACTCAGAAAATGGCCCGGGTGAAAACAAACATCAGAGGGGGGTGAGATTTTCATCGGACGTTCCGGGTATTATCTGGTGGAGTAAATGAGCACTCAGGAAAACGGGAATGACGGTCCTCGCGAGAAAACCGGGTATATGGGTCAACAGGGTGTAATACAATGGGGATGTCATCTTAGGGGAGGGGGGATGGTGAGGGATCATGGCGGGGAAAAGGGGGGTTTCCAAAAATTTTCATTCGGAAATCCCCACGTTGGGGCAGAAGGATCCCAAGCCCGGTGCAGAAGTCCGGGAAAGGAGTTTCCGTAAGTGTAGGGAGTAAAAAGTTGTAAAAATGCTGCTCCAGCGTTTAGGGGGGGGCAAACAAAAAATAAAAACAGAGGGGGCTCCAAAATGAAGGATTCGCGGACCAGGGGAAGGAGGTTGAACGTCAAGAGGGAGTTGGAAAGCTCTGAACGCCGAGCTCGCTAGTGGAACCTATGTGGGCAAAAAAAGGGGTAGGGGGAGAGTCGGTCGGAAACTTGCAAGGCCAAACAAGAAATATCTACCTGGTTCGATCACGGAAGGGAGGGGCGGATCGTGACCTAAGCATCTGGTGGTCGCATTCGGCACGGAGAAAGCGCGCGTCCTAGGGTGAAGGAGAGAAAAAAAAGACACAGAAAAAAATTATCTGAAGAATTGCACTCAAAAGGAACGGTGATGGAATGTTTGACGTCGGGAAGTCACTCGTTGGAGAGCCAAGCGGTTGGGCAAAAAATAAAAAAACGAAATAGGTCAAACAAACAAAAGAACTTTCCAGCACCCGGGGGAAGCCGGTACCGAGCTTGATGTGCAGAGTGGGGGGAGGAAAGGGATTGGGTGCAGAAAAAAAACTAATAACCATCTCGGCGTGATAGGAGGTAACCGAGGAATGTCCTCTAAGGGGGCGGCGGAAAGGAAAAATTTGAGAATACGAATGGCAACCAATCACACCGCTTGCAAACGTTTATGAAAAGTCAGTTAAATCGAACGAGTCAGACGGTCAGTGAATCGTTCGAAATACCAGGGGAAGTCCTGCCAGCCGGAACAAGAGGTCTTCAAAGGACGATGCCAGTGGCGGAAAACCGTCAGAAAGGGGAACGCGGCTGGAGGCGCTGGGGGAAGAAGGACATAAGAAGCCGGCTACTCTGCGAAAAGACAGCCAGCAGGTGGGGGGGACAGGACCGAGGCTAAAATACTGCGTATCCTGGAGCAGTTTCGGGGGGCAGGCGCAGCGTGTTGACGGACGTGCCAGAAAAGCTGTTAAACGGCATGTCATAAAAAACGGCCTGATTTAGTGGACAACGGGTTCCAACTACAATAACGAGGGGTAAAGCTTAGACCTGCAAAAAGAAGGGGGAAACTCGACCTGTGGGGGGATAAGTCAGACCATAGGTAGGGGGTTAGGTAACGGGTTCCCGAAACGAGGGGGATCAGTGTCAATTGCACGGCTCATGCCCATCTTGGCTCAAAAAGACGGGGGATTTTGAGGTCAACCGTATCAGGACGGCCAACGGCAGGGGAGAAAGGGGGAAACTCTGGCACACTCCGAGAGCTCGGCATAGCTAGGGGCCGGGTGTTCATCCTATCTCCAGACCCTAACGAAAATTAAACCCTCTACCCGAACGGGGGGAGATCTTCTTGGTTTCCCGGGGGAAGGCATCGGAAACTAGTCGCCAACAGGGGGAATCAGCCAGCGCGGTGAGGTAGGAGCGGGGGGTACAAAACTAATGGAACGGTGAGGGAAACATTACAGACGCGGAACGGGGGACGGGTACCTGTGGGGGACGGGGCGTAAGCTGGCGGGGTGATTTCGCCTATAGGGGGAAAAGGAATAATCCTGTTGAATTATTCAAGGGAGGACAATTTCAAAGGGGGACGAAGGGAAAATATCTAAAGCGGGGGGGGTGAAGGCAATGCGTTGGACAGCGGGTGCCTCTCGAACGCTCCATCCGAAGGGTTGGGGAGGAAAAGGACAAAGCGCCAAACCCGAAATTACCGATTATGGCGAAAAAAAGGGGGGCCGGAGCCAGCTTGTATACTAGGGAGAAAGTTCTAACTGGGGAAGTTAGGAACTAATCGGGAGGAGGGGGAGACAATACAAAAAGGGAATTAATACTCGGCAAAGGCTTCGGAGAAGGTCCTCCGCGCACAGCGAATGACAAAATGGGGCTTTTGATAAGGAAGGGTCTAGGGGGAAACGGACATGGGAAAACCAGGCACTGTGAAATCACGAGATAAACAACGCACCAGGAAAAACGAAGGCGCAATCCTAACAGTCTCAGCGGTCGATTCCGAAAAAGAAGTCAGAATGGGTGCTCAGACTTCTATCAGAAGACTCTAATGGGACGCGTCAGGTTCAAAATAATCACCAGCAAAGAAGGTCCCCAAAGTCGCGCGGGAGCTAAAACGCAGGAAAGGAGGCCATAGACTGGGCATAGAACTTATTTGGGGGGGAGGAGAAAGCCTGTCTCAGCGACGGAATAGAATCTATGGCAAACGCTGAAAGTAATGTGTAAGGCGCGTTTTCTATTAGGGGGACGGTGTTGGGAAGAGTGGTCGGCATATTACTACTCATTGCCCCTGGGGCAAAAAAACGGGAATACTAGTGGACACAACATCAGAGCCGTTCGGAGGACTCTGTCAGCCGAAAGTCACATCCACCAAAGCTCGACTGCAATGTACCGCTGAGCCTGATATAGGGCGGGGGGGGAGGACGGGGACCGACGCCCAGACATCTCGTGAGCAGACGGTTGGGGGCCTACCGGGGGGGATCTCAGTCCGGCTTTTTGGGTAAGACGGACGAAATACGCGTAGCAGGCACCTCTTTGTGGGACAAATACCCTCGGAGATAATCCTGCAGAAGGACGCATTCTAAGACACAAGGCACAAAGGCGCCAGCGGGACCTCGCTTCAAAACTTCCCAGAGAGCGTCCTATAAATCGGCGAGAACACGGAGCCAAGCCACGGGAGCCCCAGAAGGAACGAGAAGGAAAGGGACAACGGAAATCAAAGACAGGCGCTCACGATGACTGGTAGTGGGTGTCACTTCCGGGGCCGGCTAGGGGAGGGCTCTCACTGAGAAAGGGGTAACGGTTTGCGTAGCACTGGGGAGAAAAGCCAAATTAAACGCAGGATGGACCATCAGGCCGGACGTAGACATGAACAGGACGTGCGATTAGGCTCACAATTTCTTAAGACTTTACTGAAGTATAAAGTATCTTCGAATAATCTCTAACAGAGGCCTCACTTAAGCCTTGACTCTTTGAAACCTGCAACTCCCATCTCCAACAAAAAAAAAAAAGGGGAGGAGGAGGAAAATAAGAAAAAAGGGCCCAAAAAATGTTCAAAGGGTGTCCCTACTAACTACAAGTCACTCTCTGAAAAACATAGAGTGGGAGTATGTTTAGGGAAGGAGCGTCAGTTCTGGAAAAAAATAAAGGAACCTGCGTCAGACTTCGGAAGATCCCAACCGGATTGCAGCCACAAAAAATCCGAAAAGGGGAGAGGTGACAAAAAAAAACACAACACATGATGCCAATATACAAACAGCTACGAGGGGGATTGTGGCATCGGGGGGGTCCAATGTGGGAGATGGTTTATCACAGGAATTCACGAATGGGGGAAGGGGCTAAAGTAGGTTCCATGGGCGAAACACGTAAACGTTGACTTTACCTGAGGGGGTTGTGACAATGAAGGGCTACAAACCAGTAAGGAGGAGTGCCTGAATGTACCTCCGCGATTTGAATCGACATAATGAAAAAAATAGATTGAGAGGGGGGCCAGGGAGGGGATTAAAGGGGGACAAAAAATCTGCATTGCTTTTGGAAAGGGCGGGCGCAGTCTCAACTGATTAAACCGTGACATAGAAAAAAAAAAACGAAAAGCTGTCATACAGAATATAAAAAAGAGAAACATCCCAGCGAAAAAACGTAACTTGAAGGGGGAGACGAAAATAAGGGCATATAGAGTCAAACCCAGGGGCGGTGAAGAAAAAAAACAAATATACTAAAGGTGCACGGAACACACCACGCCCTTTTGGTGTAGTGACGAGGTTCCCAAATAATCTCTTACATGTAGTAATAGACTCAAAGGGGGGAAAGCTTTCCACGAACAAAGGAAAACACAAAAAAAGAAGTAGGGGGGGATTTGGAATGCAAGAAAAAAAAGGGAAAGACACTGCCGCCCGTGTAAAGGGGACCCTCAAAAAAGCATTGGAAGAAACAAAGTCGATTCATCAACAAAAGGAGCCTCCATATCTTGGGAAAAAAAGGCTGGACAACCGAACTTGCAAGGGTGGGGACGCTAGGGGGAAAAAACGTTTCAAAAAAAAACATTTAAGAACACCTTTCCGGTCATCTCCTTGTTTTGGGAAGCTGCCTGTGGGGAAACAGTGTGGGAAAAAAAAAAAACAACCGAAAACTAAGATTCGAAAACAAAAGTGACTCCACACGTTTCTCAACGGGGGGGGAATCACTCACATTCTCATAAACACACGGCGATGCAGCGACAGGAGAAAGGACTGCCCATGGACAGGCCATCGCAAAGGGAGAAGGGAGTCTACAGGATGGAGAAGAGGGAGCAAGGGCATACTTGAAATTCAAAGAAACTGAAGGGCGTTGTAATGAGCAGGTGCTGTCTACCTGGGGATCCTGGGGCACACAAAAAGAAACAAGAGAGTATGAAGTAGAGGACAGGAAATTGTCTGCATCAAGGAAGACGGCGGGGAGGTCATGGTGGAAAGGTGAAGATTCTAGTAAAGAGAAGAAGAATTGTACTGGAATGTCTGGCAAGAGAGGGACCAAGTTCCGACGGAAAAGGTGACGGTGATCTCCAGAAGAGATGGAAAGGAGATCAGAAATGGAAGGAGAAGATTCGACGAGAAAAGAATTATTACAACGACGGGGCTGTAGGAATCAGTGGTCATAGGTTTTCTACAGGGAGGAACAAGCGTGCATGTGCAATATGACAAATAGGGGTTTCTCGATGAAATGAGGAAAAGGAGGATGGATTAAGAAAAAAAAAGCGGACTTATTTTCCCCAGGGGTGTTTTGGGTGGGGGTCATGCATAAGGTAGGATCGGAAGAAGTGAAACCATTTATAAGAAGAAAAACGGGCACTCACTAAGGGGGGGGAGGGGGGGTTAGGCTGGGGGGGGGGGGGGGGGGGGGGGGGCGAGAGATCCGGGGGGGGGGGGGCGGGGGGAAGGAGGGGGGGGGGGGGGGGGGGGGGGGGGGGGGGGGGGGGGGGGGGGGGGGGGGGGGGGGGGGGGGGGGGGGGTGGGGGGTGGGGGTGGGGGGGGTGGTCACTGGGGGGGGAGTAGGGTGGGTCGTGTGAGTTGAACAGGGAAAATCTCTTAAGAGACCGGAGGTTGAAAGGAGCGGACAAGGGGCACTACAGGAAGGTAAAAAAAAAACTCAAGAACAAGGAAGACACACAAACCAATGGGTGGGGGGTGGAGGGTCGTGTGGGGACGGGAAAAAACTCACACACCGGAGGGAGAATGCCTGATTCTTTTCATAGGATCAGGGTCTTCTTCTACTGACTGATATGGGTCAAAAGGGGGAAGTGTATAACAAAAAAAAAAAAAAAGGAAAAAAAAAAGAGAGGGGATCTCAGGTGGAAGAAAGAAAGGGGATACGTCCAGTTGGAAAAGAGAGAAAGCTCCTATTCGGGAGTGGACACTAGGCTCGCAGTACTATCGCATCGCAGGATACAGAAAAAGGGTCTCTAATACAGAGAAAATCGTTCTGGCAGGAAGATGGAAGAGGGGAGAATAGACGAGGGTCGGGGGAAAGGAAGCAGCGACGCCCGACTCAGTCTAGTCTTACATTGCCAGCAGTTGCTATACCGTTTGACAGGGTTAAGCAAGAAAGACAGCAAGTTTCTGAGAGGAGGGAATGAAGAGGAACAGTGAAAGAAGAGGGGAAGTGATGCTAAAAGAAAAAAAAGGCGTTATCACGGGAGAGAGGAAGGGCGAGAAAAGACAAGATAGTAGGTAGCTCGAAGAGAAGGGCTCTGCAGGTCCGTCAATGTACAATGTACAAAGAGGGCGAGGGGGCATAAAAGGGTGTGTGGGGGTGGGAAAGTAGAAAAAGAAAAACTATCAAAATCCTCTTTCTTACGGAGGTCAAGAACAACGACAGGTCAGCTACGGCTGAAAAACGGGTATGACTGGGGGGAAAACAATATCATATAAATCAAAGATGGGACGCATTTCGATGGGAGGGAGAAGGGAAAGAATTGAACTAAGAAAAGACAAAAGAAGGGGGAGAGAGGCAGTCTACCAGAGGATTCTCCAAGAAAAGACTGAAAAATGGCAAACCAAAATCTTTTCAAAGGTGAGATCAGAGGAGGAGACGAACGGATCAAGGGGGGGGCTCCTTTGAGGGGGAGAAAGATAGTGGAGGAAGGGAGGGAAAGGAAGGGGGGGGGTTCCTTGAACACATAGCGAGGGGTAAAGGGGGCATATACTTCATACGAGAGATATCAGTGCGGCGAACTCTAAAACAGAGACCTCAGACTACACAAATCACAGGTGCAAATGCCAAAGGAAAGAACTCGGGGAAGACTACGAGGAAAAATCAACAGGGGGGGAAAGACGTGAGAAGTTATGAGCAGATGAGGGGGGACAGTCTGGAGAAAAGGGGGGGGCCGTGAAGGGCAAGGAGTTAAATTGGTGGTGATTGCTATCAGTCTAAAGCATGGGGGCGAGTCATCGGCGGCATAATGAAAGACGGGCAAGACATGGGGCAAGTAAGAAAAAAAGCAGAAAAAAAGGAATTTTCCACAAGGCTGGAGGAGGGATCGGCGTGCGTCGGAGGAGGGTGCCTGAGAAAACTAGTAAGACCGAATGTCACAAGGGAGGGGTACGGCTGGGGGAAGGGAGGGACGGGAGTACTGGAAAGAAGAGTATAAAAGATGGGGGCATGACCGTTACCGCGCAGGAGAGAGGAAGGGGAGGGATGCATGAAGGAGAAGAAGGGTGCTGCCCTCAGGGGAAGCAAAGGGGGAAAAACGAAAGTCACCGCAGTCGGGAGCGTTCGCTGGGCATCAACAGTGCAACAAGAAAAAAAATGGCACCGAAGTAAGCTGTTCACTGCAGGGGGAAAACCACGATAGTGAGTTCAAAAAAGAGAAAAAAAGAAGAGGGGAGCTCCGAAGAGAGGGAAAACACCCGGGAGAAAGAAAGATCACAAAACTTTGCGAAAATCATATGAAGACAAAAAGAACAGCAACAGGAGGAACGCTGCACAAAACAAGGAAATGACCATAGACAGGGGGGGGGGAGGGGGGGAGAAGAAGTCAAGAGAGAAGGGGTACATGACGGGTATCAGCCGGGTCTTATACACATTGCAAAGAGAAAGGATAATAACATGTGGATAAGAAGGCAGAGACTGGATGAAGGATAAGCTCCCTTCCTGGAGGGAGGGGAGTGATGCAGGAGTGAAAAAGAGAGGAACAGTTTCGGACAAAGTCGTAATATTGAAGGAAGGTCTCGCGGGGAAGGCAGAGGAAAAACAAAAGACTTCCACGAAAGGAAAGGCCAGCACGGCATTGGAGGGGTACGGTAGAAGGGAGAGGGAAGGAAGCGTCTGGTAGAAAGGTAAAAATGATAACTAAACGACGGCAACAACCCTGCTCAGAAATAATAGAGAGCGCGGGGACAGGCACTAGTGGAGGGAGGGCATAAGGCCAGGGAAGAAGGGCTTAGGACTGGACGGGGCTTGTCTAACTCAGTAGGAAGATACAGCAATGTTTCTCTGGTGAAAGAAAAGTAAGGGACTAGATCAGAGGACGAAGGGGAACGGGGAGGTAGCATGCGCAAACAGGGAGGGGGGCTGGGGTAAGCAGAAGCAAGTCTGGAATGAGGGATCGTGCGGGAGACGCGCGAAAAAAAAAGAAAAAAAAAAATACAAACAAAAACCCGAGAAAATGCCCGAAACTGCGAAAAAGGGATACTCTGGGGGGAATGAGGAATAAAAGACAAGCGATACTGCAGGAGTCGGGGGGGGGGGGGAGTACACCTTTATGTACCTACATCAAACTCGACATCCAAAAAGGGTAAAGGGACCGGACTGAAATAGGTTTTGGTGAAGGGTGGGGGGGCTGGGATTGGAAGAAAATCCCTGGTGTTATTGGGAAAGCGTAGCTCGAAAGACTTGACTAGGAAACATTGCGTTCTGCGGTGGGGTGGTAGGAAGGGGGGCGGGGAAGGGCTCATAGTAACAGGGTGACAGGGCGCACTCTAACCAGGACAGCACGTGTAGCCTGACAGGTAGTGGGGTGCGGGGGAAAAAAGCAAATAGAATGCAATCAGGACATGAGATTGCAGCATCCACGAGCAAGAGACGTAGGAAAAAGAGCAAATAAAGAGAGTAATACTATAAGAGGGGCTCGAAAAAAGGAGGAGGCGGTTAGGTGCAGGGAGGGTGGATGAAAATTACAGGGTCACAATAGATCATAAAAAAAAAAAAAGGGGAAAGGAGAGAAAAAACGCAAAAGGCATGCTAAAAATGTGAGTCTATCGTCTTGGAGGGTCAATCTCAGGGGTGAGCTATGTGGCTTGGGAAAAGGGGAAAAATACGAGACAAAACATGGGGGGGGGTAGACAGGCACCGGCGGGATGCATAGACCAATCCAGACGTCGAGCAGGTCAACTTGGGGGAAGCAAGTTCTGGGGAGAAAGGGAAAAAAAGGGTAAAAAAAAATGAGCTAAAATACGAGGTTAAAAGACTAAGTTCTGAAAAAGAATTAGGCAACAAATACGATTCACGGCTCGCAGGGAGGCTGGTCAAAGAAGTCGTCTCACAGAGAATTTCGGGAACGTAGTTAGAAACCGGATGAAGGACGGTCGCCGACAACTGAAAAAACATAAAATCAAAAAAAAGGGGGTGAGGCAGGGGACACGAGCTCGCGAAAGGGGTTTCAAGGAAGACCTAAAAACAGAGCTTGGACATAAGTTGGAAAAAGGTGGGTGGGGGGGGGGGAGGGGGGGGGGGGAGGGGGGGGGAGGTATCGTGGAAAGATAGGACAGTGAATTGTAATGGGGGGAAAGAAGTGGGGGCTTCAATCCTTATAGGCGATTGTTGTATTGGGGGCTAGGCCTTAAAGAGGGACAACGGGTGGGGGGAAATCACTCCGAGTGGCCTAGAAACTGGCAGGTGGACTTCGGAAGAGAACAACTTATGGAGATTAAGCAATAATCTCCTGACTAAAGGGGCATGTGTCACTAGGAAAAGGTCATGTGGGGTAAATGAATCGCATCAAAACACGATCACTACAATAGGGAAGGGGGAGACGTAGTAAGGGGGGGGAAAGAAATACATTAGAAAAGATGATATGAGTCTAGAAGACGCAGGTTGCTGTCAGTCAATACAGGAAAAACTCATCACAACCACGGGGTCATCAAAAGAGAAAGGCAGTGCAGGATGTCTGACTAAAGGGGCCGGGAAAAAGAAAGGGAGAAGTGAACTAATTTCTTGGGAAATAGGGGTACAAATCATATACAGGGCACATAGGGAGGGGAGGAAGGGAAGTTCGCAAGGAAGAAAGAACGATATCTACAAAAAACCGGGTGCGATGGCAGCCCATTCAAGAAATCACTCGGAAATCACGCTGATGCGAATTGTGCGCAGCGGGGGAAAAGCTGTGGAGAAGGACGAGAACGGGCAGACGCGTCTGATTCGTGACGCGGGCGCGTCAGGGGGGAAAGAAGAGCGTGCAGAGGCAAAAGAAAGTCGACATGGATGGGTCACTGGGTGGGGGGGGAAAACGTACAGTGGGGGCGGGGACACCTGTGACTAACTGAAATCGACTGCGCGTGAGATACTTAAAATGGATCAAGGAGAAAAACAACGCTAGGTTTCCCGACCGCCGAGCGACGGAGGAGAAAAAAAAAAAAGAATAACCGGAGGCAAGGGGCGGGGGGGCCTGATTGAAAAAAAGTTCAAAGGGAGCGCTGGGATAAAGTACCTGTCACTCCGAAAAAGATGCTGAGAGACGTTCAGACCGCAAGTTGACAGCAGGAAGTAAGTTGGAGGAGATGGGGGGGGAGGCGCAAGGGGGGGAGTGACAGAGGGGGAGGGAGGAAAAGGGGGGGTTGGAAGGAGACTAGGGATCATCAAAAACTGAATCCGATAGCTAGACAGAATCGAAGGGACGGGGTGACAGGATATACGGACAAAAAAGAAATCGAAGGGGGAAGGAAGGACGCGGACTGGAAAGTCGATAGCACAAGCGGGGAAGAGGATAAAGAACACTTAAATCATCGGCATGTGGGGATGTATAAACTAGTAAGACGTTCAAGTAGAGTGGGCTATAGTGCAAAGACGTCTAGGTTCAAAGTGAATACAAAAGAAACTTTAGCCTGCAACAGATACATAAAGGACCGAGAGAACTTATGAATGGGGAATGTAAAAAAGAAGAACACCAGAGCATGCATAAGGGAGTAAGGGTCACTCGTGTTGTATCACGTCACGAGGGGCGGGAAAGGGAAGCGGTGGGGAGGAATAGGAAGCATTTAGTATGCCCCAGCTGGTGAGGTGGGGTCTGGGGGGGGGGGGGGGGG